>Ga0256833_1001062_pt1 | contig 20774 bp, 21 predicted proteins | sample 356284metaG_FD_190535 | JGI IMG/M metagenome (GOLD analysis project Ga0256833, IMG submission 190535) | Hydrothermal vent microbial communities from Mid Atlantic Ridge, Atlantic Ocean - 356-284 | ecosystem: Environmental > Aquatic > Marine > Hydrothermal vents | place: Atlantic Ocean: Mid... | reverse complement strand
TATCATAATATACATGTAAATAACGTTTTTATATATATTTGGGTAGGATGATGGCGTAGACATTTAAAGGAGTCTGTATGAGTTTTACGTTTCCGACATTCCCAAAAAACTGCCGATCGCTTCTGTGTCAATATCTCACCCCTGAGATTTTTGAAGCCCTTAAAGATAAAACAACCGCTAACGGATATACTCTTGCGCAAGCGATTCACTCCGGTGTGCAAAATCCTGACAGCAGTATTGGTGTTTATGCCGGTGATGCAGAGTCGTACACGCTGTTTTCTCCGCTGTTTGACCCGATTATTAAAGCGTACCATGGGTTTGATCCGCAGAGCAGGCACTACAGCAATTTTAATCCCGATGCGTTGAACGCAGACAATCCCGACCCTGAAGGAGCCTATATTGTTTCAACCCGTATTCGCGTGGGGCGCAATCTTGCCGATATTCCACTGGGACCGGCCATCTCCAAGGCACAACGTAACGAGGTTGAAGTTCGGGTGTCGCAGGCGTTGAGCCGACTCGAAGGTGATCTCGGTGGCAGTTACTATCCGCTACAAGGTATGCGTGATGCCGACACAGCACAGCTTATCAGCGACCATTTTCTTTTTAAAGCGGGAGATCGCTTTTTAGAAGCGGCAGGACTCAATCGTGATTGGCCCGAGGGCAGAGGAATTTTTCATAATAACGACAAAACCTTTTTAGTCTGGATTAACGAAGAGGATCAGTTGCGTATTATCTCCATGCAACACGGCGGCAATATTGGCGAAGTGTTTTCACGGCTTGCCCGTGCGGTTAAAGCATTGGAGCAGAGCATGACATTTTCGTACAGTGATCATTTGGGGTATATTACCAGCTGTCCGACCAATCTTGGAACGGCCATGCGCGCGAGTGTGCATATTAAGCTACCGAAACTGGGCAGTGATATGAAAGCGTTTGAAGCAATTGCCGATGCACACCATTTGCAGATACGCGGCATACACGGCGAACACTCCCAAAGTGAGGGCGGTATTTACGACATAAGCAATCGCAGACGGCTGGGTGTGAGTGAAGTGCAGTGCGTGCAAGATATGTATGACGGCGTGGTCGCACTCATTGAAGCCGAACGCTCACGTTAACGCATGCATTCGCAAAAGACCTCTCCGGGGCGTTCTCCTTCCTGTTTTTCAGCGGTATTCTCAGAAATTATGTCATAGAACTCTACTCGAAATAGGACCGGGCCGGTAATAACGACATGGTGAAATCGTTCCGGCTCAATCACAATGGGGTGTGCCTTGTCGGCATCTAAAACATGCTCTTTGTCATCTTCCCAGACAAATTGCAGCGATCCTTCTTCTACAACTACCAGAGCATATTTTCCTTTGGGTGCAAGATGGTTTTTTAAAATGCCTTTGACGACAGTTTTTTCCGTCATATTGGGGGTTTGTCCCACTCGTTTTGCCCCTTTGGGAAGGGTCGCATTTTGAAAGTTCACGTGAACTCCTTGGTTAAGATTACGAGTATCTTACCATGAATTGCATAAAGAGTCTTAACCCTTCAAAAATGCTGTTACCTTCCCACTACACTTTTGGTTTTAGCGAACCGAACCGAAAATAGAGTGCCGGCAAAATAATCATATTGAGCAGTGTCGAACTGAGCAGTCCAAAGAGAATAACCATCGCCATAGGTGCTTGAATTTCACTGCCTGCTTCACCCATCCCCAGTGCTAAAGGAATCATGGCAAGACCCGTTGCCAATGCCGTCATTAAAATGGGAATGAGCCGTTCGCCGGCACCTTGTTTCACTGCCTGCTTGAAATCACTAACGCCTTCATAACGGATAAGGTGGTGAATGTGTGAAATCATCATCACACCGTTTCGTGTGGCAATCCCAAAGAGAGTAATCAGACCGATTAGCGTTGCAATAGAGACCACACCGCCGCCGATATACAGACCAATTACTCCGCCAATAAGAGCAAATGGGAGATTAACCAGAATTAACAGAGCATCTCTAGCAGATGAAAATGCCAAATAGAGCAGTAGAAAGACACCGAAAATGACGACGATACTCAAAGTCAGCAAAATTTTTGAAGAAGATTGCGCACTTTGAAATTGTCCACCGTACTCTATATAGTAGCCTTGAGGCAAGGTAATGTTTTGTGCTACCTTGCTCTGTATCTCTTCGACAACACTGACCAAGTCGCGCTTGGCAACGTTGGAGGTAATCGTAGTTTTGCGTTTCATCCCCTCTCTGCTTACAAGATAGGGCATGCGAGCTTCGTGAATGTTTACCAATGCATGCAGCGGTATTTGTGCTCCGGACGACGTATGTACCAACGTAGAGCGAATACTTTCAAGGTCAAGTGTGTCGTGCCGATTGTACTTCATGACAACGTCAAAAAAGCGATCGTTTTCAATCATTTTGGTGACCGGAGTACCATAAAATGCCGTCTGTATGATAGTGCTGAGTTCGGCGACACTAATACCGTACGATGCCATGGCACGACGGTTAAACGCGATAACCAGCTGTGGAAGATCCCATTGATTGGCAATCATGACATCGGTACTGCCTTCAACATTTTCAACAATGCTCTTAATCTGTTGGGCAATTCTTTTTTGCTCAAATAGGTCATTACCGAATACCTTAATGGCAATGGCCGCTTTGGAACCTGAAAGCATGTGATCAATACGGTGAGAAATGGGTTGACCTATGGAGATGTTGGCACCGGAAATATTGCTAAAACGTTCCCTGAGTGCTTCTAAAAAGTCCTCTTTGGAGTGGGTTTTCAAGGCAATTTCAACCTCAAGCTCCGAAGCATGTACCCCAATGGTGTGTGATTCCAGCTCACCGCGCCCGGTACGTCGTGCGACTGAAACTACTTCATTGAACTCCAACAGTGCCTGTTCGACCTGCTGACCGATGTGGTTGGACTTCTCCAGTGATGTTCCCGGCAGTGCCGCGACAAATACGGTTAGGCTTCCTTCGTTGAATTCGGGAAGAAAGGTTTTCCCCGCACTGAAAAAATAGTACAGCGAAATCAGAAACAATACGCTAAAGCTTGCGACAAGTGTTTTCCAGATCGGTAGGGTTACATGTAAAATTTTACCGTATCCGGATTGCAATATGGTTAAAAAACGAGAGCTTTGATGTACATTTTTAGAGGCGGGTTTTAAAAAGTAATAACACAGTGCGGGCGTAATGACAATTGCGACAAACAGTGATGCCAACAAAGCGCTAATATATGCCAAACCTAGCGGAGCCAACAGACGCCCTTCCATACCTTGAAGAAAAAAGAGCGGCACGAATACCAGTAGAATAATAAAGGTAGCAAAAATAATGGAGTGTTGAATCTCAAAGGTTGCTTTGGCAATGACATTGAGGCGATTCTCCTGTTGTTGGGGTGCTTTTTCACTGTTGAGTTGCAGCCTCCGAATGATATTTTCGACGACAATAATGGCATCATCAACTAACACGCCTAATGCAATGGCCATACCGCCGAGTGTCATGGTATTGATGGTAATATTTAAGGCACTCAGTAAAAAGACGGTGGCAAACAGTGAGAGCGGGATGGCAATAAGCGTAATAAGTGTGGCACGAATACTCAATAAAAAGAGCAGAACAATGAGCACGACTAAAATGGCACCGTCACGTAGAGCATTGGAAAGATTCCCGATAGCGGTATTGATGAACGATGCCTGTTTGAAGAGGTTTGTCTCAATTTGCATGCCCTCAGGAAGTGTTTTTTCAATCGCATCGATAGTCTGTTCCAAGGTGTTGGTTAGCTCAAGAGTATTGACGTTGGGTTGCTTTTGAATGGCCAGAATTACGGCATCGTTACCGTTATAAGAGCCGATTCCCCGTTTAACGGCAGCACCGATACGAATATCGGCGACATCGCGTAACGTGACGGGGGTCACACCGTTTTGCGTAATGAATGTATTGGCAATATCGTTGATATCTTGCACTCTTCCAATGCCTCGAATCATATACTCTTGAGCATTTTGGGTGTAAAATCCGGCTGACGTATTTTGATTGGATGCTGCTACCGCACGCATCACATCATCGACGCTAACACCATAGGTAATGAGCTCTTTGGGTTTGAGAAGGATGTGGTACTGTTTGGTTTCGCCTCCAATGGGAATAATAGCAGCCACACCGCTAACGGCTAGAAGCCGTTGACGTACTTCCCAGTCGGCAACTGTTTTAAGTTCAATACCCGAATGGGTCTCAGAGTGCAGAGCAATAAACATGATCTCACCCATAATGGAAGCAATAGGAGCTAAAATAGGTGGATGCACATTGAGCGGCAAACGGTCTTGTACCAGTTGCAGCTTTTCCGTTACCAGTTGACGGGCACGGTAGATATCGGTACCCCATTCAAATTCTACATAGATTACGGAAATACCGCTTTGAGAATCCGACCGCAGCCTACGTAAACCGGAAATACCGTTTAAAGCGTTCTCAATAGGAACAGTAATAAGCTGTTCGATCTCTACAGAAGTCATTCCCGTAGCATCGGTAAGAACGGTCACAGTCGGTGCGGTTAGGTCAGGGAAAATATCGATTTTTGATTTTTTAAGTTCTAAAATCCCAAAAATAATAATGCCGACACTGACAAGCAGTACTAAAAGCCGCTGATGCAGAGATCCATAAATGATTTTTTCTAACATAACGTCGCCTTAATGTGCATGACCGTGCCCTACATCGGCCGGTATGAGTGCTGCAAGTAAAAGATCGTATGCTCCCGCAGAGACAATACGTTCACCTTCGGTGACGCCTGAAATGACTTCAACGTAACCGGCATCGTGCAGTCCTGTTTTAATATTGCGACGTTCAAAGCGCTCTTCGCCGACTTGAACATAGACAACATGCTGTCCGTTGTCGTTAACAACGGCACTTTGTGGAATTGCTACTGCTTCAATGCGTTTGCCCGTGTAAACTTTGCTGGCAAATCGGGCACCGGCTGCAAGAGCGGCGTGGGTGTTTTTGACTTCGAAAACTATAGAGGCACAACGGGTTTTTGGATCAATCATTTTGCTAAAATAGAGAAACGTTGCATTGTTTCCGACGCTAAAATCAACATAGTTTTTATTTAGAAGCAGTTCGACACCCAAAGGATCGCTTACCTTGGCAATATCACTTTGGGCAATGGCAGTGGTGATCCAGAGGCTGTCGGTATTGGCAATTTGCATGATGGGGTCGCCTTCATTGACAAAGGACCCCGAGAGCGCTTGTTGGCGTATGACAGTGCCGTACAGGGGTGTTTTAAGGACAACACCCAAGGGGTTGCTACTGTGGGAGTCAAGCTGTTTTAGCCGCTGCTTAACAGTGAGCAGACGTGCTTGTGCCATGGCATACTCCCGCGCAGCAATATTGAGTCGTTTGGTGGAAACGGCATTGTCTTTTTTAAGCTGCTGCAGTCGCTTGTTCTCTTGGGTGGCAAGCTGTAGATCGGCTTGAGCTTTTTTGAGTTCAAGTTTCAGTGTTGAGAGATCCTCTTTTTGACCGAGTAGCGGCGTGATAACGGCAACTGTTTGAGATGTATTGACAGTGGTACCGATATGAAGTGACGATTCGATAGTAAGAATGCCTGCAACGGGAGCTACGAGACGATACTGCGCATTTGCAGGAATATCAACGGTAGAGAAGGTGGCTACCGACTCTTTTAAACGGCGTTTTTGTACTGGCTGTATCTGTAAATGGGCCTGTAGCTGCTGTTGTTTAGAATATTCAATGCCTTCGTCATGCGTATTTTCGGCGTGATTGTGTCCGGCATGATCATCATGGTTGTGTTCTTCGTGGTCATGTCCAGCATGATCGTCATGATTGTGTTCTTCGTGGTCATGTCCGGAATGATCGTGAGCTTCAGAAGCATTTTCAGTCGAAGTTTGGGTAGTGTGGGCATACCCGTTTGTCATACAAAGCATTATGGCAAGCGTCAATGCGTTAATGGAGCGTTGTGTCATGATGGATCCTTTAATAAATCAACGGCAGCACTGTGAAGTAACTGCAGATGGTAACGGTACGATCGGGCAGTTAAATCATGGTGTTTGAGTTGGTTTTGAAAATAGAGGTTTTGGGCATCTAAGAGTTCAAGAAGGCTTTTTTCACCGAGTTTAAACGAACGGGTTGTAATCTCATAAAGCGTTTTTGAGGATTCAAGAAGCCCTGTTGTATAGGTATGGAGATATGTTTTATTCTGTAAATAAAGAGCATATTGTGCTGTAATGTTTTTACGCACTCGGTAGCGAAAAGCATCTTTTTGAATGCGTTTTTTTAAGATGGCAGCCCGTTGCATCTCAAGGCGGTGTTGTTGCGTATTCCAAAGTGGAATGGTGGTACGTATGCCAAATCCGTAATCGGTCTTAACGGTAGTATCGGTTTCGGGGCTACGCTCTTGGTAGAGGTAAAGTTCCGGTAAAAAATAGCGACGGATTTTTAGAAGATCGAGCTTATGTTGTGATGCCTTCAGTTGCGCCGTGTAGAGATTATGCAACGGATGGTGCTCACCCAAAAGATGCAACACATCGGGTTGCGGCGGTTGGGGCAGTTTAAAGGTGTTCGAAACTGTAATTGCTTCAGAACTCTTTAGCAGCATTTGTGCTTGATACTGTAGCGTCAAATAGCGCAACTTTTCCTGTTCTTGTTGCATGGTAAGCTCTGTGGTGAGTATGTCAATGCGGGAGCGTTCCAGCCCTGAAATATCTCCGGCAAGTTCACGGGATGCAGCAATACGTTTGAGGGAGTTGGCCTCATTGATCTGTTGTTGTAAAAGCGTATGTTTTTGTTGTGAAAAATAGAGCTCATGAAAGAGAAAAGCCGCACGGTATTGCACTTCAAGAGCGGTATTTTTTTTACTAAAGGTCGCACTTTTTAATGTGGCTTTGGCTCTGTTTTTGTTGGAGCGCATCTCGTTCCATAAAGGTACTTTTTGGCTGATTTCAAGATGGTTATACTCTATAGCGTTGTTTAAACCGTCGCTAAAGCCAAGTTCGACATTGGGGTTTTCCCATAAAGTTGACTCTAAAAGAGTTGCTTGTTCGTAAGCAATCTGCGCCGCATCTTCCTGTAAAGAAAATGAGGCATGAAGCGCTTGTTGTATAAATGGAGTAAAACGGTACTCGTGCTGTTGTTGTGCTGCCATAAGAGTCACATGAAGCAGGAGTACCAAAAAAGTGGTTCTCATAAATAGCTTCCTTAGTGTTATATTGAAAATGTGGTGATAACGGTAAAAGAGGTATTAACGAGGAGGCGCGTGAAAAAGAATGGAACGTAAAGGGATAAAATAGGAGTAGTGTGTATCAATCTGGTATGAGATAGAGCGGCGATAATGGCGCAGTATTGTAGTACGCAGTAGAAAAAAGAGAAAAAGTGACCGGTTCTTAATGAGAACCAGTAAGAGTAACATGCCGCTTAAAATACAAAGTCCCTGTTGACAATCGATGAGGTCAATATCATGCAGGCTTGTGTGCGTACCAGATGCCTTGTCATGGACGTCAATATGGATATGGTGATGGTCATGATGCTCTTCAACATGCATATGGTAGTGCGTGTTGAGGGTAAGCATGACAATGAACATACTTAAAAACAGTACTGTTTTTTGAAACACCACCGTGACCGTCCTTTTAAAAATATCTACAATTATGGCATAAAAAAACAAACTGTACACACCAAGGCTTTTTTGTCTTAGTTTTCAGGAGAATTATATTTCAAAAAAAATCTCAGCCCAGTTTGGTTATAGTGTCTCAATGAAAAATAAACACACACTACTGCAAACTTATTTTGGGTATAAAACGTTTCGTCCTTTTCAGGAAGAAGCGGTCGATGCTATTATGCAAGGGCGTGATCTGTTAATGATCTTACCGACAGGCGGAGGAAAGTCACTTGCATATCAGCTGCCGACGCTGCTTATGAATGGTACGACGGTGGTTGTCTCGCCACTTTTAGCGCTCATGCATGATCAGGTCTGCAGTTTGCGCTCTCAGGGTATGCGTGCCGAGATGTTGTCATCAATGCAAAGTGCTGAAGCATCCCAAGATATCCTTGCTTGTCTCTATCGGGGTGAAATACAGTTTTTGTATCTCTCTCCCGAACGGTTAAACACTATGAGTATGCGCCGTGTACTCAGCAAGATACCGTTGAACTATTTTGTTATTGATGAGGCACATTGTATTAGCGAGTGGGGGCATGAATTTCGGGAAGATTTTCGAGAACTGCACCGGCTGCGTGACTATTTTAAACATACGCCTATTGCCGCATTTACCGCTACGGCAACAGAGCAGGTACGTGATGATATTGAACGACAGCTGCAATTAAAAAATACATGTAAATTACAAGGGAGCATTTTTCGAAACAATCTGAACATTAGTGTGCGTCACCGTATGAAAGAGGGGTATGACCAGCTCTATGATATTCTTAAAGATCGTACCACAGAGAGTGGTATTGTGTATGCGTTTTCACGTAAAAATGTTGAAGCAATAGCGCACTATTTGCAACGTAAAGGGTTTAAGGCGGCAGCATACCATGCCGGTCTTTCTGCAGAGCAGCGCAATGAAGCGTTTCGGGCTTTTGTCTATGACGAAGTGCAGGTAATGGTGGCGACTATTGCCTTTGGTATGGGGATTGACAAAAGTAATATTCGGTTTGTCATACACATGTCCCTACCCAAAACACTGGAGAATTATTATCAGGAAATGGGTCGTGCCGGACGTGATGGCGACAGTGCCGATACGGTACTGCTTTTTAGTGCTTCAGATGTCATACAGCAAAAACGTTTTATTGAGATGCATGACGATGTTCAATATAAGACACAGATGTTGCATAAACTTAATGCGATGCACCGTTACGCTACTGCTGAAAAGTGTCGTCACCGCCAGTTGGCGGAGTATTTTTCCGAGACGCTTGAAGCGTGTGGTACCCATTGTGACTACTGTTTAGAACCTGAATATGAGAAGCGTAATATTACAACAGAAGCACAAATGTTGCTTTCTGCCGTCTATCGCACGGGTCAGACTTTCGGTAAAAATTATATTATTGATATTTTACGTGGTGCTAAAGAGCAGAAAGTTCTGGCAAATTCCCATGAGCAACTTTCTGTGTACGGTATTGGAATGCAATGGAGCAAGAAGCAGTGGTTTGTGTTGTGTGAACGTATGCTTGAAATCGAAGCACTACTGCCTAATGCGTACGGAGGGCTGGTATTGACACCGAACGGACGGGAGATTTTGAAGGGAGAAAAACAGGTCTCTATTCGTGCCGATCGATTGCATGTTAAAGTCAAAGCTCTTAGAAGAGCTACTGTTGAAACCGATGAGCATGACGCTGATCTGTTTGAATCGCTTCGTCGCTTGCGCCAACACATTGCATCGGATCACAGTGTTCCGGCCTACATTGTGTTTAGTGACAAAACCCTCAAAGAGATGGCAGTACTGCGTCCACAAAGTAAAGAAGCGATGCTGCAAATCGGAGGGGTCGGCGAGGTGAAATTTGAGCGTTACGGCAAAGAGTTTTTAAAAATGTTTCTGGAGCAAAGCCATGGCTAAGCAAGAGACTGTTTAGATGCATTAGTCATAACATAATCAGCATATTCTCTCAATAGTAGTGCCAGTTTGGGCTCTATATAACGACTGCAAAATGGCTTGTCTCGGTTTTTTTCATAATAATTTAAAAACTTTTCACTATTTAATTTAAAGCTCTTAAAAGGATATATTTTTGTCACGAGAGTTTTGTCAAAAAGTTTCTGTTTCTCTATCATGACAGCCTCTGCTTCAAGCTTTTGGGTTTTGTCAAAAGTATAGATAGCTGAGCGATATTTTTGACGCATAGAGTGGTTGGAGGTGGCGTTGTGGGTGTACAGGTGTATCTCTATTAAGACATGAAGCGGGATTTTGTGACTTTCAAAATGCACGATGACCGCTTCGCTAAGCGTTTTTGCATCGGGGTGGGTGGAGTCTATCCACCCTTGTTCTACGTTTGCCACACCTTTTAAAGCAGAAAAAATCGCTTCGGTACACCAGTGGCACCCTCCACCAAAGCCTATTTTTTGCACTATTTGTTTATCTTGTCTCGTGGTACAAACTCTAAAACGCTCGCATTGATGCAAAATCTTTTTCTGCCTCCTGGTGCATCATTAAAAACATGCCCTAGATGAGCCCCTGATTTTTTGGCGATGATTTCGGTGCGATGCATACCTAAGCTGGTGTCATCCTTGGATATTGTAGCACCATCCACCGCCTTAAAAAAGCTAAGCCAGCCTGAACCGGAATTAAATCTATCTTTTGTATCAAAGAGAATATCTCCTGAGATTTTATCGATAAAAACCCCATCACCTGTATGTTTGAACTGATCATACTTTTTGCAAAATGGAGCATCCGTCTTTGCATGAAAAGCGACCCTGTACGCCTCACTGCTCTTGCCCAGTTTGAATAATCCCACCGCTTTATAAAAGGCTTTTTCATCCATATAGCCTGTATAAGAATGCATCTCTTTGCCATCCTCAATAAAGAGAATTGTCGGCGTTCCTGCGATTTTTGTCTTGATGGTAAATCCCTTCAATCTCTCTTCATGTGCAGTTCTAAGCGGGATGTTACCTCGGTAGTGGTCAGTTACATTTTTCTTAAATCTCTCACAATAGGGACAAAATGGAGCGTCAATGACAACAATCTCTTTACCTCCCAGCGGTGAGATAGTGTTGTTTGTTACGTTCTCTTTGCCAAACTTTACCCCTGTGGCATGATTTGGGCAGTAGCCCAAAGGGTTTTTTTTGAGGTAATCTTGATGATAGCTCTCAGCAGGATAAAACTTTTTGAGTGGTGCTATCTCGGTTGTGATCTCTCCATATCCTTCTTTGGTAAGGAGTTTCTGGTAGGTTTTTTTTGTCTGAAGGGCTATATTTTTTTGTGTGTCTGTTGTATAGTACAAAGCACTTCGGTAGTTGTTGCCTCTATCGTTTCCTTGCCTGTTGCCTTGTGTTGGGTCATGAAGCTCCCAAAAGTGTTTGATGAGAGCTTTCGTTGAAATGTTATTATCATCATAGAGCACTTCTACCACTTCGGCATGGTTCTTTACAGCATAATTGTCTCGGTGCTTTAAAACCTCTTTGTAGGTTGGGTTTTCAAAATCACCGCCTGCATATCCGGCAGTAGCCTTATGCACTCCCTCTAAATTGTCAAAATACTTCTCTACTCCCCAAAAACACCCTGCACCAAAGACAATCGTCTGTGTCTTGGCATAGAGCGAAAGGGTAAGCAGTGTGATTATCCATACTATTTTCATCTTATATTTCCTAATTGTGCTATCATGATGATAGCACAAAGTGTGTGAAGAAAAAAGAGCATTTGCAACAGACTGTGAACACTGTTTGAGTGAGAGTGAGTTTGACCTGCCTGAAAATCTTTGTGATCCTCTGCCTGAAGTGATAGAGGCGTTGCAAAAGTATAAGAGTTATGATGCGATGATTAGTCATTTTCCTGATGTGAGAGAGTTGTTATGATACTAAAAACCTACCAAATTGATGCATTTGCCACCAAAGTATTTGAGGGAAATCCCGCGATGGTTGTGCCTTTGGATGTATGGTTGGATGATGCGTTGATGCAAAAGATAGCCCAAGAGAATAACCTTAGTGAAACAGCTTTCTTTGTGCAATATAACGATATATATGAACTGCGTTGGTTTACACCCGCCAAAGAGGTAGATATGTGTGGTCATGCTACTTTGGCATCTGCGTATGTGTTATTTGAATGTATGGGGTATGAGAAAAAAGAGATTGTTTTTTCTACGAAAAGCGGTAATTTACATGTAAAAAAAGAAGAGAGTTTCTTTGTGATGAACTTCCCGCTCCAACCTATAGTACCATGTGACATATATGATGCAATAGAAGAAGCATTTGGCATACGGTCAAAAACTATTTTTTCCGCTATGGACTACATAGTCATCTTTGAGCAAGAAGACGATGTGCTTTTTGCCAAGCCAAAGATGGAAGTCTTGAAACGATTACATCGTAGAGGTGTTTGCATCAGTGCTACAAGTAGACAATATGACTTTGTGACACGCTTTTTTGCACCGAAGTTTGGAGTCGATGAAGACCCGGTGACGGGTTCTGCATTTACGCAGTTGGCAGGGTATTGGCGAGGTGTATTGGGTAAAGATAGATTGAGTGCCAAGCAGGTATCACCTCGTGGTGGCGAAGTACGCTGTGAGATTAAGGGCGAACGGGTGGAGATTAGCGGTGAGGCGGTGAAGTATCTGGAAGGGGAGATAAGAATTTGAGAAGAAGTAGAAAATTTTAATCTAAAATATATTTATTTCGTATTATAATCCTAAATAAATAGTTATTTTAAGGATTACAATATGGAAAATGTAATTTTATCTCAGAATAAACATTGGAAAAATAGATATAAAAATCTCTATAAACGAGATGTTTTTGAGAAGTTAGAACGAAATCTACAAACCAAACATATACAAGTCATCCAAGGCATAAGACGCAGTGGCAAATCCACACTTTTTAAACTTCTCATCAACCATCTTAGCCAAACAATTGACCCCAAAGAGATACTCTATATCAATCTTGATGACCCATTTTTTACACCCTTTAGAGATGATGCTACAAAATTTTATGACATCATCCAGAGTGCTAAAAAACTGACTCAAAAAGAGGTAAAATATCTTTTTTTAGATGAAGTGCAAAATATGAAAGGTTGGGAGAGTTATGTCAAGAGTGTGTATGACAGCGAACTCTTTACAAAGATATTTGTCACAGGGTCAAACTCGACACTGCTAGAGGGGGAGTTAGCCACATTTTTAACTGGAAGATATTTGTCTGTGCAGGTCCATCCTTTGAGTTTTAAAGAGGTACTTCGTATCAATAAAATAGAGAGTTATATGCAAAAATTAGAGCAAAAGCCAAAAGTGCTTAAACTTATAGATGAGATGATGCTCTATGGATCCTTTGTTGAAGTCTATGACCATAAAGAGGAGTTTAGGCGTGATATACTTACGACATATTATCAGACTATTTTACTCAAAGATTGTGTATCCAATCATGCAATCAGGGATGTTAAGAGCTTTAAGGAGCTTAGTTTTTATCTGCTTAGCAATATTGCGTCACTCTACTCCTATAACTCCTTGGCAAAGGCAGTGGGTATTAATGATAAAAGTGCAAAAGAGTACCTCTCTTACCTAGAGGAGAGCTACTTATGTACTGAATTAAAACAGTTTTCTTTCTCTCTCAAAGAACAACAAAATGCCAAGAAAAAGGTTTACTTCAATGATAATGGTTTTGTATCACTCTCTTTTAAATTTTCTTCCAATTATGGTAAATTACTTGAAAATTTAGTTTTAACAGAACTTATAAAAAGTGGTTACGAAGTCTATTTTTACAACAAAAATTTTGAGTGTGATTTTATAGCTAAAAATGATAAACATACTATCGCTATACAAGTATGCTACGAACTCAATGATACCAATAGAAAAAGAGAATTAAACGGGCTAAATAAGCTTCCTTTTGATGTAGATGAGAAGATTGTAGTAACCTATGATCAATTTGAAGAGGTAGATGGGGTAAAAGTGATTGGTTTTTGGGAGTATTTTGGATGAACTACCTAAGAGACGAACTAGAAAAATCCATAGAAATAACTGATGAAGAGTGGGCAGGTCACAATGTCTAAGAGAAATGTCTATTTTGTTTTAGCTATACTGGGGTTAGTGTTGCCCTATAGCCTGTTTTTACCAAGGTTATTAGACTTTTATGCTTAAGAGAAAGGCACTTAGAAAATGAACACAATAAACATACAAACCAATAAAAGCCCGGTAGGGGAGATGCTGCTAGGTTCTTATGAGGGTAAACTATGCATGGCAGACTGGAAGTACAGGCGTATGCGTACCACCATAGACAAACGACTGCAGGTTGGGCTAAATGCTGAGTATGTGGAAGAGCGTTCAGAGGTGATAGAGCAGACCATCACACAACTAAAAGAGTATTTTACGGGCGAGCGAAAAAGTTTTGACATTTCACTGCTCACCGTAGGTACAGACTTTCAAAAGTCTGTATGGCAAGGGCTTATGAAAATCCCTTACGGTACCACAGCCTCCTACCTAGAACTAGCCAAAAACATAGGCAACGACAAAGCAGTAAGAGCCGTAGCCTCAGCCAATGGAGCCAATGCCATAAGCATTCTCATACCATGTCATCGCATCATCGGATCTAATGGTGATTTGGTAGGGTATGCAGGTGGCTTGGTTGCAAAGAAGAAGTTGTTGGAAATTGAGAATAATTTATTGAGTTAATTGAAGCAGAACGGACAGATGCTAACCAAAACAAAAGAAAAACTTCCCCTTAAAGATGCGCTTTTTAACCCCAAAAAAGTAGAGATGATAGCCAACGAAATAAAAGAGGTCTATCCTGCTTTTAAAGCTAGCCAATTTACCAAAGAGACATTAGATAAATTCCCAAAACTAGAACTCAAAGAACGTATCTGCCATATACGCGATATGTTGCATAGGTATCTTCCAAACGACTACCAAGAGGCAGTCAACATCTTAATCCAAGCCTTGCCACCAGAACTTGACCCTAGCAACAATGATGATGACTTTGGAGACTTCATCTACGCTCCTTATTCCGAATATGTGACAGCGTATGGATGCAATGAGGAGGCGTTGGATTTTTCTCTTTATGCCTTACGAGAAATAACCAAATGCTTTTCGGTGGAGTTTGCCTTGCGTGATTTTATAAATCATTATCCTAAACAAACGCTTGTTATGTTGGAGGAGTGTGCAAAGTCAGAGAACTATCACCAAAGGCGTTTGGCAAGTGAGGGGTTGCGTCCGAAGCTTCCTTGGGCGAAAAAATTGACGATAGATTATCATGACGGGATAAAGCTACTAGAGTTACTTTATGGCGACAAGACCCGCTATGTAACGCGTTCCGTGGCGAATCACTTAAATGACATAGCCAAGATTGATGCCCCTTTAGTCATAGAAACTCTAAAGCGTTGGCAAAAAAGTCAAAAACAAGAGACCAAAGAGATGGATTTCATCATCCGCCATGCCTTGCGTACACTTGTCAAGCAGGGAGATGAAGATGCTCTTTCAATGCTAGGGTATAGTAAAACGCCACCTATAAAGGTGAAAAAGATACGCCTTCACACGCCTAGTGTAAAAGTGGGTGAAGCATTGGAATTTGAGGTGGAGATAGTGGCTCATGAAGATGCTATGCTTATGGTGGATTATGTGGTGCATTTTCAAACCAAGTCAGGCAAACTTAGCCCAAAAGTACATAAGCTTAAAAAGCTTGAACTTGCAAAGGGTGAGAACATAGTGCTAAAAAAGAAGCACATTTTTAGAGCCAATATGACGACACGAACACTTTATGCGGGGGAGCATTTTCTGGAGGTGCAGATAAATGGTAATGTTGTGTATAGTGAGAGTTTTGAGTTAGGAGTTTAGGATGCAGTACGACATAGACACCAACGGTGAATTTGCAGAGATCTTTAAAAAGATAAGAGCCATACTGCTTAGCTACCCACAGATAAAAGAGCTTAAAAATGCCAAACAGACCTCTTATTTAGATGAGTATGGTGCGATTATCATGATGCGAAGCAAAGGGGATATTTTTGTGGTGGCTTTTGGGAAAGGTGCAAAACTTCAAGAGAGTTTTTCTTCACTCAAGGGAGATGGCAAGACAGTGAGGCATTTGTACTTTAAGAGTGTTGATGAGATAGATGAGAGATTGCTTCGTGATATGATTGAGGAGAGTTTTATGCTTGGGCTGGAAGCTTTTGAATTGAAAGCGCTTAGAAAGAGATTGGTGTGAAGGGATTAATCACATACAAACAAGCTCCCAAAGAAAATCTAAGTAGATACATCGATGCCTACTGGTCTGTAAAAAACAGCACAGCATCAGATGTGAAAGTGCCTATCGTGCCTGATGGGTGTGTGGATATTGTCATTAAAAATGGTGAGATTTTTTTGGTTGGTTTGATGAATTTTGCTTCTGTTGTCAGTATCAAATCAGGTGATTTTTATCTGGGGGTTCGTTTTAAACCTGCTGTGATGGGGAGTGTATTGAAATGTGATATATCAGTATTTAATGACGCTTTGGTGCCACTAGAGGAGATAGCTCCTGTGCTTCATGATATGCTAAAAAATATCGATGCAAAATCTTTGCCTTTTGCAAAATTAGATGAGATATTTGAAGCACTTTTTTGTGATGTTGTGCTAGATGAGCGTATCATGATAGCAACGCAGACAATATTTGCACAAGGTGGGCAAATCGATATAGAGCAGTTGTCTGCCTCATATCAGCTAAGCCAAAAGCAGTTAGAGCGACTCTTTGTCAAGCATGTCGGTACGACTCCCAAAAGATTTGCCCGTTTTATACGCTTTATCCAAACACACAAACACCTCACCAAAGAGGGACTTGACAATCTTTGTATAAAGGTTTTGGAAAAAGGTTACTACGACCAAGCACACTTCAACCGCGAATACAAATCTCTTACAGGCTTGACTCCAACTAGTGAAGCTATGTCGATTTTTTACAATACGAAAGAGTGATATTTCGCTATTATGAGAAAAAAAGGAGATATAAAAATGAAACGATTGACACCAAATATGGCAGTAGCAGATGTGGCAAAGAGTGTTCACTATTATGTAGAAAATTTCGGATTTGAGATAATGATGGTAGTCAGTGATGATAAATCCTCTATTGGAGACAAACTCGAAGAGAGGAAAACTTATATCTGGGCAAATCTCATGCATGGTGAGGTAGGGTTGATGTTACAACAAGCAGAGAGTATCAAAGAAGATGTAGGTGATTTTTTCGCTCGTGTCGGCTCTTCGATGACGCTTTATATCGAGGTAGAAGATGTTGATAAACTCTATGAGTCAATAAAAGAGAAGGTTGAAATTTATAAAGACATTGACACGACATGGTATGGCATGAGAGAGTTTTATGTGCGGGATGTCGATGGTTACATCTTGGCATTTGCGACTAAAGTGCAGTGATGAACTTTGAGACGTTAGATAATTGTCTTTTGAGTAAAAAAGGGGCTGCATTTGACTATCCGTTTGATGATAAAGCTCGTGTTTATCGCGTAAGCAACAACTATCAGGTGCATTATCATCATGAGGGTGATTTTTTGGTGGATGAGAAGATTATTTTAGAGGTAGGTGGCAAATCAAAAGATGCCAAACAGATAGCAGATATAGACAATGCATACTTAGCCATAGATGATATAGAGAGCAGATATGATAATGTTATTCCACTTTGGTTATTTAGGTTTTTGTATTGAGATGTTAAGAATTTTTATTTTTTTTTCACTCACTCCCATGCTCTGCGTGGGAATACATACCCATAAAGGAGTAGCGTTTTGAATAAATTATCAAAAGAGCAAGTTACACTAACCACACAAAGGCTGCAACTTCGTTCTCTCTCTGATAATGATATAGATTTTAATCCTAAAGATGACCATGTTACACTTGGTTACTGGATCGGCAAAACATGGTGGGGTGAGGGGGCTACATGAGTGAAGCGGTGACGGAGGTGGTTTGCTACTGTTTTGAGGAGCTTGATACCTATCGTGTCGCATCGAACCATTTTCATCCAAATATCGCCTCGGGAAAAGTGTTGCAAAAAGCAGGTTTGCTCTATGAAGGACGACGAAAAGAGCATTATAAAAAGGGTGATGAGTTTTTTGATATAATCGATTATGGCGTAGTTGAGAGTGAGTGGAGAAGGAAATTAAAATGGCAAAAAAACGAGAGATAACAAAAGAAGAGGTTGCGGAACTTGATCATGAGGTATTGGCTGATCTGGTTTTTCGTCAGATAGAGTATGATGATGCACTCTATAAAAAGGTTGAGAAGTTGCTTTTGGTATCTGATCCAAAAGCTTTGGTGGCACAGATAAAAAAAGAGATCGGCTCTATCAAGCGGGGGCGGAAATTTATATCTTACTATGACTCATTTGCATTTGCAAAGAAGATAGAAGCAATAGTAGATGATATCAAAGAGTTGGTCAAGGATAAAAAGGCTGCGTCAAAGCTCTATAAAGAGTTGATCTTGACTGATGAGAAAGTATATGGTCGTTCAGATGATAGTTCCGGTTCTATTCAGATGAGTTATGCTCTGGCAAAAAATGGATACAAAGCGTGTAGAGAGGTATTGAGTGAGGATGAGATATACAAGGATATCTTGGAGATGCGTATTTGTGAAGGATTTGGTGTAAGAGATATTTTCAGTGAAGATATCCCAGAGTTTGTTTTGCAAAAAATTTATGATGAATTTTACGAGATAGCACAAAGCGATAATAGTTTTGACAATATTCAGACTCTTTTAGAAGTGGCACACTACCTGAAAAAACCACAGCTGTATATCGATGCACTTAAATTGCAAAAAGAGGAGATTTACCCATACCAAAAAGTTGATATCGCAAGAGAATACAAATATATCAACAACCCGCAAAAAGTACTCGAAACTCTAAAAGATATTGAAATTCCAGGATCAAACAGTGTTGAAAAGTTTTATGAACTTAGAATATGGGCATATGAACAACTTGGCATATCATTGGAGATAACTAGAACTTATAAAGAGTGGTATGAAAAGTATAAATCGGTGCATATCCTCAAAAAATATCTTGAGAGATTGGATGGAAACTTAAAGAAAAGTGAACTTCAAAAAGCTCTTGAGGAGGCGAATACTTTCTCATTTTCACAGGCGATAAAATTTTTCAAGGAGTTAGATGCACTTGATTTAGCGGGCGAATATATCTATAAAAACCGTGACAAGCTGCAAACACAGTATCTTTATCAAAAAGAGTTTAACTCCTTAGTCAAGTGGCTACATGAAAGCTACCCTCAAGAGGCGATACTCTTATGCCGTGATTTGTGCGAAAAGCAGTTAGAAACTTCACAAAGCAAATATTATCCGACAGCCATCAATGCACTCAAAAAAGCGATCAAGATAGAAAAAGAGCAAAACATAACAGAGTGGAAAATCGAAGATAATGTAAGCTATATGCAAAATCTTTTTGAAAAACATAACAGAAAACCAAAGTTTGTGCAGCTTTTTTTGGATGGACTTGGAGGGTAGTTCTGATTTTCCTGATGTCAAATAAAAATTCGCAATCCAAGAGTAGTTTTAACCTAAAAATCATCCTATAATACTCTAAGAAAACAGTAAAGGATAATGATGAAAATCGATAACTTTAAATATTTTAACGGACAACATTGTGAAACAACGACAACTGGAACACTGTTAAAACATCTAGGCATTGAACTTTCCGAACCAATGCTTTTTGGCTTGGGAGAAGGATTAGGTTACATATACTGGAATATGAAAATAATGGATTTTCCATTTATTGGTGGTCGGATAAAGCCAGATATTTTAACGCAGAATTTAACAAGAAATCTTAATTTACAACTGGAACTAAAAGAGACAACATCTATCAAAAAAGCTTGGCAAAATGTTAAAGAAAAATTGGATAAAAATATTCCAGTTGGATTAAAACTTGATAGTTATTATTTGGAATATTTTACAAATAAAATACATTTTGCAGGACATTACATTGCCATTTATGGCTATGATGATGAGATTGCTTATGTTGTAGATACTAGGCAACAAGGTGGTTTAATGAAAACATCACTGAAAAATCTTGAACTTGCAAGAAATGAAAAAGGTCCGATGTCATCAAGAAATTTAAGTTATACAATAAGTAAAACAGATACGGAATATGACTTAAATAAAGTAATTAAAACAGCAATTGTAAATAATGCAAAAGATTATCTAAATCCACCAATTAAAAATATCGGATACAAGGGGATTTTAAAAACAAGCATAGAAATTAAGAAATGGTTCAATGACAGCAAATATATTGAAAGAGATTTCAAAACAACTGCAATGCTGATGGAAAAAGCAGGAACGGGCGGAGCAATTTTTAGAAATTTTTATAGAGATTTTTTAAAAGAAAGTTATGAATTATTGAAAATTGAATGTTTAAAAAAATCTCATGCCCAATTTGTCGAAATAGCTGATTTATGGTTGGAAATATCAAATTTATTTGACAAAGTAGGTGATACAAAAGATATAAAATATATAAACCAAGCATCAGAGATTTTGGTAAAATTATCTGAAAAAGAGAAAAAAGCAATGGAGCAGTTGGTTGGTATAAATGGTTAAAAATCAAATATTTCTTGATTTGAAAAGGTAAAACATGAAAAAAACTACCAAAGATGAGTACTTCCAATCTGTCTATAAAGTAGTGCATTATATTATCTATCTTGTAGCAATAATAGACTGGTATAGCAAAAAAATACTCTCATATAGAGTTTCAAACTCTATGGATAAATCATTTTGTATAGAGGCTCTATCACTATATCCCAAACCTAAGATATTCAACACAGATCAAGGAATGTCAACGGCGGAGTTAAAATAGGCAGTATAAAAACTGCAGAATTTAACTCCGCCGTTGACAACCGTATATGGTTTTACTCTCTTGGGTCATTTTTTTCATCATTTATCCTTTAAACTCTTTTTATATTTTTTTAATAATTTCAATGCCCAATCATAATGACTTGAAGTATTTGAAATCAAATAAGACCCCATAGAAGTTGTACCTGTCCATTTGTAGCGTCTCTTCTCAAACAGCTCTTCATTACTATGATTTTGTATAATCTCTCTAACTTTTGCATATGACTCTTTTAACAATCTTACAGCTTCATCAAAACTTGTTTTTTGATACATCTGCCATATCTTTGCATTGAGTGCAGGAGTATCTTTAAAGGTATAACCTTTTGCAGGTTTATCGGGTT
>Ga0256833_1001061_pt1 | contig 20775 bp, 17 predicted proteins | sample 356284metaG_FD_190535 | JGI IMG/M metagenome (GOLD analysis project Ga0256833, IMG submission 190535) | Hydrothermal vent microbial communities from Mid Atlantic Ridge, Atlantic Ocean - 356-284 | ecosystem: Environmental > Aquatic > Marine > Hydrothermal vents | place: Atlantic Ocean: Mid... | reverse complement strand
AAGCGAGCGCAGCGAGACTCCGATAGTCCGTTATGCGGGCAGGCGCGATCGTGCAGATAAGCGTAGCGCAGCGGAGACTTCGAAGATGGCGTGGCTGTGAGTAGTTACGATGTAAGCTGTCCGGACAAACATTGATCCGGAAAATTCCTGGAAAAACCACTTGGATCCCTATGACTGGGTAAAAAAAGATAATCAGAAAAAATCTTTTTGTAACTCCATGTGTTCATGATACTATATGTTGAGCAGGAGTTATTAAGACGGAGGTCTGCCGAGGGTAATAAATTTTTTCTTGTTGTCACCCATGGGCGGCTACTCCTGGAGCGCCGTATTACCACCTAAATTGAGCGTTTCATCCCATCTGCAGGCCTCGGAGTCTCGTTCCTCGCTTACCTGCGCTGTCGCATGTAGGCTTAACTACAGGTAAGCGAGGAACGAGACTCCGATGAAACAGCACAAAACCTGCAGATTGGGGCGAAATGAAAATCGCTCAATTTAGGTACCAATTAACGAATAGACGATATTTACTGGATACATGAGTCAGTCAGGCGACAACGTAAGCGGACGAATAGGAGGGGTTTCCCTGGCATCATTTTTACAGATGCTGGAGCAGGAGAGAAAAACCTGTACCCTGGTTGTCGAATCCGAGGATCAGAGTGGTCGTTTGTATTTTAATGAAGGAGATTTGATAGATGCCGAATGTGGAGGAGATATAGGCCAGGAGGCTGTATATAGCCTGCTAACCTGGCAGGGACCCTCCTTTCGGGTCACGGAACCGGAAGATCGTCTGCAGCGAATTAACCTGCCGTTGGCCCATATCCTTTTACAGGCGGCGACCCGGCAGGATGAATTAGAGGACAGCCGAAAAGAGAGTGTTCCAACGCCGGTTTCCGTAAATCCTCTTGAATCACCTGGTATCAAAAATAATCCGGCTTTACGACGTTTGGTGGAAACTATTATTTCGATTCCCGAGGTCAAGCATTATTACCTGCTTAATCGCCAGGGAAAAATGATTGTCCAGTCATCAAAAAATACCAAACTTCCTGATTTTATAACGTATAGTGTTGTCAGCGGAATCCAGATACGCAAGGCATTGAATGTTAAAGGTCCCCATCGGATTCAACTGGTTCTTGAGGACGGCGATATGCTCCTTGTTTTTCCCGGAGCCGGTATGATTATAGGTCTGCAGTTAAGCGGTAAAGCTTCTGTTTCGGCGATAACTTCCAAACTGCGTCCCGTATTGACCAGACAGTCGCCTCAGTGATATAATGGAACTTCAAGGATAAAAAATAAAGATGTCGGCGGAAAAGTTTTTTTCCGGTTATCCGATGATATCGGGTTAGATGAATATCCCGGCTGCCGAAAAGCTGTCCCAACTACAATTTGGGGCCGTTCGTTGAGGGTGGTCGATTAGAAGTCTTTGCCGAACTGGTCCAGTCATGCTGGTTTGTCCGGAGAATAGTTGAATGAGAAAATTATTACAGGAAATATCCGTTATTCCAGGAGTTACAGGATCTTGTATCTTTGACAGGAAAGAGGGTCCTTTGTGCAGGGATCTGCATCGGGACTTATCCGAAAAGCATGTACAGACCGTCGGGATCCATCTGGTCCGTCTGTTGCAGATGGGTTCCATGGCGGGACTCTCCATTGCTTCAAGTCATTTTCGTTTTGATCGTTATACGGTAATCGGCATTCCTCTGGATGGTGATACAATCCTTATGACCATTTGTGATGCCCAGGCCAATTGTTCCCTGGTTTCGACAACTGCAGCCATGCTGGCTGCTGATATGCGTGATGATCTTCAACGCGAATTATCCGCTCCCGCACCGGCGGCCGGAGAAGAGAAGAAAAAAGAGATTGACGAGGGTGATGGTGAAGAAACTTTTCTGCAGATCCTGCTGGATGAAGTTGAAGAGGCTCTTGCCCAGGCCATAGGCCCTATGGCTTCCGTGGTTATGCAGGACTACCTGGTCCGCTGGCGTAAATCCGGTCCGGCCGCCACTGACCGCGTCCCGCAGCTGGTTAATATGCTGGTCCGGGAGATCGGCTCTCCGGAGCTTGCCCGAAAATTTTCTCAAAAAATGAAATCTATACTTTGATTTTCTCCCCCCCCTCCCGGCAACTGCCTTTTTCCCTAAACAGGTTTTCGTTGTTGTCTTCATGTTTAATTACTCTCCTGTTTACAGCCAGTCGTATTTTTTTTATATCTTCAGGTGAAATATCAATTTTAAAAAATTGATTTGCCGGAATCGTGGAACAGAAACCTGAAACCAGCCCCGCCTGCCGTGGCCTGGCCTTGAGAGATATACATGCTTCAGTTATCATCATTTGGTAGACGATTTTCCAAGGGATCGGGTATCCTGTCACTCATGGATGATCTTGGTAATGCACTTGCCCAGGGAGATATGCTTATGATGGGCGGAGGGAATCCGGCCATATCCCCGAGGTGCAGGCTCTTCTGCAGCAGGAACTTATGGACCTGTGTCGGGATCAAGAGCGGTTCCGGAAACTCATAGGTGTTTATGACCCGCCGCCGGGCGATCCGGCATTTTTAGAGGCATTGGCCGGACTTTTGAGGCGTGAATACAACTGGCCTGTAGGTCCTGAAAATATCTGCCTTACCCAGGGAAGCCAAGGCTCTTTTTTCCTTCTTTTCAATATGCTGGCCGGGGAATTTGACGACGGCGGTAGAAAAAAAATCATGCTTCCTATGGCGCCGGAGTATATCGGCTATGCCGATCTTGGACTTTGTGATGATTTTTTTACTGCGGCCCGGCCACGCATTGAGTTGATAGGTGAGCATCAGTTCAAGTATCATGTTGATTTTGAGCATCTGGAGGTTGGCGATGATATTGCGGCCATGTGTGTCTCCAGGCCCACCAATCCAACAGGTAATGTGCTCACCGATGAAGAGATTGAAGGGTTGATATGCCTGGCCGACGAGCATGATATTCCACTCATTCTGGATAATGCCTATGGAGTGCCGTTTCCGGGAATTATATATACCAGGGCCACTCCTTACTGGAATGAACAACTGATCGTCTGCATGAGTTTGTCCAAGTTCGGCCTGCCGGCCGTACGTACAGGAATTGTCATAGCCCGTCCTGAAATTATCAAGATTCTCTCCGGGATCAATGCTATTTTGACCCTTGCACCCGGAAGCTTTGGCGCCATGGTGACCAATAATCTTGTTTCTTCCGGGGAAATAATCAATTTGAGTCAAACCGTCATTGAACCTTTTTACCGGCGGAAGATGAAATCAGCCATGGCAGCGGTGGAAGAATTCTTTGCCGGTTTACCCTATCGGGTGCATACGCCGGAAGGAGCCATGTTCCTCTGGCTTTGGTTTAAAGATATGCCGATTTCCAGTGCCGATCTCTATAAACGGTTGAAAAAGAGAAAGACGCTGGTTGTTTCCGGCCACTATTTTTTCCCTGGTTTGGAAGAAAGCTGGAAGCATACTGAGGAATGCCTTCGGGTTACTTATTCCCAGGATAATGATGATGTTCGCCAGGGGCTACGGATTATTGCCGAGGAGGTTCGGGCCATTTATGACGGGAGCGCCAAGGATTGTGGGAAAAAATAGCCGGCCGGCCCTGCTGCGTATGTAACTTCTCATGGGGGCAATAATTTTGTGTTTTTGTTACCTGCTTATCCGGCGCCAACATGCCTGTTTTGCGCTTTGAATCTGAAGAAACAAAATCCGGCGCATTGTCCGGATAATCGTTATGTTACGCACCCTAAGGAGTGTGTCCAGTGAAGGAATTTATCTGTTGTATCGTTTTTTTCTTATGGTTGCCGATGCTTTCATTCGCAGCCTGTGTGCAGGGTGACTGTAAAAATGGTCAGGGCCGCCTGCAAAGTCCTGACGGCCGAGTTTATGAGGGAGAGTTCAAGTCAGGATATCTCTGGGGCAAGGGCACGCTTACCTATCCGGATGGTTCCCGCTACCAGGGAGATTTCGTCCGCGGCCGTTTCAATGGTAAGGGGACCTTTCAGGGCAAGGACGGCCGCAAGTATACCGGAGAGTTCAAAGATGGTGTTATTAACGGAACCGGAATCCTGACCACTCCTGAAGGGCTGCAGTATACCGGTGATTTTGTTTTTGGACGGTTTCATGGCCATGGGAGCCTGATCTATCCGGATGGCCGGGAATACACCGGAGATTTTCGTAACAATGTCATCCATGGCCACGGAAAAATGATTTATCCCGACGGCGGCATATTCGAGGGTATGTTTAAGGACGGAAAACCTGAGGGTAAAGGAGTGCGCAGATACCTTGACGGCAGCCGTTATATCGGTGAATACCATAACAATAAACGTGAGGGGCATGGTGTACTGAAAATGGATGACGGCTCCCGCTATGAGGGTCAATTTCACAACGATCGTTATCACGGTCAGGGGACATTTACCTATGCCGACGGGCATGTATACAGGGGACATTTTGAGCAGGGCAGTATTACCGGCAAGGGAACCATGACCTGGCCTGACGGCAGAGAATACACAGGCGATTTTGTCGGCGGACAACCGCAGGGACAAGGGACAATGTTGTATAGTGATTCCAGTCAATATGAAGGACACTGGCAGGATGGGAAGCGTGACGGCAAGGGAACCTTGAAGTATGCGGACGGCACCCGTTACGAAGGGGAGTTTCGCGCCGGGAAACTTAATGGCCATGGCATATTGACCAAGCCGGACGGTACGGTGTATGAAGGTGAATTCATTGGCGGTGAACCATCCCCGACAGCAAAAGCTGCGCCTGCCGGGCTTAAGAAGAAAACAGCCGTTACAGCTGCGGCGCCTGCTCTCCCGTCGGGAACAGTTGGTAAAAAGGGGAGTGAAAGAGAAAAAATTGCTTCAGCTCAAAAATCGGTTAAGGGTTTTTTCCTTGAAGATGGTCTTGTTTACCGTGGCGGAGATACATTGCCTTTTTCAGGAAAGGCCAAGGTTACCCTGCCCGATGGTAATGAGTATACAGGGTTTTTTAAAGATGGGTTGATGGAAGGGCAGGGCGTGCTCAGGTATGCCGACGGCAGGCGGTATCAGGGGGCATTTCATGATGGAAAACGCGAAGGTTACGGCATCTATACCTACCCTGATGGTTCGATGTATAAGGGGACTTTTAAAAATGGACAATTCGAGGATGAGGGTGTTTATCGCTTTCGTGACGGATCGACCTATGAAGGATCATTTTTGCATGGAAAATTTTCCGGCCATGGGAAACTTGTCTATAGTGATGGAAAAATATACACGGGTTCATTTAAAAATGACCTGCCCGATGGTCATGGAACATTGAAGTCTCCCGATGGTACGGTATACCAGGGAAGTTTCAGGCGTGGCCGCAGAAATGGTTCCGGACGAATAACCTATAAAGATGGTCGGGCGCTGGAAGGCGAATTCAAGGATGACCGATTCATAGGGCCATGATCCAGGTTTCCGGACATGGATTATTGAATATTTAAAGGGAAAGACAATGCGCTGGCAATACAGAACTATAGTTTTTGAATTTCAAAAAGACGGCCTGCTTGGAGATAGATTCATTGATGACGAGGGGGTAGAAACAACCCTCAATGAGCAGGGACGTGCCGGTTGGGAACTGGTCAGCGCGACCATGATTCAGGATGGCCTGCTTACCCTGCTTAAACGGCCTGAGCAGGGACAGGAGACGGAAGTTGAGGTCGTTCGGGGTGAGGGCAGTGAATATGCTCCTTCGGTTGTATCATCAGCTTTGACCGGGCAGGAGGCGCAGACATCCGTTTCACTGCAGCAACAGGAACGTGAGCATATTCAGGCGCTTGAACGACAGCGAAAACAGACCATGGAACAACAGGAACGATGCCTGGTTGGTGAAATCAGGATTCGATAAATCTGTGATCTTACCATCTCGAGATACCAGGCTTCTTGACTGGATGCGGACTTTACGCCGTCGGCTGCATCAGAAGCCGGAACTGGCCTACCAGGAGGAACAGACCGCCTCTCTGATAGCATCAGAACTGGATAAACTCGGTATACCCTACCAGCAGGGGCTCGCCGGCGGCACTGGAATACGTGCCGAGATTATTGGTGGAAATGGTATGAATCCCTGTGTGGCTCTGCGTGCCGACATGGATGGATTGCCGATCACAGAGAAAACCGGTCTCTCCTTTTCTTCCAACCGCCCTGGTGTTATGCATGCCTGTGGTCATGACGGTCATGTGGCCATGCTGCTTGGAGCAGCCGCTCTTCTTCAGGATATGGATCTTCCCGGCAGAGTAATACTGCTCTTTCAGCCGGGTGAGGAGTCCGGTAACGGGGCGGCAGCAATGATCGAGGATCAGGTTCTGGATGGCGTGGAGATGATCTTTGCCGGTCATATCGATACACATTATCCCGTGGGCCGGATAACCATTGACGAGGGGCTCATCTGTTCTTATACCGATCCTTTTACCATTGCTATTCATGGATCCGGCGGACATGCTGCCAGACCTCATGAGGCCGTTGATGCGGTGGTGATTGCCGCCAACCTGGTTATGAACATGCAGACCCTGATTTCCAGACGGATAAATCCCTCCCATGCCGCCGTAGTGACGGTTGGACGTCTTGAGGCCGGCACCGTTCATAATGTGATTGCCGAGCATGCCGTGCTTGAGGGCACAGTGCGAAGCGCTGACCGTGGAACAAGGGAACGAATTCTTGCAGGGATGGAACGGGTGGTCAGCGGCATGATGGATATGTGCTGCGCAGAGATTCGCTTGAAATTTTTTGACGGCCTGCCTGCTGTCATTAATGATTCCTGGAGTGCCCGGATAGCGCGTACGGCTGCGTATCAGGTTGTTGGTGAGGCTGGAGTCATCTCCCAGGGCGTACCCAGTCTCGGTGGCGAGGATTTTTCCTTTTATCAAGAGCGCATTCCCGGATGTATGGTGCGTTTTGGCGCCTCCATCGATGATGATGCGGTGGGTCCTGCCCATTCCTGCCGCTTTAATTTTGATGAAAAAGCGCTTGGATATGGCGCGTCCTGGCTGGCGCAGGTTGCCCGCGCTTCACTCGCTGCCCTTAACCCGTAGGTGGAGTTGTACTCATGCAGGAAGTTGTCTTTGCCGGAAGCAAACCCTATACCCTTGGGGTTGAACTGGAATTTCAAATCCTTGATCAGCAGACCCTGGATCTTGTTCCCAAGGCTCCTGCCTTGCTCTCCAAGGTTCCATTAACCGTCTCGGACAGGGTGACTCCTGAATTTATTCGCTCGATCCTTGAAGTGCAGACCGGTGTTTGCGCATCTGTCTCCGAGGTGGCCGATGACCTTCGACATTCCATCACCCTGTTGGAGGCAATTGCCGCCGACCACAATTGTCTGCTCTATTCAGCCAGCCTGCATCCCTTTGCTGAACCTGTCGATCAGGTCCTCAGCGTTGGAGATCGGTACGAACGAATTTTAGAGGAACTTCAGCTTGTCGGGCGCCAGTTCATTTCCCAGGGGTTGCATGTTCATGTAGGCATCCCTGACCGGGAAGCGGCCATAGCTGTCTGTGATGTTTTACAGATCTATTTGCCGCTTTTACTGGGTTTAAGCTGTTCTTCCCCCTATTTTCGCGGTGAAGATACCGGTCTGTGTTCCTACAGAACCAAGCTCTTTGAGGCGCTGCCCCTTGCCGGTATTGCCGGGTATCTCGGATCCTGGCAGGCATATTTAGATGAGATTGATTTGTTGCGTCGAACCGGCGTAATCAGGGAAACAAAGGATCTGTGGTGGGACATTCGCCCAAGTCCGGGGTTTGGCACCGTCGAAATCCGAATCTGCGATCTGCCGGCCAGGTTTATTGAAGTTCTGGGGCTTACCTCCATTATGCAGGCCTTTGCTGCTGCTGTTGTCGAGGGAATGGTTATGCCGCTGCCGGTGAGTCCACAACTTCTCTGTGCCAATAAATGGCAGGCTGCCCGACATGGTCTTGATGGCCGGTTTTATGATCCCCTTGGCCTGTTGCCGACAGAGACCCAGTCGGTACGGCAGGCGGTTTATGAGCTTCTACAGTTGCTGCAGCCGTTTTTTAAGCGATTTGACAACAGAGGTCTTGAGTCCATCCATGGGTTGCTCGCGGGAGATATCAGCGCCGAAAGACAGCGGCGGTTGATGAAAGACCACGGCAGTTTTACAACCATGATAACCAATCTACAAAGTATGTATTGGAATGACACACTATAAACGATCCATCGCAGCAACAGGGCACCATCTTGTCAGCGCTGCGGCCGCCGAAATTCTACAGGCCGATGGCAATGCCTTTGATGCAGCCGTTGCAGCCGGATTTGCAGGCGCAGTTGCCGAACAGACCCTGACCAGCCTGGGCGGAGGGGGATTTCTTCTTGCCAGAACGGCAACCACATCACAACCAGGCCGGGAGATATTCTTTGATTTCTTTGTCGATACCCCGGGCCTTGGAAGACAAACAGTCGACCAGCCTCATTTTTTCCCTGTCAGTGTGGATTTTGGTGGCTCAAAGCAGGAGTTTAATATTGGCCTTGGTTCTGTCGCTGTTCCCGGCATACTCAAAGGGCTTTTGCATGTTCATTCCCGACTTGGCCGAATGCCTCTTGCCGATGTTCTGCAACCGGCAATCGGCCTTGCCAGGGGTCATGAACTCAATGAATTTCAAGCCGGTTTCCTCCATTTGTTGCATCCAATAATGACGATGACCGAGTACGGCCGTAATCTGTATGAACCTGGTGGACGCTATATGCAGGCTCATGATACCCTGGCCAACCCTGATATGGTTGCCTTTCTGCAAGAATTACCATCAGATTTCGGTGATAGTTTTTATAAGGGGGATATTGCCCGTACAATCGATCAGGACATGCGTAGCGGAGGAGGGTTACTGACCTTTGATGATCTCGCCGGCTATAAGGTTGTTGAGCGAAAGCCGCTTCGGGCAGCATTTCGTGGACGAATTTTGCTTACGAGCCCGCCGCCTTCCATGGGCGGTTCCTTGATTGCCCTCTCTCTCGCCCTGCTTGAGAAGATGGAAGCGCCGCCCGAATGGGGCAGTAGTGAACACATGCTTCGGACAACAGCCCTTATGCAGGAAGTTGAATTACTGCGCGATCAAGGTGTCTGCAGCCCTGAATCTCTGAGGGCCTATCTTGCCGGGGATGCAATAATTGAATCAACTGAGCATATTCGACTGTTTTCCCGGGGAACAACCCACATAAGTATTGGTGACAAAGATGGCAATGTCGCATCCATGACCTGTTCCAATGGCGAGGGATCCGGTTATTTTGCCCCGGGAACCGGGATTATGCTGAATAATATGATGGGTGAAGATGATCTGCATCCGGATGGATTCCACTGCTCGCCTGCCGGTGAACGGGTCGGGTCCATGATGTCTCCTTCCCTGTTGCTTAAAGGGGACGAGGTCGAATTGGTGATCGGTAGTGGTGGATCCAAGCGTATTCGTACCGCCATTACCCAGGTTTTGAGCCAGATTATCGATCATGGCAGGCCGCATAAAACAGCGGTTGAAAGTCCTCGCATGCACTGGGATGGAGAATGTTTGCAGCTTGAACCGGGTTTTGCCGATGAATCTCTTGCCGCGGTCGGCGACAAGGTCGCAATCAATGTGTGGCAGGAGCAGTCCATGTATTTCGGCGGTGTACATATTGTTGTGCCTGGAAAAATCGGCGTCGGAGATCCCCGACGCGGTGGATCGGTTGCAGTGGTGGATGCGTGGCCATGAGCAGTTATATTTTTAAAAGGCTGCTTTTGATGGTTCCAACCCTGTTTGGTGTGATGCTCATCACCTTCACCGTCACCCAGTTTGTCCCTGGAGGACCGGTGGAACGAATGATGAGTCAGCTTGAAGGGCAGGCCGGTGGTGAAGCATCAACCGGCGGCGGCACCGGATTGTATCGGGGCAATAAGGGCCTGGATCAGGAGCGTATTGAACAGTTGAAAAAGCTTTATGGCTTTGATAAGCCGCCGTTGACCCGATTTGTCTCCATGATGTCGTCCTATCTGGTCCTTGATTTCGGTGAATCCTATTACCATCATAAAAGTGTCGCCGAGCTTGTCATTTCAAAACTTCCGGTTTCCATGTCCCTTGGCCTCTGGACTTTTCTTATTGTTTATTCGGTCTGTATTCCCCTTGGCATAACCAAAGCTGTCCGCGATGGTTCACGATTTGACATGATGACCTCGACCGTCATCCTGGTTGGTTATGCCATTCCCGGTTTTGTCCTTGGCATTGTGTTGATCGTTTTATTCGGTGGGGGGACATTCTGGCATATTTTTCCCTTGCGGGGATTGGTTTCCGATAACTGGGCGCAACTGGACTGGCTGCACAAAATTCTTGATTATCTCTGGCACATGGTTTTACCCATCACCGCTTCCTCCGTCGGCAGCCTGGCTGTGATGACCCTGCTGACAAAAAATTCCTTTCTTGAAGAAATTCGCAAGCAATATGTGATGACCGCACGAGCCAAGGGGTTATCGGAAAAGCAGGTATTGTATAAGCATGTCTTCCGCAATGCCATTATTCCGATCATTACCGGCTTTCCCGGATCGTTTATCACCGCGTTTTTTACCGGCAGCCTGCTCATTGAAACAATTTTTTCCCTTGACGGCATGGGGCTGCTTGCCTATCAGTCAGTGCTAAATCGTGACTATCCGGTTGTCCTGGGCACACTGTATTTTTTTACTATCATCGGTCTTGTCTCCCGTCTTCTTTCAGATCTCAGTTATGTGCTGGTTGATCCGCGCATCAGCTTTGAACGTGTTCAGGAATAGGTACGATGGCCATCATCAACAGACAGCAGGATACCTTGGCACGCAGGCGTTGGCGGGCCTTCAAAAAAAACAGGCGTGGCTACTATTCCCTGATTATTTTTTTGCTCCTTTTTGGCACCAGTCTCTTTGCCGAGGTGTTGAGTAACGATAAGCCGCTTCTGGTGGAGTATCAGGGACAGTTTTATTTTCCTTTGCTCAAAAGCTATCCTGAAACCATCTTTGGGGGAGATTTTGAGACGGAGGCCGATTATCGGGATCCCTATATACTTAAACGGTTGACGACCAAGGGTAACAGGGTTTTTTTTCCGCCAAATCCACACAGCTACAACTCGATAAACCTGAGCCTGGATCAGCCGGTGCCCTCACCACCAACAAAGGACAACCTGCTGGGCACAGATGATCGGGGAAGAGATGTGCTTGCCCGCCTGATATACGGTTTTCGTCTGTCGGTACTCTTTGGTTTTGCCCTTACCGCAGTGGGAACGGTGCTTGGTATTATTGCCGGTGGCGTCCAGGGCTATTTCGGGGGCAGGATTGATCTGTTTTTTCAACGTTTCATCGAAATATGGAGCGCCATGCCCGAACTTTATCTGCTGATTATCTTTGCCTCAATTTTTAAACCAAGCCTGTTACTGCTCCTGGTATTACTTTCTCTGTTTGGCTGGATGGGGTTGTCTGACTATGTCCGGGCTGAATTTCTCAAGGGAAGAAACATGGAATATGTCAAGGCTGCAAGAGCTCTGGGGGTCGGCAATTTGACCATTATGTATCGTCATTTGCTGCCCAATGGAATGACACCGGTTATTACTTTTCTGCCCTTTCGAATGTCCGGAGCGATTCTGGCGCTGACCAGCCTTGATTTCCTCGGTCTTGGGGTACCGCCTTCAACCCCAAGTCTCGGGGAACTGCTGGCCCAGGGCAAGGCGAACATCGACGCCTGGTGGTTATCTCTTTCCACCTTTTTTGTGCTGGTCGGTATGCTGGTGTTGTTGATTTTTATTGGTGAGGCTTTGCGGGAATCATATGATCCACGCAGATAACAACCATCGGATCATCTGAAAAACAGCCTGTAAATAAAAAAAGGAACAGACTTGGTCTGTTCCTTTTTTGTGAAATATGCGGGGTAAAGATTGATGGCGTCGTAAAAACTTCGATCTACTGCGTCGTGTGTCCTGTGGCGATTCTCAACATACTACATGTATAGTTAAGACCCGCCACAGAACACTACTCCTCGAAGTCTCGCAGATAAGCGAAACGCAGTGAAGACTTCGGGCTCGCTTATCTGTATATCTGTGTTTTTACTTAGCCATCTAATAGCATGATTTTTACTTTTTACGAGTTCATCAAGATAGTTTATTGTACTTTTTTGCGCAGCTCTATAATTTCTGCGCTAAGAACAGCAATTGTCCGGCTGATCGCTGTACACAGATCAAGGGATTCAATCTCTGTTTTCTCAAGTTGTTGATAGAGAGTGTGGGTGAGCTTGGTAATTATTTCCGAATTTCCGTCACCATTTTCAGGAAGCAGAGACAGGGTTGATTCCAACAGCTGCAGAAGAATTGTCTGCTCGGCCGAAGGAGTTGCCTCCTGTTTGAGTTGTTGAACAAGGTTTTTATTTTCCTGCAGTTGATCAACAGTTCCCTTGGCAGCCAGCGCCGTCAGGCCGGTTCCCAAGGCTGTTAGCAGGCCGCCTGCAATTCCATTCCCTGGGGACTCTTCAGCTGCCGCCGGAGTTTCTTGCGCTTCTTCTTCATCAAGGCCAAAGAAGGCGTCAAGCTTATCTTCAATTTCAGCGCTTGGCTCTTCGGCAAGGGTTGCCGCTGTCTCGTCCTCGTTAAAACCGCCTTCTTCCTCAGCATCAGCCAGAGCAGGAGTAATTTGTATTTCCTCCTGTACAGTCTCTGCAACAGCCGCCGGAGATTCTTGCGCTTCTTCTTCATCAAGGCCGAAGAAGGCGTCAAGCTTGTCTTCAATTTCAGCGCTTGGCTCTTCAGCAAGGGTTGCCGCTGTCTCGTCCTCGTTAAAACCGCCTTCTTCCTCAGCATCAGCCAGAGCAGGAGTAATTTGTATTTCCTCCTGTACAGTCTCTGCAACAGCCGCCGGAGATTCTTGCGCTTCTTCTTCATCAAGGCCGAAGAAGGCGTCAAGCTTATCTTCAATTTCAGCGCTTGGCTCTTCGGCAAGGGTTGCCGCTGTCTCGTCCTCGTTAAAACCGCCTTCTTCCTCAGCATCAGCCAGAGCAGGCGCAACACTCATTTCTTCCTGTAAAGGTGTGTGCTCCACTTCTTCGGCATCTTCCGGCTCTTCATCAAGGCCGAAAAAGGCATCAAGCTTGTCCTCTATCTCATCGGAAGGAACTTCGGGCAGTGCGGCGGCAATCTCTGTTTCATCAAAACCACCCTCTTCCTCAGCATCAGCCAGGGCAGGTTGTAGCCCGGTTTCGTCTTCTTCTGTGAACAGTTGCTCAAAGTCTTCGTCGATTTCCACCTCTTTTTCCGATGCTGCTTCATCGGTCAGTTCAGCAACCTCATCACTGAAATCCAGGTCAAATTCTTCCTCTGTAAAGGCGAGTTCGAGATCTTCAAATCCTTCATCGGTATCAGAATCTTCTTCATCACTGGAAGGTTCAAAGATATTTTCCTCTTCATCGGTAAAAAAGAGGTCAAGCTCTTCTTCAAATTCACCCTCAACAGGTTCTTCAAGTGATTCAATTTCATCTTCTGCGCCGGAGAGAGCTGCAGCGCCTGCAATGGCGCCTCCGACAAGAAGCTCTTGTTCAATAAAGTCATCGGCAATCTTGTCATCCACCGGTGTAATGGCTGAAGGATCAAGCATATCGTCAAGGATGGATTCCTCCGGGGCCTCAACATCGGCGAGTGCTTCTACAGGTTCTTGACTAAAATCCGCATCTTGAGATTGGCCGGACTCCTCCTCAACCTTTTCTTTATCTTCAGTCACCATCGGTGAGAGAACTTCGTCAATGATATCTTCGCTGGAGGCTTCTTTGTCGTCCTTTCTGGTTTCAGCTATGATGGCTTTTAGAGCGTTTAAGCGGTTCACTCTGTCAATAAGAACATTTTGCTTTTCTTCTTCGTCAATATTCTTTTCATCAAGAAGGAGCTCCAGGCCTTCGTAAAAGGAATGGAGCATACTGAATGCTTCCGGGTGGGCGTCGGCCCTTTCATCGGTAATATATCCGCCTAACGCCTGCAGGCCCTGGATTAAAATCTGCGCTGATTTATTGTCCATGAAATGTTCACGAATATCAGCTATCTGGGTATTGAATTGATCCAGACCCTTATCGGTTACCTCCCATTCCAGGCCAAGAATGGTTGCCTTAAGGCAGGTAAGAGGTTCACATTCAGGAATTGCTTCAACCGTATCCTCTCCGGTAATTGCCAGCTCTCCTGTGGCGCTTTCTTCGGTGGCAATATTGGAGATGGAACTTTTCTGGTTTATCTGATATTGGAGAATTTTGAATTTTCGGACATCCGCCTTGAGCATGCTGGTTATGGCGTCGCCGGTAATTGTTTCTGAAGAAATAATCTTCTCAAAGTTGTAAAAGAAGCTGAGGAGCAGTTTAATGGCATTTGGATGGGAATAGGCGCCTTCGGCTCGGAGATAGTTGCCTATTTTATGTAGTCCCTGCAGGTATACCTGGGCGACTTTATCACCCTGCCATATCTGTTGCAGATTGTCGATTTCATCAATGAGCTCCTGGAGGATATCGTCGCTGATTTCCCAGTCGAGTGAGAGAATGATCGATTTGAGACGGGTTAGAGGAGAATCACTGTCTCCTGTAAATTCAAACAGATCGACATCATCGGTGTCAAAGGATTCATTGGCAAACAGCGTAAGATCTTCGACATTTTCCAGATCGTTGGGTAGAGTGTCTTCTGATTTTTTCATATCCTGTTCGTTGCTGGGTTCTTCAGTTACCGTGCCATCAGAGAAGTTTTTTCTGAATGGATATTACTGTCGATGAGATAATTTTCTTTAAAGTTTCAGGGACATGGTATCCGGTAAGTGCGCTGGCCTCAAAAGAGGGTACCTTTAATTTGCTGTTCATGTCTTTTTCCAACACTGATGTCGGTAGTATCGGTATACCCTGATTTCGCAGGTCGACTTTATTATATTGCAGGACCAGAGGAATTTTAAAAATGGACTGTTTATAGCTCTGCAGGTTTTCGTAGAGTTGATTGAGTGATCGGATGTTTTTCTCCCGCATCTGTTCCTGGGCGTCAGCCACAAAAACAATGCCATCAACACCCTTGAGGACTAATTTCCTGGTAGCATTATACTTGACCTGCCCTGGAACGGTATACAGTTGAATCTTCATTTCATATCCCTTGATTTTCCCCATATCAAAGGGGAGAAAATCAAAGAATAGCGTTCTATCTCCATGGGTCTTCAGGCTGACCATTTCAGATTGGATCTGCTTATTGAATTTTCTGTTGATATATTCCAGATTCGTGGTCTTGCCACCACGGCCGGGACCGTAGTACACGATTTTTATCTGAACGATCTTTTCTCTAAGATTTATAAAGCTCAACGTTTGCTCCCGCTGCTCTGATTCTTATCGCTGTTGATTACCGATAGCCCATACATCCCGACTGTACTTAATGGAGGGGGGTGAGAGGGTCCGGCTCAGTCACGGGCCCAGAGTTTTTTTATCTGCTCAATGGTCTCGACAACATTAAGACGCAGGAAGCCAAGGGAAATATCCTTTCCGAACATGGAAATCAGGAGGAGTTCATCATCGATTTTTGAAAAATGAATATTGCAATCGGTCCCCTTGTGAAAAAGCAGGGAGAATTCCTCTTCGCCAACCAGCTTTGCCATGGCATCGACTGTGGCAAAATTACCTGCTGCCAGCGCGGCAAAAGAGTAAACATCGTATTTCGATGTACCATTATCCTTTGCCGTGATAATGTTGCCTGCCATATCGATGATTATGACACAATCCACCCCAATTTTTATCAGCTTTTCAGTTAAAATTTCATCAATTTTTTCAAGCTGTTCCTGGCTAACTACACCGTAGTTCATTACAACACCTCTTCCATGTTCCTTAAGATTGATTCAACCGGAATATATTAAAGTAAGTTACCTTATTATCAGGAGTATACGACAGAAAAAATATTATATGAAGGCATTTTGTAAAAAAATGTTTTTTTTCTCTTCTCCGAAAAAAAAGCGTGCATCTGTACCCTTTTTATCAACATAAAAAGGATAACAAACCTCTGAGTTATGAAAGGTCGTGGTTAGAACCGTAGAAAAAATAACCATTCAAGAAATACTTTTCCCGTGATACGTATAATTGCATATTACGTGTGAAAATAGGTAGTTAAACCCAGAGGGGGACGATTGTAAAGGATGGGACATCAACGAGTCCCTGGTCAGTAATTTTCAGCGTGGGAATAACCGGGAGAGCAAGAAAGCTGAGCAGCATAAATGGATTGGGCGCCGTTATTCCCATTTGTTTCGCCATCTTATTGATGGTCGACAATTGTGCTGCGACTGCGGCCGGTGATTCATTGGACATCAGCCCGGCTATAGGCAGGGGAAGGACATGGCTGTCGTTGTTGGCTACCAGACAGACACCACCGCCATTTTCGGCAACAAGGCGGGCAGCCTTGAGCATCTGGTCATCGTCGGTGCCGACCACGATAAGATTGTGCGAATCATGGGCGACAGTGGAGGCAATCGCCCCATTGGTAAATCCAAATCCTCGTACAAAGCCATTGGTCATGTTGCCGCTTGCCCGGTGTCGTTCTATAACGGATATTTTTAACAGATCACGGCTGGGATCGGCAACAGCATAACCATTTGCCATCGTTGGTTCAATTTCACTCATCTCGGTAACAATCTGATCTTCGATACAGGTAATCAGTCTGATTTTCTTTTTTTGCCGGTGTTGCGGAATACGAAAATCAACTTTTTGCCAGTTTATATGTACGGATGTCGGAATCGGAGTATCCTGGTTATCTGATAATCGATCAGAGGATATGTCTGCAAGATTTCCCCGGCTGGAGACAAGCTGTCCATTTTTATAAACCTGGTCCACTTTGAAATTGATCAGATCCTCAAGGACAACAAGATCGGCAATGTATCCCGGGGCAATGGCTCCCCGCATTGTAAGGCCAAAGCGTTCGGCAGGATTAATGGTCACCATCTGCAGAGCAAGTATGGGGTCAAGACCCAGCGTGGTTGCCCGACGCAATATTGCATCCAGGTGACCGTCTATCAGGAGGTCGTCCGGATGTCTGTCATCACTGACCAGCAGGAAGCGCCGACATGTTGCCGGGCTCACCAGGGGCAGCAGCGCTTCCAGGTTCTTGGCCGTGGAACCCTCACGGATAAAAATATACATTCCGGCCTGCAGTTTTTCCCTGGCCTCTTTAAAGTCAGTGCACTCATGGTCGGAACTTATTCCGGCTGCGCAGTAAGCCTGCAGGGCCGTACCGCTTACGCCGGGTGCATGTCCGTCAATAACCATGTCGCGTTCAAGCGCTGTTCCAAGCTTTTTGAGTACTTCCGCGTCTCCGTAAATCGTTCCGGGAAAGTTCATCATTTCGCCCAGACCGGCTACCCCCGGGAGTTTAAGCAGTTGCTCTATATCAACGCTTGAGAGCATCGCGCCGCTTGTCTCCAGGTGGGTTGCCGGAACGCAGGATGGAATCATGGCGAAAATATCGAGGGGCAGGCCTTTGGCGGAGTCGAGCATATAGCGTACACCTTCCGGGCCAAGGACATTTGCAATTTCGTGTGGGTCACAGATAACAGTTGTTGTTCCTTTTGGTACGACGGCTTCTGCAAACCGCTTCGGCGACAGCATGGAGCTTTCAATATGAATATGGCCCTCTATAAAGCCAGGACTGAGGTATTTACCGCTCAGGTCAAGTTCCTGTTTACCATGATAACTGCCGATACCGGCAATGCGATTGCCGTAGATACCCACATCCCGGATATTGATTTTATTGCTGTACACATTGACGATGGATGCGTTTTTCAGCACAAGATCGCAGGGTCTTTCTCCCCTGGCACAGAGAAGAAGCTGCTGCAGGTTTTTTATATCGGTATCTATGGTAATATCCAGGGACATGAAATGATCCTTATGGTTGTTGTATTTTCTTTTTGAATCGATCATTGACCGAATAGACAAAGGCCAGGACTTCGGCGATGGTCTGGTAGAGTTCGGGGGGGATTTCTTCGCCGACCGGAACTGTTGCCAGCAGTTCAATCAGGTCCGGGTCTTTTTTGATGTGGATGCCCGCTTCTTTGGCTCTTTCAATGATAGTTTCAGCCACCAGCCCCGAACCGCCGGCCAGAACCCGTGGCGCTGTTGCCTTTTGTTCATCATAGCTCAGGGCAACGGCTTTTTGGGATTTTTTTCTTTTGTTTTGCTGGGTGTCCATGGGATTATGCGCTGGTATCAAGCGCTCCGGTTGTGTCATTTGCCATATGAGACAGGAGTTGCTTAATCGGGTCTCCTGCTCCGGTTAGAAACTGGACCGATTCCAGTGTGGTGGCGGTCAGCCATTGCTGCAGTTCCTGCCCGTGTTCGGAAAGAAATTTTGTTCGATCAGTATCCTCAGAGAAAAAACGTAGCCGCATACCGGTTTTCTGCTGCTGCAGCTCGACACGGAGGTTACCCAGTCCTTCAAGTTGCAGATGGAGTGAATATCGTTTTCCTGAAGTATCCCCCTGCTCCCGGCCTTGCTGTTGCCCATCCGGTTCAACCAGCAGAAAACCCTGGTTAAGAAATGGCAGGGGCAGGGGGAGAACAAAGATTGATTCGCCGGCCAGTCGCACCTGCAGCATTTGCAGGAGTTCCAGAGAGGATGTCAACTGGTCGGCCTGTTGTTGTAATGGCTTGTTTTCTGAGAGATTGTGACTGATCTCAAGCAGTGCATTTTTCAGGGTCCTGGTGGCTTCCTCGGTCCTTCCTGTGGCTAGAAGGTGTTCAAGGTTGATTCCCAGACGATCAATAAATTGTTTCAGGTCTCGACCTTGCAGACCATCGTGCGGCTGTGGATCCTTGCTCACCTGGAGCTGCTCGGTCAGGGAAAGCAGGCTGAGCAACAACGGAGTTGGAGAGGAGGACTTGTTATCAGCCAGGAATTGGCGCAGGGCGTCTACCAGGGCAGTTCCGGCAGCGGTTTGTTGATTACCGATGTTTTGCAGGAATACCTGGAATTGTTCGTCGGCAGAAGGGTTTTTGGTCCCGAGCAATACACTTCGTATGGATCCGTTTTGATCCATAGATTGCAACTGCCGGTCCAGCAGTTGGGCCAATGATTGCCTGGGATCATCCCCTGGCAGAGATTGGAGAATAGTTTTTACAAGAGTGGACAGGGTGGTTTGTACTGTTTGATCGGCGTTCTTTGTTGGAGATGAAACAAGAGTGGTCAACAGGTCTGCCAGTCGACTGCCTTCTTCACCGGATTGGAACGTTGTTTTTACAAATGATTCTGCCGTGTTGGCAAAGAACTCCAATGTTTCCTTTGCCGGTGGAGAAAGGGCGTTTTCCGGGAGCAGACCGGCAAGCTCAAATGTTTTGGGAAGGATCCGGCCTTCATTGGCGAGTAAGTGGAGAGATTTGCCGATATTCCGGGTCAGGGGGTCGGTGAGTATTTGCAGGGTAACCTGAGGTTTTGTCCCCGTGACCTGAAGATTAAGACGCTGTCCAACCTGCAGGGGCGCTTTGGACTCGGCAACCCATTGCTGACCATCCACATCCAGAATGAACTGGTTATTATTTTTACCGGTAATCAGTCCCTGGAATATTTTTCCACGGCTGAAAGGGGATTGTTGCTGCCTGTCGCCCTGATATAACTTGACTCCGTCGACACGGAGACTTGGAGTCAGAGGGGAAACGGGTTCCATGAGCAGGATGTGAAGGTTTATTCGACGCGGACCTTGTTCCGCAACTGCCGTCGCTGTTCCTGAAGGCAACTGGATATAATAATATCCCGGGCCTTACCCTCTATCTCGGTGATGTTAAAGGCGACCTGAAAACGTTTTTTACGCAGTCTGTAGGTTCGGACAACTTTGGCCACGCAGAGAATCGGTACATGCTGACCCGGCAGGTCGATTTCGAGCTGAATTTTGTTCACGGTCAAAGGTTTTTCAGAAAAAAGGGCAAGCACTCCACCGCCGCTGAGATCAATAGTCGTCCCGGTAAGCTCCCATGCCCTGTTTTTTATTTCCCTGGGACCCGGCTGATAGCTGGCGCGTATGGGCGCACTGATCATAACCCGAAAATATTCTCGCATCGATTCGGGGCTTATGGATTCAAGGGCGGTGCAATGCACGGTTCGCTCGCCGTCAGCTTTGTCTATACGAACATTGAGGTTAATAGCGCTATCGCCGTGCTTAACGATAAGGCGACAGTTTGTACTGTATTCAATAATCTCGGAAGGCAGGGCGTTGGGGGCAAATACCAGGGTGAATGACGGAGCTTCGTTTTTTTTAAAGATGCAGTTCAGGCGCTGGTCCTCCCCCTCTTTTATGGGGATATCCAACGTTGCCATGGCATTATCGTTGAGCTGATTAATTATTTCAGTTATACCGGCCACTATAAGACCTTTTATTCTGGAACTTTTTGAACAATGGTTTTGCCCGCATTCCTTGTTTATTATCGGTTGACGCTGTGGGACGCTTTAAGGAAAAAGCAGGCCGGTGACGGACACCGGCATCATAATATATTCAGATCATTTTTATATTTAATATACCAGATGAAAAAAAAAATCAATAAACCTGAGTGAATGGCTGCTCTATTTAGAAATTGGTCCAGAGGAGAGATGCGTGCTGTCCGGCAGCTGGAAAAAATGCCGGATGCAGGGGAGAGAGGGATCAGGATGGTTCTGTCAGGGAATTTATCGAACAATCCGTAACCACTCACAGCCACGCCATCTTCGAAGTCTCCGCTGCGCTACGCTTATCTGCACGATCGCGCCTGCCCGCATAACGGACTATCGGAGTCTCGCTGCGCTCGCTTACCTGCGAACAGACGCGCTCGA
>Ga0256833_1001060_pt1 | contig 20787 bp, 18 predicted proteins | sample 356284metaG_FD_190535 | JGI IMG/M metagenome (GOLD analysis project Ga0256833, IMG submission 190535) | Hydrothermal vent microbial communities from Mid Atlantic Ridge, Atlantic Ocean - 356-284 | ecosystem: Environmental > Aquatic > Marine > Hydrothermal vents | place: Atlantic Ocean: Mid... | reverse complement strand
CTCTCTCCAACTCCTTTTGCTCCCGATGCTCTTTGACCTCCAATATTGCCTCTTTGAGGGCCTGCTCACTCTTTTGAAGCTCCTCCAGCGCTTTCGCCCGGGCCTTTTTGCCCTCTTCGGCGATCTCCATCGAATCCCGCAATGTGGCAATGAGCGTGGCATTGGCCTTTTTGATACTTTCGATATCGAAGACGCCCCGCTCCATCTGACGACGCACTTCGGCGTTGGCCTCCCGCAGCCCCTCGGCGTTGCGTTCGAGGAGTTCATTGGTCAGGTCGCTCGCTTCCTTGATCGCTCCGGCGGCTTCGTGGGAGCGGAAGATCGTCACGGTCTGGGCCAGCTGATTGCGCCACAGAGGCACGGTATTGACCAGGGTCGACGAGATCTTATTGATGAGCGACTTGTCGTTCTCCTGGATCAACCGGATACTGGGGAGTGCTTGCATCGCCACCTGACGGGAAAGGCGCAGGTCGTGGACCCGGCGCTCCAGATCGTCCCGGAACCCGCGAATCTCCCGCAACTCCTGGACCGCCATCATCTCGCCGCTTTCGGCCTTTTTCTCATACTCGGGGATCACCTGCTCTTCCAACTCCTTGAGTTTTCGCTCACCCGCTTCGATATAGAGCTCCAGCTGACGGAAGTAGTCGAGGTTGGCTTCGTAGAGTTTGTCCAGTGCCACAACGTCGGCCGTCAACTGGGCCTTGTGGCGTTCCAGATCGTTGGCGATCAGGTCGAGTTGGTCCCGCACCTCTTCGTAACGCTGGATGAAGAGCGCCAGAGGCTGGCTCTTTCCCAAGAGTTTCTCCCACCAGCTCAGCTTTTTGTTGGGATTGAGTTCGTCGATATCGAAGCCCCGGATTGCCGCAACCATCTTGTTTAGGACTTCCCCGGCAGCTCCGGTATCCTTGTTTTCGACACCGTCGATCATCCGGTTGGAGATCTCGTCGAGCTTCTCCTGGGCCTTGGAGCCGAAGGTAATCACGGAGGAGCGGTCGTGAATATCAATCTCCTCCATCGCCTTTTGGAGCCGCTCTTCCTCTTCAGGCAGCGGAGAGGGAGGCTGCTCGCTACCTTTTTCGATCGCCGTTTCCATCCGCTCTTTGACTTTGGCGGGAATTGCCGCCTCCTGCTCTCTCTCTTCAGGCTGAGTTTTTTCGTCCATTTTTTCTCCTTTAGTTTTTGAGTTGCTCTCTGAGGGCGTCGATCTGCACCTCAAGGTCGAAGCGATCATCGGCCTTCATCCGCTCCAGCTCTCCGTCAAAGCGCTCCTGTACTTCCCGCAGCAACCGATAGAGCCGCTCCCGGGTCTCCTCGTCGATTTCGGCCTCTTCGAGCCTCCGATAACGCTCAGTCACCCGCTCGACTCCGTCGAGATAGACCACGAGGAATTTTCTGGCCATGCGCAAGGCAGCAGGATCCTCCTCGATACCGGCAAGGATGCGCTCCGCTTTATCTAGAGCATGTCCGATCTCCCGATGCAGACGCAGATCGTGAATCTCCTGGCTGTGAAGGCGGATCGTCTCCAGGGTATCCCGTGCTTCGCTCAGACTTCGAAAGAGCAGATCGGCACTTACCTCGTCGCTTTGGGGAATCTTGTCCCGACGGGGATCGAGGCCGTAATAGAGCAGAGTGCCCGCCGTCGCCAAAGCAGCGACGATCAATGCCCTCCAAAAGGGGGCACCGCCCACCAGCCACCCCAGATAGAAGACTCCGATTCCCAATACCAGGGAGCCGATGAGCTTTTTGGGAACCTTCGGGGCCTGGGCGATACTCGCCTCCTCATACTCGATCTCTTCTCGGATACCCCGGCTCACCAGCACCGTCGCCAGACTCCAGAGCAGAAGGCCGACGGTTTTAAGAAAAAAGAGACGAAAGTGACCGGCAAAGAGCGAGACCATCGCCGAGACAAAGAGCGGCAGCAGCCAGAGCTTAAGCAGGAGTGCCCCGGTCTTTTTGTTCACGGAGCGGACGATCTGCCGCCAATCGGAGGCTTCCATCACCAACTCACCCAGATACTCCAGCCCAAAGCATAAAGCAAGAGAAGAAAACCGAAGAGTTTATACACTGCCCGCTCCTTGGATCTGAAAGATTTTTCCAATATTATAGTGAGCAAATATAAATAAATAATTGAGTTAAAATACGAAAAACAGAGAGACTTCAAGGAGCCGTAAAAATGGGAAATATTCTGATAGGGATCGGAACTCTTCTCATCCTCGCGGGGATCGCTTGGAAGTGGGGGCTGCTCTCCTGGTTCGGCCATCTGCCGGGAGATTTTCGGTACGAAGGAGAACACTTCGTCTTCTTTGCCCCTCTGGGCTCGATGCTTCTGATCTCCCTTGTCCTCTCCCTCCTTCTATGGCTCTTCAACCGCTAAAAACCTAATCAAAATAACCTGAAAGCTATGCCCCTGTGTTACAATCGTTTTATCCACTTCAAAGGAAAACGATGCGTCTAGGGATTCTTTTGCTCCTACCGTTGCTGCTGAGTGCCGCTTGGCATCTGGAGCCCGGCAAACGCCCCCACAGCGCCATCGACAGGCTCCCTTTCAAAAGCGTCCGGGATATAAAGACGATCCCCCAGAATCCCGCCTACTACGCTCGGCAGCTCCGCCCCATGCCTCGTGCCAGACAGCTGAGCTACGACCGGCGGTACAATCGTCGGTATTTCGAGCCTTGGAAGCGGGACTACCGGATCGACGAACCCCGGAACGAACTGCTTTGGATGATCCCCTTCGTCCAGAAGCGGACCATCTACGACGGCAGAGGACGAAAGATCTCCGATAAAACCAAAGCATGGTGGGTCCGCAACGCCCGGATGGAAAAGCTTGGTAGCGTCGGGGCCCGGGCCATCAGCGTCCGCCACACCGACATGCGGGCTCTACCGACCGATACCCCCGCCTACCGCAATCCCTGGAAGAGCACCGAGGGCTTTCCCTTCGACTATCTTCAGCACAGCGAACTGCATATCAACGTCCCTCTCTACCTCTCCCACTACTCCGCCGACGGCAAGTGGGCCTTCGTCCAGGCGGCCCATGCCAACGGCTGGGTCAAGGTCCGGGATATCGCCCTTGTCAACGACCGTTTCGTCAAAGCCTTCAAAACCGGCCGATACTTCATAACAATTCAAGACGACCTCTGGCTCAAGGACGGCAAGAAGAGGATCTCCCTCATCAAACTCGGCACTCTCTTCCCCCTCGATCGAAGCGGCCGATGGCTCCTGGCCGCCTCTCGGGGGCCAAAAGGGATCGCCCTACTCCAACGCCTGCAGCCGCCATCTCGCAAACTTGCCGCCCCCAAGCCCCTCCCCTTCACGCCAAAAAATGTCGCACGAATCGCCAGAGAGCTCTACGGCGAACCCTACGGCTGGGGCGGCAAGATGATGACAAGAGATTGTTCCTCGACGACCCGTGATTTTTTCGCCCCCTTCGGGATCTTTCTCAAACGTAACTCCGCCAAACAGGCCCAAGAGGGACGAAAGGTCCGGATCAAAGGCCTGCCCAAAGCGAAGAAAAAGGCGGCCATACTTAAATACGCCAAACCCTTCCGCTCTCTGCTCTATGTCCCGGGACACATCACCCTCTATCTGGGGCGCTACAGAGGTGAGCCGGTGATCATGCACACCTATTGGGGCATCCGCCTCAAGGACTGGAGCAAATACCCTCTCTGCCGCACGATCATCACCACCACCGAACCGGGCAAAGAGCTGCGAAACATCCGGGAGCGAAGCAAACTCATCAATACGCTCCAGCAGATCAATACTTTTTAAAGCATTTCAAAAACTGTAGAAAAAATATGCTATGATTCGCCCCACATTCCTCACAGACGGAGTACACAATTTTGGATTCACACCCACCGTCGGGCGCTCAGCCCGTAACTTACAATAACCTTCTGCACTTTTTTTCCGAATATTCCGACATTTTACTCGGTACTATTTTCGGGACATTGGCCTTTTGGTTTCATCTAAATCACTCACCTTACCTTTCGGTTTTGAGTGCCGCCATCGCTATCGGCTCTTTCTCCATCACCGTTTCCGAGATCGCCGAGATCCTGGCCGAACGGCTCGAAGAGCCCTATGCCAGTTTCGTTCTGACCTTCTCCGCCGTCGCAGTAGAGATCATTCTGCTCTTTATGATCGTCAGAGAAGGGGTCCACAACCCTGCCGCTCTTGAGACGGTCAAAGGGGGGATCATCTCCGCGGTAATCGTCGATATGAACGTGCTCCTGGGCCTGGCAGTCTTCATCGGTGGTCTCAGCTACAAGGAGCAGGAGCACAACGAAGACACCTCCAGCACCTATACCACGATCCTCCTGGTGGCCTCCTCGGCTCTGTTGGTACCCAGCATTCTCAACTACACCGAAAATACCCGGACTCTCTTCCAGGCTTCGGTCATGATCGCTTCGGTTCTCTTGATCTTTTATATTGCGATTTTCATCTTTCAGACCCGCACTCACTCTCACTTCTTCAAAGCGACCGCCAAGAGCCGCCTCTTTCGTATCAAAAAGAGACTCAGTGAAGAAGATGAGGAAGAGGAAGAGGATTATCTTTTCGACCGCCTGGGCAATGTCGCCAACTTCATCGCCATTTTTCTCTTTATTTTCGTCATCGGGCTTTTGGCCGAACTCTTTGCCACCGACGGAATGCCCATTGCCAAGGAGATGGGCATCTCCACAGGCTTAGCGGGTCTGATCATCGCTATCATCGCCGTAGCTCCCGAGATCATGACCGCCATCAAAGCTGCCCGTGACGACGAGATCCAGCGGGTCATCAACATCGCCATGGGAGCTTCGACGGTCTCGATCATGCTGACCGTTCCTATCCTTATGGCTCTGGCCTATCTCAACGGCATCGAACTGACCCTCGATTTCAACGCCTTTCAAGTCGGTGCACTGATTCTGACGATCATCTTGGCCTGGAAGACTACCGACGACGGAGAGACCAACTATTTCGAAGGGATCAGCCACCTAATGTTCTTCGTCGGCTACGCCATCATCGCGACGCTCTATCATTAAGCGTCGTTTATCCTCTTTCGCTATCCTAACGATTCAAAAGATTGTACCGACGAGGCAACAATGCAAAAGATTATCCGGAAAATTCATAGAATTTTCTCACCCAAATCCTTCACCGTTCACCATTCACCATTCACCGCAGCAGTGCTAACGGCACTGCTCGCTACAGGAGTACTCATGGCCAATTCCCTGCCAAAATATTTCCACAAAACTCTCGCCAACGGCCTGGAGGTTTACGCCATTCCTCTGGAAAACGGCACCGGGGTCATCACCACCGACATCTTCTACAAAGTCGGCTCCCGGGACGAGATCCTGGGCAAGACCGGTATCGCCCATATGCTGGAGCATATGAACTTCAAATCGACCGAACACCTCAAAGAGGGGGAGTTCGACAAGATCGTCAAGAGCCACGGCGGCATCAACAACGCCTCCACCGGCTTCGACTACACCCACTACTTCATCAAATCCTCCAGCTCCAACATGAAGATGGCGATGGAGCTCTACGCCGAACTGATGGGCCACCTCAAGCTCAGCGACGACGAGTTCCAAAAAGAGCGTAAAGTCGTTGCCGAAGAGCGACGCTGGCGTACCGACAACAATCCCGTGGGCTACCTCTACTTCCGCCTCTTCAACACCCACTTCGTCGAGCATAGCTACCATTGGACTCCCATCGGCTTCATGCACGACATCCAGCACTGGAACATCGAGGATATCCGAGAGTTCCACGCTCGCTTCTACCGCCCCGACAACGCCATCCTCATCGTCGCCGGCGACGTAGATCCTCAGGAAGTCTTCCGCACCGCCGAGGAGACCTTCGGCAAGGTCCCCGCGCCCACACAAAAATGCGACTGCTCCCTGATCACCACCAATACCCCCTATGAGCCCGAAGCCGACGGGGCCAAACGGGTGGTCCTCCATAAAGAGAACAACCACGCCGAAACCGTCGCCATCGCCTACTCTATTCCCGACTTCCGCCACAAGGACCAGGTGGTCCTCTCGATGATCGCCGAGATCCTCTCCAGCGGCAAAAGCAGCCGACTCCAGAGCGAATTGGTCCAGAAGCGCCAACTGGCTAACCAGATCTACGGCTACAACATGGAGCTCAAAGATCCGGGCATCTTCCTCTTCCTGGGCGTCGCCAATCCGGGGATCAAGGCCGAAGATCTGGAGCAGGCGATCCTCGAACAGATCGAGCGGATCAAGAGCGATGGGGTCAGTCCCGAGGAGCTGGAGAAGATCCGTCTCAATACCAAGGTAGACTTCATTCACGAGCTGGAAAGCTCCTCCTCCACCGCCACACTTTTCGGCTCTTACCTGGCCCGAGGGGATCTGAAGCCCCTGCTGGAGTATGAGGAGAATTTGGATAAAATTACCCCCGAAATGGTCAAGGAAGTGGCAAAGCGATACTTCGATCACAACCGTTCTACCACCATCATCCTCAGGAGCAACGAGCAATGAGTCAGATAATTTGCGGGGCGATGACTGCCCTGATCACTCCTTTCAAAAACGGTGCCCTGGACGAGGCAACCTACGCCGATCTGATCCGCCGCCAGATCCGCCATGGCATCGATGCCGTCGTCCCCGTGGGCACCACCGGCGAGAGCGCGACGCTGAGTCACGACGAGCACAAGCGCTGCATCGAAATCGCCGTGGAGGTCTGCAAAGGCACCGACGCCAAAGTCATCGCCGGCGCCGGCTCCAACGCCACTCACGAAGCAATCGACATCGCCCGCCACGCTCAGGAATGCGGTGCGGATGCCCTGCTCTCGGTGACGCCCTACTACAACAAACCCTCCCAGGAAGGGCTCTACCGCCACTACAAGGCAATCGCCGAAGCGGTGGAGATCCCCGTCATGCTCTACAACGTCCCGGGACGCACCTCGGTAGACCTGCAGCCGGCGACGGTCTTTCGCCTCTTCGACGAGGTGCCCAACATTTATGCCATCAAAGAGGCTACCGGCAGCATGGAGCGCGCCGTCGATCTCCTCGCTGCCCGTCCCCGGCTCTGCCTCGTCAGCGGCGACGACGCCATCGACTATCCCCTCCTGGCCAACGGCGCCAAGGGCGTCATCTCAGTCACGGCCAACCTCTTGCCCGACCTCAAGGCCCAACTGGTCCACAAAGCCCTGGCAGGCGATCTGGCAGAATCGAAAAAGATCAACGACTCCCTCTACCCTATCAACAAAGCGATGTTCGTCGAGTCCAACCCCATCCCGGTCAAGGCCGCCATGTATCTGGCGGGACTTCTCGAGACCCTGGAGTATCGCCTGCCTCTGCTAGCTCCCAGCGCGGAGAATATGAAAAAGATCGAAGCGGCCATCGCCAACTACACCATCGCGGGAGTCAAATAGTATGTATCCGGAAATGAAAGGCAAGACCCTCGTCATCACCGGCGCCACCAAAGGCATCGGCAAAGCGACGGCACAGAAGTTCGCCCAAAACGGCGTCAACATCGCTCTAACCTACAACTCCAACAAGGAAGCGGCGGAAGCCTTCTGCAGCGAGTTGGAAAAGGATTACGGCATCAAAGCCCGGGCCTATCCCCTGGATATTCTCGATCCTGATCAATTCAAGCCGCTCTTTGAGGCCATCGACGAAGATTTCGATCGCGTCGATTATTTCGTCTCCAACGCCATGATCTACGGTCGCCCCGTCGTCGGTGGATACGGAAAATTCATGAAGCTGCGTCCCAAGAAGGGACTGCTCAACATCTATACCGCCACCGTGGGCGCTTTCGTCGCCGGTAGTCAGGAGGCGGCCAAACGAATGCAGAAAGTCGGAGGCGGCGCCATCGTGACCTTGAGCTCCACGGGCAATTTGATCTACATCGAAAACTATGCCGGCCACGGCACCAACAAAGCCGCCGTCGAGGCGATGGCCCGCTACGCAGCCGTGGAGTTGGGAGAGATGGGGATCCGGGTCAACGCCGTCAGCGGCGGCCCCATCGAGACCGATGCACTGCGGGCCTTTACCAACTACGAAGAGGTCAAAGCCGAGACCGTCAAACGCTCGGCCCTCAACCGCATGGGCACCCCTGATGACCTCGCCGGAGCCATCTGCTTCCTCTGTAGCGACGATGCGAGCTGGATCACAGGCCAGACCCTCGTCGTCGACGGAGGAACAACGTTTCGCTAATGCGAAACGGATGGAAGATGTGAAAATGGAAGATGGAAAGATTCTGATCGATCAAAGCGTTGCCCCGCAACGCATACCGCCACTCACTAAGCATTTCTTCTCCGACAGGAGAAGAAATGCTTAATATCCCCAACCTCCTCGCCTTCATCCGTCTGCTGATCGCTCCGCTAATGTTTTTCCTCCTGGTCGATCGGGATCTGCCGATCTTCGCGGGTATCCACTACTCCTGGCTCGACTATGCAGCGGCCTTTCTTTTCGTCCTGGCCAGCGCGACGGACTTTTTTGACGGCTACATCGCCCGCACCTTCGATCAGATCACCGTCTTGGGAACCATCCTCGATCCCCTGGCAGACAAGATGCTCACCCTGGCAGGATTTCTGGGGCTGATGATGCTCGGACGTGCCGACGCCTGGGCGATCTACCTGATTCTGACGAGAGAGCTCTTCATCACGGGACTGCGGGTCAACGCCGTCAGTCAAGGCATCGACGTCAGTGCCAGCATGATGGGCAAGATCAAGACCGTCGCCCAGATGTTCGCCATCGGCTTTCTCCTCATGGAGTGGCCCGGCGGCACCCTCCTGCTCTGGATCGCCGTAGCGCTGACGCTCTATAGCGGCTACGAATATGTCCGGGAGTTCTTCCGCAAAGCGGGATTTCGCTAAGCCCCCTGCATTCTATCCATCCAAACGCAAAATCCTTGATCTGTAATCCCTCTCTAAGCCTCTGCGCTCTAAACTATCATTACCCCAATCAGGAGTTCTCATGAATACCCAGAAAGTCATTTCCGGCTTTTTCTTCATCCTCGCCATGACCATCAACTTCGGATTCGTCTACGGCGATCCGGCCAATCTCCAGTACCACAGCCCATACGAGCTCTTCGCTGCTATTGTCATCAACCTCATCGCCACCATTCTTAAGCTGGGCGACAAAACTCAGCTCGGTTCGGTACTGCTGGCTACCAGCCTCGTCGCCGACATCCAGCTCATCGCCTCGGCCTCGGTTTGGGCTTTGGCGGTCTATGTCCTGGGAGGGATGAATCTCGAGAGTACCGTCGCCGTTATCTCCCTGGCCGGCGGTGCGCTCCTGGCCAACATTGTCTCGGTCACGCTCTTCATCGGGGACACCCTCAAGTCCAAGCGCTAGGGTCCTATGGAATCCAACAACACCATCTGGATCATCATCCGCCGGATGCGGATCCCCTTTCTCGTCATTATCATCACCTTCTCTATCTCCATCCTGGGTCTGACCCTCATCCCCGGAATGGATGATCAGGGACATCCCTACAAGATGAGCTTTTTCGACGCCTTCTACTTCGTCAGCTATATGGCGTCGACCATCGGCTTCGGAGAAGCCCCCTACACCTTCACCTATCCCCAACGGCTTTGGGTGAGTTTCTGCATCTATCTGACCGTAATCGGCTGGTTCTACGGGATCGGAAGCATCGTCGCCCTGATCCAAGACAAACGTCTCGGCCGAGAGATCGACATCGCCCGCTTCCGCAAGAAGATCCATGAGCTTAGCGAACCCTTTACCATCATTCTAGGCTACAACAACATCACCCATCAGATCATCGACTGGCTCAACCGGGAGGGGATAAGGGTCGTGGTCGTCGATCGGGACGCCGAGAAGATCGATGCTCTGGATCTGGAGAGTTTTATCCCCGAGGTTCCGGCCCTCGCGGCGGATGTCACCCATCCAAACACCCTCAAGATGGCCGGTATCCACAAAAAAAACTGCCAAGCCGTCGTCTCGCTTTTTGAAGACGATATGAAAAACACCAAAATCGCCCTGCTGTGCAAGCTCCTGAACAAACGGGTCAAGCTAGTGATCAAATCCACGACCAAAACCCAGAGCGAACACCTGAAAAACATGGGGGTCCGCTATATCGAAGACCCTTTTCTCTTCATCTCCAACCGCATCTATCTGGCACTGGTCGCCCCCAATCTCTGGCTCCTGGAGATGTGGATCTTCGGCCATATCCTCAAGGTCCGTCACCGCGAAGAGCTGCCCCACGGCAAATATATCATCTGCGGATACGGCCGAATGGGCCATGCCCTGGAGCGCGCCCTGAAAAAGGCGGGCATGCCCTACAACTACATCGACCTCAAATCCAACGAGTACAAGGAAGAGAAAGGCAGTGCCGTCTTCGGCGATGCAGAGGATTACAAAATCCTCCTCGAAGCAGGAGTCAAAGAGGCGGTTGCCATCATCGCCGCGACTAAAGACGATCTGATTAACCTGACGATCCTCGCCACCGCCAAGAAGCTCAACAAAGATATTTATACCATCGGTCGAGAAAATACCCTCGACGATCTGAGCATCTTTCGCTCTGCCCGGATTGACAGGGTCTATATCCTGGAGCGGATTCTCGCCGAGTTCACCTATCTCTTCATCGCCCGGCCTCTGGCCTATCGCTTCGTCCGCCTACTCCATACACAAGATGAAGCCTGGGGACGAACCCTTGTCGAATCAATGCACGAAACCCTGGGAGAGAATCCTCTCCATTTTGAAATCACCGTTGATGAAGAGCACGCCTACGCCTTGGCAAGAGAGTTGAAAAAGGGAAGAGAGATCACCCTTGGCTCCCTGCGTCGCTCCCGGGCCGACCGCTCCAAAACCATGCCGCTGATGTTTCTGCTGTGTAAATGGGACGAGCAGCGCCGCGAACTCCTCCCTGGCGATGATCTGCTTCTAGAACCAGGTGTTCAACTCCTCATCGCCGCCACCGAGGAGAGCAAAACCGACTTCGAGTATATCGTCAACAACTACTACGAGCTCGACTACGTCCTTGACGGCAAAGGCTAAGGCTCTTCTCCCCCCAGTTGTTCTTGGAGTCGATCAAGGAAGGGAAGCTGACTTTTGACCAACACCTCCCGGGCCTCTCCAATGGAGAACCAGCCCCCCCGGTCCACCTCGGGATACTCCCGAAGCGTTCCGCTACCCGGAGGCCACTCGATCCGAAAGCTGTTGGAGTGTACCTTCTCTGAGAGATCCGGCGCATAGACGCTATAAATAAACAATCGTTTCGAACCGCTTCGCCCCTCCCCCAAAAAGTTGAGCTTCGCTTCAATCATCTGACCCGTCTCCTCGACAAACTCCCGGCGCGCCGCCGCCTCCTCGGACTCTCCCTCCTCCACGATCCCCTTGGGGATGCTCCAGGCCCGTTTTTTCTTCCGCCAGTAGGGCCCTCCCATATGCACCAGATAGACCTCAATCCCGGACGGACCGAAGCGGAAGGGGAGGATCCCGGCACTTTTTTGCATCGATCTTCCTTTGCTACCTGAGTATCTCTTCTTTTGTACCGATCAATGATATAGTATGCCATATCAAAAGAGGAGTAAAACAATGAACGACATAACGATCCATATAGAGGGGCAGACCCGACGCGTTGTCCTTTACAATCTCAACAGCCTTGACGCAGAAGCATTTACAACGGATGAGTACGACTTCAATGACCAGAGCGATCTCCAGCGCTTCATCGAAGAGATCAATGCCTTGGCCGAAGAGGGAGAGCTCGACGCCTTGGAAGATGTTCGGGCAGTTCTGGCTCTCGATCCCGAAGGTATCGAGGAGATTACCTTGCACCAAGGCACCCCGCAGGAGGCGGGCGAGTCCCTGGATCCCGAGAATTTCATTCTCGATAATCTTTCCCCCAATGCTCCTTTTGAAATGATACAGCGTGCCGAGGTCGGGGACCTCTTCTACCTTCGGAGCGAAAGCGGCCGGGGAATCTGGGATCTGACTGGCGAAGGAGCGAAAGAGGAAGAGAGCCCGATGGAAATCGGATACTATGACTGCACCGAAGATCTCGACGTATATGATGCCCTCAGAGAGAGCTACTACGACTTCGTTTGCGATACGCTGGTCCCGGAGAGACTCAAAGTCGGCGGTACTCCTCTGAGCCTCGATCGTTTCGACTTTGAACCGGCCCAGATCTATGGAGCGCTCTACCGTGTCACGGAAGATTCCGAAAGTGGTGTCAAGAGCCTCGAGCGCCTTCCCGTCCCGCCGCGGCTCTTCCTCGACGAAAGCGAAGAGGAGTTCTGAGGCCGGTGACGCCATCCTCTAAGCATAGTTCGATAAAATATCGCTCTGCTTTCGGGGTGTGGCGCAGCCTGGTAGCGCGCCTCGTTCGGGACGAGGAGGTCGCAGGTTCAAATCCTGTCACCCCGACCATCTTCCGATTTACTTCTCATTTGCTTTCAACTCTTTTGCCAAATATTCGCCGGTATAGCTCCCCGTTTTCTGATACTCTTTTGCCAACTCCTCCGGCGTACCTGTCGCGACGATCCGACCTCCCTTGTTCCCCCCTTCAGGGCCCATATCTAGGATGTAGTCGGCGTTTTTGACCATATCCAGGTTGTGCTCGATGACCACGACGCTGTTGCCCAGCTCCGCCAGGTGGTGCAAAACCCCCGTCAAGCGATCTACGTCGGCGAAGTGCAGTCCGGTGGTAGGTTCGTCGAGGATATAGAGGGTCCGGCCGGTATCCTTACGGCTGAGCTCCTTGGCCAGTTTGATTCGCTGGGCCTCTCCTCCCGAAAGCGTCGTAGCGTTCTGGCCCAGCTTGATGTAGTCTAGGCCTACGGCCATAAGGGTCTGCAATTTGACGGCGATGGCCGGAACGGCCTTGAAAAATTCCATCGCCTCGGCTACGCTCATATCCAGCACTTCGGCGATGTTCTTTCCCCGGTAAAGCACTTCGAGGGTCTGAGGATTGTAACGGGTGCCTCCGCAGGCGTCGCAAGTCACCATCACGTCAGGGAGGAAGTGCATTTCGATCTTGATTTGCCCCTCTCCCTGGCAGCTTTCACAGCGCCCTCCTTTGACGTTGAAGCTGAAGCGCCCTACTTTGTAGCCTCGCAACTGGGCCTCCTTGGTCTGGGCGAAGAGTTTGCGAATCTCATCCATGATTCCCGTGTAGGTCGCCGGATTGGATCGAGGAGTCCGGCCGATAGGGCTCTGATCCAGGTAGATCACCTTATCCAGATGTTCCAAACCATCGATCTCGACCCCTTCGACGCGGTTGACCTTCTTGGCTCGGTTGAGAATCTCCCGCGCTACGGGCAGGAGCGTCTGGAGAATTAGTGAGCTCTTGCCGCTGCCGCTCACCCCGGTGACGCAGACGAAGTTGCCCAGAGGAATCCGGGCCGAGAGATTTTCGATATTGTTGATGGTGACGTTGCGAATCTCCAGCCAATGTTCCCTGGGGCGATTCCCGTGAGGATAGGCGATCTCCTTCTTTCCATGAAGGTACTGAGCAGTCAAGGTCTTGGCCCGTTTGAGCTTGGCCGCGGAGCCGCTAAAGACGATCTGCCCGCCGTACTCCCCGGCTCCGGGACCGATATCCACGATATGATCGGCAGCCAGGATCGTCTCCTTGTCATGCTCGACCACGATAACGCTGTTGCCCTTGTCCCGAAGGTTTTGGAGAGTGCGGATGAGCTTGAGAGTATCACGCTCGTGTAAGCCGATGCTAGGCTCGTCCAGGACATACATCACCCCCGTCAAGCCGCTGCCGATCTGGCTGGCGATGCGGATGCGCTGGGCTTCGCCCCCACTGATAGTCCGGGCATCCCGGCTGAGGCTCAGATAGCCCAGCCCCACGTCGTAGAGGAAGAAGAGCCGCTCCTTGATCTCCTTGAGAATTGAAGCGGCAATGAGACGCTGCTGCTCACTCAGATGGGCGAAGTTGGCCTCATCGGCGAAGTAGGCGTAGCTCTCCTCGATGGGCATGTCGATGATATCGGCGATGTTTTTTCCCTCGATTTTGACCGCCAAAGAGCGGGGCCGCAGACGGTGTCCCCGGCACTGGTCGCAGACCTTTTCGGTCATATAGTCGGCCAGATCCTTTTCGTCCTTGAACATCTCGTGGGCGAACTTGACCACCCCGGGCCACTCCCGCTTGAGGCGGTGGCGTTTCCAGGTAAAGCCCACCGGCTCGCTGCCTACGCCGTAGAGGACCTGCTTACGCTGATGCTCCTCCAACTCCTCCCAGGGCAGATCGGTAGGAATCCCGTGCTGCTCGCAGAATGCCGCAAGAAACTTGGAGTAGTAGCTCTTGTTGAATCCGTGCATGATCCGTACCGCTCCCTCACTGATGGAACGCGACGAATCGATAATCTTGCTCAGATCCAGGGTATAACGGATGCCCAGACCGTCGCAAGCAGGACAGGCACCCTTGGGGGAGTTGAAGGAGAAGCTCACCGGCTCCAGAGGTTCGAAGCTCAGTTTGCAATCGAAACAGGCCAGATGTTCGGAGTAATGAAACTCTTTGCGCTCGAGTCCCACCTCCTCGTGGTTGAGGACTTCGATCTCCACTTCGCCGTAACTCTCCTTGAGAGCCTTTTCGATATCCTGGCCGATCCGCTCCTTGGAGCCCTCTTTGACGACGACCCGGTCGATGACGACTTTGATAGTGTGTTTTTTGGTCTTGGCCAGTTCGATCTCGTCGTCGAGGCGCACCATAACCCCGTCAATCATCGCCCGCACGTAGCCCTTGTGACGCAGGGATTCGATCAAATCGGCGAAGGTACCCTTTTTCTCCTTGACCAGGGGCGCCATGATCACCAGCTTAGCCCCCTCGGGTAGACGCAGCACTTCGGTGATGATATCACTGGCATTCATACTGGAGATCGGCTTACCGCATTGATGACAGTGCTGGACCCCGATACGGGCGAAGAGCAGCCGCAGGTAGTCGTAGATCTCGGTAATGGTACCCACCGTCGATCGGGGGTTTTTGGAGGTCGTCTTCTGGTCGATGGCGATGGCGGGAGTGAGGCCTTCGATCTTGTCCACGTCGGGCTTGCCCACCCGTCCCAGAAACTGCCGGGCGTAGGAACTCAGAGACTCGATATAGCGCCGCTGTCCCTCGGCATAGAGGGTACTGAAAGCCAGAGTCGATTTGCCGCTACCGCTGATACCGGTGATGACCACCATTTTGTTCTTGGGGATCTGGACGTCGATGTTTTTGAGATTATGCTCTCGGGCACCCCGCACGTCGATTAGGTCATGTTTTTGACTCACAAAGTTCCTTCGGAGTAAAAATTTTAAGGAGATATTTTACCATTGATTGGCAAACAGGGTACAGACCCTGCACTTCAATCCGTGTCGTGCTTAGGAAGAAAAGAACATCTTGTAGATCATGATCGCTAGAATAATCGTATACATCACGACGATGAAGTTTTTGTGCCGGCGATTATCCACATGCTCCTTGAGCCAGATCCCGATCCAGACGCCCAGCAAAGAACCCACCCCGACGATACTTCCGTGATAGAGATCGATCTGGCCGTGGGCAAGCCGTCCCAAAAAACCGGCGACGGAAGAGAAGACGACGAAAAAGAGCCCGGCACTAACGGCCTTTTTAACCGGGTAGTGCAGCAGACCCGAAAGCACGGGAATCAGGATGATCGCCCCGCCTACGCCGATGCTGATAGCCACGACTCCGATCCCCGTACCGATGGCGAAGAGCAACCACTTGGGAAGAGTACGGCAGAGGCTCTCGTCTTCGTGGACTTTGGCGGTAAACATACGGTAGAGGGCGAAAAGCACGAAGCCGATAAAGACAAACTGCAATACCCGATCGGGAACGTAAGGAGTCAGATAGCCGCTGAGATACCCTCCGGCGAAGCCCCCCAGGCCGACGAAGATCCCCTCCCCCAAGATGAGGGTCCCTTTGCGCCAGTTGAGGAAAGAACCGTAAAGGGAGCTAAAGACCATCTGCATGATAGAAATTCCTACGGCATGCTTCATCCCGAATCCCAACAGCAGAAGCACCGGCACCAGTACCGTTCCGCCTCCGATCCCAAAAAAGCCCGAAAGCGCTCCGATACCTACTCCAATGAGCGCCAACACGAGTTCCATACCCATCCTTCTAAAAAGATGTGCGATTATATCATTTAAGCTCTTCGATATAATGGGAAAAAACTACGGAGTATATCGCCAATGATCCGAAGGTTAGGTGCCTGGGTAAGCCTAAGCATATTACTGCTCGCCGACTATCATGCCTCCATCACGCCCATTGGCGCCAAGATAGAAAAGCGGATGCGCGACGGTCATTCCTACCTCGACAGCTGTCCCGTCCCGCTCAAAGAACTACGATATCTTCGGATGAGCTACCGGGGGTTTGACGGAAAAGACCATACGGGAGAGATGATCGTCCACCGTTCCGTCGCCAAGGAGGTGACGCGGATCTTCGGCGAACTCTACCGCCTGAAGTATCCCATCCGAAAAATGCGCCTGGTCAGCGACTACGGCGGCAGCGACTGGAAATCCATCGAAGCCGACAACACCAGCGCCTTCAACTGCCGGCCCGCCACCGGCAGCAAGAAATGGTCCCGCCATGCCTTTGGCAAGGCCATCGACCTCAATCCCCTGGAAAACCCCTACGTTTCACGATCGGGGCGCATCGCCCACAAAGCTTCCCTGAAGTTTCGGGAGCGCAAGCGGAAAAACCCTTTCAAAGCCGAATACCGTGCCCTCCTGCTCCCCGGAGATGCGGCAGTCAACGCCTTCAAAAAGCGAGGATGGCGCTGGGGCGGCGACTGGCACGGCATCAAAGACTATCAGCACTTCGACAAGCGTTAAGCCTTAACGCCCCCTCTCCGCAAGGTCTCGGACTCTTTTTGCCGCGCTTTGCAGGCGAGTGCGGCTGACCTTTCCCTCCTTGACCAAAGTGACGATCATTTGCACCAGCCTGGCGGGAGAGACGATCTTTTTGGGATCGAGCTGATTCCCAAAGAGCAACAGATCGTCCCCAGCATTCAAGGCAAGACGAATCGTCTCTTCGAGAGAGTAGTGTCTGGCGATAGCACCCATCTGGAGGTCATCGGTGATGACGACGCCCCGATAGCCCAGCTTTTGACGCAGCAGGCCCTTCACCGTCCGTGCCGAGAGTGAGGCGGGATATCGGGGATCGAGACGCCGGTTGAAAAGATGCGCGACCATCACACTGTCGACCCATCCCGAGGCGATGAGGCGACGATAGGGCTCCAGCTCCTCCGGACGCCACTGCTGCGTCACGTCGACGAAGCCCTTGTGGGTATCCCCGGTACTAGAACCGTGACCGGGAAAATGCTTCAGTGCCGTCAAAATGCCGTGGCGATGCATCATATCGATGAAGATCGAGGCGTATCGCACCACCGTCGCGGGATCCTTGCCGTATGAGCGCCCCCAGCCGACGATGACTCGGTTACGGGGATTGAGCGCTAGATCGACCACGGGAGCCAGATTGTAATCAATACCGGTAGCGGCCAGCTCCGCACCCATACGATCATAGAGTCTTTTTGCAGAGTCACTTCCCTGCTTCGCCACCACTGCGGGTCGGGGATAGTCTCCCCGAAAACCTTGACGCTTCCCCAGTCTCTGGACGACACCTCCCTCCTGATCCACGGCGATTAGCAGCCGACCTTCCGGTGCACAGGCTCGGAGCTCCCGAGTCAGCCGCTTGAGCTGCTTCGGACTCCGAATGTTTTTGGCGAGACCCTTCCGACTGGGATGCCGGTCAAAAAGAATGACTCCTCCTAGGCCATACCGGCGGATCGCCCGGCAGATAGGACTGCCCGGAGGCGCCTCGGTTCCGACGAAACCCACCATCAATACCCCTCCAGCCAAACGCTCTAGGGATAGGGCATGGATAAACAGCGGGAAAAGCAAGAGAGGAATCCCCAGCCTCAGGAGCTTTCTCATTGGACTTCCATGATGGAAATTTTTGGAGGACAAATCATGCTCCTCTCGTCCCATCTTCAGCCCGGTTTTCGAGTAGTATCTCCTGTCGCGGCACTGCCAGTTCCAATCGCGACTCCTCTACGATCTTCAAGATCCTTTTGAGTACATCCTGCTTAACCCGAAGCCACTCTTCCCAATTGACGGAGATGGAGAAGGCATAGACGAGGATATTCATAGAGTAATCACCGATCTCGTCGAGATAGACCAATAGAGTCCGGCGCACGCCGTATTTGTCCTCCAGGTTAAAGAGTCCGTTCTCGTAGGTTCTATACATGTGTTTTAGATAACGCAACTTGTTTTTATTGACGATATCGGGATGACGGTGAAGCATCTCATAGATTTCATAGACGACCCGATCGATCTCTTTGGTATCAGTCGAGAGCTTCAGACGCAGATGAAATTTGATCCGCCGCCCCACCATCCGGCGGCTCCAGTTGCGCACGTAGCTGTTGGCCAGCAGGCTGTTGGGCACGGTGACCAACGCGTTGTCGAAGGTCCGTATCTTCGTAGAGGTCAGCCCCATCTCCGTGACAAAACCTTCGACTTCGCCCGTTTGGATCCAATCCCCCTGCCTGAAGGCATCCTCACTCACCAGACGAATTGAATCGAAAAAGTTCGTCAGCGTATCCTTGGCGCTCAGACCGATAATAGCACCGCCGATTCCCAGCGAAGTAATCAACGCCGTCAGATCGACCCCCAGATGAGACAGAAGCAGTACGACAAAAAGAAAAGCGATAAAAACCCGGGTAATATTAAGAAATAGGCTAAAAAGTTCGGCCCTCGCCGCCCGTTGTTTGGCGATTTTGACCGATAGGATCATATAAAGCAGAAACTTTACGATCTCGTAAACCCACCAAAAAAAGAAGAGCCAATATAGAGAGAAGAAGAGGGTATCGAGCCACTCGGTGACAAAGAAAATCTCTACTGCCTTTTTAAAGAAGAAGAGAATTAACAGTAGGCGAAGGGGGCGAAGCAGTTTATCCAAACGCTTGAAAAGCAGCCGATAGAGGATCTCTCTTCTATGTCGATAGAAGTAACCTTTGAGCCACCGAAGTAAGGGACGACGCATCAGCCAATTGACCGACATTCCCAGCAGCACAAGAGCCAGAGCGACGAGAAACTGCCCCGGTGTCGCATGCAGGTAGGCTGTATACTGAAGGATGCTTTCCGGTACCCACATGTCCACAAGCTTGCTAAAATGCTCCATAAGTAGCATTGTAACTAAAGTGTGTTCTTTCCTCCCCATTACCAAAAATAAGAAAAAAGAACTTTTAATTTCTACTATCCAAATAAAGGTTTTTCAACCAAATCTTCGTATAATGAAATCGCAATTCGTCGCTCAAAAGCGTCGGATCTGACACAACCCCCTCAAGGAGTTCACATGATCGGCAAAAAGACCCTTATGAACCTCGGCAAAGCGGCTGCAGCTGCTTCCATTCTCTTCACGGGCACCGCTTTCGGCGCTCAGTTCATTACCATCGGCACCGGCGGTGTCACCGGAACCTACTACCCCACCGGCGGCGCGATCTGCCGGATGATGAACAAAAACCGCAAAGCCACGGGCATCCGCTGCTCCGTCGAATCCACCGGCGGTTCGGTCTACAACGTCAACACCATCAAAGCCGGAGAGTTGGACTTCGGAATCGCCCAGTCCGATACCGTCTATCAGGCTTATCACGGTGAAGGGAAGTTCAAAGGCAAGCCCATCAAAGAGCTGCGCAGCGTCATGGCAATCTATCCCGAACTGCTGGCCCTGGTCGTCCGCAAAGACGCTGGAATCAAAAAGATTACCGACATCAAAGGCAAGCGGATCAACATCGACGTCCCCGGCTCCGGTACCCGGATGACCGCGGAGATCGTCATGAAAGCCTTCGGCATCAAAAAGAGCGACTTGGCCAAGGTCGAGGAGCTCAAATCCACCGAGGGTCCCACTATGCTCAAGGACAACAAGATCGACGGCTACTTCGGCGTCTTCGGACACCCCACCGCCAACATCAAAGATGCGGCCAACTCCGTCGATATCGATCTGGTTCCCATCGAAGGCAAGCCCATCGACGAACTGGTGAAGAAATATCCTTATTATGCCAAGGGCGTCATCTCCGGCACCTTCTACAAAGGCGTCAAGCACGACACTCCCAGCATCGGCGTCAAGGCGGTCCTGGTCACCAGCGAGAAGATCCCTGAAAAGGTCGTCTATGCTCTGACCAAGACCATTCTGGACAACTTCGACAAATTCAAGAAGCTCCATCCCGCCTACAAAACCATCACCAAAAAGTCGCTGCTCGAGGGCCTCTCGATTCCTCAGCACCCCGGTGCCGTCAAAGCCTTCAAAGAGGCCGGCATCCTGAAGTAAACCCCTTCCGCCCGGAACCTGTTTCCGGGGCTGAAGGTTTCGGAATGGATCCGGCGTTTTCCGATCCCTTCCAAAGCGTTCATCATAGGAGGAAAAGAGGATGCCCAAAGAACCCAAACCGATCGAAGCCGAAGAGGACAAGCTCCACGAAGACGAGGAGCTTATCGAAAAACTCGAAGGACAGCGGGTTTTCCGCCCGAGGGGCTGGGAAGACTGGACCGTCTCCATCATCGCCTTCCTCTGGTCCCTCTACCAGATCTACGTGGTGATCGTCCCGGTCAACAGTGTCTTCATCCGGGCAACCCACTTGGCTTTCGCCCTGGTACTGGCCTATCTGATGTACCCAATGTTCCAGAATAGAAAGCTTCGGCAAACCATTCCCTGGTGGGACTTTCTTCTTGCCGCGATTGCCGCCGTGGGAGCGCTCTATATTTTCTGGAACTACGACGCTCTCAACGCCCGCAGCGGCGACTGGAACCAGCTCGATATCGTCATGGGAGTTATTAGCATCATCCTACTCATCGAGGGATCCCGCCGGGTCCTGGGCCTGGCGCTCGGGGTCATCGC
>Ga0256833_1001059_pt1 | contig 20790 bp, 18 predicted proteins | sample 356284metaG_FD_190535 | JGI IMG/M metagenome (GOLD analysis project Ga0256833, IMG submission 190535) | Hydrothermal vent microbial communities from Mid Atlantic Ridge, Atlantic Ocean - 356-284 | ecosystem: Environmental > Aquatic > Marine > Hydrothermal vents | place: Atlantic Ocean: Mid... | reverse complement strand
CTTGCGATGGGAACCTCTACAGTGTCTCTGGAGAGCGGAGCCAGAGCCATCCTGTGGAATCCCGCCGGAGTGGGGAGGGGGGAAAGGGAGATGTACCTTTCGATGGGACTGCTCTACGAGGGGACAGGGGCCACATTCGTGGGATACAGATTCCCCTCCAGACCCTACGCTCTGGGCGGATACATGGTCCTCTCGGGGGGCATAGAGCTGACCACACTCCCCGACACCACACAGCCCCCATCACAGGACAACCCCCCCTATGTCTATGCGGTTGCCAATTACCTCGCATCGGCCATGTACTTTTCCGCCGCATTCGGAGACCACTATGGAATTTCCCTCAAACTCCTCTACCAGGGAATCCTGGACGACAGGGCATTTGGTATAGGGGCCGATGTGGGATTCATGTGGAAGAACATCGGCATAGTGATAAAAGACTTCCTTCCAACCGTCCTTTTCTGGAATTCGGGGGAGAGGGAAATCATTCCCCCTTTCATCATAGCCTCCGGGCACCTGGAGAAGGGAAATCTTCTTCTGTCCATCGGGGTGGATATGACCACCGACAGCAGATACTACGACAGACTCCTGACGGTGGGTCCATACTCCATAGGGCTGAGGGGAGGGGTGGAATACAAATATCGCATGGCCTCTTTCCGGGCAGGGTACAGGAATGGCAGGGTTTCCATCGGATTTGGAGTACGCTATCGGAACTACACTGTGGACATGGCCACATTTTACGCTTCGGATCTGGGCTTCAACTACAGGGCGGGCCTGCTGACTTCCTTCTGACCATCGGGGCCATTTATACTTATCGGCCGTGAGGAGAATAGGCATAATCGGGGGAACCACACCGGAATCCACCTGCTATTACTACCGGATGTACATGGAAATTTCCCGCAGGAGGCTCGAACCCCACACATATCCTCCCCTCATAATCCACTCCATCAACTTCCGCCAGTTCATGGAGAATCCCCGCGGATGGGAAGGAAGAAAGGAACTCCTCATAGATGCGGCCCGGAGTCTGGAGAGGGCGGGAGCGGACATAATAGCCCTCTCCGCCAATACGCCCCACATGGTCTTCGACGATATAGCCCGGGCCATAAGCGTTCCCATGGTGAGTATAATAGACACGCTGGTGGAGGAAATGCACAGGAGGGAAGTGAAGAAGACCCTCCTCCTGGGAACGAAAACCACAATGGGCTCCGGATTCTACAGGGAAAAGCTCGAAAATGCCGGGTTTCAGGTGGTAATCCCGGACGAGGAGGAGCAGAATGAAGTCAACCGCATCATCTTCGAAGAACTGGCCCTCGAGAGGCTGGACAGCAGGGAATGGCTCCTGAAACTGGTCGAAAGGTACGCCGTGGAGCAGGGGGTGGATTCCGTAATACTCGGATGCACGGAGCTGCCCCTGGCCATAAAGGAGGGGGATGTTCCGGTCAGGGTGCTGGATACAGCCAGGATACACATGGAAAAGCTCATAGACCTCGCAATAAATTGAAAAAGCCGTAAAATTTCTCGTGGTGCTTCTGCTCCTGCTTTCGATGGATACCGTCACCGTCCAGATTAAAAGTTATAAACTGATTGCGGAAGTGGCCCGAACCCCCGAAGAAAAGGCAACGGGTCTGATGCACCGCAGGAGCCTTCCCGACAGCATGGGAATGCTGTTCGTCTTCGACAGGCCCGGATACTACCCCTTCTGGATGAAGGACACCTATATCCCCCTTTCCATCGCCTTCATATCCTCCGACAGCATCATAGTGGATATTCAGGACATGTATCCAATGGATCTGCGCTCCATCTGGCCCCTCAGGCCCTTCCAGTTCGCCCTGGAGGTGAATCAGGGCTGGTTCCGAAAGAGGGGGATAGAACCGGGAGATACCGTTAAGATTATCCCCAGATGAGCCGAAAGGTCTTCCTCGGCATATCGGGGGGCGTTGACAGTTCGGTGGCCGCCCACCTTCTGAAAGAAGAGGGCTGGGATGTTGTGGGGGTATTCGTATTTCTCCAGACGGAAAGCGACAGGCCCGAATCCTGCTGCTCCATCGCATCCCTCAGAATCGCATACGGAGTGGCAAAGAGACTTGGAATTCCCTTCAGGGCGATAGACTACACAGAGCAGTTCCGCAGGGGCATAATACAGATGTTCATAGATGAATACAGGGCGGGCAGGACGCCAAATGTATGCGTATTCTGCAACAGGGACTACAAACTGGGGGCCATCTGGCAGGAGGCGAAGAAGGAAGGAGCATACATATCGACGGGCCATTACGCCCGTACGGGGGAGTTCAGGGGAAGAAGGGTGATCCGGATGGGGAAGGACGAAAGGAAGGACCAGTCCTATTTCCTCTCCTACTTGAGACCAGAAATGGTGGAAAGGCTGATCCTTCCCATCGGGGAATATACCAAGGAGGAGGTAAGGGAAATCGCCAGGCGGTTAAAACTCGAAACGGCCAGCAGGAAGGATTCCATGGACCTGTGCTTCGTGGAGGGGGATTACAGGCAGTTCCTGATAAAAAAGGGAATCAGGCCGCAGGAGGGGGAAATCGTGGACATATACGGAAATGTAATCGGAAGGCACAGGGGATACATGTTCTATACGATAGGGCAGAGGAGGGGACTGGGAATTTCGCTGGGAAAGAGGGCGTATGTGGTGGATATAGTTCCCGGGGAAAACAAAATCGTTGTGGGATTCGAGGAGGATGTGCACAGGAGGATGGTGGTCGCATCCCGTCTCAACATGTTCGTGGAGATGGAAAGTACCTTCCGGGCGAGGGTGAAGATAAGGAATGTGCACAGACCGGCTCCGGCAACCGTAAAACTGAAAAGGGAGAAAGCCATAGTGGAGTTCGACACCCCCCAGTTCGCCCCCGCACCGGGGCAGATTGCCGCCTTCTATGTGGATGACTTCCTGGTGGGAGCGGGGGTCATAGAGGAATCCCGAAAATGAGTTCCTTCCACCGGGGGCATATTCCGGGTCCGGGCACCGGATGGAATTTAAACTTTTGAAATGGTCAGGGTTAGGTTTGCTCCATCTCCAACCGGCAAACTCCATGTGGGCGGAGCCAGGACGGCCCTTTACAATTTCATGTTCGCCCGCCACGAAGGGGGAAAGTTCCTGCTGCGCATAGAGGATACTGACAGGGAAAGGAGCCGGGAGGAATTCGTTAGGGACATACTGGAGGGACTCAGGTGGCTCGGTATTCAGTGGGATGAGGACATAGTTTACCAGTCGCAGAACGAAGAAAAGCACAGGGAACTGGCATATAAATTACTGGATGAAGGGAAAGCCTATCTGGACAGGTATCTGCCCGAGGAGTGGCAGCAGGTGAGGGAAAAGTATCTCAGAGGCATAAAGGACCAGGCGCAGAAGAAGCAGATGGAGAGACAGCTGATTCTGGATCCACCCCGGGAATTTCGCCATATTCTCGAGAGGGAGGGGGGAGCAGTTCGAATAAAGGTGCCGGACGAAGGGGATATACAGTTCGAAGACCTCATAAGGGGGAAGATCTCTCACCCCGCCGCCCACATACCCGACATCGTAATCCTGAGGAGCAACGGCACTCCCACCTACAACTTTGCCGTCGTGGTGGACGACGCCCTGATGAAGATCACCCATGTAATCAGGGGCGACGACCACATTCCCAACACACCAAAGCAGATAGTCATTTACCAAGCCCTCGGATTCCCCGTTCCCCTGTTCGCACACCTCCCGATGATTCTGGGACCGGATAAGAAGAAGCTCTCCAAGAGGCATGGGGCCGCCAGCGTGCTGGAATACAGGGATATGGGCATCCTCCCAGAAGCCCTCTTCAACTTCCTGGCCCTCCTGGGATGGGCTCCGTATCCGGACAGGGAAGTGGTTCCCCCGCAGGAGATGATAGAACTCTTCGATATAAGGAAGGTGAACAAAAATCCCGCCGTTTTCGATTCGAACAAACTCTACTGGATCAACTCCCGCTACATAAAGGAGAAATCCGATGAAGAGCTGGCCCGCCTCATGAAACCATTCGTACCGGAGGAATTCTACTCGGAGGAGGGGGCCAGACTGGCCGCAAAACTCCTCAAAGACAGGGTTAAAACCCTGAGGGACTTCTGGGAATACGGGGATTATGCCTTCACGGACGACTTCAGGATAGAAGAAAAACCCTACAGGAAGTACTTTTCTGATCCGGAGGTGTTCGAAAGGCTCAGGATACTCACGGAGGAATTCCGCCAGCTGGAGGAGTGGAAAGAGGAGGCAATAGAAAGAACACTGCGTGGGACTGCGGAGCGCCTCGGCATCAAAGCCGCCCTTCTGATACATCCCGTGCGCATCGCCGTATCCGGGAAGAAGGTGGGTCCATCCCTCTTCTTCATGCTGGAAGTACTGGGGAAAGAGAGGGTAATCCGCAGGATAGAGCGGATAATGGAGAGGGCCCGCAATGATTGAGGAAGTATCGGCTGGTTTTATCCTGTTTCTGATCGAAGAGGGCAGGCCCCTTTACCTCCTGCTCAAACACAGGACATACTGGGGTTTTCCAAAAGGCGGAATAGAGGAGGGGGAGGACCCCCTTCAATCTGCCATAAGGGAACTGAAGGAAGAGACTGCCATAGAGCACATCCGGGTAATAGAAGAATTCCACAGGACCATAGAATACACCTACTACTTCCAGAGGAAGAAGAGGCACAAAGTTGTCCACCTGTTCCTGGCCCAGGCATTCGAAAGGGCCTTCTGCACATCCTTCGAACACTGGGGAGGAGCATGGTTCGAATTCGACATCGCCTACAGATTCTCCAGATATCCAGAGAACAGGAAGGTTCTTAAGGAAGCCCACCAGTTTATAATGGAAAGGATCATAGGAAGATAGGGACGGGAAACCGTCCCATCACCTCTTCAGATTGAGAACCTTATACCGCCTTCCATTCATATCCAGCAGGTATATGCCAGGGCCGGGTATCTCCAGAGCGGCAACCCTTCCATCAATATTCCCCCTGTAGGAGCCCAGCAATCTGCCGGCGGCATTGTACAGATTGAGCTCCACATACCCCCTACCCTCCAGGACCAGACGCCCATTCGATACTGAGTACTTTATGCCGGAGGAGACTTCATCCCTCCCCACGCTGGATGTTACATTGTACCTGTACACTCTGGACATGGATGCAAACTGCCCGGAGAGGGCCACATAGAGATAGTATTGACCCGGAGAGTATTCGTGGAGCTGCGTGGAAGACTCCGTGTATCCCACCACAGTATCGGCATAATCCACCACATTCAGGTCCCCTATCCGCCTGAACTCCACGAAGGTGGTGTCCATTACATCGAACTTATTTACAATCAGGGCCACATAATCACCAAGCCGATTCAGACTCCTGACCACGCCGTTTAATGGTCCGAAAATGTGGGAAACATTCAGCTGCCTGTCCATCACAGCAATGTATCCCCCGGTGGTGGTCATGTAAATGGAATCCCGAAATACATAGAGTCCATTGATATTTCCATAAGAGACATCCACGGAGCCATAGGAGCAGGATGCAAGCCCCGCATGGCACTTGAAAATCCTCTTTTCCAGGGGACTACTGAATACGGCGAAAACCGTATCACCCTCCATCAGAACCCTGACGGGATACTCGGTGGACGAAGCATCGAAGTCCACCACATACGGTCCCACAAGATTGTCTGCATCGAAATCGTAAACATAAATGTATCCAACACCATCGGTATAACTGGAAAGCAGCATGACCATATAGTTTCCGTCCTCATTTACATCCGCAACCCATGTGGTGCTCAGACTCCCCAGGTTCACCAGTTCCAGCCCCGACAATGTGGCCGTGTCCAGGACATGGATATACGACTGACTTCCGGTCCCCGATAGCACGAAGAGTTTATCATTGACTTCCTTCATAAAGACCACATTCCCGTAAGGGGTGGAGGGTATGGAGTAGGAGTAGGAAAGGGGCAGACCGGTACTGAGGTCTATCTTTCTGATTTCCTCGGATCCATAATTCATAAGGTAAACATACGCTGGCAAATATACATACTGGAAAGAACTCAGGGTATCGGCCTTCCACTGAAAAGCGAGATTCTCTCCCAGCTTCAGAAGGGTGGAATTTGTCGACATACTGGATACAGACCCAACCAGGCCATTATCCCTGAACTGAAGGCCAAAAACAGTCATTCTATTGGGCACATTGTTCGCCACTATGGTATCGGAGCGGATAACATCGAAGCCTCCGGCATAGTCGTACACGGTGGCAATCAGGGTATCCGGCAATGGAGAAGTATAATGAAACAGGAGAATGCCCGTGCCGAAGGAAGGAACATCGGAGTGGGAGTATTCGTTCAAAATCCCACCGACCATAGAAGGCACTGTTTCCATATCCAGGAGGGAAAGGGAGGATGGGTCGATGGAAATCAATCCCCCGTTAGCAAGGAAAATACATGCATCCGTTCCGGAATAGAAACCCGGTCCACTGATATAATCGGTGTAGGGAAGGGATCCCGAATAGAAATTACCCGAAAACACATTATAACGGAAGAGGTACAGGTCAGAACCATCTCCTTGAGCTCCACATATACCATCTGCATAAAGGGAAAATGTGTAATAGGCCCCCGCATAATACCTCTCGTCCACAACCGAAGCAGTATTGAGGTCGAATCCGATAAAGGCAATAGAATCCGTAGAACTGAGAATACCCATAAACACAGCTCTGGAACCATCGTCGAACAGTCCTCCCCCTGCAACATAGTAATAAGTACCTGGATAATGACCCGAATAGGAAATCACTGGATTGTCAGAAGACGGAAGGTTCAAATCCAGACCCAGCATGTAAACATCGTTATCTATTGAAAATATAGCGAAAGCAGTATCGGGATAATCATCGACAAATCCATACAGCCCGATACTGTTTACGACTCCGGAGAAACTGCTCGAGAAGATTTCTTCGATGGATGCATCATCGAATCTGTGAACGAGGACCACGCTGTTGCGGGCCACATAATCGGAAAAAACCAGCATGGCGCAGAAGTCATTCCCGCACTTCTGAACCACCTGATGCGCAGCGGTATAATCGGAAGACGGAGCCGGAACATCGTACAGCGCAACGGGAAGCTCTCTATCGACAGCATAATTGAATATCTTCAGGATATAGTGCTCCAGTCCGGAGGGATCGTGATACGGTGTGGCAGAGACAAATATACCCGTATTCTCATCGTATGCTTCTATGCCCTCCTGAATGTGGAGAATGGAATCCCTGTAAGCGAGTACATATCCTCCAGAGCCGAAAACTACCCCCACGAAGTCTCCTGCGGGATTCAAAAAAGCTTTTCCCGGGAAGAAGAGGTCCAGAGCCCCGGTGTCCTGAAGGACAACCCCCGCATCCCTGCTCACGCTCAGGGCAAAAACGAACGATAAGAGCATCATAATTACACCTCCTGAAGGAATTATTACAGAATAACTTAACGGGAATGTTAAAGATATTCGAATTTGAAAATCAAAAACTTACATTCGAAATCCGTATGACCGGGCAACTTCTATACTGATCAGTCATGGAAATTCACAGTTAAACGACGGGCTACCTTATCCTTACTTCCTGCCTGAAAACCCTGGGAATCAAAAAGAGATATGTCCCCCTCCTGTCGAAATCCAGCACGAGGGAATCCCCCGTGAGATACTTCCCATAGATATTCCCATCGGAGTCATAGACATACAGGCGGTATTTCCTTCCCGTATTGTTCCAGAGCCAAACCCTCCTTTTCTTTCTGAAAAGCACCACGGGAAGGGTATCCAGAACCTCCACAGAAACCCCCCTCAGTGTACCGTAATCAGAAGAAATCTCGAGGAAAACCCTGCCTCCGAAAGGGGGCACAGTATCCAGCACCGAAACAGAATCGATACCTCTGACCCGCTTCCTCTTCAGGATATGATTCAGCCTGATGACAAAATTCCCCCTTCCCCATAGCCTCACCCTGTAAACTGCACCCCTTTTCAAGTAGAGATACTTTCCAATGGAACCCCTGCCGCGAAAATGGACAGCCCCATCCGAATAATAAGCACTGCGGCGGCCCCATCCGGAAGGGAAGACCTCAGGACGGGAAAAATCCACATTACGGAGAAAATTACTCTCCATGCGAAGAATCGGAACAGCACAATGGGTATCCATGCGGGAATGCCCGGATATGCGAAGCCGAACACTGTCGAAAATCCCATCTGCCCCGACGCTCAGCGTCTGAACCCACAACGAATCCCTGCTCCTGGCCGAATATGTCTGCCTATCATTCCCATTGAATACCTCCATCAGCACCTTCACATACATATCGGGACACCTATCCAGAAGCCGGACGGATACGCGGGGATCTTTCACATTTCGGGCCCATTGAAGAGCATAGGAAAAGTGGCCATCCGAAACGAACACCAGTTTCCCATCCGAAAGCCTGATCCCATCCCCCTCAATCCTCCACCCCTCGATTCCAGCCGTATCCAGTTTACTCCAGGAGAATATCAAGATGAGCGAATATAATCCCATGCTTTCCTAATATCCTGACGGATAAAACCCTCCAGGCGGGGATTTCTCAGGGCAGCGGCAGGGTGATAGGTGGGAATCACATCCACCCCCAGTATGCTCCGGACCACCTTCCCCCTGTACATGGACATGACCCTTTCTATGGGCTTTCCGGTCAGGGTGGAAGCAGCATACCTGCCCAGGGCCACTATTAGACGGGGAGATATCACATCGATCTGGAACCGGAGATGGGGGAAACAGGCCCTTATCTCATCCTCCTTCGGGTCCCGGTTTCCCGGAGGCCTGCACTTCAGGATATTCCCGATATAAACATCCCTTTCCCTGTCTATTCCAATCTCCCTCAGTATCTTCGAAAGGAGCTGTCCCGCCTTTCCCACGAAGGGCTTTCCCCTAAGGTCCTCTTCCCTCCCCGGTGCCTCCCCCACGAACACGAGGCGGGCATAGGGATTCCCCCACCCGAAAACCATATTGGTCCTGCTGGAAGCAAGGCGACACCTGTTGCAGTTCCGGAATTTGGATGCGTACAGGTTAAGGAGCTTTTCCCTGTCCCAATCTCCCTCTAAATATAGTTCCCCTATCAGCTCTTCCAGCAACTCCATTTTATTTTGTTCAAAGTTTAATGGAGAGTAGCAGAAATACTATGTGTGGAAAATAAAGTTAAATGCATGATTATCAAGTATGGTATCTGTCGAATTCCCGGACGGAATCCGGTTTATATACCCCTGCGGTCCGGTTATCGACACTGTCTGAATATTGCTGTGTTGATTTTTTGAGTAATGGTTTGATGTTCAGTTGTTTTTAATAAGGGCATCTGCTGTGGCTGGCTGTCCCATTAAATCGATAACTATGTTAAGATGTTCATGTTTGCATACTTATCCTGTCCACAGTGGATTTTGAGGATGTGGAAGATTGAACATATCCACAAATGGCGATTTTAGTGTGTTGATTTCTTTCATTAACCGATGTTATTCAATATTTTACGATGTTTAGAATTTTCGGGATAATGTGCATTTCTTCCTCCACAACTGTAAAATTTGCTCTGTATGGATACCGTGATAGTAGAGAAGAAGGAGGGAGTCCTCAGAGTGGTGTTGAATCGCCCGGACAGGCTGAATGCCATCAATTCCAGTATGTTGAATCAGCTGGGAAAAGCCTTGCGGGATGCGGGAAAGGATGAAGGGGTGAAGGTTATAGTCCTTACCGGTAGCGGAAGGGCGTTCTCCTCCGGTCAGGATATCGAGGAAGCCCTCTCATCCAGCAGTATCGGGGAACACCTGAAGAAGAATTATTATCCCGTTTTGCTCCAGATGAGGAAGATTGAAAAACCCATAATAGCGGCCATAAACGGTATTGCTGCGGGTAGTGGCCTTTCCCTTGCGCTTGCCAGCGATATTTCCCTCATGAAGGAGAGCGCCGAACTCTACTATGCATATACCGCAATAGGCCTGATTCCCGATGTGGGAGCCCTTTACTTTACCATAAAGAGAGTCGGATATCAAAAAGCCATGGAGCTTTCCATGACCTCTGCCCGCCTGTCTTCTGAAGAGGCTCTGGCTCTGGGCCTGGTCAACAGGGTCCTTCCGGATGAGGAATTCGATGATTCCGTGATGGAATTTGCCCGGAGGATCTCTGAGGGACCTTCGAAGGCCCATGCCCTGACGAAGAGACTGGCCAATGCCATGGAGAGGTTGACATTCGAGGAGTTTCTGGATTACGAGGCCATGCTTCAGGAGGTGGCTGGAAGCACGGACTATTTTAAAAAGGCAGTGGAGCGATTTCTGGAGGGGAGGAAGTAATCATGGAGGAACTTCTGAGAAAGTTCGATGAACTAAGGGGGTATCTTTGACGGGGCCCGTCTCAGATCCCGGATAGAGGAGCTGGAGCGAAAGACATCGCAGCCCGATTTCTGGAATGATCAGAAGGGGGCCCAGAGGGTTCTATCGGAATTATCGTCCCTCAGAAAGAAGTTGGAGGACCTTCAGGAGCTGGAATCCATGGCGAAGGACCTGGAGGTTTTGAAGGAGCTGGCATCGGAGGATCCGGATTTCAGCAGGGAGTACGACGAGACTCTAAAGAAGTTCGAAAAGAAGCTGGCCGATTTCGAGATGGAGCTTCTTCTGGATGAGCCTGAAGATGCAGGAAATGCGATACTGGAGATTCATCCAGGTGCGGGCGGCACCGAAAGCCACGACTGGGCCGAGATGCTCATGCGCATGTATCTCCGGTGGATAGAGAGGAGGGGATTCAAATACGAGATACTGGATCTGCTTCCCGGGGAGGAGGCCGGAATAAAGAGCGTATCCATCCTGGTAAAGGGGCCGTATGCTTATGGGCTCCTGAAGAACGAAGTGGGTGTCCACAGGCTGGTCAGGATTTCCCCCTTCGATGCCTCCCACAGGAGGCACACCTCGTTTGCATCCGTTTTCGTTTACCCCGAGAAAGAAGAGATTCAGGTTGAAATCAGGCCCGAAGACCTTAAAATTGAAACGATGCGTTCTTCGGGTGCGGGTGGACAGCATGTGAACAAGACCGAATCGGCTGTTCGCATAACCCACATCCCCACGGGAATCACGGTAATGGCCCGCAATGAGAGAAGTCAGCACAGGAATAAGGAAATGGCCATGAAGATCCTCAGGGCAAAGCTCTACAGGTACTATATGGAGAAGGAAAGGGAGAAGATGAAACAGCTCGAAGAGCAGAAGACCGACATAGCATGGGGTCATCAGATTCGCTCCTATATACTCCATCCCTACCGCCTGGTCAAGGATCACAGGACCGGTCTGGAGCATACGAATCCGGATGCGGTTCTGGATGGGGACATAGATGAATTTATAAGGCAATACCTTTTGAAGAGCAAAAGAGTCGGCGCATAAAATTAGGGGAGGTGCTGGAATGGAGTCTTCTGGAAATGGTATTTATGCAATTGATCTCATTCAATCCCTTCAGATGGCCGATGAACCGCTGTCCATAGTGGTGGTTGTGGATGAAGGGGACAAGGACAGGCTGGGCAGGATATACATAGATGGCAGGAATATTTATCATGTGGAATTCGAAAATCTGGAGGGCTCCAGTGCCCTGAAGAGGCTTCTGGATAAACCCGTAAAGAAAGCATACATAGTCCGCATGGAAAGGCCCATACCCTACAGGACCATGAATGTCGAGGTGGATGAGGCCCTGTTCCTGGCCACTTTCGACAGAAAGAGCACGGGGGAATTCCACACCCGGTTCATCTACCTGGACAGGGTGGCTCAGGAGATGGATAAGGAGGAAGGGGTAATGGCCTTCTTTATAGTCAATTCGTCCGAAAAATCCGATGTTCTGGATATGGCGTATGTGAAGGACGAATACAGGGATATCCGCATAAAGCTCGGAACCAGGGCTATGGATCTGGTGAGAAAAGGAGCCCAACTGGCCGGGGAGTGTGGTTCCTTCGTGTGCGAAAAGGACGGTGTCATATACTATGTGAAGAAGGTGGGAAAGCAGACCGCAAAGTTCGGTGTTCTGGTGGGTCTTTCTGTGGTCCCCGTGGATGTTATGAAGATATTGATGGAGAGGCTTGTCCATGCTGCTGATTCTGGTGATGCTGACCGGTGATTATGTGGCTTTCGAGGCGATGAGGTATGTGGGGGTTCCCTACAGGTATGGGGGAATGGGATTCGATGGAATGGACTGCTCCGGTCTGGTCAATGTGGTTTACATGAAGTTCGGTGTCCGACTTCCCCGCAGAAGCAGGGATATAGCAAGAGCCGGGATTAAGGTACATCCGGACAGCGTCCTGCCGGGCGACATACTGGCATTCTCATCCAGGCCGGGAGGCCCTGTAAATCATGTGGGCATCTATGTGGGGGGTGGAAAATTCGTTCATGCTTCCAGCAGTAGGGGGGTGGTGGTGGATTCCCTCGATGAGTACTACTCTTCGAGGCTCGTCGATGTCAGGAGGTTTCATCCCTCCAAGGAGTATTATTTCTCGAATATAATGAGGAAAATCCGCATTACCGCACTGAATATGATGGATAGAGACGAGCACAATTAGTTTCACACCCCGGGTGAGAAAATAAACTTATGGACAGGAAGTGTCCGGCCCCTTCAATATAAGAACTAAATTCCTCTTTAATCCCGTTCCTGATGGCCTTTGGAACTTTTGTCCCGTAAGGCAATTCACGATGTTCGATTTTCATCATGGCTTTCGTGGAAGGGGAGGTGGATTACACGATGAAGTTGAGTATGTAGAGGGCTATCCCCGTCGCCACCGACACATTGTACGAATTGACGGAGGGGCGCTGCCGAAGGCTTATTATGGAGTCCACAGTTCGCATTATGGAGGGCCTTATCCCGTAGTGCTCTGACCCCACGACCAGCAGTCCCTTCCCGAAAGGTTCGACTTCTTCGATGAATTTCCCTTCCCGCTCCAGCGCCATGGCATGGATGCCCTCCTCTCTGAGCTTCTCGATTATGTGCTTAATGTTGTCGGAGAAGGAAAGTTTCACATGAAAAACAGCCCCTGCACTGGCCTTTACAGAGGCGGAAGTGAGTCCTGCCGATGCTTTCCTCGTGGCTATTATATTGACAGTTCCCGTGAGGGAAGCTGTTCGAATAATCGATCCCAGGTTCCTGGGGTCCTGTATCCTGTCTAAAATCAGGAGAATCTTCCTGTCCCCTTCCATAAAATCCTTCAGGTTTTCCCGCAGGGGATGGGTGGGCTCCTTTTCCAGCCTGGCCACGATGCCCTGGTGCTTTTCGCCTCCAGTCATCTGATCCAGACGGCCCTTCGATGTGATTTCATAGGGGATGGAGTGGCCTCTCAGGAGACCGGTAATCTCGTCGATATCCCTCAGCCCCTTTGAGAGATATACTCTCACCGGTTTGAAGGGGGATTTCAGCGATTCGAGGAGGGGATTTCTTCCGTATATCAGCATCTAATAACCCATCTTCTTCAGTTCTTCGAAGAGTTTCTTTGCTCTGCCGTTCACCCTCTCCGGAATCTTCACATTCAGATGAACTATGAGGTCTCCCCTTCCTCTCCCATCCACGCGGGGCATACCCTTCCCCTTCACCCTGATGGTCTCTCCGTGCTGGACGCCGGGTGGAATCCTGATTTTTGTCTTCTGGCCCAGAATGTCCTGAATCTCCACCTCATCCCCGAGCACAGCCCGGGAAACGGTTATATCCATGTCCATGTGCAGGTCCTCCCCGCTCCTCCTGAATACGGGGTGGGGTTTCTCCTCTATCTCCACATACAGGTCTCCGGCAGGGGCCCCCTCCTTTCCCTCATCCCCCATGCCCCGTATCACCACCCTCTGTCCCCCCATAATGCCCGCGGGAACTTTTACCTTTACTTTCTCCTGCTTCAGGATAAGGCCCCTTCCGTTGCAGGTGGGACACTTTTCGTAGAGCTCTTCCCCGGTCCCCCCGCATGTGGGACACACGCTCTGGCTCTGAAAGAGGAATCCGAATGTTCTGGATGTTCTGATTATCGTTCCCCTTCCGTTGCATGTGGAGCATACCCTCTTCTTCCCTCCGGTCCCCCCGCATGTGGGACATTTAACATACCGATTGTAGGTGATTTCCTTCTCCACACCTCTGGCCAGCTCTTCCAGCGTCAGGGGCAGTTTGTACAGGATATTCTGGCCCCTGGCCCTGCGCCTTCTGGTCCTGGTGGATGTTCCTCCTCCGCCGAAGTTGAATCCGAACAGGTTTTCGAGTATATCCTGCAGATCCCTGAAAATGTCGGAAAATTCGCTGGAGTGCGTGTTGAAGAAATCCTGCCAGTTGAAGTTGTATCCCGTCTGCTGTGAGAAGTCGGTGGTTCCGTACATGTCGTACAATTTCCTCTTCTCCGGGTCCGAAAGGACATCGTAAGCCTCCGAAATCTCTTTAAATTTCTCTTCTGCTTCTTTTTTCTTCTCCGGGGGGACCCGATCCGGGTGATATTTTAAGACCAGTTTTCTGTAAGCCCTTTTGATTTCTTCCTGGGTGGCATCCCTCGAAACACCGAGGATCTCATAGTAGTCCTTTTTTGCCATATTTACAATTTTACAGAAATTGTGCTTTTTCCGGATAAATCGGTGTGGGCGTCGGCGCTTATACTTTTCCGTGTTCGTTATCTGCGGTGCGGGGATTACGGGGCTGACCATAGCAAGGGAACTTCTGCGCAGGGGAGTTTCGGATATTCTGATTCTGGAAAAGGAGCGGGGTGTTGGAAGGCATGCATCGGGAAGGAACAGCGGGGTCCTGCACGCCGGTATCTATTACTCCCCCGATTCCCTGAAGGCCCGATTCGCCGTGGAGGGGAATCGGCTTATGAAGGAGTATGTGAGGGAAAAGGGTCTTCCCATAAGGGAAACCGGTAAGGTGGTGGTGGCCCGCAGTCCCCGGGAGGTGGAGGTCCTCTACGAACTGAAGAGGAGGGCGGATGCCTCTAAAAGCCGCGCCGAAATCATAGATGAAACGACCCTCAGGGAGATAGAACCCCATGCCCGCACCTGTGGAAAGGCCCTTTATACACCCCTGACCGCCGTGGTGGACCCCATTTCCATTTTGAGGGCCCTTGTGGAGGACTTGAGGGCATCGGGGAGGGTGGAGATTCGCTTCGGGGAGCGGTGTATGGGCTTCGGGAACGGGAAGATTATCACAGAGCAGGGCAGATATCCATTCGATTTCTTTATAAATGCGGCGGGGGCCCATGCGGACAGGATCGCCCATGCTTTTTCCCTGGCCCGCGACTTCCTGATACTGCCCTTTAAGGGTACTTACAGGAGGCTCAGGGATGAAAAATCCCATCTGGTGCGCGGCAATATTTATCCGGTTCCGGACATCAGGACCCCATTCCTTGGTGTCCACTTTACCAGGGGGGTGGATGGGACCGTCTATGTGGGACCAACAGCGTTCCCCGCCCTCGGAAGGGAGCATTATGGACTCTTCCCTGAATCGGTGGGGGAGGCCATCTCCATTCTATACAGGGATGCGGTCATGTTCTTCAAAAACCCTGCTTTCAGGTACAATGCCCTGATGGAGATTAGAAGGTATATACCCGGTTTCTTCTACAGGGATGCATCCCGCCTCGTGGAGGGGCTCGAGAGGGGAGACCTGCTTGCTTCGAGGAAGGTGGGCATAAGGCCCCAGCTGGTCAACTGGAAGAAAAAGGAGCTGGTGATGGATTTTCTGGTCATAAGGGATGGGAATACGCTCCACATCCTCAATGCCATATCTCCCGCTTTTACCACTTCGCTGGCCTTTGCCCGTTGGGTGGTGGATGAGTTCATACCGACCTGAGCATCAGAAGGAAAATCTCAGCTGGAAGTACGGGGTCAGGGGAATCTGATAGAATTCCCTGCGTGTGGGTGGATTGGTGCTGTAATCGTAGAGGCGGATGAGGAGATTCTTGAAGTTGAACAGGTTGATTACTCCCAGCCCCAGGCTCCCCCCTTTAACCGGAATGCAGAGCCTCCAAAATCCGGCGCATGATATGGGTTTCTCGTAGTAGATGTCCACCCTCCTGTAGTCGGGCATGGTCATGGCATTCCTGTCGCTATTTATGTCCACCCAGAGGATGAAGTCATGATATCCGTATGGTCCCGGGCTTATGTATAGGTACCGGGCCAGGATGTCGGTGTAGGGATTCCCCGTTGCATAGGTGAGTTTTATTCCGGCCTGTCCTCCGGGAACCCTTCCATGGGCGGAGATGTTCAGGGTGTGGCGCCTGTCCCATTCGGCCCTCTTCCAGTACTCTTCGTTTTCTGCCCTGTTGTACGCAAACATAAGGGTGTATGCGAAGTCAAGCCAGCTGTTCTGGAACCACACATCCACCCCCCATGAGAATGCCTCTGCGGGCAGGAGTATGCTCTCCTCTATGTTGGTTATGTCCGGGTAAATGTTGACGGTTGCGGTGAATAGATAGGGCTTTACGAATAGATTAATATCGAAGTTTCCAAAGGAGGGTATCCCCTCTATTCCGGCGATTATATGGATGTTGCTCACGGGGTCTATTCTTCCATACGGGGCCACCCAGTAATAGAAGGATGAGATCTGAATCTGGGGATTGGTGATGGCTATTGCATACTGGTAATACAGCCCTGCCGCAAGCTTGAGGGCCAGGTCTTCCCTGATGAAGTACTTGAGATTGAGGCGGGGCTCTATGGACCAGTGGTCTTTTTTATACTTATTGCTCCGAAGCCGGTAATAATTTCCCCTGATGCCCGCATTGAAGGTGAGCCTTTTCCATTCCCTCTTCCACTCAGCAAATACGCTTGCAACAATAGGGGTTCCCTCGGTGTACTGGGGGATTCCGATCAGGTTCGATTTGTAATATCCGGATATAACTGCCAGATCCAGTCCAAATGTACTGCTCCATGTGGGTCCTATATAATCGAATATATTGCGCATGGAGTATATGTCGAATCTGTTATCCACCCGGAATATGCCCCTGCGAAAATTCATTTCTATGGAATTTCCCGTGTATGATAGGTAGGAGCGGAACAGCAGGCTGTTTAATATGGTCTTTAAGATGAGAGATGCCCCCCTGTTGCCCCATCTGACATCGATTATGTCCTCGAATGTGAAGTTGTCCTGACTGTTGATAAAGGAAATGCTTCCCGTCGTAATGTCCGAGAAGTTATGGGTCAGTTTGCCCGTTATGTCGTAGAAGTAATAGGGGAATCGGACTCCCAGCATGTCGAGGGCTTCTCCAATATAACTCCTTCTGATGTTGAATATAAAGCTGGACCTGCTGGTTATGGGTCCTTCCAGCATGACCTTCGTGGTTATGGGACTTATTACGGTGGTGAATCTGGTCTCCTCATAACTTCCTTCTCTGAGTTCGGCGTGTATTATGGATCCCGTAGCGTTTCCGTATCGGGCTGTATAGCCTCCCTTGAGGAACTGGAATCTGTTTATGGCATCACCATCGAATATGGATACAAAGCTTCCGAGATGATAGGGGTTATACAGGTACATCCCGTCCAGTATCGTAAGGTTTTCGAATGGGGCCGAACCCCTGACAGAGAATCTTCCGGAGAAGTCGTTCGAAAACACCACTCCGGGCTGAACCTGTATGATGCGCATCAGGTCCTTTTCGAATGGACTGGGAAGCAGTCTGTATCTGGATAAATTCTGCTGTATATTGATGGAGAAGTCTTTTCGGAAACTCTCCTTTCTTGCTGTGATTACGGCCTCTTCCAGGCGGATGGCAGAGGGTTGTAGATACACCTTCAGGTTAAGGGTGTTATTCACATGGATTTCCTTCTCGTAGCTCCGGTATCCCAGTGCGGATACCGCGAGCTTATATGTGCCGGGCCCGGGAAGAGGGAGAGAAAAGAAGCCCTTTTCATCCGCATAAGTGCCTTTTCCACCTATCTCCACTGCCGCATAGGGGATGGGCTCCCTCGTCTGAGCATCTATAACGATACCGCTTACAACCTGATTTATCAGGAGAAAGAGCATCCTGGAGAAATTTTAATACTTAACCCCCGCCCCAGAAGGCGGGGGAGACAGGGTGGTCCCGCCCGAAGGCGGGTTCGCAGGAGGGGTCCCTTACTTGAGATCCGCTGTGCAGTAGGGACACTTTACAGCCTCTATGGGTATCTGCATGTGGCAGTATGGACACTCCTTGGTGGTGGGTGCCGCGGGGGCTTCCTCCTCCTTCTTCTTCATCTCCTGCATCCTGTTTATCCCCTTTACCACCAGGAATATGGCAAATGCAATGATGAGGAATTCTATGATTGTATTGATGAATACCCCGTATTTGATCACGGGGGCCCCCGCTTCCGTGGCCTCTGCAAGGGTTTTATATCCCTTTCCGGATAGGTCGATGAACAGGTTGGCGAAATCCACACCTCCCAGAAGCATCCCTATTGGGGGCATCAGTATGTCTTTGACCAGGGATGAAACTATCTTTCCGAAGGCGGCACCGATTATTATACCGACCGCCATGTCTATCACATTGCCCCGCATTATGAATTTCCTGAACTCATTCCACATATTTCTCCTCCTTTTTAAATCTTACAATAAATTTTAAAGCCGAACACTTTATGAGGTTCCTTCCCCACCCATCCTGTGGAAATGCCTGAGAATAACTAATTTGGATTGAATTACTTAACCGGACAGAATTCGCCTTTCCGGCCTCTCATGGTTCGTATCTGACGCCGTGGGCCGGTGAATGGAAAGCTCCATCCATTAAAATTTCTACCAGCCAGCGTAGCTCAATCGGCAGAGCGGCGCATTCGTAATGCGCAGGTTGGGGGTTCGAGTCCCCCCGCTGGCTCTCCCTGATTTATCTTCATTTTCCCCCGCGTCCAGACCCTGCCCCGACCCCTTGCACGATGGTTTAGACTTATTAAAATTCACCTCAACAAAAAGGAGGTTGATTTATGAGGAGATATATGATTGGACTGCTGGTAATTCCAGCAATAATAACCATCTCGTGCAGCAGGAGTACAGCTCCGGATAATGGTGATAATACTCCGCCGCCCCCCCAGTACACAGTGAATGGGGTCTTCGAGATGGAAGCGATTATCGCCAATTACCGCTCACCCGTGTTTTCCATCGATGGAGCAATAATTACCCTGAACGATACCCTGGGCCAGTCCATTTCCAGCGCCACCGTGGTGGTGAATGGCGACACGATTCCCTATACGGGCATTTATCTGGATACGGTGAATGTCCGCTATGTTGCCGGATATGAGTATACCCTCAGCGTGTATATCGATTCGCTGAACAATCTGACTGCCACTGTTCAGGCACCCGATGTGGACTCCATAAGGATCCTTTCTCCCGCCCTGGGGGACACGCTTCCCTACGACAGCCTCACCCTCCAGTGGGAATACTATGGAAATCCCGCGACGGGAACCACATACATACTGGTGGCTGACACCATGATAGAGGTCAGCGGCACTTCCTATACGCTGGATAGCACCCTGGTGAAAAACATACTCGCTCAGAGGCAGACGGATAACCTGATGGTGGGAGTCCTGATTATGAATGGCATTTATTTCCCCGAACTGGTGGAGGGCTCCAGTTTCTTCGTGGGAACTGGAAGGGCAACGGGAGTCATAGTGGATACCACGAGGTAAACATTCCTGCGGGGGTTTCCCCGCTTTTAATTTTCTTCTGTAGTCGATGGGCTTCGGGGCTCTGCTGTCCCCTTAAACTTTTCCCGCATGAAGCTGATAATAGTAGAAAGTCCTGCCAAAGCCCGCACCATAAAGCGCTTTCTGGATGGAGATTATGAACTGAAGGCCACCCTGGGCCATATCGTGGATTTGCCGGAGAAGGAACTGGGAGTTGATATTGAGACATTCCACATGGAATTCGTCCCCATCAGAGGGAAGAAGAAGGTAATAGACGAATTGAAGAAGGCGGTGAAGAAGGCATCCCTCGTGTATCTTTCCACGGACCCCGACAGGGAAGGGGAGGCAATTGCCTATCATGTGGTGCGTCTCACCAGTCCGAAGGATTACAGGCGCATAGAGCTGCATGCAATAATCCCCTCCGAGATCAAAAAGGCCCTCCGGAATCCCCGGGACATCGATTACAACAGGGTCAATTCCCAGTTTGCCCGCCGGTTCATAGACAGAATCGTGGGTTATTTCCTCTCCCCCCTCGCCAGCAAGAGTCTGGGGGGTCGTCTTTCCGTCGGTCGTGTTCAGAGCCCCGCTCTCAGGCTTATAGTGGAAAGGGAGCAGGAGATAAGGGATTTTGTGCCCGAACCCTTCTGGCAGATAGTTGCCATCTATGAGCACGATGGCCAGGAGTTCTCTGCCCGATACCCCCAGAACATAAAGGATAGGGATAAGGCGGAGGAGATTTTCGAAAGGGTCAGGGGGGCACGGGTCCACAGGGTCCTGTCTTTAGAGCGAAAGCAGTCAAAGGAGCATCCCCCCGAGCCCTACAGAACTGCCACCCTCCAGCAGGATGCCAGCGCCCACCTGGGTATATCCCCCGAAAGGACCATGCAGATAGCCCAGTGGTTATACGAGCACGGGTACATTACATACCACAGGACGGACAGTCCCCGCATGTCCGACAGCGCCATAAAGCAGATCCGCACCTATATTAAAACGGCATTCGGAGAGGACTATGTGCCTGCAAGGGCTTACAGGTACAGGGCCAGGGGCATGGCTCAGGATGCCCATGAGGCCATAAGGCCCACCATAATATCTGCCGACAGGAGTCCCGAGAACATAGGACTGGAGGGGGATTATCTCAATCTCTATACCATGATATGGTACAGGGCCCTTGCATCCCAGATGGAAAAAGCGGTATGGGAGAACACGAAAGCGACAATCGATGCGGGAGGTG
>Ga0256833_1001058_pt1 | contig 20792 bp, 18 predicted proteins | sample 356284metaG_FD_190535 | JGI IMG/M metagenome (GOLD analysis project Ga0256833, IMG submission 190535) | Hydrothermal vent microbial communities from Mid Atlantic Ridge, Atlantic Ocean - 356-284 | ecosystem: Environmental > Aquatic > Marine > Hydrothermal vents | place: Atlantic Ocean: Mid... | reverse complement strand
AAATAATCTCCGAGTTCATAGACAGAAACCTTGGCGACCCTGGTTTACACGTCGGGAGCCGGAAGATTGAAGAAGAGGCCGTCGAGATGCTCTCGAACCTTCTCGGCCTTGAAAAGGGCTACGGCCACATAGTTTCCGGTGGAACCGAGGCTAACATTTTGGCTGTGAGGGCCTTCAGGAACATGGCCAACGTGGAAAAACCGGAGCTGATTCTTCCGAAGAGCGCCCACTTCTCATTCATCAAGGCCGGTGAGATGCTCGGCGTCAAACTCGTCTGGGCCGAACTCAATGAGGACTATACCGTCAACGTTAGAGATGTCGAGAACAAAATCACCGAGGACACGATTGGAATAGTCGGAATAGCCGGAACTACGGGTTTGGGCGTTGTTGACGATATCCCCGCTTTGAGTGACCTCGCTTTGGACTACGGCCTTCCGCTCCACGTCGATGCAGCCTTCGGGGGCTTTGTGATACCCTTTGCAAAAGCCCTCGGCTACGATATTCCGGACTTCGACTTTCGCTTAAAGGGCGTGAAAAGCGTAACCATAGACCCCCACAAGATGGGCATGGTCCCTATTCCCGCCGGTGGAATAATCTTCAGGGAGAAGAAGTACGTTGATGCTATAAGCGTCTTGGCCCCTTACCTGGCCGGTGGAAGGATATGGCAGGCCACCATAACAGGAACAAGGCCGGGAGCAAATGCCCTCGCGGTCTGGGCGATGATAAAGCACCTCGGCTTTGAAGGCTACAAGGAGATCGTAAGGAAGGCGATGGAACTGAGCAGGTGGTTTGCGAACGAACTCAAGGAAATCCCCAGCGTTTACCTTGTCAGGGAGCCAGTTCTCAACATAGTGTCCTTTTCGACGGAAAACCTTGAAGCCGTTGAGGAAGGGCTAAAGAAAAGGGGCTGGGGCATAAGCGCCCACCGCGGTTACATCAGAATAGTCCTTATGCCCCACGTGAGAAGGGAGCACCTTGAGGCGTTCTTGGAGGATTTGAGGGAGGTAACGGTTCATCTTACAATGTTATGATACAAGCGAAACAAGAAGACCACAAGAGGGTTGATGTTATAGTGGAAGTACTAAAATTGGAAGTTATTGTTTTTGTATCAGGAATTTCTCTTTTACTATAAAAAAGTTTTTAAGAACGATTCAGGATTGTAGTATTGAGGTGATGATATGAAAAAAAACCATTATAGTACTAATGGCAGTTTTACTCCTGGGAAGCATAGCCTCGGGAGCTGCAGTATATAACATCTCAATAGACTCCAGGGAGTACCTTGGAGCAAAGGTTGAATACAAGCGGAGTCTCCTGCATCCCAGCCTTGAGATTGAACTTCCAGAGAAGGGATACGGAATAGTTGCGGCGTCAATTCTCCTCCCAAACGGTTCTCTGATAGAACTTGGAACTTTCGCAGGGCAGGATAGGGTAAAGGTAAGCTATAGCCAACTCACCAAGGCAATGAAACTCTGGGGTTCTTATCTGAAGAGTGCCAAGCTCGATTCCAGGGCGGTGTCACCTTCACTTCTGCTCTTGGGCACAATCAGGGACAAAAACGACAACGTGCAATACTTCATAAGAGCCGTGCCCATTAACGTGGGACAAGTGCTCAAGGGGAGGAGCGTTGAGATAAAACTATCAAAAGAAGACATCAAAGTTCTGTACACTAAAACCCAGATTGAGACAGCCTTCAGATTAAAAAACGTCGGAAAAACGCTCTCAAAGAAACCGGAGGATTTTCCACCCGGATCATTCTACGACAAGTGCTACCCGAAATGCGATCCCTGGACCGGCTATTGCTACCAGGTCTGCCTCGTCTGGAAGTTGGAGAAAACCATAGTCTCAAAATCCAACACGATAATACCCCTAGTTGCCCTTCAAGTCACTGGGGACACAAGCAAGATAAACGGGATTACCATAACTACAATGTACCGGCAGAGGACCACCCAGAGTCTGGAACTAATCTTTTCAGCGGTAGCGGCCGTACATAAAGGAGGTAGCAGCTCCTCTACAGAAGCGGAGATAATAGGAACTTCTTATAGTATCAACACAGAAGACCTTGCGATTCCGGAATCCCACATCACAATTTGGGGCTCAGAGATTTCCAATCCCTCGGTAATAGGGGCAGGCATCAAGGGCACCGTCGTGCTGGCAAAATACAGGCTTTACTGGTGGGACGGTCTCGTTTATCAAAAACTCGATGACGTTGCCTACGTAATCCTTGGGAAGCCCGATGAAGAGGACATGAGCCTACAGAAGTTCGTGGAGCATGGGTGGCCAAGCCAATATGGAGGTATTGGAGAGAGGACAATGTGGTTCGTCCACAGCTACTGGGAGCCAACAAGCTATGAAAGCCAGCAGGGGGGATTGACAAAACTCGACGTGGATTTCGTGTCGTCCACCAACACGATTCCCCTCTTCTCAGCGTCGGCGGCGGTACTCGGAACCCTTGACTACAACAACCTTGAAATTGCACCGTTCATCATGGCGATGGGAGTTGGGTTCAATACTGACAGCACGGAGTTCTCGCTAATTCATCTCAACTTGCAACTAAAAGAGGAGTATAAAAACCAGTATGTGGACGGAACGTTCTATTCAAGTAAAGTCAGGTTCCAGTATAATGGCAAAGAGTACAGTCTGGCGGGTATGTACGGAGATATTTATATCCCAAGCAGTGGAAGTCTCCCACCATGTGACCCAAGAACAGGAATATGTCCAACTTCAGGCAATTTAATTGGACAATAACGCACTAATCCAGTTTCTTTTCTTATTTGCCAGACTATTTTGTAACCCCATTTATGTCCACGTGCACGAAGACCCTATCGACCTCTGGAATCTCCTCAATCCTTCTCTTGACCTCCTCGCTGACGTCGTGGGCCTCTTTTAGCGTCAGTTCCGGGGGCACCTCCACGTGGAGCTCGACGTGAAGCTTGTTTCCGACGTAGTGGGCCCTCAAATCATGGATTCCAAGGACGTTAGGGACGCTGAGAGCGCGCTTCTTAATCTCCTCGCACACCTCAAACGAAGGAGCTCTGCCAGTGAGGTAACCGACGTTCTCAAGGATTATCTCAATGGAAACTTTCACAAGGAAGATTGACACGATTAAGCCGGCGAGAGCGTCACCCTTAGAAAAACCAAACCTCTGAAGGCCGAGACCTATTAGAACGGCCACACTGCTCAAAACGTCGCTCCTGTGGTGATATGCGTCAGCTATTAAAATCTGGCTGTTTAGTTTTCTGCCCACGTAAACGGAGTAGCGAAACATCGCCTCCTTAACTATTATCGAAAGAACGGCAACCCCTAGCATAATCCAGTTTACTTGAATGCTCTCTCCCCTTAAGAGCCTCCAGAAAGAGTCCCTTCCGATTTCGTAGGCAACAACCAGGAGGGCTTCGCCTATGAGAAAAGCCACAAGGGGTTCAAAGCGCGAATGACCGAATGGGTGATCTTTATCCGGTGGCTTGGAGGCTACCCTTATGCCGAAGTAGCCGGCAACGCTCGTTATTACGTCGCTGAGCGAGTGGACACCGTCCGAGATAAGGGCTATGCTTGAGTAAAGAAAGCCAACAATGAGCTTTAGCAGGGAAAGGAGAACGTTGCCGATTATGCTGACCCATATCGGTTTGTAGACCTCTTTCATTTACATCCTCTCTACTTGTATTTCAAACACTACAGTGCCTCCTGGAGTATAGGGAAGGCCTGGATCTGGACATTGAACGTAGGCTTTGTTCGAGTTCCCCAACCCTACATCCCTGGCTTTTACTCCTTTTCTAAACGCCACGAGAAAAGGCAACAATGATGCAAAGGCATGGGTGCATAGGGCATCGGTTTCATCTAACTTTACAGTTGGTCCACTCAATTACTATTCTGTCCCCAAGTTTGTAGATGGGGCACTTACCGCGAACCTCCACAACCTTTATCACAAGTCTTTCCATGGAATCATCTCATTAATAATGAGGTTTAAAGTTTTATAACATCACCGAAATCTAAATAAAGTGAAATATCGCTATATTCTAGTAGAGTCACTAATTATTAACGATAAACTTTAGTGGTGGTGCTAAAGGTGGCCGAGGATATTGAGTCGAAGATACGTCGGCTTAGGGAGTTGGGAAAAGTAACTCCCGAAGTGGAACCCACTAAACCTGTGGGGACTCCCCGAAAACCCCCTAAGAGAGCTAAACCAACTGGAATTAGAGCTAGGGAAAGACGGAAGAGAATAATTATTGGGGCTACCGTGCTTGTAGTTATCATCCTTATTGTCTCCATTGGAGCTTGGGCATATCTCCAATCCCAAGCAGGAAAAGCCCTTCAAGAAGCAAAAACTTCAAAAGAACAGGAGATAACAGCCTATTACAACACTTATGTTAAAAAATATTCTAAAAATGCCTATGCTAAAGAAGTGCTTCTGAAGACAAAAAACGAGCTCTTGGCAAAAGTGAAAGCAGCTAAAAATACTGAGGAGGTCAGAGCAATAAATGTGAAAGAAGCTTTTAGAAATGCACTACTTCAGATCCAAAGGTATGAATACTCTCTCGAACTAAATCAGACAAAACAAAAGGTTTTAGCAAAAATCGAAAGAGATTTCGTTCCTCTGCTTTCTAGACCCCTGCCCAACAACGTTCGCGAAGAGGCCATGAGAGATCTCAAGATGTTAAAGGAAAAAATTAAACAAGCAAAAACAATTGAAGATGTCAAGAGCGTGGATGATACCCCTTACCTCCTAAAACTATGGCAGGACTATTTATCATACCAGATAGATAATGTTAAGACGCCAAAGGTTGTACTTGAATGGAAGGAAGGAGAAAAGATACGGAGGGAGATATACACCAAAACAGCAGCGAAGATGGTAATCCAAGCAGCCACCAACTACACATCTTTAATGACCTATAAAGTTATGCCAGTTCAATATGTTATGATAGGAATACTTCTCTCCGGAGACAGGATAGCAAACGGAGCAATACTCAAACCGGGATCACAAGTAATAATTTACTCATCCAAGAACAGTAGCAGCTTAGCAAATGATGTTACAGTGGAATACGTCCTCTTGCCCACCACAAGCGGTCAGATATCCCTTAGTGAATCTCAAAGCTCTTATTCAACTGGATCCAGTGTATACTCTGAGAGTTCTTCAGGAAGTCTTGTGGTAACTGAGAGTTCTTCCTCAACGGTAACAGCTAGTAATTCTACCAAGGCGAGTTACACTTATAGCGTTAACCTTATTCAAGTTCTCAAAGCTTTAGCAGCGAACAAGTTGAAAGATCCCTCTGCCGTTGAGGCTCAACTCGAGGGATACGGGTGGAGACTCTTGAACTACGAAAAGAACACGGGAATCATGGTGGTTGAACCAAATGTAAAAGTAATGCTGATAGTCAAATTACCCGCAATATTTGTCCCCGATCTATTGGCCAACCAAAATACACTCTATGTGGCAACAGTAGTTTCGTGAGGTGAGGGATATGAAGAAGGTTCTTTTATCTTTCTTTTTAGTGGTGATCCTTCTTCCGCCGGCAATCGTTGTCAGCCAATCGTACCAGATTCCCGGAAAAAACTACAACAACATTGGAATAGAGGGAAAACTTCTCGTAGACATAAATATGACTCTTTATAACTCAGGTCCATTCCCGAAATTCGTCATCGTTAATCCACGTTATTCAGTCTATATTTACAAAAATGGCACGTTTCATCTGGTGATCAAATCTATATCACAAGGCTTATACTATGTAGAGAACGTATCCAAGTACAGCATGAACTATAGGATTGGCTTCTGGATAATGCCGTATGAAATTCTTAAAGTTAGGTTCCAAATAGAAAAGACATACCCCTTTTACATAAACGTTTCTAACTATGTAGATCTCTGTGATTCAAAGGATCAAATAACCTACCTAGAATACAACAATGGCTCTCTATCCGGAAAAATATCATCTTCAAACGATATCGGTGCACCAATATGTGGCGTCTTGTATCCACAGCTTATAAACAGACCAATGATAATAAACTTTAACAGGCTTCTTCCCCTAGCAGACAAGTATGTGAAGATGGTTAATTATACAGGGAGAATTACATTAATACTTGAGAACGTTCCGAATGACAACGATGCTTTTGCTTCTTATTTTGCCGTTGCAGTTCCACTTGTATTCAAAAATGCCAAAATGTATAAGTTTGTGCCCAATTACACCATGACGTTTAATCAATATAGGAGTTTCATTGAAAACTATACCGGGATTAAAGAGAGAAAAGAAGTTCCGTCTTCAACAGTAAAACTCTTTGCACTTACATCTAAGTTAATTAGCAGTTCTCTTCAAACCAAAGTACCTCCAACAATAAACTACTACCAAGATTTTCCAATTTGGATTGTAGATCTAATGGGTCATAGTGTACAACTACAGTACATGGTCAAATGGATGGGGAACGTAACTCTCCCACAGCAGGAATGTGATGTTTGCGGTGAGATCAGATGCTGATAGGTGGAAATGAAAAAAAGAAAAAAGAAAAACTAGGTCTCTCGTGGATAGATGAGATACTGGAAGATGAAGAGGGTTTTCTTGAGGGTATCCTAAAGGAAAAACCTCAAAAAGAAATCAAGAGAACATCTGGAGAAAGTATAAAAAGAGAAGAAAGGAAAAAAATTTCAAAACACTTGGAAGAGGACGTTACTAAGATAAGAGAACCTGCCCATAAAGAGATAAAATCCAGGCCATCCCCTAGAGCGAGAAACGAAAACGAAGTGCCCAAATTTTTTGAATTCTCTAAGGGAGTCTCTTTGAGTGGACTTATTAGTGGGGGAGAAGAACCAATAGGGACGAGAGGACAGGTATTGGACGTCTATGGAAGCGTGAGAATATTGAAAGTTAAGGGCGAACCTGTACCTATTTATGAGGTTAAAATGCCAAAGCTTAGTAAAGAGGAAATGGAACTATTAAGGAGAATAAGAGAGAGAGCCATAACTGAAATAAAAATAGATCCCCTCTCAATCCCAGATCTTGAGGAACGCAGAGCCGTGTTCTTAAGAGAAGTTAAAAAGATGATAAAAGAGGAAGCCCCCAATTATTCTGAGGGTAGAATTGAGCTACTATCAGAGCTGATAGTTCAAGCAATGATAGGGTATGAAAGACTTGATCCACTGGTAAGGGACGATAATCTGGAAGAAATAATGGTTATAGGAACAAACAGACCTGTCTATGTTTGGCATCGTCGTTTTAATATGTGCAAAACGAATATAGTGTTCAAAGAGGACAGAGAGATAATAAACATTATTGAAAGGATAGCCAGAGAGGTCGGAAGAAGAATAGATCAGCAGAGTCCACTTCTAGATGCCCGCCTTCCAGACGGAAGTCGTGTTAATGCCACTATCCCACCGATAAGTTTAGATGGACCAACCCTAACCATCCGTAAATTCAAGAAAGACCCATTAACAATAATAGACCTAATTAAGTATGGAACAATGAACCTTGATGTGGCCGCTAGACTTTGGCTCTTCGTTGATGGGCTAGGAGTGAAGCCAGCCAACATACTTGTAGCAGGCGGAACAGGTTCCGGAAAAACAACTACCCTTAATTCATTAGGTATGTTCATTCCCCCCAGCGAACGCGTTATAAGTATTGAAGATACGGCAGAGCTTCAGTTACCGGTAGAACATTGGGTTAGGCTAGAAACAAGGCCACCAAATCTCGAGGGAAAGGGAGAAGTAACCATGGATGATCTCGTAAAGAACACGTTGCGTATGAGACCCGACAGGATCATCGTAGGTGAAGTTCGTGGTCCAGAAGCCAGAACAATGTTTACAGCGATGAATACTGGACACGATGGATGTATGGGAACTATCCATTCAAATAGTGCCCGCGAAACTATAATTCGACTTGAAAGCCCTCCTATGAACGTTCCAAGGATCATGATACCAGCTTTAGATATTATCATTATGCAGATGAGGTATCACAGTAGAAAGAAGGGAACAATCCGAAGAATAACCGAAATCGCCGAGATATCAGGGGTTGAAGGGGAGAACATTCAACTTAATAAGCTCTACAAGTATGATCCAGCTAAAGACGAGCTGATTCCCACAGGAGTGCCTAGCAGGACTATGAACACACTATCCCAATACACAGGACTAACAATTAGGGAACTTGAAATGGAAATCAAAAAAAGAAAGCTAATTCTTCAGTGGATGCTCCAAAATGGTATAAGAAACATAGATAAAGTTGGGTACTATATAAGAATGTTCTATGTTGACGAGGAATCATTACTTAAAAGAATTGAAGAGAGTGCGATGGAAACCGAAACACTATTCGAAGTCTAGGGGTGATGAAGTTTGGGAATACTCGATCCCATTATAACGTTTTTGGATCGTCTTGGGGGAAAAACTATAGAGGTAACTGAAAAACCTCTCCAAGTTCTCCCAACGGGGAAAACCGTTCAAGAGAGGTTACAGCTACTGAGACAGCTTCAGAAGGAGATACAGAGGGAAAAAGAAGCTGAGGTATACGAAAAAGAAGCGGAAGAAATAATCGAATGGAGGAAAGAAGAACTTCAAAAACCCTTCACGGAGCGTCTGGCCGAGGCCTTTTTAAAGAGATTCAAAGGCCCCATAGACAAGATAACCTATTCAATGAAAGGAATAGAAGAGGATCTGTTCAGGGCCAATATTTTTATGTCGAAAGAAAAGTACGTTGCTCTTATGATTGTAGTTAGCATATTCGCCAGTTTTTTCACTTTCATCGTTGGACTTTTGTTTTACCTTCCTTTTTCTACCTCAGCTCTGTTGGGTATACTGGGATTCTTGGGTGGATTCTTTTATATGAGACAGTACCCGAGAATGGTGTGGAAGAAGAGAGTAGTTGAAGTTGAAAGGGCACTTCCCTATGCCCTAAGACACATGGCAGCCCTTCTAAGTGCCGGTGTTGGAATATCAGAAGCAATGCTCTCCGTGGCTCAATCCGATTATGGGGCAATTTCAGAAGAATTTGAATTGATAATTCGAGACATGAGAACCGGAGCCTCCTTTGAGGAAGCCTTGGAGAGATTCGAAAGAAAAATGAGTTCAGAGAACGTTACTAGAGTTGTTAAACAAATATTAAGGGCAGTAAAGTTTGGAGGAAACCTTGCGGATGTTCTCTACAAACTGGCAGAAGACTTTGCCTTTGAGTACAGGATGAAATTAGTAGAGTACGTGCAAAAGGTGAACGGTATTGCCTTTATCTACATGTTTATGACAATAGTCTTACCAACTATGTTCATGGTTGGAGTTCTAGCGGCCTCAGTTATGGGGCAGAGCATGGCAATACCAACTCCTACCCTTGCATTGATAATGCTCTTTGCGTTCCCTACACTCTCCTTCATAGTTGTACAAATGATAAAGAAGGGAGAACCGAGGTGAGAGCATGGGTGTGGCATCTTTTCTTGTTAAAATATTTGAGAGAACTATACCCAAGGACAAACTTAAAAAATATGAGGTCTTTCTGTACTCCGCAGGAATAAACTTTCTCGCGGTTGAGTACTTAGTTGTTGCCTTTCTGTCAGGAATCATTGCCGGTGTTTTTGCCATAATACTAAGCAACCTTTTTTACGGAGTCATGGCTTTCATTGGTACATTTTTGACCATTGCATACTTTTATCCCTACTGGAAAGTTACAAAAAGAATAGATGAAATGGAAAAAATACTTCCTGATGCATTCTTCTATCTAGCTAGCTCTTTGAGGGCAGGTATCTCCTTTTCAGAAGCATTGGAGGAACTCACCACGGCAAATTTTGGAGCACTAACCGAAGAATTCAAAAGAACTGTCGCAGAGATAAGAAAGGGACGCTCAACGATAGAAGCCCTACGAGCGTTTGCCATTAGAAACAAAAGATCCTCCACAATATATCGCTCTATGATGATAATAATCGAGGCTCTAGAACGAGGTGCGCCAATGGGAGACGTGTTGATTGCGGTAGGTAATGACGTACGAGAGATATTGAGAATCCGGCAGGAAAGAAAGGCATCAACAGGAATGCAGACAATGTTTTTCATAGCCACAAGTGGATTTATCGGCCCCCTTATCCTGGGAATCGTCACCCAGATCATGATAGCTATGGGTAGTGGAGGTAACTTTAAGTTTCCCGTAAATCAGATTAGACTGATTCTCATGGGTTTTGTAATAGCTCAAGCTATAGTATCGGGTATTGGTATTGGGGTTATAAGAGAAGGCAAGTATTCAGCGGGCCTAAAATACAGCATGCTTCTGGTTTCAATGGGTTTTGTGATATTCCAGGGTGCAATACACATGAAGATTTCCCTCTGAATTCCACGAGTTATCCAGTTTTATTTTTTAGACATCCTCGGGGAGGAGGTAATAAAGGTAGTGTGGTCTGTTACTTATTTCATCAATAAAGATAACAACACCGTTTTTGGGGGGGCTCAAATAGTGTATATTCCCGCTCCTCGTTGTCACGGCAGCAAACGCGTCTCCTTTTCTAACCCTATTACCCACATCAGCTATTAAAGTCTTTGAAAAACCCTCAACGGGAAGTATGATGAGTTCATCTCCTTCCCTAAGATATATTCTCGTCCTACCGTCGGGTAGAACCAAGATGGCATCAGTCCTCATCTTTGAGGTAGTTCTATCCACGTACTCATGGAACCTATCATACACTTCTCTTCGTAGGAAGTTGGCATTTTTACCTATGAATTCTGGGAGAGTCTCTCCTTTTTTCAGCCATATTTCGATATTTTTCTCCAATACAACACAGTCAACCGAAGCAATATTGTGGGATATGCATTCTTTCAGCCCACACTTAACGTACAGTCGTGGTAGTCTACCCATCTGCAACCACCAATGTCCAAATCCCATAATTACTTTAAAAACTCTTTTTCCTTTAGTTGAAGTATGATTAGAATGTCATCACTAGGTCTCTATTTCCCAGGCTTCTTGGAAACCATTAGAACTGGAACACTCCTTCTGAATTCTCATCGGCTCTCCCACCAATAAAACCAAGAGGAGGTTTTTGGAAACGTCCATTACAGTCCTCACACTAATCACAGCAGTTGGTGCCGGATTAGTTCTTTTGGTGGTCTTGGCCCTCTCTTTTAATTATAAAAATAAGAGATGGCAGAGGATTCTGACCATTATTACAGATTTCAGTTCTCTTAAAGAGACGAGAGAACAAAAAGAAAGTTCAAAAGGCCATGAAGTTTGAAGGAGAACCCCATAAAGTCACTCTCAAAAAAATCTCCAATCCAAAAAAAGTTATTTGAAATCTATGGAAACACACGTTCTACGGCTTGAAGAACTGGGTGTCCCATACGACTTATTGAGAATACACAGAGAAAACTTCCGGAGGCCCAGCTTGACCGTTTTTCTGTTTGTCTTCATGTCGTAACCAACTAAAAAGGAGGAGAAAGAAATCCTTAGGAGAGGAGGACGGAGTACAAGAAGGAAGAAGTTGAGATTAGATCTGTTGTGACGCTGAAAGAGGTTGTTGAAATGCAGAGAGCTGTGGAAGATGTCTACATCAGTGGGCCGATAATAGATTACATCGTTGACATCATCGAGGCAACAGAGGAGAACAGGGGAGGCATTGAGATAGAATCTTCTCCAGAGAAGTTTTTGGGGACCTCATGAAGCTTCCGAGGGCTTACGCTGCCATTGAGTACGTTAAGTCGGGAAACACCCCGGCCGAGCATTACTATGTCCTCTTTGCGGGAACGTTCCTCGCCGTCCCGACTTACTACTTCACCTATCTGTTCTCCTTCCATGTGCCGAGCCTTGTCAACATTGTGGTCTCGGCCGTTTTCATAGTCCTCCTTTACGTTCTGTTCTATATGGCGGTCAAACGCTGATGCTCCAGCTCCCCTTCTTTTTTAAAACTTCTCTAGCTCTCCCAAGGCCCAGTCTCACGCACTCCTCCAGAGGTCTACCCTTCACGAGCCCGGCCAAGAAACCTCCTGCGAATGCATCGCCAGCTCCAGTTGGGTCTATCTGCCCTTCAACCGGCAACGCAGAGAACTCGTGAAAGTCTCCGTTGTAAACCAGAACCCCCTTCTCGCCCCGCGTTATTACCACAAGCCCTGCTCCCCATGAGTAGAGCTCCTCCGCGGCTCTTCTGACGTCGTCGAGGCCCGTTATGAGTCCCGCCTCCCTCTCGTTGGGGAAGATTACGTCCGCCCTGGAAACCAGTTCTCTCACAAGTTCCCTGTTCCTCAGGTAGTCCTCGTAGTAGGTTGGGTTGAAGTCAAGGCTTACCCTCTTCCCTTCCAGCCTTTCTATGGCCTTCAACTGCTCCCCCGGCAGAATCGGCGCCATGTGGAATATTTTCGCCTTCATATATTCCTCTGGAATCGGCGTTTCACCCATATTTTTCGCCACACCTATCTCGACCGGCGACTCAACGCTTCTGTCTGGTTTATAGACCACCCAGATGTGAATTGTCTTCCCGGGAAAGATTTGAACTCCCCTTATGTCAACGTATTGTGCCAATTTTTCAAGCCACTCCCTTGGAAAGTCCTCCCCGATTCTGGTAACGAGGCCAACCCTAGCACCGGCCAGAGACGCAGAGGTTGCAACCGCCGCGGCTGCACCACCGGGCATGTCAATTTTTTTGCCATCGGGGAAGACTATGGTGTCTATTGAGACGTGACCGAGAACGACGAGCTCGACCATCTCATCACCCCCATTTGATTGGGTAGGTTACGTTGTATTGGGTTTTAAGTCAAGCGGTGGATTTAGTGTTGAACGATCCTCAGTGTAACTTTGATTGTCTTGAAGATGGGAAGTAGGTAAGACCATTTCAACCCTCTCGTTTAGATGCTCATCGAAAAGGTTTAAAAGTTCGGCCGGCTAAATTTTCGTGGTGGTTAAGATGGAAAGTGTTTTCCAGAACGAAACGATTAAAGAAATCCTGGCCAAATACAGGAGGATATGGGCGATTGGTCATGCGCAGAGCGTCCTCGGCTGGGACATGGAGGTCAACATGCCCAAGGAGGGAATTCTCGAGCGCTCCGTTGCCCAGGGCGAGCTTTCCGTTCTTAGCCAAGAATTCCTCCTCAAGCCTGACTTCGTCGAGCTCGTTGAGAAGGCCAGGGGGCTTGAGCTCAACGAGTACGAGCGCGGTGTCGTCAGGGTTCTTGACAGGTCAATAAGGATAAGCAAAGCGTTTCCTCCAGAGTTCCTCAGGGAGATGAGCGAGGTCACGAGTCAAGCGACGAAAGCCTGGGAAGAAGCTAAGAAGGCCAACGACTACTCCAAGTTCGAGTCCTGGCTCGACAGGATTATAGACCTTGCAAAGCGTTCTGCTGAATACCTTGGCTACGAGAACGAGCCCTACGACGCTTTGCTCGACCTCTTTGAGGAGGGCACCACAACAAAGGACGTCGAGAGGATGTTCGAGAAGCTCGAGAAGGAGCTCAAGCCGCTCCTTGAGAAGATAATGGAAGAGGGCAAAGTCTCCCAGAGCCATCCCCTCGAGAAGGAGAAGTACGAGAGGGAGCAGATGGAACGCGTTAACCTCTGGATTCTCCAGAAGTTCGGCTTCCCGCTCGGCGTTCGCTCTCGCTTGGACGTTTCGGCTCACCCGTTCACGACCGAGTTCGGAATAAGGGACGTTAGAATAACCACCAGATATGAAGGCTACGACTTCAGAAGAACGATACTGAGCACCGTCCACGAGTTCGGGCATGCACTCTACGAGCTCCAGCAGGATGAGAGGTTCATGTTCACGCCGATAGCAGGTGGCGTCTCCCTTGGAATCCACGAGAGCCAGAGTCGCTTCTGGGAGAACATCATTGGAAGGAGCAGGGAGTTCGCCGGGCTGATTTATCCGATTCTCAAGGAGAACCTGCCCTTCATGGCCAACTACACTCCGGAGGACGTTTACCTTTACTTCAACCTGGTTAGACCGGACTTCATAAGGACCGAGGCTGATGTGGTTACATACAACTTCCACATACTGCTCCGCTTCAAGCTCGAGAGGATGATGCTCAACGAAGGGGTTAAGGCGAGGGATTTGCCCGAGCTCTGGAACGAGGAGATGGAGAAGCTCCTTGGAATAAGGCCCAAGACCTACGCCGAGGGAATCCTCCAGGACATTCACTGGGCGCATGGAACCATAGGCTACTTCCCGACCTACAGCATCGGGACGCTCCTTTCGACGCAACTCTACTACCACATGAAACGTGACCTCGACGTTGAAGCGCTCATCGGAGAGGGCAACTTCGAGCCGATAAAGATCTGGCTCAGGGAGAAGATACACCGCTGGGGAAGCATTTATCCACCCAAGGAGCTCCTCAGGAAGGCCATCGGTGAAGAACTCAACCCGGACTACTTCATAAGGTGGGTGAAGGAGAGGTATCTGTGATTTCTTTTCTTTTAACTCTCCAGAAGGGTCGTTAAATCTTCTTTTTGTCAGTGGGGATAGTTCTCAATTATCTCCTCGAAGCTTTATCCGTTGGCCAGCAGTTCAAGGATAAAGTACACGGGAATCGTCCTTTTTATCACAGGTTTTCCGCCATCTTCATGGGGTTTATCTCGATTCTCTCATCAATCATCATGGTTTTATCTTTGAGACTGACTTTAATGTGCTTTCCTCAACTTCCTTAAACATCAATTCCGATCTCCTATGGGTGAAATGTTTGGAGAGAAACTGCTAGGTGCTTGAGAAAATCTTTGGGATTCTGAGCGAGGAGAGTTCAATGCCACACTAAAGGCTCTTGAAGATATTGAGAAAGGCTTTGAGAATTGGGAGACCTATCTTAAGCTGGTCCGCCATTGAATCCATCAACCCCCTCTTCCAGCCTCAAAGCCGATGAGCACGCCGATCAAAAGCCCTATCCCAAAAACCGCCGGCAGCTCCCACGAAATCCCGGATTGGGCGTTTGACTCATTCTCTGCCGGTTCAGGTACGTTATCTTTCCACCTTCCGCTGTAGATGCTTAGAGCTATCAGCGCGTAGGCATCGCCGTCAAAGGTCATGCTATCCATCGGACTCGCGAGCTCAAGGAATTTCAATGCTTCATCTATGTTCTCTCCTTTCTCACCGCACATGTGGAGCCATATCAGTGCTATCGCCGTGGAGTAGACGTCGTGGTTCCAGGAGCCGTCGAGAGTTGGGGTTTCAATTACCGCGTAGTTCTCTCTGTCTCTGAACTGGAAGAGCCCCCTTTCGGCATGTGAGGTTCCAATGAGGGGTAAGTAATTTTCCGGAAGCTCTGGGTAGAGCCTCATCCCGTCCTTGAAGAAGCCGGACTCGTTTTCTAGGAGGGCTTTCCCCGAGCGTATCAGGAAGACACTTTCCCAGTCCAGGGGTCCCAGGCTGATGTTTATCTCGGCCCTTCTCCCGGTTCCATCCCATGTTCTGAGGGTTTCCCAGCCGTTTACGGTATAAATCCTCTCTTCAACCGTGTAGTTGGTAATCCCCCTAAAGCTCAGCCTCAGCGTTGCGTTCCCGATGTATTGAGTCCTCCTGAACAGAGAAGCCATGAACTCAAGCGTCTCCTTTGGAGCAGTCACATTCTCCTCCCTCAGAAAGAGCAACGGCAGGACTATGCTCTCGTATGGAGCCCTCATATCGCGGTAGGGCATGGGGAAGACAAAGTCCGTAAAGAAGTTGTCCAGATACGGGCCCACGAGCCTCTCCGGCGTCAGCCTTTCCTCCAGCCAGCTCCACTCTTCCGAGACGTCGTATCCCAGCCTTGAGAGCGCCGCAACGGCGTAAGTCGTGGCAACGATGCTTGGCGACTCGTTGACCTCGTGAAGGCCCGTCTCCTCCCAGAACAGGTAAACCGTACTCCCCCAGTGGTTCCCGCTCTCGTTCTTCTGGAGAAATTCTGCGGCTTTTACTATGGAGCCTGAGTCCGAGCTCTCACCGGCCTCAAGGAGGGCCAAAATCGCCAGTCCGGTTCCAGCCGATCTGGAGAGTTCCCAGTAGAACCACTCCGAGTCCGGCTTGGGATAGTCGTCGGTTATTATTGCCGGAAAGGAACCGTCCTTGCTCTGCTTTGACTTTATCCATTCAACGAGTTGCCGGAACTCCGTGGAGTTCCTCGGGTAGCCGCTCCTCGCGAGGGCTATAACTTTGAGGCATGTGAGGTAGAACGTTTCGTTTCCCCTGAATGCCTCCCATCCGGAGACGCTTCCCTCATCCCAAGCGTAGGAGTGTAGCGTTCGGAACTGGTAATTGGTTATGTAATACTCCGACTCTCTATCTGTTACTGCACTGACTTTTTGTGATGGAAATAACATGGGTGAAATAACAAAGAGCATAAAAAACAGGATGAATAGTTTTTGGGTCATATTTTCTCAATGCCTCCAAAATTGTTCTTTAAAGACTGGTATTCCCAAAAAACTACTCCATCAAAATACTCAAGAGCATCATATACGACCTGTTGCAGGTTATCATAATATCTATACTTTCCAGGATATGTTGAAAGCAGTATGAAAAGTTCCTTTTTTGTCCCGTTTGTTGAGTACCCATCGTAGCTGTCGTTCTCTGTCGCTAAGTTATACATCCACCATATATAATCCTCTCTGGGAATATAATATAGCATCATTGCACTAAATCCCAGTGGTGAGGTGAGGCCTTTCCCATCGTCATGTGCTTGGCCAACATTCCATGCTTGACAACATGTTGTTTGAGATGAATTTCTTGGCGGATGCATAACTGCACCGAACTCAGAACTGTTCATGCCTGTATTGGTGGAGAGATAATTAACTATTCTAAATGTCGCCTGAGTTACGTTGTAGATATGATTTTGCCAAGTAGGAGGGCTGCAGTTTGGACAGTAAGCACTACCTTGGGGATACCTAATGTGATCAAATAGAATCCTGCCGCGTTCCCAAGACAGCCTGTTTATGTAGTTTGAAAGGTTATCAAGTAGGGATTTATATTTCTCATCAAAGTCTATTCCGTTTTTGTAGATTAAATATGGGTTGATCCATCCGTTTACATTCTCTCCGGTAGTGCATGTGGGGGCAAGATATGATCCGTAATATTGTCCAAATGCATCAACAATGAATCCTGTATTCATAACGTAGTCTTCAAACGTTGAAAAATATTCTTGGAATCTATCTTTTTCATCAAATCCAGAGTTGTAACTTAAAAACACTCCATCAACATCCCAGCTTAAAATGGTGTTTCTGACTATTACGGGGTCTTCCGTTTGGTATGGGTTTTGCGGAGTTTCGATTATTACGTATGCTTTTTTAGAACTTGGTATGGATATCATCATAACTACCATTGTTATTCTAATGTTGTTAACTTTATAAAATTTTCTATTTTCCGTTCTTTGTAGTATCTCCATAACCACCCAATAGGCTCGATCTCTATCGCAACAACTCCGTATTTTCTCTCCTTTTCCTCGGAGTAGAAGCGCCTGTAAACTCTTACCCCCTCCTCTATGCTTTTCACCCCAGGTAAGACGTTCTCCAGTCCTTCCTTCTCCAGCATCTCCCTGAAGGAGGGATAAACCCTCAGATCCTTGACGACACAGACAAGCCTGTTCTCAAAGACTATCTCGTCGCCAGGTTTAATGGCCTGCCTCTTCTCGTCGTATAAGCGTCCCTCGATTTTCTTCTTGCCCTCGGCTATGGCCTTCAGACACTCCTCCTGAAGACCCATCTTCCACTTCATTGAGCTCCCCTGTTGATTAGAGAGGATGGGTTAATAAGGGTTGGGATTGAGTGAATATTTGGTGATAGGCATGAAAAGCAAGTTAGCCGTTAAGATTTTAGAGAGGGAAGGAGAATCCATCTATTTTGACCCCATAACTCAGGGAAGAACTTTGAAGGTTTTTGGTATAGACAACGATCCATGGAGTGTAGTCGAACACCTCAGTCGAGAGTATAAAAAGATTGGATATGACTCAATAATATTTGACACCCGTGGTATCGTTGAGGGACAGTTTGAAAATGTAGTTAGCATCGAAGATGGGAAAGAGCTTGGACTCGATCCAATAAACCTTTGGAAAGAAGGGCTAATCAAGGATCCCTACACCGCTACAACAATAATTCAGACAATTTACGAGCTTGATTCAACTTCTACGAAGAGACTTTATTCCGACATTATCCTGGGGAAAATAAAAAGCATGAAAGAAGTTATAAAATCAGAAAAAAGTTATGCAGAAGTCATTAAAGAGAGTTACACTGAACTTGATGAAATTTTTTACTCAGGAGAGCCTCCCAAGCTTGAAGGAGGTGTGCTTATTGACTTTAAAAAAGCTAACTCTATTGACACAGTTGGTGCCGCTTTTCTAATATTGGCTACCATCATTGAGAGAAGGAGAGAAGTCTTTGTAGGAATCTGCGATACCACAGTACTGGCATATACAGCCCCAGGTTACGCTGCACTTCCTCTTTTGACCCAACCCGCAAGGAGAAGGGTAACCGCACTTGGAACAAACTACGTCTTCGAAAGGACGTCAAGTATTCCTGGTCCTGTCTTAATGCTGTACAACGATCCAGACATCCAAAGTATGGTGTACGAGACGAACGGAGTTCCTCCAGGAGAAATGCGAAAACACGTCTTAAAAGGGGAGGGGATACTCATCTGGCGTACTCCGGAAACAATAAATGTAGAATGGGGGGAGTTGCCTTTTTAATTTCTTTTTTCCATAAGGTACTCGTGTATAGCTTTAGCGGCCCTCCTTCCGTCGCCCATCGCCAGGATAACCGTTGCTTCACCTCTTATCGCGTCTCCACCCGCAAAGACACCTGGAATGCTCGTCATCAGATTCTCGTCAACCACTATCCTGCCGCGCTCGACCTTCAGGCCGGGAGTGTTGATGATAAGTCTGTTGGGATGCTTGCCGATGGCTATGATTACCGTATCAGCCTCTATCGTTACGTACTCGCCCGTCCCCCTAATCTTCCTCTTACCCCTGCTGTCGCGCTCCTCCAACGGTTCCATCTTTTCAAACTTAACGGCCTTAACGTTGCCTTTCTCGTCCCCTATGAACTCGACTGGGTTGACAAAGTAGACGAACTTGATGCCCTCCTCCTTGGCGTGTTCGACCTCCTCTTCTCTCGCAGAGACGTCCTCCTCACCGCGCCTGTAAGCGATGACTACCTCCGCTCCAAAGCGCCTCGCTGAACGAGCCGCGTCCATGGCTGTGTTTCCTGCTCCGATGACGATAACGCGCTTTCCGACCTTGACAGGGGTATCGTACTCGGGGAACAGGTAGGCCTTCATCAGGTTTACTCTGGTAAGGAACTCGTTGGCGGTATAGATTCCGTTGAGGTTTATGCCCGGGGCGTTGATAAGCCTCGGCGTTCCAGCTCCAGAGCCGATGAAGACGGCATCGTACTCCTCAAGCAACTCCTCTATGGTCACCGTCTTTCCGACGATGTGGTCCGTGAGGATTTTAACACCGAGCTTTCTCAGCTTGTCGATCTCGCTCTCAACGATGCTCTTCGGTAGCCTGAACTCGGGAATGCCGTACATCAGGACTCCTCCGGGCTCGTGTAAAGCTTCGTAGATCGTAACGTCGTAGCCGAGCTTCGCTAATTCCCCCGCGGCGGTGAGTCCAGCGGGTCCTGCACCTATGATAGCAACCCTCTGTCCCTTTTTCTCTATCCTCGGCACCATCTCGAAGAGAAGCCTCTCGTCTATGCCCTTCTCGCGGGCGTAGTCCGCCACAAAGCGCTCAAGCTTTCCAATGTTTATCTTATCACCAACCCTGCCCATGACGCAGTTCATCTCGCACTGATCCTCCTGCGGGCAAACGCGACCGGTCGTCGCTGGCAGGGAGTTGCAGGCCCAAATGACCTGAAGGGCTTTCTTTACGGCTTTATCAGGATCGTCGCGGTATTCGACGAGCTTGCTTATGAAGCCAGGGATGTTGATGTGGACGGGACAGCCTTTAATGCATGGTGCGTAGTTCTCTGGACACTGGAGGCATCTTTCAGCCTCTTTAACCGCTAACTCGAAGGTGTAACCCAGGTTAACCTCACCAAAATCCTTAACGCGCTCCTCAACTGGCCTCTCAGGAGTGGGAACACGCTTCTTGATAAGCTTCGGCATTCAAATCACCCCCTTGGCGCGGAGATACTCAAGGTAGAGCTCCTTCGCGAGCCTTTCCTGCTCCTTGAAACGCTCCGCATTCCTCCTTATCGCGTCTTCCCAGTCTATCTTGTGAGCATCAAAGACCGGCCCGTCCCTGCAGGCGAACTTAACCTTGCCGTCGTATAGAACCCTGCAGGAGCCACACATTCCTGTTCCATCCACCATTATCTGTCTCACAGTTGCGTAGGTTGGAATCCCGTAGGGCCTTGTCAGCTCGGCGAGCTTCTTTAGCGAGCCCAGTTTTCCGCCGGCGAAGATTACGTCCACCCTGTCCTTCTCTATGAGCTTCCCCACAATGTCAAGGTAGTGCCCCTTTATGCCGATGGAACCATCCAATGTTGTGAGGTAGTACTCGTCCGCTACTTCCCTCGCGAGAAAGCGCATGGGATAAACCCGCTCCCTGTCCTCAAATGTCTGAACGGAAATCGTGTAGTTGCCCTTCTCGCGCATGGTCCTTAGCGTTGCGTAGTTCTCGGCCTGTCCACAGACGGCATCAGAAACAAAGGCAACCCGGCCGTAGTTCTTAATCCTAATTGGTTTTCCCAGCGGCCCAACGAAGCTCCAGAGTTCGTCACCCGGGTTGTATTCGTAATAGAGCTGTAAACTCGTCTTCCCGAGCTTCCTGATGAACATTCCTACATTCCCATCTTCGGCCTTGTAAACCGACATCGGAACCCTCTCGCCCCTCTCGTGGAGTATAAAAACAACGAACTGGCCGGGCTTCCACGACCTGGCAACGTGGGGGGCTTTAACCTCCACAAAGTAAT
>Ga0256833_1001057_pt1 | contig 20797 bp, 20 predicted proteins | sample 356284metaG_FD_190535 | JGI IMG/M metagenome (GOLD analysis project Ga0256833, IMG submission 190535) | Hydrothermal vent microbial communities from Mid Atlantic Ridge, Atlantic Ocean - 356-284 | ecosystem: Environmental > Aquatic > Marine > Hydrothermal vents | place: Atlantic Ocean: Mid... | reverse complement strand
CCCGATCGATCCCTGTCTCGTCGAGTCCTTGCCGATCAAAGGCGAATGAGAGCGCCGGAAGTTTGAGCCGTTCCAGTATCGGAGCGATTCGTTGGCTCAGGCGCTCGGCCGCATCCTGACGTCCTTGGCTAATTGCCTCGGCAAGGGAGCGTAACACTTCTTTCTCTTCCTCGATGAAGCGCTCCAGCTCGCTGCGGTCGGCTTCGATATGCTCGTAGCCGGCCAGCTCCTCCTCTCTGGCCCGCTTATACTCCAGAGCTTCGGTAATGGACCCGTGGCGACGGATCAGGGCCGAGAGCTTCTCCAGGCGGTCGAGGACCTCCTCCACCTCGATCTCCTCAAGCTCTCGGGCCATCTCCTCCGTCTCCTCCAGATCGATGCGCAGTTGATTCATCGCTTCGCTGAACCAGCTGCCGTCGCGTTCCAGAAGCATGTAGAGCTCTTCGACTCTTCCCTCCAGGTCAAAGAGCTTCGCCGCCTCTGCCGCCGCTTCCCTGATCCTATCCAGGCGTGAGAGGCGCTGCTTGATCGCCAGAAGCTCTTCAAACTCCCCCTCTTTAGGATCGATCGAGGCGATCTTCTCTATCTCGAAGCGGGCAAACTCGATCCGCTCCGCCAAAGAACGCTCCTCCTCGATGATACGCTCCAACTCCCGCCTCTTGGCTCGCCAGATCCGATAGCGCCCGGAGTACTCGGAGCGCAGCTTTTCGAAATCTGCCGCCTCTGCCCTAGCTTCCGCATCGAGAATCTCCAGGAGCCTACTACTCTCAAAACCTCCCCGATCCCGGACGCTCAGATACTCCACCGCCGGAGCCAAAAGTGCTTCCAGGCGCTTCTTGGAGACTCCCTGATCGTTGAGGGTAAAGCGGGTCCGCTCTTTGCGCACCGCCCGGATCGTCAGGGGATCCTCCAGGAGCAGATCCTCGGCATCGAGACCACCGGGCAGGTCCATCTCCAGTTCACAGAGTTTGGCTTCGCTGGAGCCTTTGCCGAGATTGGCCAGTATCGCCTGCATCAGCAGGGATTTGCCCGCGCCGCTTGGACCGGTGAGCACCACCAAGCCGGGGACGAACTCCAGCTGCACCTCCCGGAAGCTCAGTAGATCTCGGATCAATAAGCGTCGGATCACCGGACGACTCCCTGAACGTGTTTCAACTCAGCCACTCCCGGTCTCCCCAGTGAAGTTTGTCTCTCAAAACGGCAAAATAGTTGCGCTCCTTTCTATGTAGTAGCAGTGCGCCTTTCTTGGCGACTCCGACATGGATCGAGTCCCCCTCCTCGATCGCGTAACGCTCCTGGCCGTCCACTGTAAGCATGGCTTCATATTTTTCAGTATCAAGATCGACGGTAAAGTCGGCGGGGACCACCAGGGGGCGCTGATTGGTCAAAGAGTGGGCCAGAACCGGCGTCAAGATAAAAGCCCGGGTCAGGGGGTAGACCACTGGTCCTCCGGCAGCCAGGTTGTAGGCCGTCGAACCGGTAGGAGTAGAGACGATCAGACCGTCTCCCCGATAGGTGTTGAAGCGTTCTCCTTCGATAGAGGCGTTGACGATGACCATTTTGGAGGGGATGGGGCTGCTGACGACAATATCGTTGAGGGCGAAAAACTCTACCTTGGCCCCCGTCGTCTTGCGGATATGTCCCCCCAGCATCAGGCGCTGGTCGATTCGGCACTCCCCGGCAAAGAGCTGATCGAGAAAGACCTCTACCTCCTCGAGGGTCACGTCAGCCAGGAAACCCAGGTTCCCGGCATTGATCCCTACGACGGGCTTATGCCAGTGGTAGCTGCGTCTCACCAGAGAGAGTAGCGTTCCATCGCCTCCCAGAGAGACGAGAAAGTCGCTCTCGGCACACATTTCCTCAAAAGGCACGCCCTCCTCTCCGATCATCTCGGCAGAGCGTTCCGCCAGCAAAACGCGAATCCCTCGCTTCTGAAAGGAAGATCGCACCTTTTCGTAGGTCGGGCGGATCTCCGGCGAGTCCGGCTTGAGGATAAAACCGGCCGTTTCGATTTTTTCCAATCCTTCCTGGGGCATCGTCTTCCTTGATATTTTTTGATATAGCGTCGATAGTCCTGTCTGTTTTGTCGATTATACCCAACTCATCCACGTGCCAGCCGTAACGTTACCGGTGCGTGGTCACTGCCGGTGATCTGATCGAGGATATCCGCATCGAGGATCCGCTCCTTGAGATCCTTCGAGACGAAAAAGTAATCGATCCTCCAGCCGACGTTTCGTTCCCTGGCCCGGGTTCGCATCGACCACCAGCTATAGCGATCGGGTTCGTCGCCGTGAATGTATCTGAAGGTATCCACATAGCCCGCTTCGATAAGCCGGTCGATCCAAGCCCGCTCCATCGGCAGGAACCCCGAGATCTCTTCGTTCTCCTTGGGGCGGGCCAGATCGATGGGCCGGTGGGCGGTATTGACATCGCCGCAAAAGATGATGGAGAGCCCCGCTTTTCTGAGGCTTTCAATCCGCTCAAAGAAGCGCTCGTAAAATTCCATCTTGTAAGCCAGACGCTCTTCGTTGCGTTTGCCGTTGGGGAAGTAGACGTTGAAAAAAGCGATCCCTTCGAAATGAATCTCGTTGATCCGCCCCTCCTTTAGAATGTCAACTTCATAACACTCCGACACATAGTCAGGATCCACATCGGCATAGAGGGCGACGCCAGACTGTCCTTTCTTGTGGGAGCTGCTGACGAAGAGGTGCCGATAGGCATGTTCGAAAAGATCTTGCGGAAACTGATCTGCTTCCGCCTTGACCTCCTGAAGTCCCAGGAGCGTCGGCGGCTCCTTGTCGATCCATTTGAGCGCTCCTTTTTTGGCCACGGAGCGGATACCGTTGACGTTCCAGGAGATAAAATAGTAAGGTTCGTCGGCCATAGTCTCTCCTTCTTTTTAGAAAGGATTATGCCTTAAGGCCCATTACGCCTCCATGAACAGATAAAACGACTCACCCTCTACCGTCGGCAAGCATCCATTCGACGCCCTTTTGGACGTGGATTGCCGTAGTATCGTAGAGGGGCACCGCCCCTTCTTGGATCAGCAATGCGATCTCCGTACATCCGAGGATCACCGCCTCCGCACCGCGATCGGCAAGACCGGAGACAATCTCTTCATAGGCCCTTCGAGACTCCTCCCGGGTCACCCCCATGCAGAGCTCATCATAGATTACCCGGTGGACCGTCCGACGCTCCTCCGCTTCCGGGATCAGGACTTCCAATCCGAAACGCTCCTGGAGACGACGGCGATAGAAAGGCTCTTCCATCGTAAAAGCCGTGCCCAGCAGACCCACCTTTCGCACTCCGTCGGCACGTAGACGTTCACCCGTAGCGTCGGCAATGTGTAGGAGCGGAATGGAGACCGCTTCAGAAATATCGTCGGCAACTTTGTGCATCGTATTGGTACAAAGCAGCAGCCCTTGGGCGCCGCCCCGCTCCAGATCCCGGGCCGCCTCGGCGAGCCTCCGCCCCAATGCCTCCCACTCTCCTGCATGCTGGAGCCGCTCAATCGGTTCAAAGTCAACGCTTCGAAGCAGAATTTCTGCCGAATGCAGCCCTCCGAGCCTCTCCCGGACTCCTTCGTTGATCTGCCGATAGTATTCGGCACTACTCTCCCAGCTCATTCCTCCAATCAGTCCGATCCGCCTCATCATCTCTCTCCAATTTTGTTACTTTCGCTATGATACTCCAAATCTTCAGGGGAATCAACAAATGTCGCAAAGAGATCAAGAAAAATGGGACCGTAAATACCTGGAAAATCCTGCCCTCAGCGAGCCTCGGCCTCCTCTGGGTCTGATCGATACCTGGGTCCCGCCGGGCGACGGCAATTCCCAAGCCCTCGATCTGGCTTGCGGCACCGGACGCAATGCAATTGCGTTGGCCCGCAAGGGCTGGGAGGTCGAGGCCGTCGATCTCTCTCCCGTGGCCCTGCAAATTTTGACGGAAGCGGCGGAAGCGGCCGGAGTTCTTGCGTCAATCCGCACGGAGATGATCGACCTGGAAGCCTTCAGGCCGCCCGCAAACTCCTACGATCTGATCCTCAAAGCCAACTACCTCGACCGCTCGCTGATTCGCCGGACGATTCCCACACTGCGACCCGGAGGCCTCTATATCGTCGAGACCTACATGCACCATGCCGACAACGCCAAAAAAGATGCCAATCCCGACTATCTCCTCGCTCCCGGAGAGTTGAAAACACTCTTCGCAGAGGGCTTCGAAATCCTGCACTATGATGAGTTTTGGAACGAAAGCTACGAAATGCACCGTATGAGAAAGCAGGCTATCGTGGCGAAAAAGCTGTCGGCCTAAGATCCGGAGAGCTGTCTGTTATTTTTTCTTCTTTATCGCCCGGCCTTTGGCGGGGCTGATATAGCGGTCGTGACCCATCTCCAGCACTTCGACAAGGACTTCGGCGACGCCGTAGCGATCCAGACCGATACGCCGGGCCGCTTCGTCGCTCAGGTCGATAATACGCCCTTTGACGAAAGGTCCTCGGTCATTAATCCGCACAACGACGCTCTTTTGGGTCGAGAGCAACGTCACCCGGACTTTGGTGCCGAAGGGCAAACTCTTGTGAGCGGCAGTCAGCTCGTTGTTGTGAAAGGTCTCTCCCGTGGCAGTCCGACGTCCGTCCCATTCGGGACCGTAGTGCGACGCCAGGCCGAAGTAACGCTTCCCTGGCTTGGGCTCAGCGCCACCGCTTCCGGCACAACCGGTAAAGAGTAACAGCAAGGCCAAAAGGGCAGAGATTTTGCATAAGTTCATCGGCATCAAGACAAAAGCGCCTATCGGCTACTTCGACTCCTCGTTCAGGATACCGGCATGGCGACCGGGCTGCTGCTTACCTTCGATCACCAGACGCAGGGCGTTGAGGCGGATAAAGCCCTCGGCATCCTTCTGGTTATAGACTTCGTCCTCTTCGAAGGTACTGTGTTCGGGAGAGTAGAGGGATTTGGGGCTCTGACGGCCGACGACGGTGACGTTGCCTTTGTAGAGCTTGAGGCGCACTTCCCCCTCGACGAAACGCTGGGTCCGGTCGATGGCGGCCTGGAGCATCTCCCGCTCGGGGGACCACCAGTAGCCGTTGTAGATTAGGCTGGCGTAGCGGGGCATCAGCTCATCTTTCATATGGGCCTCTTCCCGATCCAGGGTGATCGACTCGATAGCCCGGTGGGCTTTGAGCATGATGGTTCCGCCGGGGGTCTCGTAGCAGCCTCGAGCCTTCATACCTACATAGCGGTTTTCGACGATGTCGATCCGCCCGATGCCGTGCTTGTTGCCGTAGGCGTTGAGCGTCGCCAGCAGCGTCGCGGGGCTCATGGCTTCCCCGTTGATACTGACGGGATCTCCCTGCTTGTAGCCGATGGTGATATATTCCGGCTCGTCGGGGGCTTTTTCAGGGGCCGTAGTCCAGAGCCACATGTCCTCCTCGGGCTCTGCGGCGGGATCTTCGAGGATCTGCCCTTCGTAAGAGATGTGCAGCAGATTGGCATCCATACTGTAAGGGGATTTCTTGCCTTTACGCTCGATCTCGATGCCGTGCTCTTGGGCATAGGCCAGGAGCTTTTCGCGGCTGTTGAGATCCCACTCCCTCCAGGGGGCGATGACGGCGATCGCGGGATCCAGAGCCAGGTAGCCCAATTCGAAGCGTACCTGGTCATTCCCTTTGCCCGTCGCGCCGTGGGCCACGGCGTCGGCACCGGTCTTGTGGGCGATTTCGATCTGCTTTTTTGCGATGAGAGGCCGGGCGATGGAGGTCCCCAGCAGATACTCCCCTTCATAGATTGCATTGGCACGGAACATAGGAAAGACAAAGTCTCTGACAAACTCTTCCCGCAAATCAAGAATATAGATGTTTTCGGGCTTGATACCGAGTTTGAGGGCCTTCTGGCGAGCGGGCTCTACCTCTTCGCCCTGCCCCAGATCGGCGGTAAAAGTGACGACTTCGCAGCCGTACTCGTCCTGGAGCCACTTGAGAATGATACTGGTATCGAGGCCTCCCGAGTAGGCCAGGACCGCTTTTTTGATCGTGCGTTTTGCCATACGAATTCCCTTGATAGTAGATTTATGAAAGTCACCGAGATTTTATCATAGCCTCCCTTGCGGGGGCTTGGGGAGTTTAGGCGACGATGTTGTTTTGCAGGGCGTACTGGATCAGTTGGGCGGTATTTTCAAGTTGGAGTTTTTCGAGCATACGTGCCCGGTAGGTGGAGACGGTTTTGGGACTGATGGAGAGGGCTTCACCGATTTCGCCGACACTTTTACCTGCTGCCAATAATGCAAGGACCTCAATCTCTCTTTGAGAGAGTGTGATCCGGGGAGCAGCCTCTTCATCCAGCTCCGTCCCGTAGGGAATCTCATCTCGGACGGAATCGCTGATGTATTTCTTCCCGGAGAGAACCGCGTGAATTGCATCGATCAACTCACCGCTAATCGCCCTTTTGTTGAGATAACCTGAAGCACCTGCTTTGATGGCTTGCAGAGCATAAAGTTCCTCAGGATACATACTGAGCACCAAAATACGTAAGTTCGGGCAAAGGGACCGAATCTCTCTAATCGCTTCGAGGCCGTTGCGGTCGCCCAAATTGAGATCCAGGATCAGGATGTCGCTTCCCGCCTGTCGGCTCACAAGAGCCACGAGCTCTTCAAAACTTGATGCACGACCGGTCAACTTGAGATCATCTTCTTGAGAAAGTATCAGCTCTAGACCGCTTCTGACGATATCGTGATCATCCGCAATGATTACCTGATAGGCTTTCATTCATCTCCTTACGGATGGAATGTGAAGCTATTGTACATCACTTATCTTAAATTATCGTAAAAAATAGCGGCCTTAAATTCTCTATAGTTTCATATTACTCAGAATATCTTTGACCTCTTGTTTTTTGAAGGGTTTATGCATCGCCTGGTCGAAAAGCTCGGTACCTTTGGAATCCTCCAGAGGATCGCCCGTAATGGAGACTGCATAAAGTTTTACTTCCTGCGATTTTTCACTGCTCCGAAAACGCTCGATCATCTCCGTTCCGCTCATCCCAGGAAGATGGCGATCGACAAACGCCACACAGAAGGGTTCTCCCTGTCTCGATGCCCGTAGGAGCATCTCCAAGCCCTCTTCCCCGCTTGTTGCCGTCTCCACGCGGTACAGCTCATCCTCCAAAATTGCACGTAACAGTTCGATATTGACTCGATTGTCGTCAACTACCAATGCTTTGCGCTCTAGATATCCCTTCCCCCTTTTGTTCCATATACCGCTACGGGAGAGAAAATCGTATAAATCAGCAAGATAGGTCGTATAGGGAGAGACGACGGTATAACCGGAAAAGGCCGGTTCCTTTGTAAGGGCAAAAAGCTCCTCTTCAATGATAAGGATCTCGACTCCTTGAGCACGAAGACTATTGAGCTTATCGGAATCGGCCAGTGATGAAAAGACGATCAAATGGGTCAATGTTTTTGACAGCTCTTCGTAAGTTTTTACTTCCCTCACCTTATCGGGATGGAGCCGAAATTTTTCAAAATAGGCCCTAATATTTCGGACGATATCTCCGTGGGAGTCATCCATTAAGATCTCCACATGTTCGGGCAGCGTCGCGAGAATCGGAAATCTCGGAAGTTCCTCTACGATTTCAACGGGAATATCAAAATAAAATCTACTTCCCTTTTCCAGCTTACTCTTCAGGCGGAGCGTTCCTCCGAGCTCACTGACATACCTTGCGCTAATACTCAAGCCAAGACCCGTACCGCCATAGTGCAATGCCGTATCCTCTTCTGCCTGGGTAAAGGCTTCGAAAATCTTCTGCTGATTTTCTTCGGCGATACCGATTCCTTGATCCTGCACGCTGATCGACATCCTTTTATTTGACGGATCATATTCGACCGTGAGTGAAATAGATTTCCCTCTCGGAGTAAATTTTAAAGCATTACTGAGTAGATTCATTAAAACCCGTTTGAGTCGGAAAGCATCAACACGAATCTCGGAGGGAAGTGACGGATCCAAAAAGACATTGTAGGTCAGCCTTTTATCAAACATCACAGCGGAAAATCCCGCAGCGATATCGGTAAAGAACTTTATAGGATTGATGATGATCCGTTGATCTCGCTTTCCATCTTTGATAGCGACCCCGTCAAGAATGGAGCTGGTCAGTTCGTTAATAAACTCCGCACTCTCCCGGGCATTACGTACGAACTGAAGAATCCGGGCATCGTCGATGCGCTCTTCCAACAGTTCGAGAAATCCGGCCAAACTGTTTGCTGGGGTTCTGATGTCGTGCACGGTATTGGCCAGGAAACTCAACAACGCATCGGGCTCCTCCGGAGCCGCTTTGCTCTCTTTGAGGGTTTCGACTCTTTGGCTGATTTCCTCCGTCTTCTCTTTTAATCTATTTGCACTTTTATCAGATTTCGATCTTTTAGGCCGCAGATCCGGCCGGATTTTGTAGATCGCTTCAAAGAGAAAAGGAGCTAGGGCTTCGAGGATTTTGAGATCCTCATCGTTAAAGTTACGAATGCGTCGTACCGAAGTATAGGCGGTCGCTAGTCCGAGAAACCGTTCACCGTCTACCAACGGAACGATCATTTTAGATTTGATACGAATCCCGTCAGGATTGTCGAAACGGGCCACATACTCTTTTTCACTGGCCAGATAGTTGTAGATACCGCCGCTCATCGTCAAAAACGAACGAGCAATGATGCCCTGTTGTTCCAGAATCGATATCTCATTGAGCGATGTATCGTCACGCTCTCGAAAAAGCAGACCCCGCTCTTCATCAAAAATCCATAGCGACGCAAACTCGGCATCGGTCAGTTTTGTAATGAGATTCTCCGCAATGCGGTTGACCTCTACTCCCTCCTGTGCCTTTTGGAGTCGATGCTCTGCCTCATCGAGAATTTCCTGAAAAGTCTTCGCCACCACTTTTCCCATAAATACCTTTCCCAAAAAATGGTTTCCATGATTATAGGAGGAAAAAATTACTTTGCATGTAGGCAATCTCCTACAGACTTCCCAAACGTTTCACGATAAGATTCGTCAAAACAATTTCAAGGAGCTCGACATGCAACGTCCTACGCCCACTGACATAGAGCGGGAAGTTACTGCGGTAGATATGATCGTCTCCAAAGGCAACGAAGCCGGAGACATCACCTACGCCAATCCCATCTTTTTCAAGATCTCCGGCTACAGCCAGGGGGAACTGCTGGATCAGCCCCATTCAATTCTACGCCACCCCGATATGCCCAAAGTAATTTTCAAGTACCTTTGGGACAATCTTAAAGCAGGGAAAGAGGTGTATGCCTACGTCAAAAACCTCTGCAAAGACGGAAGCTACTACTGGGTACTGGCACAGGTTCGCGTCGCCAAAAATCCCGACGGTTCCTTCCGCAACTATGTCTCTACACGTCGGGCCGTCAAACCCGAAACCAAAGAGAAGATCGGCGCCTTGTATGCCAAACTTCTGGAGATAGAAAAGAGCCAGGGAGTCGAAGCCGCAGAAAAAGCTCTGGCCGACTGGCTTGCGGAAAACGGACAAAATTTCGAGACCTTCAACCAGTTTATGCAAGAACTCAATAAATAAAAAGAAAAAAAAGGATAGAACATGATAGATTTTGACCAGGCAATGAAACGGCTCAAAGCCGTCAACGGATATCTAGGATCTGCTGTACTCAACTACACCGGAGAGACCCTCTATTACGACAATGAAAATACCGGAACCGACATTCCCTATTCCGCCAGTATTTTCAACGATGCCTTCCGGATGATCAGCGAATCTTCTCTCGATGTCGGCTTCAGCGATGCCTCCTCCATCGAAGCCAAAACTCTCGACGGTCACGTCTTCCTTATCAACAGTGCCGGCGAACACAGTGACGAACAGTTTGCCAAGATCAACATCTTCGCTATATTCCGCGACGACGGAAACGTGGCTCTGGCCAAAATGATTATGGACAAAGCAGCCAAGAGCATTTCATCCGAGCTAGGAAACCTCTAAGAACTCTAGAGAAAGGATCTCCCATCAAAAAACTGTTTCTAATCCGGGATGCCAAGTCGAGCTGGGATGAGGAGGGAGCAAGCGATTTCGAAAGAGACCTCTCTCCTCGCGGCAGACGGGATCTCAAAACCATGGGAGCCTATCTCTCTCTTCGGAGAGTCCGGCCCGATCTTATTCTCTCGGCCGGTTCTCTTCGTGCCCAGCGCACGGCAGATTCTCTCGCCTCCTCCCTGGAGTATCAGGGGAAAATTCATTACCTTAAAGAGCTGTATCGGGCGGATCCCCAGACCGTTTTGGATCTTATCGCCATGCAAGACGATGAGATTGAGACGATATTTCTGATCCTGCACAATCCCGAGATCAGCGAAGTGGCCAATATTCTAGGCCGGGATCATTTCGGTAAAATCCCCGCACTCGGGATCGTCGCACTGGACTTCCCTGCGGAATCCTGGAGTGCAGTTACGGAGAAAACGGAGGGTGAAACGGATTTTTTTATCTTCCCTAAACAGTTTCGCTACTTTATGCCCCGACAAATTCGTGCGGTACTCGGACATCCCTGAAAGGATGAGTTGACTTCCAACAGTTACTCGCATCCATAAATGATCTGCTTCCCATCGAGACTGGTTTGACTCATTTAACCAGCGACTAGGGATAGAGTTCCCCGGTCTCCTCTCTCGACAATGCTTCTAGATGGTTACCAAAAAGAATTTTTCAGAAAAATGTGGATTAATTCTGATAAAATCTGAGTAATCTTGTGTATTTTTTTTCAAGATTGAAAAATCCACAAAGGAGGATCCGGTGAAAACTCCCGATAACGTGAGAATACTTCTTGTTGAGGACGACGCCCAGACGGCAGAATTTCTCCAGAAATTTTTGGAGAGTTGCGACTTCACGGTAGATCGTGCCGCATCGACAAACGAAGCATTGAATGCATTGGGTAAAAAACTGTTTGATATCGTTTTGCTGGATCTGGTACTGCCTGATTTTAGCGGTTTTGATCTGTTGCGGGAGATTCGCAGTAGACACACGACCCCCGTCATCATCGTCAGCGCCCACGGCGATACCAAAACCAAAGTCCGGGCATTCCGACATGGGGCGGGAGACTACATGGTCAAACCGATCGATCCGGAAGAGCTTGAAGTCCGCATCTGGGCGATTCTCGGTCGGTACAGCACTCTCGCACCCGATGAAAGAGTCCATCTTTTCACCATAGATCGGCACCAGATTTTTTTCAAAGGAAAAGCCCTTGACCTGACGGCGACCGAATTCGATATCCTCTCTCTGCTGATTCAGCATCGCAATACGGTTCTAAGCCGCAGCTTTCTCTCGAGCAAGCTCTCTTCAGTAAGCTCCCACCGCTCTTTGGACCATCACATCAAAAACATACGTAAAAAAATCGAAGAGAACCCCCGTCATCCCGTTTATCTCAAAACGGAATACGGTGTCGGTTACAAACTGGTCTTTTGAGGGCCAAAAACCGCTTCTTTTAAGATCTGATCGAGATCGGCCAGCATCTTTTTGGGGGCGTCGGTCTCCGCCCGAACCCCCTCGAGTTTTTCCGCCAGTTCATGGTTGCCCAGATTAAATAGCAACCCCTTGATCGCATGGAGCGCACGGTCGAGTTCGGCAATATCCGGTGCCTCGGAACGACGGATCCGATCCATACGGGCCAGTTCTCTGTGGAGATCTTTTTTTGCCTGATCAATTAGGGGGTCGATCTGCTCTTCTCCAAACCCCAGACCGATCAAATATTCTCTCGCAATACGCTCTGTCTGAAGAATTATCCGCTGCATATTCCTTGCCTCTCTTTCTTTAATACAATTGCGGATAGTTTTTTCTATCCTGTCTTTTGGCAATACTAGATGCAAAAAAATTACTATTATCGTAATTATAATTAAGGTTTTTTATTATATATGTAGGACAAATCCTACATAGAATCTGTACCGAAGAGTAGTTTAAATTTTGGGAAAATATGAAAATAACTTAGTATAATTGCAAAATTTGGACAGTATACAGGAGAGGGAATTTGAAAAATCTTCAAGAGCGTTATCTGAATAAGCGTCGGGAGAGTATCCAAGTTATTTTATTGATTCTCGTTCCTCTGCTAGGTACACTTGCTTATCTGCGCTCCCGGCAACCGGGAAACGAGGTACAAGCACAAATCGATCTGACATTAATGGTAGCTGCTCTTGCAGGACTAATCCTCCTTAGGAAATTTCCTACTCTTTATAAAATTTTGATCAAATTTTTCCTCTTTTCTGCATTTTTTGCCTTTCTCACCACACTCTATCTGCAGCAGGGAGATCCGCGTAGCCTCATTTGGGGGATCACCGTCGTCTTGCTTGCTTTTTTACTCGCCGGCCGCCAAACGGGTTGGCTTTTTACTCTGGCGACCATCGCCGGGACTTTGGGGCTTGTTCTACTCTCGCCGGCCTACCTTTCCAGACTTGATGCCCTCAGTCTCCTGATCTTTATTGGCAATGCACTCTTGGTTGCGATCTTCGCCTCTTTGTATGAATACATCTCCGAAGAGGAATATAAAAGGATCCGCTACGAACAGAACCGCTTGGAGTCGTTAGTCCGTTTTCGGACCCGGTCGCTTCACGAAGCCAATGTCAAAGCACAAAAAGCCCTCAAAGCCGCGCAGGAGGCCTCGGAGGCCAAGAGTACGTTTCTCGCCAATGTCTCCCATGAAATCCGTACACCGCTCAATGCCATCAGCGGATTCATTTCCATGATGCTGAAAGATGAAACCGATCCGAAAAAAAGGAAGCAGCTCAAGACGATCAACGAGGCTTCGGAGATTCTGACCCAGCTTATCAGCGATATTCTGGACCTTAGCAAGATCGAAAGCGGCAATATGGAACTTCACTTCAAGGATTTCGACCCACGCCAGCTCTTTTTCTCCATTAGCGAACTTTATCAGAGTCGTGCCCAGGAAAAGGAGATCGACCTCTCTATAGAGTTTTGTCGGGATGGAGAGGAGACTCCTGTGCTGCACTCCGATCCCGTACGCATCCGTCAGGTTTTGAGCAACCTTCTCTCCAACGCCATCAAGTTTACCCCTCGAGGGGGGAAAGTGCTTGTCAGTGCCTGCTATCGCGACGGATGGCTAAGTATCAGTGTCAAAGACAACGGTATTGGGATGAGCCCGGCAGATCAGGAACGGATTTTTCAACCCTTCCAGCAGGCTTCAGGCCGGGACAGCAATATCCAGGGTACGGGACTTGGGTTGACAATCAGTCGGGAAATAGCCGAAAAGCTAAAAGGCCGTTTGGAAGTCCGGAGTTCTCCCGGTCTGGGCAGCACCTTTACCTTCTCCTTTCCCGCCCGGAAGGTCAATAGACCCCGTGTCGCTGCCGGAGAGACTCCTCTGCGCTCCCGAAAAGTTCCCGAACATATTGACGCACATCTGCTGATCGTCGAAGATGTACGAGCCAATCAGATGTTTCTCACTATGGTACTCGATCGACATGGCATCAGCTATAAGATCGCCAATGACGGAGTCGAAGCGGTAGACCTCTATCGTGTCAACCACTTCGACCTCATCCTGATGGATGAGAACATGCCGCGTATGAGTGGGATCCAGGCCACGGAGAAGATCCGCCAAATAGAAGAAGAGGAAGGGCGCGAACCCATACCCATTATCGCCCTGACCGCAAATGCCGTTGCCGGGGATCGGGAACGGATTCTCAAAGCGGGCATGGACGAGTATATCAGCAAACCGGTCAATCCCGACAAGCTGATCCGTACAATCGCCACCTTGCTGAACAAGTGGTCCTGAGTTATCGGATTTTGTCACTCTATTTATTAAGAATCTCAAGCAGAGACGCTTCACTCATCGCACGGGCATAATACCACCCCTGGATCATCAACGGCCCGTATTGGGCAACGATTCGCTGTTCTTCTTGACGCTCCACACCCTCCACCACGACTTCCAGGCCCAGGGCTCCCGCTGTTTGGAGCATCGCTTTGAAGAGCCGATGCGTTTTGAGGTCCTGATCGATTCTACTGACATATTCCCGATCGATTTTCAAGGTATGTACGGGGAGTTCTGTCAGTGTTCTCAAAGAGGTATAGCCCGTTCCATAATCATCGATTTCGATCCTGATTCCCATCCCCCGGATTTTGGAGAGGATCTCCCGCATCACCGTCATATTGTGGGCAAAGACATTCTCAGTGATCTCAAAATGGAGCGAACGACCCCGCAATCCATAAGCGTCAAAAAAGAACTCCAAATCACTGAGAAAATCCCGATGAAACAATAAAGTAGGAGAGAGATTGATTGAAAGGGTAAAGTCTGATGCTCCGACCTCCTCGAGCTTTTCGAAAGTTTTGGCGGCCTGAATGAGCGCCCGATTGGTCAGAGAACGAATCATACCCGTCTGTTCCGCCAAAGGCAGGAAAAGATCCGGGCCAAGTTCTCCCGCTCTTGGATCCTTCCACCGCACTAGCATTTCGGCCCCCACATAGCGTTGCCGCTTCAAACAGTACTGTGGCTGAAAAAGGAAATAGATCTCTTCGGTTTCAATCGCTTCAGGTAGTGCTTGCCTCAAATACTCCAAATCTTCCAACGGTGCATCGGTATGGAGTTGGTTGAAAAGAGATATTCGGTTCCATCCGCTTACCTTGGCTTCCCGCATCGCCCTGTCCGCAAACCGCACCAGTTCCATACCCTCACGGCTATCGTAGGGAAAAAAAGCGATCCCGATGGAGATATTGAGATAAAAGAGATCGCCTCCTATCGCCACTGGTTCGGCATTGAGATGGAGCAGTTTTTTCGCGAAAGCCTCCGCATCGTTGATCCGTTGAATTCCTGAGAGCACATAGACGAACTTCTCGTCACCGATGTAAGCCAGATAATCCGAATCCCCCAGTAAATCCGAGAGTTTCTTTGCCAGCTCGACGAGCACCTTGTCTCCCCGGCTACTACCGCTACGGGTATCAAAACGGTAGACGTCATCGAAGGCTACCAGTAGAAGCGCTCCTGCCCTCTCCTCTTCGGAAGAGACCAGGTAATGCCTAGACAGCACGTCGTAAAGCGCCTGAATGTTGGGAAGCCCCGTCAGTTTGTCCAGCAACGGCATCGCATCTCTGCCCTCGGACAGGTCATGGGTATCAGTCAAGATGAGCAGGCAGCGACCTGAATCCTTCCGATCCTCTTCAAGGGGATAACAGTCTATTCGCCCATCAAAGGCACCGTGGACTCTTGTTGACCAGGCACGTTTTCCACCTAAGAGTCCGGGAGGCAGATACTGTTGCGTAAATTGTTCACCAAAAAGTTCATCCAATGAACGTGCCGCGACATCCCCCTGGGGAAAAAGAGCCTCTACCCGTTCATTTCGTTCCAAAATGCACCCGTATTTATCGACCACAATCGCAGCATTCCGGAGATGATTGCAAACCTGAGGATTGGACACGAAAGGACTCCTAAAGCTGCAGCAAGGCCCGTAGATTTTCTTTAAATACTGTCGGGAGAATCGGCTTTTTGAAGTAGGCGTCGAAGTTTCCCTGATCCTCTTCGTATCGCTCGGGATAGATCGTCAAGGCGGCCACCCGGGTCCGTCCTCCCTTTTCCCGGATAATGCTGACAACATCGCTTCCCGTCCCGTCGGGAAGATTCATATCCACGATGGCGACGTCATACTCTCTACCGGTGATCAGATCTTTCGCTGCTTCGACACTGCCTGCCGTATCGATATCGATCTTCACTCCAAGATCTTTTTCTAGCGATTCGATTACCTTGGTCTCGAATTCAAGTATAAAACCTATATCATCCACAAGCAATATGCTTTTGCGTTCCATCATCAAAAACTTCCTTCCCAGCCTTTGCATAATTCTAACGTAGTTTTTCTTCCTCATGATTAGAAGCCCACTATGATATAATCATTATCAAAAGAGAGGTGTGCCAATGAAACTGGGTGTGAATATCGATCATATCGCCGTTTTGAGAGAAGCCCGGAAGATCAACGACCCCGATCCATTGCAGGCCCTAGGAATCTGTCAACGAGCCGGAGCGGATCAGATCACGATCCATCTGCGTGAAGACCGTCGCCATATCCACGACGACGATGCCGCGGCAATCATCCGCCACGCCCCTCTTCCGGTCAATCTCGAATGTGCGACGGCGTCGGATATCCTTGATTTCGTCGTGCGGCATCGCCCTCAGCGAGCGACCATCGTCCCCGAAAAACGCAATGAAATCACGACGGAGGGAGGACTTGCCGTCACGGGAGATCAACCTATACTGCAGGCGGCAATCAGTCGTCTCAAAGAAGCGGAGATCGAAGTCTCCCTCTTCATCGATCCCCATCCAGACGCCCTCCTCGCAGCCAAAGAGCTCGGAGCCGACTGGATTGAGTTTCACACCGGACGTTACGCCAACCTCTGGGCGATGTTCCATACCAATCTTGCTCGTACCCGCCATCGCATCCCCGAGCTCGACCTTCCCCGTGATGAGCTCTCAACGATGCTCCAAGAGGAGTACGCCCGTCTCTCCGAACTCGCCCAGAATGCCCGGGAGGCTCACCTTCGTGTCGCCGCAGGACACGGTCTCAACTATCACAACGTCACTCCCATCGCCGCCATCAAAGAGATCGAAGAACTCAATATCGGCCAGAGTATTATCGCCCGATCGGTTTTCACAGGCCTTGAACCTGCAATCCGGGAGATGAAAGCACTTATCAAAAGGGCCGGACTGTGAAAAAAGTCGCCGTTTCCGTCGGTGATATGAACGGCATCGGCATTGCCCTGGCGCTAGAAGCTCACTCCCGAGTCTCCAGCCTTGTCCAGCCTCTCTACCTCGTAGATCGGGAGATGCTCCGACAGGCCGCAAAACTTCTTAAGCGAGATATCCCCAAAGACTTTCATATCCTCGCGCCCGATGCCGTCCCTTTCGCCATTCGGCCCGGGTGTGTCGATGCTGCGGCAGGAGCCTACAGCTTCGCCTCCTTCAAAGCCGCCGTCGACCTCTGCATCGAGGGGCATGCCGATGCTTTATGCACCCTTCCTATTCACAAAGAGGCCTGGAGCCTGGCCGGCATCCCCTACAAAGGACACACCGATGCGCTACGGGACTTCTTCGATGCCCAGGCGATCATGATGCTGGGCTGCCCCGAGATGTACGTGGGGCTCTACACCGAGCATATTCCTCTGCGAGAGGTTCCCGATGCTCTCGATACCCAAAAGCTGGAGCGCTTTTTACTCGATTTTTATCGCGAAGCCGCACCTACGGGACCCATCGGGGTCTTAGGACTCAACCCCCACGCCGGAGACGGGGGTGTCCTGGGTCAAGAGGAGCAGAAGGTCCGCGCGGCCATTGATGCAGCAAATCGGCAGATCCTCCAAGATTCAAACCCCAGAAACCCAAACCCTCCTTTCGTCGGCCCCCTCGTTCCCGATACCGCCTTTACCCCTACAATGCGTGAACGCTTCATCCACTACGTTGCCCTCTATCACGATCAGGGACTCATTCCCCTTAAGGCTCTCTACTTCGATGAGAGTATCAACGTCTCTCTCAATCTTCCTATTTTGCGCACCAGTGTCGATCACGGAACCGCCTTTGATATCGCCTACACCCACACCAAACCCCGGGATCGCAGCTATCTCAACGCTATCCGATACATTGCCCAGCAACCGCATCGCGCCTAGCCGTCAACAAGACGGGATACGGCTGGCTCAAGCGATATCCCCTGAATAATCTCCATCACTTTCCCACGTAGAGCTGACGAGGACGGGCGATCTTGCCCTCCGGAGCTTTTTTAAACTCGATCCACTGTGCGATCCATCCGACGGTCCGGCCGATGACGAAAACGGGAGTAAACATGGAGCGCGGAAGCCCTAGGGCCGTGAGGATAATTCCCGAGTAGAAGTCGATGTTGGGATAGAGTTTACGCCGGATAAAGTATTCGTCGTTGAGGGCGATCTCTTCGATACGCTGGGCGATCCGCAACAATTCGCTGTCGAGATCCAGCTCCTCTCTAAGCTGATCCTGGAGGGTCTTGAGGATGCGGGCACGGGGATCGAAGTTTTTGTAGACCCGGTGGCCGAAGCCCATGAGTCGGAAGGGATCGTCGGGATCTTTGGCCCGGGCGATGAACTTGTCGACATTCTCGACGCTGCCGATCATCTTTAGCTGCTCAATGACCGATTCGTTGGCCCCGCCGTGGGCCCGTCCCCAAAGTGCGGCAATCCCCGAAGAGATCGCTACGTAGGGATGGGCTCCGGTAGAGGCGACGCTACGTACGACGGTCGTCGAGGCATTTTGCTCATGGTCGGCATGAAGGGTGAAGATAGTATCGAGCGCCGCCACTTCGATCGGTTTGATCTCCCGGTATCCGTCGGGGTCCCTATGCATCTTGCCCCCGGGATAAGCCCGAAGCATATAGAGAAAATTTTCGGTAAAACTACGGTCGATGTCAGGGTAGATATAGGTCGCCTGGATACTGTGACGATAGGCAAAGGCCGCCAGTGTCGGCATCTTGGCGATAATGCGATGAGCCATCTCCCGGTAGTCTGCATCGTTCTCCAGCTTGAGGTGCTCATAGTAGAAGCTGGAGAGTGCCGTCACGCCGGCACTGAGAGCCGACATAGGGTGCGCGTTGTCGGGCATCATCTCAAAGAGTTTGACCAGCCCCTCGGGCAAAAAGCTCCGATGGCGCAGCTCCAGATCAAAGGCAGTCAACTCATCCTCCGTCGGGAGTTCACCCTCCAAAAGCAGATGACAGACTTCCAGGTAGCTATGCCCCGTGGCCAACTCTTCGATGGGCATCCCCCGGTAGCGCAGTTCCCCCTTTTCCCCGTCGATGAAGGTGATTTGCGAACGGCAGCTCGCCGTGGAGGTAAAGCCGGGATCGTAGCTGAAGATCCCGCTCTCTTTGTAGAAGTTGCGCATATCCACCGCCGCGGGCCCGCGGGTTCCTTCCAGGATCGGATATTCGTACTCTTTACCGGTTCGGTTATCGATGAGGGTCATTGTTTTCTTGGCCATCTTTCACTCCTTTTGCCTGAGGGTACCCGTCGATTATAGCACAAGAGGAACCCGGGAAAACGGCGATTTTTCCATCTTTAAGCTCATCGAATGATTTAGATTTGTTCCCCGGATTTTTCCGCCTCTGCATCTATGGTAAAATGCCGTTCCCAATCGAAGAATACCCTTTGATATTCAAAAATATAAGGCTACCGCTTGTTTACCCTCAAGAACTACACTCGAGATAACCTCAAAAACGACATTCTCTCCGGCCTAGTCGTCGCCGTCGCCCTGGTCCCCGAGGCAATCGCTTTTAGCTTTATCGTCGGCATCAACCCCATCATCGGCCTCTACACCGCCTTCATCCTGGGGCTCGTCACCGCAATTCTGGGAGGGAAACCCGGCATGATCAGCGGTGCCACCGGTTCGGTGGCGGTGGTCCTGGTCGGTCTGGCTGTCGAAGCGGGAGATTTACTTCAACGATCAGGCCTCAGCGGCGACGCCTTGGCCATTGGCGTACTGCAGTACATCTTCCTCGCTGCCATTCTCGCCGGAGCGATCCAGATCCTCTTCGGGATTTTACGCTTCGGCAAATTCATCCGCCTCGTTCCGCTGCCGGCGATCTACGGCTTCGTCAACGGCCTGGCCATCGTCATCGCTCTGGCCCAGCTGAAGTTTTTTCACGGGCAAAACTGGGTCATGTACGCCATCGTTGCGGCGACGATGCTCATCATGGTCTACCTGCCCCGCTACACCAAAGCCGTCCCCGCGGGCCTGGTGGCCATCGTCCTCATGACCCTGCTGGTAGCCTTGGGCCATATCGATACGCTCCTCATCGGCGATCTGGCCAACCTGAGCGAATTTAAGGGGCAGCTTCCCTCCTTTCATATCCCCCCGACACTCTTAAGCTGGGAGGCCCTGAAGCTCGTCGCCCCCTACGCTGTCATCGTCGCCCTGGTGGGCCTCATCGAATCCTTGCTGACCCTGGCGGTCCTGGACGAGATGAGCGGTACCCGGGGCAGCGGCAACAAAGAGTGCATCGCCCAGGGCGTCGGCAACGTCACCTGCGGCTTCTTCGGCGCTATGCCCGGCTGTGCCATGATCGGCCAGTCGATCATCAACTTCACTTCCGGCGGCCTGGGGCGCCTCTCCTCGGCTACGGCGGCCATCGGCCTAATGGTCTTGGTGGCTTCTCTCACCGATCTGCTCAATATCATTCCCGTCGGCGTCCTGGTTGGCATCATGTTCATGGTCAGTATCGGCACCTTCGAGTGGAGCAGCTTCGGACATCTAAAAAAGATGCCACCGGAAGACGCCTTCGTCATGCTGGTGGTGACGATCGTCACCATCTTCTTCGACCTAGCCATCGCCGTCATTATCGGCGTGGTCATCTCCGCCCTGGTCTTCGCCTGGAAACACGCCAAGATCACCGCCCACTCCCGGATGCTGGGGAGCCATGCCAAGCTTTACGAGCTCTCCGGCCCCCTCTTCTTCGGCTCGGTCCAGTCCTTCCACGAGGTCTTCGACCCCGAAAAGGACCCCAAAGCGGTGATCGTTGATTTCAAAAACACCCGGGTCATGGACTCCAGCGGCGTCGAAGCGATTGAGAAGATCAGCCAAAAGTACGCCAAAGCAGGCAAGAAACTCACCCTGCGACACCTCAGCGACGACTGCAAAGCGGTTCTCGCCCGAGCCCAGGCCAACATCACCCAGGAGGAGGATGACCCCCACTACAAAGTCGCCCGGGATTATTGACGCCGGGCCAGCCCCTCTCTGTGCTGAAACACTCTTCTCTTACATTTGAGAATGATCTAAACTAAAACAGATCGAAAGGTTGGATCTTGTCCAG
>Ga0256833_1001056_pt1 | contig 20802 bp, 15 predicted proteins | sample 356284metaG_FD_190535 | JGI IMG/M metagenome (GOLD analysis project Ga0256833, IMG submission 190535) | Hydrothermal vent microbial communities from Mid Atlantic Ridge, Atlantic Ocean - 356-284 | ecosystem: Environmental > Aquatic > Marine > Hydrothermal vents | place: Atlantic Ocean: Mid... | reverse complement strand
GCATCTGTTCCCGGACCAGGTGCGTCACCACCCCCAGGTCCGTCGCCACCCCCACCTTCAAGACCCCGTCCGTAAAGGCAAAGCCAAGGGGCTCCACCGCGTCGTGAGAGATGAGGAAAGGACTGAACCACAAGACCCCGATCTCGAAGGGCGTCTCCGGATCGATACATTCAATCCGGGGAAGACTCCCCACCGCGTCCTCCGCCGCCTGATAGGTGCGTTCCGTCATGTAAACAGGAAGATCGTAACGCCGGGCCAGGGGGCCCACCCCGCGGATATGGTCGGTGTGCTCGTGGGTTACCAGGATGGCGGAAAGGTCGGCGGGCAACGCCCCGACAAGGGCCATGCGCCGTTCGATCTCCCTGGCCGACAGTCCCACATCCAGTAAAACCGCCGTTTTTCCCGATTTCACGTAGAGGGAATTCCCCTTGCTGCCGCTGGCGAGCGCCACGATTTCCATGGCTCTTGACCTATCCCGAATCCCCCGAAAAGTCAAGATATGCCGTCGATTCAAGGGATGGAAGATTAAAAGGAAATCACACGGGCACCGCCCAAAATTCTTGCAAATAGGGGAACTGTAAGATATACACAATGAATCGAGATTGGAAAAACCATTCATTTTAACATAGAAAAAACCATGGAGGACATACATGGCCAAACACATCGGAATCGTGGCGTGCAGCGCCGAGGGGGCGGCGTTGTGTTACCGGACGATATGCGCCGAGGCCCCCTGTCTCATGGGGGAGCACATGCACCCTGAGATCAGCATGCACACGCACCCGTTGGGACGGTACATGGCTCACATCCGGGCCGGTGACTGGAAAGGCGTGGCCGATCTCATGCTGTCGTCGGCGGAGAAACTCGCCGCCATCGGGGCCGAGTTCGCCGTCTGTCCCGACAATACCATCCACCAGGCCTTTGGGCTGGTCGCGGGAAAATCCCCCATCCCGTGGCTGCACATCGCGGAGGCGGTGGCCGGGGAGGCGAAGCGGCGAGGGTTTTCCCGGCTCGCCGTCCTGGGGACGAAGTATCTCATGACCGGGCCCGTCTACCCGGAGACGCTGGAAAAGTTCGGCATCGCCTGGGAGATTCCGGACGAACGGCAGCGGGAACGGATCGACGAAATCATCTTCAAAGAGCTCGTCAACGGCATCTTCCCCGACAAATCGCGCCGCTACTTCAACGCGGTTATCGACCGGCTCAAGAAACGGGGTTGCGACGCGGCGATCCTCGGGTGCACGGAGATCCCGCTCATCGTCGACCCGAACGACTGCCCGTTGCCCACGCTGGACTCGACCCGCCTCCTGGCAAGGGCCGCTTTAAAAACCGCCATAGGTGAGGAATGAAGAAGAACGGGACGATTCCTACCGTCGTGGCGGTGCCCGATAATCTTTCGCACCTCAGGGACGCGCTGGCCGGGCTGATCGCGGAGCGGGACCAGTTGATTCACGCGGTCATTCCCAACATCGAGGCGGACTACCAGTTGAAGATCGGGGCCCTCGAATACGAGAAGTTCGAGGCACGGGGGACCGGGCACGTTGCCCCAATACAAACGGAAGACCATGACCGGTAAACGGAAGAGACGCGGCAGGACCGAACACACGCGTCGGGAACTGGCGGCGTATGACGTACCCGGCGGCGAGATTGTTCTCTACCAGGCGCCGGAGGGGTCGGTGAGTCTGGACGTGCGGCTGCTTTTTCATGTGGTTGAGGCTATGAGCTTGGAATGCGTTCGCAACCTTGGGCACATGCGTGAGATGGTGCTTCTCATTCGCAACATCGCCGCCCAGGCCCGGGCGCCCGGGGAAGTGATGGAATGGATAGAGATTGTCCAAGATGATCTCGACGCGGTTTTCACGGCCCTCGCGGAAGGAAGAACCGGTTAGACGGGTGTGTCGGGGAACCCCGGCCTGAATCCGCCGTCCATGGATACACTTCTATAAAGAAATCGGCGCCGTTTTTCTATCGTTGACATCAATGGGAATGAAAAGTAAGATACCTTCCGGCCGTTTGGTCCCCGAGGTGATAAACAGATGACGTTGCAATCCATACAGGATTACGTGAAAAGGTGCGCCGAGGTCTTCGCGAAGGTCACGCGCATCAACGTGGAGGTGGCCGACAGCGACTTCATCCGTATCGCGGGAACCGGCCCCTACGCGTCCGGGGTGGGCAAGGATATCAGCCGCGAGGGAGAGATCTACCGCTACGTGATGACCAACGGCCGCACCTTCTGCCTGGAGGATCCCCGGCTCCACCCCCTCTGCCAGGCCTGCTCGAACAAATCCCGCTGCCGGGAGGCCCTGCTCCTCTGCACGCCCATCTTTTCCGGCAACGAGATCGCGGGGGTCATCGGCCTTGTCTGTTTCACCGCGGAGGAACGGGAACGCGTCCAGGCCAACAAGGAGACCTATACCTATTTCCTCGTCCAGATCGCGGAGCTGCTGCGACACAAGCTGGAGGACCAGCGGGAGCTGAAAAAGGCCGAGCACTTCCTCGATCTGATGATGCAGGTGGTGGATATCAACAACCGGGGAGTGGTTGTCTTCAACACCTCCGGAGGTGTTACCTATCTCAACCGGCTGGCGCGGGAGACCCTGGGTATCCCGGACGGGGCCAATCCCGCCGGGCTGAAGGTTATGCCTACGGGCAACCGTTACTCCGATTTCGATGAGTTCGAGGTGGCGGCGGGCGGGGAGAAGCGGGTGCTTCTCGGCCAGTTGACGGAACTGCCGCCCCGGGATCCCCTCTTCGGCAGCGTGTTCATCTTCGACCTCTTGTCGCGGGTGGCCCGGAGGATCTCCGAGTTCACCGCCCGGGACCGCATCTACGGGATCGATTTCATCATCGGAAGGTCGAAGGGGATCAAGCTGCTCAAGGCCCAGATCCGGCGCATCGCCGACTCGTCTTCCACGGTTCTCATCACCGGGGAGACGGGCACGGGAAAGGAGCTGGTGGCGCGGGCCATCCACGGGGAGAGCAACAGGCGGGACAAGCCCTTCATCGCCGTCAACTGCGGGGCGATTCCGGATACCCTGCTGGAAAGCGAGTTCTTCGGCTACGCAAAGGGGGCCTTCAGCGGCGCGGACCCCAGGGGAAAGATCGGCAAGTTCGAACTGGCGAACGGGGGCGTTCTCTTTCTCGACGAGATCGGCAGCCTCCCCCTCTACCTCCAGGTCAAGCTCCTCCGGGTGCTGCAGGAACGCCAGTTCACCCGCGTGGGGTCCAACAAGCTTATCCACGTGGATATCCGGGTCATCGCCGCGGCGAACGACAATCTTCACGAGCTGATGGCGCAGGGACGGTTCCGCCGGGACCTCTTCTACCGCCTGAACGTCATTCCCCTCGAGGTGCCGCCCCTCCGGGAGAGGCCTGAGGACATCCCCGTTCTCGCCCGTTTCTTCTTCGAGAAATACTGTGACCTCCTGTCCAAGCAATCGGTGGGGATGGACGATGCCATTTTTGACGTCCTTTGCGCCTACCGCTGGCCTGGCAACGTCCGGGAATTGGAGAACGTCATCGAATTCATGGTGAACATGGTTTCCGGGTCCGGTACCCTTCACGCGGGCCTGTTTCCGCCCTACCTGTCGCGGGAGTTGGACGCCGGGAATGTGCCCGCGCCGCCGGGCGAGGGGCAAGACCCCGGTGGGAAGATCCTCCCCTTGCGTGTTCTCGAGCGCCAGGTCATCACGTCGGCCCTCGAACATTTCGGCCGTGACGCCAAGGGGAAACGCCGCGCCGCGGAGGCGCTCCAGATAAGCGTCGCGACCCTCTACCGCAAGATCAAGGAATACGGCCTGTCCGGCTGAGTTTAGGCGCGTGCGTTCTCGAATAAAGACGGTATTCTCATTTTGATAACGCGACGCGGGAAGGCGTCTTTCCCCCGTTTCCGGTAACCAACGAATAATACAGCCGAATCGGGGAAATGGCGCGTGGAGGGTTGCATGGCACCTTTCTTGCAATCTACAAGACGAACCAAAAGCCTAAAAAAGGAGTCACGCAATGAAAAAAGAGATTATCGCGACGGAAAATGCCCCGAAGGCCGTGGGCCCCTATTCGCAGGCCGTCCGGAGCGGCAACACGCTCTACGTTTCCGGCCAGCTTCCCATCGACCCGGCGACGGGCAAGATGCCCGAGTCCCCCGCGGAGCAGGCGAGACAGAGCCTGTCGAACATCCGGGCCATCGTGGAGGCGGCGGGCGCCGATATGTCCCGCGTCGTTCGCTGCGGCATATTCATGACCGACCTGAACGCCTTTCAGACCGTCAACGAGGTCTACGCCTCCTTCTTCGAGGGGGATTACCCCGCGCGTTCCACGGTGGAGGTCGCCCGCCTGCCGCTGGGCGCCAAGGTCGAGATCGACGCGATCGTGGAAGTTTGAGGACGTCCCATGAACGATATTAAATTTCTTGAAAACAAGCATCTCAAAAAGGCCGGTGAGGGGGCCGAGCTCGCCTTTCTCGCCCCGGGAGAGGCGGAGAAGGCGCGGGCCTACCACAGGAGTTTCGCGGCCTACGCCCCCACGCCCCTGGTAGCGCTGCCCAAACTGGCCAAGACATTGGGGGTGGGGCGCGTGTTCGTCAAGGACGAGTCGTACCGGTTCGGCCTGAACGCCTTCAAGGTGCTGGGGGCCTCCTACGCCATCGGGCGTTACCTGGCGGAAAGGCTGGGAAAGGATATCGGGGAGGTTTCCTTCGATTACCTGCGCTCCCCGGAGGTCCGTAACCAGCTTGGGACAATCACCTTTACCACCGCCACCGACGGGAATCACGGGCGCGCGGTCGCCTGGGCGGCGCAGCAACTGGGGCACAGGGCCGTTATCTACATGCCGAAGGGATCCGACCCGACGCGGCTGGCGAATATCCGCGCCCACGGCGCCGAGGCGAGCATCACGGACCTGAATTACGACGATGCCGTTCGCCTGTCCTACCGGATGGCCCGGGAAAACGGGTGGGTCATCGTCCAGGATACCGCCTGGGAGGGCTACGAGGACATCCCCACCTGGATCATGCAGGGATACGCCACCCTTGGCCTGGAGGCCATGGCGCAATTAGGCGCCGAGGGCATCGACTGCCCCACCCACCTCTTTTTGCAGGCGGGGGTCGGGTCCTATGCGGGAGGGGTCTTGGGATTCCTCACCGCCAAGCTCGGGGACGCCCGTCCCACCACGGTCATCGTGGAACCCCACCAGGCGAACTGCATCTACCGGTCCGCGCTGGCCGGCGACGGCCGTCCCCACAAGGTGGGAGGCGACCTGGATACCCTCATGGCGGGCCTGGCCTGCGGGGAACCCAATACCATCAGCTGGAAGATCCTCCGGGACTACGCGCACGGATACATCTCGTGCCCGGATTGGGTGGCCGCCAATGGCATGCGGATCCTTGCCGCCCCGCGCCGGGGAGACACCCCGGTCGTCTCCGGAGAGTCGGGAGCCGTAACCTGCGGGCTGCTGGAGTTCCTCATGGCGCATCCCGGCGGCGAAGAGATTCGAAAGGCCCTCGATCTGAACAATGACGCCACGGTGCTGCTCATCAGCACGGAAGGCGATACCTCCCCCAAGACCTACCGGGATATCGTCTGGTACGGGCGGTATCCCTCCCGGGCGTGAGATGCGGCTGTCCGTCGGGTTTACCCTCTCTTGGAATTTCAAGGGAAAAATAGTACAAATAGGACATGAAATCGCGACGAGACATCACGGGTTGAACCCGAGATGGAAAGACACGAATTCGGAACCAGCCGGACATCGTTTTTTAAAGAGGGCCGAGACCGGCGACGTTCGCCGGGCCGGCATCATGTCAGCGGGGGGAGGGATCCATGAAGACATAGGTATTTTTTCGATTTTCCGGGAAGTGAAAGAATTAGGTGGAGGAATGACCATGGTGAAATCGGGCGCTACGATTTGAGAACAGGTCATTTTCTTGTAAGTCAACGTGTTTCATAAAAAAAGGAGGTAATTGCATGAAAGGTCTGAAACTATTTTTGAGCATTCTGGTTGTCGCGGCGCTCATCGGCGCGGGGATCTTCCTCGCGAAGGGGACGGTCGCGCAGGCGAAAGAGGCCAAGACAATGAAGGTCGCCTTCATCTACCCGGGCCCCCGGAACGATGGCGGTTGGTCCCAGGCCCACGACAACGGGCGGATTTATCTCGAAAAGAAGCTGCCGAACGTGAAGACGTCCTACTCGGAAAGCGTTAAGGAAGGCGCCCCCGCGGAAAAGGTCATCCGGGCATACGTGAACCAGGGCTACAAGGTTATCTTTGCCACCAGTTTCGGCTACATGGACCCCATGCTCAACGTGGCCAAGGACTATCCCGACGTGGTTTTCGAGCATTGCTCCGGATTCAAAAAGGCCAAGAACATGGGGAACTACTTCGGGAGGATGTATCAGCCCGACTATCTAGCCGGCCTGATCGCCGGGTTCATGACCAAGTCGAACTACATTGGGTTCGTGGCCCCTTTCCCCATCCCCGAGGTGGTGCGTGAAATCGATTCCTTCACCATCGGGGTGCGCGAGGTCAATCCCAAGGCCGAGGTTCATGTCATCTGGACCAACTCCTGGTTCGATCCCGTCAAGGAAGGCAACGCGGCGCAGACCTTCCTGACCAACGGCGCCGACGTGATCGCCAGCGGCGTCGACTCCCCCGCCCCCATCAACGCGGCGGCGAAGAAGGGGAAATTTGCTGTTGGCTACGACTCCGATATGGCACACTTCGCCCCCAAGGCGGTGTTGTGCTCCCGCGTGTGGGACTGGGGCCCCTTCTACGTCAAGACGGTGAAGGCCGTGATGGACGGGACCTGGAAGTCGGAATCCTTCTGGGGCGGCATGGAGACGGGAATCGTGAAACTTTCGCCCTACGGTCCCATGGTGCCGGAGAAGGTGAAGAAATACGTGGAGGCAAAGAAGAAACTGATTATCGCCAAGAAATACGACCCATTCGAGGGCCCCATCTACGACCAGAAGGGCAACCTGAAGGTGAAGAAGGGCCAGATTTTGTCCGACAAGGACAAGCTGAGCCTCCAGTGGTTCGTCAAGGGCGTGGTGGGAACCATCCCCAAGAGCGGTTCATAAACGTAAAACAGGCATGCGGGGTTCCGGTTCGCCGAAACCGGAACCCCGTCCCTCGCGAGGAGAGCTTCAACCCGACACGCGGGCAGGATCATGCAAAAGACGCCAGAAACGATCGTAAGGCTTCATCATATATCGAAATATTTTCCAGGCGTCCTCGCCAACGACAAGGTCGATTTCGACCTGAGGAAGGGCGAGATCCACACGCTCCTCGGGGAAAACGGCGCGGGGAAAAGCACCCTGATGAACATCCTCGACGGACTCTACCAGCCCGACGAGGGCGAGATCTATATCAACGGCCGGCGGGTGCGGCTCCACACGCCCATCGACGCCATGCGCAACGGCATCGGCATGATTCACCAGCACTTCATGCTGGTGGAGACCCTCACCGTGCTTGAAAATGTCATCCTCGGCATCAAGTCCGAGCCGTTCTACATCAACAAGAAACAGACGGCCGCCCGCATCCTGGAGATCTCGGACCGTTACAACTTCGGGATCGATCCCTCGCTCAAGATATGGCAGCTGTCCGTGGGAGAGCAGCAGAAAGTCGAGATCATCAAGACCCTCTTTCGGGGGGCGCATATCCTCATCCTGGACGAACCGACGGCGGTTCTCACGCCCCAGGAGGCCGACGCCTTCTTCGAGATCCTGGAGCAGATGACGGGGGAGGGAAAGTCGATCATCTTCATCAGCCACAAGCTGAACGAGGTGATGAAGATCTCCGACCGGATCACCGTCATGCGCAAGGGCAAGGTCATCGGAACCGTGAACAAGGAAGATACCTCCGAGGAAAACCTGGCGGAGATGATGGTCGGGCGGAAGGTCCTCTTCAGCCTGGACCGGAAACCCATGCAACGGGGCGAGGAGGCCCTGAAACTCGAGAACGTCCAGGCCTACAACGACAAAGGAATCAAGGCCCTGAAGGGGGTCAGCCTGAGCATCCGAGGCGGGGAGATCTTCGGCATCGCGGGCGTGTCCGGCAACGGGCAGCGCATCCTCTCCGACGCCATCGCCGGGCTCCGCCCCGTGTCAGGGGGAAAGATATATCTGAAGGGGAAGGACATCACGGGCCTCTCCCCGAGGGAAATCACCCGGCTGGGGCTCTGTTACGTCCCCCCCGACCGGCTCAAGATGGGACTGGTGCCCAACCTCTCCTCCGTGGAAAACGCCATCCTGCGCTGCTATACCCGCCCCCCCGTCTGCCAGAGCTGCTTCATCAATTATGCCAAGGCGACCCATTACGCCGAAAAGCTCATCGAGGAATACGACATCATGGTCCCCAGGAGGGACGCCCCCGTCAAGCTCCTTTCCGGCGGCAACATGCAGAAACTCCTCTTCGCGCGGGAGGTGTCGGAACAACCGGAGGTCCTGGTCGCCGTCCATCCCACGCGGGGACTCGACATCGGCGCCACGGAATTTATCCGCAAGGAACTCGTCAAGCAGCGGAACAACGGCGTGGCGGTGCTCCTGATTTCCGAGGATCTCGACGAAATCTTCATGCTTTCCGACCGGATCGGCGTCATCTTCGAAGGGGAGATTCTCGACGTCATGGATATCGAGGAAGCGGATTTCGAGAAGGTCGGCCTGCTGATGGCCGGGCTGAAAGAAAAACTCCCAAACATGGAGGAGGCAACCCCTGCGGCTCGTCAAGCGTGATAAAACCCCGACCTACGTAAAGATCGCCAACCCCGTCATCTCCATTCTCGTGGGGCTGATCGCGGGAGGCATCGCCATCATTTTCACCCGGACCAACCCGCTCACGGTTTACCATGCCATTCTGGTGGGGGCCTTCGGAAGCACCTACAACTTCTCGGAGACCCTCGTGGCCGCCATTCCGCTCATCCTCATCTCGGCCGGGCTCCTTTTGGCCTTCAAGATGAAGTTCTGGAACATCGGCGCCTACGGCCAATACATCATCGGGGCCATGTGCAGTTCCTACATCGCCCTCCACGTTTCCCAGCAGAGTTCCAGCGTGCTCGTCCTGTCGCTCATGGTCCTGGCGGGGCTGATCGGGGGCGCCGTGTGGGCCACCATCTCCGCGCTGCTCAAGCTCTTTTGGGAGGTCAATGAGGTCATCTCCACCCTCCTTTTGAACTACATCGCCCTCTACATCCTCGATTTCTTCATGCATGGGCCCTGGCGGGACCCGGCAAGCCACGGCTTTCCCCTCAGCAAGCCCTTTCCCGCCTGCGCGCAGCTTCCCATCCTCCTCCACCGCACGCGGATCCACCTGGGGCTGGTCTTCGGCGTCATTGCCACCATCGTGATTTACATCCTTATCAAGAAAACCCGGTTCGGCTACGAGAACGAGGTCATCGGGGAAAACCCCACCGCCGCCAAATACGCCGGCATCAATGTCTTCCGGAATACCTTGATTGCCGCGGGGATCAGCGGCGGGCTGGCCGGACTGGCGGGGATGGCCCAGGTATCCGGCATTATTCACATGATCCAGATGGAGATTAACGCGGACTACGGCTATACCGCCATCATCGTTTCCTGGCTGGGGGCCCTGAATCCCATCGCCTCCTTCTTCGTCGCCATCATCCTGGGCGGCCTGGAGGCGGGGGGCTACCAGATTCAGATGACGATGAACGTCCCCTTCGGCATCGTGGGGGTCATCGAGAGCTCCATCCTCTTCGCCCTGTTGGGAGGGGAGCTCTTCAAAACGCACAAACTCGTCCTAAGGAGGAAAAAATCGCACCGTCAGATTCAATAATTGTCAATCTCATGGCCTCGTCGGTCCGGTCCGGGACGATCCTCCTCTTCCCGACCATCGGGGAAATCTTTGCGGAGCGGTCGGGAATCCTCAACCTTGGCATCGAGGGAATGATGGTCATCGGCGCCTTCTTCGGGTTCGTCGCGGGAAACCTGACCAAGAATCCCTACCTGGGTTTCACCGTGGGCATGCTGGCCGGCGGGCTGGCCTCCCTTATCTTCGCCTTCATCTCCATCACCCTGAAGGGCAACCAGATCGTGGCGGGGCTGGCTCTGACCATCTTCGGGCTGGGAATCACGAATTTCTACGGGCAGAAATGGATAAACACCAAGCTGGCCGTTCCCGCCCACAGCGTGGCCATCCCGGGGCTCGCCAACATCCCCGTCATCGGCCCCGTCTTCTTCAATCAGGACGTGTTTGTCTATTTCTCCTACATCGTGGCCATCGCCTTCTGGGTCATCCTCTTCCGAACGAAGAGCGGAGTCTACCTTCGGGCCGTGGGGGAGAACGCCCGGGCGGCGGACGCCATGGGCATCAGCGTGGACCGGACGCGCTATTTCTGGACCTTCGTGGGCGGGCTCCTGGCCGGGGCCGGGGGCGCCTACCTGACCATCGTCTACGCCCCTTTCTGGCTGGACGGCATTACCTCGGGGCGGGGCTGGATCGCCGTGGCCCTGGTCATCTTTGCCATGTGGAATCCCCTCTACGCCATCATCGGGGCCTACCTGTTTGGAGGGATCAACTCACTCCAGTTTCAGCTTCAGGCGTCCGGGACCACCATCCCCTCCTCCCTGCTTAGCATGCAGCCCTACCTTTTGACGCTCATCGTGGTCATCGTGGCCACCTTCATCGTGAGGGCGAAACACATCGGCGCGCCCAGGGAACTGGGACTGCCGTTCTTTAGGGAAGAACGGTAAGGGGTCATCGGGCCTTGCCTTGCGGCAAGATTTTAGTAAAAGGTTGCGTTAAGACGTTCAACGTTCAATGTCAATGTTCGAAGCTGAAAGCCGGACAAAACCCTTTACTTTTCAGTTCTATTACGAGGCCATCAAACTTATCTTCCAACTCAAAGAATTAATTGAAGTAGTAATGATGAAATCTTGGCTATTACAACTAAATTATTCGAGGGCTTTCCCAGGTGATGGTCCCCTTGGAGGAGCTTCCTGAAGCCTCCCGCTCTGCGGGAGGAGATTCACATAAACCTATTCTTGCGAAGATCTTCACATCCATTTACAAGGCGCCAGGCAAGGAGTGGATTTTTATCTTTTTGGTATAATAATCTTTTTGGACTGGAAACAGTAAGCCTCACTGAATGGATCTTGCTTTCTTTCCCACCTCTCATGCTACCCAATACCAATGACTGAACAACGTGGCACACAATACCATCAGCGCTCCCTCAATAAAAAGAAACATTCTAAATTTCCAAGACGTCCGTATTATTTCAGCAAGTAAGATGTAAATGGGGAATACTACCATCAGATAGCGCCCCAAACTTGTTGAGCCTCATAAAGCCGGGAATTATCAAAAGAATTGAAAATATCAAATAAGGCAGGGGCAAAGCCTTTCTACCTTTCCACAGTAATAAAAGAGTAAATACGCCTAAGAAGATGTGAAAAAAAACAAGTATAGCTTGTTTCCATGGGGCTAAAGAGCCCAAAAGCAAATTCTTATAAATATCTGTAAATATATTTAACTGGAAAAAAGGCCCCCAGGCATGCTGAGCGTGAATAAAGAGGAATGGGTCATGAAATCGGATACCGAGGCACATCATATATGCAAGGGAACCACTCATTCCGACTATTAAGTAAAACATTTTTCGCTTTAGTCTGCGCCAATCATATCCGGCCTTTTGGAATGCCACCAATCCGGTTCCCACGAAAGCGAAGATTCCGAGATTTCGTGTCGCGCCTGCCCCTGCAGCAAATAAAGCCGCGAGCAGATAACGTTCTCTTTCGCAAAAATAAAACGCGAAAATAAGAAAAAATAGGAATACCGCTTCCGCATAAGCCGCACTGAAATAGAAGGAAAAAGGGTTAAAAGCCAAGACATACACGGTCTTTTCAGCTATGTTCGGACCGTATTTTGTTAATACGAGCTTATAAAGGCCGAATAGAGCGAAAAGAAAAAAGATATTTGAAACGATGATTCCGGCAAGAAACACGTCGCCAGTCACCTTTCCAACCACTCGCATCAAGATGGGATACATTGGGAAAAAGTTTGTATCCTGCCCTTTTCCAGTCGGGATGTTTTTGTAACCATTTTTAGCGATTCCAGCGTACCATCCGGAATCAAATCTCGCCCACCCATCAAGGAAACGATTATTGGGAAATCCGCGCCAAAATCCCTTTCCGTTTCGGACTGGCAAGAAAACCAGCGTCGCATAAATAATTATAAATAGAATAGTTCGACTTAATAAGAACGCTTTAAATGGAGGCGAACGCAACATATATGTATGCCCTCTTGGTTGTCAATTAATAGCCTTGACCTTGATTGCTTGATGGTAATTTTTTCAATAATATATATACAACTATTTTATCCACTGCAAGAGGCGGTACGCGGTGAGATCCGCTTTGTTTTCTCCGTAACAATACGTCCCCTCCGCTCGTTTCGTCCATTGACATTCGCCTGGCGTGTGGGTATTTTCACCCTGTGGCTGGCGCAACCGACAAGAAACGGCGAATCCTCGCGGTTTTTCTGTTATTTTTTGTGTTGGGGGGGCTCTATAATATCCCCCTGATCCGCCATTTCACGAAGGCCATCCCCTACATCCGCTTTCCCGTTCCGGGCTACGAAATCCAGCGGATGAACATGGGGGATCACCTCAACCTCTACTACAACTTCTGGCTCCTGAAGGACAACCTTGTCCATCTTCGGAATCCCTTTTCCGATCCCTACCAGTTCACCTACTGGGGCAAGCGGTTTTTCAACCCGCAGATCGCCCTCTTTTCTTTCCTCTTTGCCCTCTTTTCGCCCCTGGGGGACGTGATCGCTTTCAACCTGGTGTTTCTCCTCTCGTTCGCCCTCGCAGGCGGTTTTACCTACCTCTGGCTCCGGCGGGCGGGGATTTCCCTCTGGGCCTCCCTCGCCGGGGGAATGATCGTGAGCCTGGCGCCCCACCGCCTCAGCCAGATGTGCGGGCACATCAACGGGCTGTTCTACTTTTCCTTTCCCATGCTTCTCTATTTCGGGGAGGGGATGGCCCGGAGCCCGAAGAAACGGTATCCCGTCCTCCTCGGACTCACCCTCGTCCTGATGGCGTGGACGGAATACCACATGTTTTACTACACGGCGCTGTTCCTAATGCCCTACGGTCTCTTCCTGCTGAAGAGAATCGCCGAACCAAGATCGGGTGCGGCAGGAGAGGGGAAGGCCTCCCTCCTCTCCCTGCTGGAAGGGGCCGGGGTAGGGATCGGGGTTGCCGTCATCGCCCTCCAGAAGGGATGGCCCTACCACCGGGCCTATCCCGCCCTCGTCCCCCTGTTCGCCGTTGGGTTTTATTTTCTCCTCGGGGTCTTCGCCGGGATCATCTCGGGGTTTACCGGGACGGGGGAAGAGAGGGCGCGCGGGGCGTTGGCCTCCCTTTTTCTCCCCCTCGTTCTCCTGAGTTTCTATCCCGTTAAACTCTGGGTGTCCATCCCCCAGTTCGGGCATCTCCTCTTCGCCGCCGTGGTCGTCCTGTTGGGAGTCCAGGCCTTTCGCCTCCGGGGAAACCTGGCGGGACGGGGCCTTGAGGAGGCCGTGGCGCGGCGCGTGGCGGGGCGGTTTATCCCGCTTCTTCCCCTCGGTCTCCTTGCCGGGGGGATCGTCATTGCCATCAAGAAGTTCGTCCTCGGGGGGACCATCGCCGAGCGCGGGCGGCGCCTTGCGGAGGTCCGGTACTTCTCCCCGCGCTGGGACGACCTGTTTCACCGACTCAACTACCAGGGGGAGTCGATGCTCTACCTGGGCGTTGCGGCCGGGGCCCTGTTGATCCTATGCGCGGGCGTCTTCGCGTGGCGCAGGCGACGGGGCGGGGAAGGGGACGGCGCCGATGCCCAGGTGGTCTTCTGGCTGGGGGTGTTTTTCCTTGCCACCTTCCTTTCCCTCGGGCTGTCCGTCTCTCGGGTTCCCCTCTACGCCTTTTTCTACCAGGTGGTTCCCTTTTTCAAGTATCCCCGCGTTCCCGGTCGGATCATCTTCATCTCCTACGCGGCCCTGGCTTTCTGTGCCGCATGGGGGCTGGATCGGTTCCCCCTGCCGCGCGGCGCGTGGAAGAAGGGTCTCATCCTGGCCGCCGCCCTCGGGATTGCCGTTGACTATTTCCCCCCGCGCCCCATCGGGCTCTGCCTCCTGGAGCGGGGGCCCACCGTCTATGACGGGATGAAGCGGGACGGCATGCCGCCCCGGACCCTCCTTGAACTGCCCATCTGGCCGGGGGATTCCGCCTGGTCCACCTTGTATCAGTATTACGTAACCCGGTATGGCTATCCCATGGTCAACGGGTATTCCCCCGTGGTGGCGAAGGATTACGTGGACAAGGTCTTCTACGGGCTGTATCCCATGGACGTGGGGGAGGCCACGGGGAAAGTCCTGCCTATGCTCAAACGGCTTCATGTTAAATACGTGACCTTTCACGCGAACGCCTATCCCTACAAGATTTCGCCGTTTCCAGCCTGGATGACCCTGAAGCGCCTGCGCGCCCTGCCGTTTTTGAAGGAGGTCCGGTCCTCGGACGACAAGACCCTCTTTCGCGTATCGGAAGGGAGCCTTCCAGGAAAGTTCGACGCGAGAACCCTGGAGGCCATCGATTCCCCCGTGGGCGTCCTCTGGGAGGCGGAACGGAGCCGGCACCTGGTCGGCAAGGTCATCCCGGACCCCCGGGCCTCGGCAGGGAAGGCGCTTGCCTCCTTCAAGCGGGGGAAACGGGGCATGATGATGGGAAACCAGCACCGGTTTTTCCCCGCAGGGTGGTACGAGGGCCTCGTCCGTATCAAGACCTGGAAGGAGGCGCTTCCCTCCAAATCGGCCACGCTGGGGGCCGTGGTCGTGATGGGCCGACACCGCAAGCGGACGCTGGTCATGAAGGTGATCAGCACGGGTGACCTGAAGCCGGACGCCTATACCGATATCCGGTTCGCCTTTCACGTTCACTTCGCACAGAAGATCGAGTGCATCGTCTATACCAACGGCACGGTTCCCCTCTGCCTCGACTACGCCTACATCGCCTTCACGGGGCGGGGGGAAGGTCCGGGAACCTTCCAGGCCGAGGACCTTTTCCACTACGCTCCGGTCCGTCCCCTGCCGTCCGGGAACGGGAAAGGGGTCCGGTTCTCGCCGGATGTCCTGAACGACCGGAGCATCTGGGGCCCCCTGCACCGGCTGGACCCCGGAAGATACAGGGCCGTCTTCTGGATGGCGGCGGAGGGTGGCGGCGCGCCGGGGTCGCCCGCGGCCTTGATCCAGGTGGCGCGGGGGCACCAGCGGACGGTCTTGGTATCGCGCGCGCTGAAACACGGGGATTGGGACGCCCCGGGGAAACTGAAACCCTTTTCCCTCGCGTTTTCCCTCGACCGCCCCGCGATCATCCAGCTCCCCGTCTACTACCAGGGAAGGGGAATCCTCTATGTGGATCGCATCGAGGTTGCAAAGGAACCGGGCCCGTGATATAAAAAGCCCTTAATTTTTAAAGAATTCCCGCCGACCGTTCGGCGGGAGAGGATGGACATGGAAACCGTCAAGGATGGGCGCGCCCTCCGGGTCCTGATGATCGCGCCGGAGCCGTTTTTTCAGCCGAGGGGGACGCCGTTCAGCGAATATTACCGCATAAAGGCCCTCACGTCCCTGGGCGCGCGGGTGGACCTGCTGGCCTATCCCATCGGCGAGAACCGGGACATCCCGGGGCTGCGCATCACCCGGAGTTTCCGTCCCCCCGGGGTGAAAACGGTGCCCGTGGGGCCCTCCCTGACAAAGGTCTATCTCGATGTCTTCCTTTTCTTCAAAGCCTTGTGGATGTTGTTTTGGGGGGACTACGATTTCATTCACACCCACGAGGAGGGATGCCTCATCGGGGTGTTGGCGCGGAAAATCCGGCGGCTTCCCCATCTCTACGACATGCACTCGAGCCTCCCGGAGCAGTTCTCCAACTTCGAATACACCAAGAGCCGGTTCATCGTGAAGGTCTTCGGGTGGCTGGAGCGCCTTACGCTGAACAATGCCGATATCGTCATCACCATCTGCCCCCATCTCAGCGAGGTGGTCGAGACCGTGGCGCCGGGAAAGAGGCCGTTTCTCGTGGAAAACACCTACACCGACCGGGAACAGGCACCCCGCGCGGCGGAGGCGGCGGAGATTCGTGAAACGCTCGGCATCGGAAACGCGCCCATGGTGCTCTACGCGGGGACCTTCGAGGCCTACCAGGGGCTGGACATCCTCGTGGACGCGGCGGCGCGCGTGCGCGAGAAACGGCCGGAGGTTCACTTTGTCCTGGTCGGCGGGAATCCCGCGCAGGTGGCCGAGGTGTGGGAATGGGTAGAGGCCCGTGGGCTTCAGGACCGGGTGCACCTGACGGGGAACCAACCCCCGGAAGAGATCCCCCGTTACATCGCCGCCTGCACGCTTCTCGTGTCGGTCCGGAAACAGGGGGTCAACACGCCCCTGAAGATTTACAGCTACATGAAATCGGGCAAGCCGATCGTGGCCACCCGCCACCTCACCCACACGCAGGTCCTAAGCGACGAAACGGCCTTCCTTACGGGACTGGCCCCGGAGGAACTGGCCGCCGGAATCCTGGAGGCCCTCGACAACCCTGCGTCGGCCGCCCGGCGGGCCGCGAAGGCGAAAGAGGTAGCCGAGGCGCGCTACAGCAACGCGGCCTACATGGAAAAGATGCGCCGGGTGGTGGCGGCGATGAAGAAAATCGTGAAGGAGAGGGGATAATGGGATACCTTGGACGACTCTATCACGCCGTCGATCTCGCGACGGCGCTTGTTCCCTACCATTTCGTGAAGAGCGGCCGGGCCTTCACACCGCTGCGCGTGGCCTTGATGGTGACGCACCGGTGCAACCTGCGCTGCGCCATGTGCATGATCGTGGAACGTGAGGCGGAGCTGAGGGAGAAGGACCTGACCACGAGCGAACTGAAGCTCATCATCCACAAGATTCCTTCCCGGACCCTGGTGACCTTCACCGGCGGGGAGCCCTTCGTTCGGCGGGATATCCTGGAGCTGCTGCGGTTTGCCGCGAGGGATCACCGGGTCAACCTGATTACCAACGGGGCCCTCCTGAACGGGGAAAAGATAAGCCAGCTCCTTGCCCTCGCCCCCAAGCGCGTCTTCCAGAAGGGACTGATCCTCGTTGGGGTCTCCGTGCAAGGCATCGGGGAGACCCATGACGCCGTCGTCCGGGTGAAGGGGACCTTCGATCGTGTGCGGGCGAACCTGGAGACCTTCCGGGAGGAGCGGAAGAAGTGGGGGAAATCGCTTCCCCTGCTCGATATCAAGTCGGTGATTACCGAGGAGAACGTGGCGCAGATGAACGACATCGTAGACCTGGCCGTGGAGATGGAGGCGGATTTCTGCACGTTCCAGATCGTGAACACGCAGGATTCCTCCTACGGGATCGAGGACGTCCCGGAAGAGGCCTACATGACCCCGCCCGTCCCCGTCCGGTTTGAGAAGATAGACACGTTGCGGGAGCAGTTGGAGAAGATTGAGGCGCGGCGGAAGGAGGTTCCCTTCGAGATTCGCTTCAACCCCATCCTCCCGCCGGCCGAGATCGTGCGGAGATACCGGAACGCGATAAACATCGCGGACTACGGGTGCTACGTTCCCTGGTCGACGGCGCATATCGGTCCCACCGGGAACCTGTTTCCCTGTTACAGCATCAACTGTGGCAATCTCCTCGAGAAGACCTTTGACGAGGCGTGGAACGGCGAGGCCTTCCGCGCCTTCCGGAGGAAGCTCCGCGAGGCAAAGATCTTCCCCGGCTGCGAGGGCTGTTGTTTCATCTCCTACAGGGGGAGGGGAGGGAAATAGCGGGCCATGTGCGGGATCTGCGGCTTCATGACCACCGGGGGCACCCCCGGAGAGGTTCTCCGGGAACGCCTGGAACGGATGACCGCCCTCCTGACCCACCGCGGCCCGGACGACGGCGAGGCGCGCCTCTTTCCCATGGGTGACGGCGTCGTGGGGCTGGGACACCGGCGTCTTTCCATCATCGACCTTTCCCCCGCCGGCCATCAGCCCATGTCCAACGAGGACGGCACCCTCTGGATTACCTACAACGGGGAGGTCTACAACTTCCAGGCCCATATCCCGGAACTGAAGAAGAAAGGCCACGTCTTTCGTTCCCGCAGCGACACGGAGGTGATCCTGCACCTCTACGAGGAGGACCCCCGGGACCTCTGTGACAGGCTCCGGGGCATGTTCGCCTTCGCCTTCTACGACGAGAAACGGCGGCGGCTTTTCCTGGCCAGGGACCGCCTTGGTATCAAGCCGCTCTACTACGCCGAGACGCCCCGAGGCCTGGTCTTCGCCTCGGAGATCAAGGCGATCCTCGCCTACGGAGAGGGGCTGGACCTCACCCTCGACCTAACGGCCCTGGACGCCTTCTTGACCCACGAGTATGTCTTCAACCCCATGACCCTCTTCAAGGGCATCCGGAAACTCCCGCCGGGGCATTTCATGACCTACGAGGCGGGAAATCTCCGCGTTGAGCGATACTGGGAGGTGCCCCAGACCCTTCGCGGGGACCTGGACGAGGAAACCTTGAAGGGGGAACTGACGGCCACCCTGCGGGACGCCGTCAAGATGCGGATGATCAGCGATGTTCCCCTGGGCGTTTTCCTCAGCGGCGGCGTCGATTCGAGCAGCGTGGTGGCCATGATGAGCGAGGCCTCGGACCGTCCCATCCGGAGCTTCTCCATCCGGTTCGAGGACCGGACCTACGACGAGGGCCGCTATGTGGAGATGATCCAGCGGCGGTACAGGACGGAACACACGGAGTTCGTCATCCAGCCGGACGTGCTCGACCTGCTGCCCAGGCTGATCCACCACATGGACGATCCCATCGGGGATTTCTCCATCTTTCCCACCTACCTCGTCTCCAAGATGGCCCGGGAATACGTCACCGTCATCCTCTCGGGGGACGGGGGGGACGAGCTCTTCGCGGGCTACGAAACCTACGTGGCGCAGCGCCTCGCGCGGTTTTTGGGGGTTTTCCCCGAGGGAGTTCGGCGGAAGGTGTGCAAGGCGCTGGCCGCGGCCGTTCCCGTCACGGAGAAGAAGAAGGGACTGGCCAACTACCTGGGCCGCTTTTGCGAGGGGGCGGCCCTGCCCGGCGCCCTCGGTCACGTCCGCTGGATGACCTTCTGGGACGAGGCGCAGAAACGGGCGCTCTACCAGAAAGACGTCTCCGGGGCGTTGTCTAAGGAGACCCGGAACTGTATAATGCGGGTCATGGATGCCTACCGCGGAAAGGATACCCTGAACCGCCTGCTCTACACGGACGTCAAGACCTACCTGACGGACAATATCCTGCCCAAGGTGGACCGGATGAGCATGGCCGCCTCCCTGGAGGTGCGGGTGCCCATTCTGGATCACAAGGTGGTGGAGTGGGCCTTTTCCCTTCCCGGCGATCTCAAGCTCCGCGGCACGCGGGAGACCAAGTATATCTTCAAGCGGGCCATGGCCCCCTACCTTCCGGGAGAGATCCTGCGGCGGCCCAAGCAGGGGTTTTCCATCCCCATCAAGAACTGGCTGAAGGGCCCCATGAAGACGTTCCTGATGGACACGCTTAACGAGCGCTCCGTCCGGGAGGAGGGGCTCTTCCGGTGGGAGACGGTCAGCCGGATGATCCGGCAGCACGTGAACGGGGAGGCGAACCACAGCCACCGCCTCTGGGGGCTTCTCGTCTTCCGCCTGTGGAAGGAACACTTTCTCGGAGAAGGAGGATTGCGCCATTAGCTCCCCGAAGGTTCTTCTCATCTTTCCCCCCAAGGGATTTTCATCCAAGGAGCCGCTGCCGGCCCTGGGGCTCATCTACCTCGCCGCCATGCTGGAACGGGACGGGATTCCCGTGGAAATCCTCGACGCGGCGGTGGAAGACCTCTCCTGGCGAAAACTGCGCAAGCGGATCGCGGCGGCCTCGCCGGACATCGTGGGGATCACCTCCCTCACGGAATTCCGTTACGAGGCCTTCAAGACGGCGCGCGTCGCCCGGGAGGTTCTGGGAAAAGACGTGCCCTTGACCATGGGGGGGCCCCACGTCTCCCTCACTGCGGACGATACCATGCGATTCCAGCCGGCCATCGACGTGGTGGTCAGGGGCGAGGCCGAATACACCTTCCTGGAGCTCTGCCACGCCCTCTGGGAGGGGAGAGACCTGTCCGGCATCCGGGGCATCAGCTACCGGAAAAACGGGGAGGTGATCCACAATCCCCCCGCCGACCTGCCCGCCGATCTGGACGCCCTGCCGTTTCCCGCGCGGCACCTTATGGACATGAAACGCTACAACTTCCGGCTCGATGTGCCGGGAAAGGGATCCCTCCCCGCCGCGCACATCATCACCAGCCGGGGATGCCCCTTCCACTGCTCCTTCTGCGCCACGAGCAAGCTTTCCGGGCGGCGCTGGCGTCACCGTTCCCCGGAGAACGTCCTGGCCGAGCTGGAGGATATTCTGGAGAAGCAGCCGGAGGTCAAGGCGGTCTGGTTCTACGACGACACCTTTACCATGAACAAGCGGCGCGTGGAGGCCATCTGCGACGGCATCCTGGACCGGAAGCTGGACATCGCCTTCACCTGCTCCATCCGGGTGGACACGGTCAATTACGATTTATTGAAAAAGATGCAGGAGGCGGGGTGCTTCAAGGTCTTTTTCGGCGTGGAGTCCGGATCGCCGCGTATCCTCGACGAGGTCTGCCAGAAACAGATCACGCTGGAACAGGTGGAGACCGTCTCCAAGTGGCTGGACGATTTGGGGATCGAGAAAAACCCGGGGTATATCATCAGCTTCCCCGACGAGACGCGGCAAGACGCCGAGCAGACCCTG
>Ga0256833_1001055_pt1 | contig 20813 bp, 23 predicted proteins | sample 356284metaG_FD_190535 | JGI IMG/M metagenome (GOLD analysis project Ga0256833, IMG submission 190535) | Hydrothermal vent microbial communities from Mid Atlantic Ridge, Atlantic Ocean - 356-284 | ecosystem: Environmental > Aquatic > Marine > Hydrothermal vents | place: Atlantic Ocean: Mid... | reverse complement strand
GCCGAAGCGTTGGTGCCGCCCTTGTTTTTGACCACGATTTGGTAGGGAATCCCCTTTCTTTTAGCTAGAGAAGCAAGACCTAAAGTAAAATGGCGATCTGCTACAAAGCGGGCGTCGGTAAGGCGAAGTTCAGGGCCTTTTTTACAAGCAGCCAAAGACATATGAGGTGGTATACCTGGAAGATCTCCAGCCAGAGTTCCTTCCAAAATGAGGACCGCATCCGCTTTGACCTTTTGAGCCAAAGCGTAAGCTCCCCGTAGCCCTACCTCTTCTTGTACGGTGGCCGAAAGATAAACATCTGCTAAAGGCTTGGCCCTTCTCAGGGCCTCGATCATCAAAAATAGCCCTACCCTATTATCAAGGGCCTTGGCCAAAATGGCTTCATCGGTTTCTTCAAAGAAGGGCGGAAAAGTTACCGGATCTCCCAAAGAAATAAGTTCCTTTACCTTCTTTTCGCTAAGACCTACATCTAGAAGCATTTCTTCAATAGAAGGTACTTTCTTCTCCTCACCCAGATGAGGAGGACGGGTGGCCACCACAGCAGAGAGAGGGCGTTTGCCCCAAACAATGAGCCGCTGCCCGTAAATGGTTCGGGGATCAAGGCCCCCTAAAGGAAGCACCCTGAGAAAAGGACCCTCAAAGCCTGCCACCAGAAAGGCTACTTCGTCCAGATGGGCATCCAAAAGGATTTTGGGGCCTTTGCCCTTTTTATGGAGAAGGATATTTCCAAGGGCGTCTTCTTCTATTTCATCTACGAGTTCTTGAATGGCCTCTAAAAAGAGCTTTTTTATTGGCTCTTCGGCCCCTGGGATTCCACTGGCTTTGCAAAATTTTTGTAATAGGGCGAAATTCATAGTTCGAAAAAGGCTACAACCGGCGTGTGGTCAGAAGGTCGTTTCCAGCCTCGGGGTTCACGGTCAATAAAAGCGTCTTTAAGCCTGGAGGCTAAAGCTCTGCTTATCCAAATATGATCAAGCCGCATCCCTCGGTTGGCCTTAAAGGCCCCAAATTGGTAATCCCACCAAGTAAAAGCCCCCTTTTCTCGAGGGTGAATAGCCCGGTAGGCATCCACAAAACCCCATTCTTGAAGAAGCTTAATAGCTGTACGCTCTCGTTCGTGAAAACAAATTTGTCCTGCTAGGAGTTCAGGATCATAAACATCAATTTCTTCCGGGGCTACATTAAAATCTCCACAAAGGGCCACATAGTCTTTATCAGGGTCAAAATGGGCCTCAAAATATTCTCTTAAGCGGTATATGAACTCCAATTTATAAAGAAAATAATCTGACCCTACCGCTCCCCCATTAGGAATATAAACTGAATGGACTCTTATCCCTTTGATCGTAGCTGCTAAAAAACGCTCCTTGGCCTCAGGATCATCCCCTTCTGGAAAACCTATGAGAACTTGCCGCGGGGGCTCCCTGGTTAGAATAGCCACGCCATTTCGTCCTTTCCCTCCCGCATGAGCCACTTCATACCCCAAGGCCCTAATTTCCCCATAAGGGAACTCCTCATCGGTGGCTTTGGTTTCTTGGAGACAAAGCACATCTGGCGCACGCAGCTTGAGCCACTTTTTCAAGTGCTCAAGCCGCATGCGCACCGAATTTACGTTCCAGGTTGCAATGGAGAACATGGCTTAGGCAAAATCGTGCGTCCCAGCAATGCATTTAACTCCTACTTTTTCTTCGATAAGCTTAGGAAGATTTTCAAGATCATGATTCTTGCAGAGAGGTACCGCCTTTACCATACAATTGGAAAGGTGAACCACCTCAAAATCCGTGCGTTTTTTCGTGGCAGCAATGTTATTTATCAAAGCTCGTCCAGGACATTTACATTTTAAAAAACCCACTACTTGTACTTCATCATAGTCTTTAAAAGGGCCTCGTTTTTCCGCTGCCGCGGTCATACACTTCCAGTCTGCAGGACAATCATAAGAATTTTCAGAATAAGAACCGCAAGCAACTATTAAAACCCGTGCCATAGCAAACACCTCCTTTCTTTTTTTCCAGCTTGGGCTTGAGACCTTTAAAAGTCAAGCCCAAGTAAACTTGGCAACATCCTATGGTTCGTAATTTCGCACAATTTCCTGAACTTTTTTGCCATCTACCCGTTCGGAGCCAAAATGTTTGATAACCTCCCCAACCGCCTGCATTTTATTTTTGAATTTCGAGAAATCTAATTTGGCCAAAAAGGCCTTAATTTCCTCTTCAGAGACCATCCTAGGTAAATATTCCTCTAAAATGACTTTTTCCTTTTCATAAATCTCTTGGTCGATGGCTCCTAATTTAAGATTTTCCTCCAGACTTTTAAGGTATTTTTGAATAACCTTGACTACCTTTTTATTAGAATAATCCTTGTCGGGATCGCGCTGAATCTCACCTATAATAGTTTTGAGAAGACTTGCTTTTTCTTTATCTTCCTTTAAGGCCTTTAGCATATCTTTTCTTAAACGCTCAAAGAGTTCCACCCCTGCACCTCCTATCTGATTTCCTTTCAGAAGATAAGCATTTTTCTTTTAAGAAGAAATAAAAAGTGGCCAAAAAGACCAAATTCTGGCATTAAATCATATAATAAAAAACGAGGAGGGTTTCTCTTGAATAAACATGTTCTTTTAACTACCGATGGGTCTCCTTACGCCCAGAAAGCCGCCGAGTATCTTGCCACTGCTTTTTCAGGAAGAAAGGACCTTGAAATAACTGTCATTTCTGTAGCACCGGCCCCTCCTTCTTATCTGATGCGTCCGGTACCCGGGCTTAGCGAAATTGAACGCGAAGAAAAGCTTGAAAAGATTCAAGCCGAAAATATTTCTTGGGCTGATCGGTGTGTGAAAGACACCATTTCGCAACTAAAAAAACGGGGGTTTCCGCCAGAAAGACTTCATAGCAAGGTTACCATTCAGCGCGGTGATATTGCCAGTGTTCTTTTGCACGAAGCCCGCCAAGGTAATTTTGACGGGTTGGTGGCTGGCAGACGAGGGCTTGGAAGAATTTCTTCGGCCTGGATGGGAAGTGTTACCCAAAAACTTGTAGAATACGGCAAAAATTTGCCGGTGTGGGTGGTAGATGGAAACAGCTGGAACAAACGCTTTTTAGTGGCTGTGGACTTGGGAGAGCCCGGATTCAAAGTGCTTGATTACGTAAGTTTTATGCTTGCCGGCGACCCTGAAGTTGAAATCGAAATCTTTTATGTGCTAAGTGCTCTTTTCCCAGGCGAATTTGAAGAAGGTCTTGAGGAGATTCAAAAAATTCTTATTCAAAAAGAGGAAGAAGAGGCAGCAGCCTTTTTCAAAGAGGCACATAAAATGTTTACAGAGGGCTTTTCTGAAGCACAAATAAACGTCAAGATCAAGGCCTCCCCTTTTGGGGTAGCAGGTGCTATTCTCAAAGAGGCCCGGGAGGGAAACTTTGGCACGGTCGTGGTGGGGCGTCGTGGCCGAGGAGGGTTTAAAGAATTACTTTTGGGTTCCGTTTCTTCAAAGGTCCTTTTTGGGCTTGATGACCGTACTATTTGGGTAGTGGGATGAAAAAGATAAAATGTCCTCAATGTGGGAAAAAGACCACCTGGGAAGGCAATCCTTACCGTCCTTTTTGTTCTGAGCGTTGTAAATTACTTGATTTGGGACATTGGCTAGCAGAAGAATATCGGATTCATGTTCCTTCAGAAGGGGTAGAAGAGATACACCAGCTCCCAAAAGAGGAGGAAGAAAGTGAATAGAATTTACGACGTGGCCATTATTGGCGCCGGTCCAGCAGGGCTACAGGCTGCTATTCATGCGGCCCGCAGAAAGGCCCTTACTATCGTCTTGGGTAAGATTGAAAAAAGTGCCCTTTACCGGGCTCACCTCGAAAATTATTTCGGGGTTCCTGGCAAAAAGGACGGAAGGGAGATTTTAGAGATTGGTCTTGCACAAGCCCGCCATTTTGGCGCCGAATACCATCCCTTCGATGTAGTTAAGCTTGAACTTGGTGAAAGAGGATTTCATATTGAAACCGAACGAGCTGAAATTTTTGAGGCCTTAACCCTTATTATCGCCACCGGAGTTACTCGCCGCAAAGCCAAACTTAAAGGCGAAAAAGAGCTGTTGGGGAAAGGCGTAAGTTATTGTGTGGATTGCGACGGCTTTTTCTTCCGGGGTCTTCCTGTGGCGGTTGTGGGAGGAGGAAGTGCTGCGGCTCACGGAGCACTAACTTTAAAGAAAATCACTTCGGAAGTTTATCTGGTAAGCCCCCAAATAGATATTCCCTCAGAGCTCCGGCGTGAACTTGAAGAAAGCGGGGTAAAAATTATTCTTGCCAAACCTTTAGAAATCCTCGGGGAGGGAGAAGTCGAAGGGCTTCTTTTAGAAGATGGGCAGAAACTCTCTGTAAAAGGAGTTTTTATTGAAGAAGGTGCCAAGGGAGCCTTGCAACTGGCTACCGTTTTAGGGGTAGCTCTTGATCCGGAAAACATGACTTATATTCAAGTTGACCGAGAGCAACGAACTAATCTTCCAGGTGTTTTTGCTGCTGGTGATGTCTGTGGCCCGCCTTTCCAAGTGGCCAAAGCCGTTGGAGAAGGTTGTATTGCCGGGCTTAAAGCCGCAGAAGAAGCAGGGAAACGTCGTAAGGAGAAGAAAAATGAAGCTTGAAGTCCTTACAGTGGGAGCACTTGCGGTAAGGTGTTATCTGGTTTTTTGTCCGGAGACCAAAGAGGTGGCTGTTATTGATCCGGGAGGAGACGAAGGTCGTATTTTACAAAAAATTCAGGAATTGGGTCTTGTTCCCAAATACATACTTGCCACTCATGGCCATGCAGATCACGTGGCCGGAGCTTGGTGGCTCCGTAGAAAACTTCAAATTCCGGTAGCGATGCATGAAGCCGATGATCACTTTTTCCGCGAACCTGATGCGGCAGCTATCTTTAGCGCCTGGGGCTTTGAGCCTAACGAGCCGGCCGATATTCTCTTAAGAGATGGTGACTTAATCTCTTTGGGGAAAACGGTTAAACTCTCAGTTCTTCATACTCCCGGACATTCTCCGGGGTCGGTATGTTTTTATGATGGAGAGAAATACCTCTTTACCGGCGACACGCTTTTTGTGGGGGCGGTGGGGCGTGCCGATCTACCAGGTGGAGATTTTGAGCAGATGCTCAAATCGATAGAGACCAAGATTTTACCTTTGCCGGATGAAACTGTTATTTGCCCGGGGCACGATTATGGAGACCAGCCCTTTTCTACTTTGGCCCGAGAAAAACAAACTAATCCATACATTGTAGAATTTATCTTAGGGCGCTAAATTTTCCTCGCCCCATCCCCTCGTAGCGAAAGCCGAGTTTTTGCATCCGACGAGGTTCGTAAATATTCCGGGCGTCTACGATAGCCGCCTCTGCCATTATGGTTTTGATCTTTTCAAGATCAAGATAGCGAAATTCGTTCCATTCCGTAAGGATAAGCAAACAATGGGCACCACTTACAGCATCGTAAGGATCTTTGGCATAATAGATGGGAAGCTCTGACTTTGCCTTTTGGAACTCTTCTATTGCTACAGGATCATAGGCCCTTACCTTTGCTCCTTCCTTCACTAAACTTTCAACGATATCAAGGGCGGGGGATTCTCGTACGTCACTCGTATTGGGTTTAAATGAAAGCCCTAAGACAGCGATAATTTTTCCGTCTAAGGTGCCGCACATGATTTTTACCTTTTCTACGGTAATGGCCCGCTGACGTTCGTTCACTTTGAGAACCGCTTCTAAAATATAGAGCGGAAGATCGTTTTGTTGTCCCAAGTAAGCAAGTGCTCGTACATCTTTGGGGAAGCAAGAACCGCCAAAACCCGGGCCTGGATTAAGAAAACGGGGACCAATACGGGGATCAAGCCCCATGGCTTTTGATACCGTGACTACGTCTGCCCCTACTTTATCGCATAAGATAGCCACCTCGTTTATAAAGCTAATTTTGGTAGCTAAAAAGGCGTTGGAGGCATATTTGATCATCTCCGCAGTTTCCAAATCTGTAATAACAAAAGGGGTCTCTGCAAGATAAAGGGGGCGATAAATGTCTTTGATGATAGCAATGGCATGATCGCTTTCCCCGCCGATTACTACTCGATCAGGCCTCATAAAATCTTCGATAGCGCAGCCTTCCCGTAAAAATTCCGGATTTGAGATAATATCCACGTTTACATCATATTTCTTATTTTCATCGATGAGCTTTTTGATCCAGCGGTTAGTACCCACTGGGACCGTACTTTTGGTGACAATTACTTTGTATTCGTCAATGATTTTGGCCAGTGTTAGAGCTACCTCCTTGACTGCAGAGAGATCTGCCGATCCGTCAGGTGCAGGAGGTGTGCCCACACAAATAAAAATCACCAAGGCCCTCTTTACGGCTTCTGCAAGGTCAGTGGTAAATGACAAGCGTCCAGCTGCAACATTTTTTTGGACCAATTCCTTTAAGCCTGGCTCGTAAAATGGAATTTCCCCAGCTTTAAGTTTGGCAATTTTCTCTTGATCTTTATCTACACAAACCACATTCATTCCAAAATCTGCCATTCCTGCTCCGGAAACCAGCCCTACATAACCGGTGCCAATCACCGCAATATGCATATGCACACCTCCTATGAAACCTTCAAATAAGGAAATTCTCGCAGGACCTTTTGAAGCCCTCTTTCTGCCAGTTCTCTGGCTGTAAGCCAACGAATTTGGCCATAAAGTTTGAGGCTCAAAACATTTTCACTAAGTGGCTTTTGGGTCTCATCAAACCAGCCACGCCAAATAACCCGGGCATCTGAAACTCGAACCAAGATAAGGGCAAAGGCCACAGAAGCCGGCTTTACCACGGAAAAACCACTGCCCTCTCTTTCTCGATAACGGAAGACTTTGCCATAAAGTACGGCTTCGGCACCTAAACGTTTGCCAATTTCTGCAATGAGTTTGTAAGCAGAAGCTCCGGTATATTCAGAAAGAACTTCGGCCCAAAGACTTAAGGCCTCATCCTCTGGTACCAGGATAAAATGGGAATCTCGGGCCAATTTTTGGTAAAGGAGCTCTGTAAGAATACTCGCTGCTTCTGTAGCAACTTCTCCGGGAATGATTTTTCCAGCAAAGGCACAAGTAATTTCGTCTTCTTTCTGCCCCGGACATACCGGTTCAAAAGGGAGAACGGCGATTTTTTTGAGAGGAGGATAGATGGTTAAGTCTCTAGGTTTACTACAGGCTGTTGTCAAAAAAATAAATGAAATAAGTAACAAGTAGGACTTTTTCATCTGCTTTCTCCTAGAGAAGTCCTTTGGAAGAAAGGACTTCCTTTTTTCCCGTAGGCTTCAGGGCTCGAGACAGGGCATGACCTAAAGCCTTAAAGGCCGCTTCTACCAAATGATGGGCGTTTTCCCCATATCTAAAATGGACATGAAGAGTAAAAAGCCCGCTCATGGCAAAAGCTTTAAGAAATTCTGCCACCAGCTCAGTGTCGAAAGAACCAATCTTTTCTACCGGAATCTTTCCTCGCTTAATAAAACAGGGACGACGGGCTAGATCTATGTAAACCGCAGCAAGGGCTTCCTCCATAGGGATAACAGCCTCTCCATAACGAGCAATACCATAGCGTCCTCCTAAGGCTTCCTCCAAGGCCTCTCCTAAAGTTATACCCACATCTTCCACTGTATGGTGATAATCTACCTGGAGATCTCCTCGGGCCCTAATTTTTAAGTCAAAGTTTCCATGAACACCAAAAAGATGCAGCATATGATCCAAAAAACCCACCCCTGTTTCCACCTCTACTCTTCCCTCTCCGTAAGGATGAAAAGATACTTCTACTTCGGTTTCGAGAGTCTTTCTTTTACGGTTTATCGGAAGGTTAGCTTTCATCTTCAAGTCCTCTCCATTTTAGGCCGATTGTCTTATCGATGAATATAGAATTTTCCACCAAGCTTGATCAACTCTTAAAAGCTCTGCAAAAAGAGCTACCCATCAAATTTTTTGGGCTCCTGGAAATCCCAGAAGCGGTAGCCTGGGCCGAAAGAGGTGGAATAGCAGTACATGAAAACTTTCATACTAGGCGTCGTTTTTCCTACCACGTCATTTCTTCTTCTCGTGAAAAATTAGAAAAATTTTGCCAGAAGGTGAATCTTTCTCCCCAAAATATAAAGGCTTCGGAGTTTTACCGATTTTGGCATCTTACATGGATCCCTTTTGATCCTCCAGCCAAAAAAAAGCGTCCGCGTGGTAGACCTCGCAAAAATCCTTAGGCGGCATCTTCTTTACGAGTTTCTTCGTTAAGAATGCCTTCCAGAAAGAAGGACGAAATTTGCCTGGCAGCAGTATTGACTCGGTACTTTTTCCGCGGTGAAAGGATCCAGAATCTGGACATTTCATCAAGGGCTCCAAAAAAAGCCCGTTTAAAAATTCCTGGTTTCACATCCCGCCGAAAAATCCCCGCTTTCTGCCCTTCACGCACAATTTTAGAAATAAGGTTTACATACTCAGCAAATTTGCGGTGATGATGATCACGCAAAAACTTGTAACTCTGGCGCAGTTCTATCTGAAAAAGTTCGGCCAAATCTCGGTTCTCTTCCACCAAACGCAAATGGAGAAGGGCATATCTTTCAAGCTTGGCCTTGGCATCAGGGAGAGTTGCAAGTTCTTCCTTGACTTGCTGTAAAATGCGGCCAAATTCTCTTTCAAAAATAGCTACCAGGAGATCATATTTGCTGCGGAAATAAAGATAAATGGTCCCGTCTGCCACCCCGGCTTCTTTCGCAATTTCCGAGATGCGGGCGTTGAAAAAACCTTTCTCCGCAAAAACCTTGATCGCTGCCCGCAAGATCTTTTCTTCTTTATCTTTGCTCTTTTTTGGCATACGGGCCTCTGCTAAGCTTAACTATAACTTACTTGTGAATGAATGGGTTTTCATTCAGTTATAATTGACGAGTTCTTTTGTCAAGTTATCTTGACAGCCCTTTCAGGGCTCATCTAGGATCGGGAAAAACGTCACAGAGGAGGGAAAGCTATGAAAATCCTGGTGGTTGGAGGCGGAGGTCGAGAGCATGCTCTTTGTTGGAAATTTGCCCAAAGCCCTCTGGTAGAAAAGGTTTTCTGTGCTCCTGGAAACGCCGGCATTGCTGAAGATGCCGAATGTGTACCTATAAAAGTTGATGATTTCGAAGCTTTAGCAGATTTTGTACAGAAGGAAGGTGTTACCTTTACTATCGTTGGCCCAGAAGACCCTTTAGCCAAGGGTATTGTCGATTACTTCGAAAAACAAGGGCTCAAGATCTTCGGTCCTTCAGCCCGGGCAGCCCAAATCGAGGGGAGCAAGGTTTTTGCCAAGAAACTCATGGCCAAATATGGTATTCCGACAGCTCCTTTTGAAGTCTTTGATGATCCCGAAAAGGCCCTAGCTTATATAGAGAAAAAGGGAGCTCCCATTGTAGTGAAGGCCGACGGTTTAGCTGCTGGCAAGGGGGTTATTGTTTGCCAAAGTGTGGAGGAAGCACACGAAGCAGTCAAAAAAATCATGGTAGAAAAGGTTTTCGGTGAAGCAGGAAACAGGGTAGTGATCGAAGAATGCCTGGTGGGAGAAGAGGCCTCTTTCATGATTCTTACCGATGGCGAAACCCTTCTTCCCCTTCCTTCTTCACAGGACCACAAGCCCCTTCTGGATCATGACAAAGGCCCCAATACCGGAGGCATGGGAGCTTATTCCCCGGCTCCAGTGGTTACAGAGGAACTTTCCCATACCATTATGGAGACCATCATGCGCCCCGTGATCAAAGGCTTGGCCCAAGAGGGTATTCCCTATAAAGGGGTACTTTACGCTGGGCTTATGATCGTAGACGGCAAGCCTTATGTGCTGGAGTTTAATTGCCGTTTTGGAGACCCGGAATGTCAACCCTTAATGATGCGCATTAAAAGTGATCTTGCCGCCCTTATCAACGATGCTTTAGCAGGCAATCTTTCTGGCAAAACCCTCGAAATTGACAACCGTGCGGCAGTTTGTGTGGTGATGGCAAGTGGAGGCTATCCCGGAAAATACGAAAAAGGAAAAGTCATTTATGGCCTCGATGAGGCTTCAAAGATTCCTGGGGTTAAGATCTTTCACGCGGGAACTGCTAAGCAGAACGGACAATACGTAACTAACGGTGGTCGGGTATTAGGAGTTACGGCGCTGGGCTCTGATATTCCAGAGGCTATTGATCTTGCTTACGAGGCGGTAGAAAAGATTCACTGGGAAGGTGTACATTACCGAAAGGATATCGGGGCCAAAGCTCTAAAACGGCTTCCTCCCGAAGTAATAACCCTTGTAGGAAGCAAATCAGACCTTCCAATAATAGAAAAAGTCGAAGAAATCTTTAAAGAATTCCGGATCCCTTACCGGCTATTTGTTGCTTCTGCCCATCGTAGCCCCGAAAAAGTGCGTCAACTTGCCAAAAGTGCTTCTGATGAAGGGGTAAAGGTTATAATTGCCGGGGCAGGCCTTGCAGCCCACCTGGCAGGAGCAGTGGCTTCGGAAACCACTCTTCCTGTAATCGGGGTTCCTATTGCAGCGGGGACTTTGGGAGGCCTTGATGCCCTTCTTTCTACCGTTCAAATGCCTCCGGGAATCCCTGTGGCAACGGTGGCTATAAACGGGGCCAAAAACGCTGCCATTTTGGCGGTCCAAATTCTAGCCCTTTCTAACCCTCGACTTCAGAAGAAACTTAGGCGTTTTCGAGAAAAAATGGCCGGCAAATAATGGATACGCGCCTGCTTTTACTCTGGCTTTTAACGCTTTTCTTCTGGGGGTCCACCCCTCTTTTTGAAAAAGTAGCCCTAAGGGGTACGGATCCCCTTGTTGCTCTTACTTTGCGCACCGGGCTTGCGGCCTTTATTCTTTTGTTTGCTACCACCTTTTCAGGTAAAACCTTTCTTCTTTTCTCTCTTTCCCTGAAAGATTATTTGGCCCTGGGAGTTAGCGGACTTTTTGCCGGTGTATTAGGTATGTTTACTTATTTTTCACTCTTAAAGAGCGGAGAGGCCTCTAAAATTGTTCCCCTTACCGCTGCCTATCCACTAGTCACCGCCCTTTGTGCTGCGCTTTTTCTGCAAGAGAAGATCACACTCTTGCGACTTTTAGGTATTTCTCTTACCATTTTAGGGTTAATTATCCTTCAGAGGAGTTAAGGTGTTTCCCTTTAGTGCCCTCTGTGGCCAGGAAGAAATGAAACTAGCCCTCCTGGCCCCTATTAATAATAAACTAAGGGGTCTTACTGAGCGGAGAAAAAGGGACAGGTAAATCTACTGCTGCCAGAGCCCTTTCCAATCTTTTAGATCTTCCTTTTGTAAATCTTCCCCTTTCAGTCACGGAAGAAGCCCTTTTAGGAGGAATAGATCTATTCGCAACTCTCAAAGGAAGAAAAACTCTGTACCACGGCCTGATAGCCAAAGCCCACGGAGGAATTCTCTACGTTGATGAAATAAATCTCTTGGCTCCTCATCTTCTGGTTTCCCTTTTAGACGTAATAGAAAGTGGGATTTTCTTTTTGGAAAGGGAAGGAATTTCGGCCTATTTTGAGGCCCAATTTGTGCTCATCGGTTCTATGAACCCGGAGGAAGGCCCTCTATCTCCTCAAATTCTTGATCGCTTTGGTCTTTGTGTGCTGATTAAAGGAGAAAGAGACGAGAGATTACGGCTGGAAATCCTTAAAAGGAGGCTTGCCTTTGAAAGAGATCCTGAAACCTTTGTAAAATCTTTCAGTTCCCAAGAGGAGGCCCTTAGGGAGAGAGTCTTTGCAGCCCAAAATCTCCTTCCACGGGTTAGAGTCCCTGCAAAACTAAAAATTCTCATTGGGCACCTAGCCAGCGAAGCTTCAGTGGCGGGAAACCGCAGTGAGATCTTTCTCCTTGAAGCCGTAAAGGCCCACGCTGCTTTTGAGGGACGAGAAGAAGCGAGGCTTGAAGATCTAGAAAAGACTTGCGAATTGGTTTTGCGACATCGCCGTCGTTGCCGAGAGAAAAAGGCGCATTCTTCGCGTCCCCAAAGACCAAAGCCTCAAAAGAAGGGAGAACTAAAGAAGGGAGAAAAAGAGATCATCTCGGAAAACAAAAGCGGCTCTTTTGAGTCTAAAAATAACAAAGAGCCAGTCCTTTCAGAAGAACAGTCGTGGTCCTTTTCCGTCTCCCGTTCAGGTCTCCGAGAAAAAGATGAAGAGAAGTTCTTTCCAGCAGGGAAGCCTTTTCCGATAAAAGAAATTTTTTCTCAGACAGTACGCCCTAAAATGGCTGCAAGATTAGGGCGCGGCGACCGGGCCCTCACTCTCCTAGGGCAAGGGCACTATTTGAGAGCAGTTCCCTATCAAGGGCAGGGCGAAGTTGCTCTCCATGCCACCATTTTGGCTGCAGCGCGTCGTCGGGCCCGAAAGACAAATATTCTAAACTTCTCATAGAAGCGCAAGATCTGAGGGCCAAATTAAAACTCACCAAGAATTCCAAACTCCTTCTTTTTTGTGTGGATGGTTCCGGCTCTATGGCAGCTGAAGCACGCATGCAAGAAACAAAGGCCGCTCATGAGCCTTCTCCTTTCTGCTTATCAGAAACGTTATCAAACTGCCCTGATGGTCTTTCGCAACAAGGAAGCACGGCTTATACCTCCACCTACTTCTTCCGTAAAATTTGCCGGTAAAATTCTGGAAAACCTTAAAGTAGGGGGCTCAACCCCTCTGGCACAAGCCCTTGCACAGCTTGGAATGTTTCTGGAAAAGAGAAGCCGTCTCTTTCCTCGTGAAGAGATTTCCGTCATTTTAGTTACGGATGGTCGGGGCAACGTAAGCCTTTATGGAGAACCCGTAAAAGAGGAAATAAAGCACCTTGCGTGTGCCTTGCGGTATCGCTTTCCGGAGGTCCAATTTTTGGTAGTAGATACCGAAACAGGAGCTGTAAAACTTGAAATGGCTCGTATGCTGCTTCTTGGTTAGGAGCCTGTTATTTTACGCCGGAATCTTTGAAGGCTGAAAGGCTGGTTGAAATCGCCAAACAGAGTCTTGAGGTTTGAAATGAAGAGGCACATTTTTCCTTTCACTGCCATCGTAGGGCAAGACGAAATGAAACTTGCCCTTATTTTAAATGTTATTGATCCCAGCATCGGAGGGGTTCTTATTAGAGGAGAAAAGGGCACGGCTAAATCTACAGTAGTAAGGGCCCTTGCTGACATTTTGCCGGAAATAGAAGTGGTGGAGGGCTGTCCCTTCTCTTGTGACCCAGACGATTTCAAAAATTTATGTCCTTTTTGTGAAGAAAAACTAGCCCAAGAAGGCTCTCTTCCACGCACCAAACGTAAAGTGCGAGTGGTAGAGCTCCCTCTTTCTGCTACGGAAGATCGGCTAGTAGGGAGTCTTGACCTTTCCGCTGTATTGAAAGAAGGCGAACAACGTTTTGAACCCGGCCTCTTAGCACAAGCTCATCGAGGCTTTCTTTATGTGGATGAAGTAAACCTTCTCCCCGACCACCTGGTAGATACTCTTCTTGATGTGGCGGCCATGGGTGTGAATTATGTGGAAAGAGAGGGGGTGAGTTTTTCCCATCCCGCCCGGTTTGTGCTAGTGGGAACCATGAACCCTGAGGAAGGGGAGCTTCGCCCCCAACTTTTAGACCGCTTTGGTCTGTGCGTTACAGTAGAAGGGCTTAAAGAACCTGCCAAAAGAGTGGAGATCCTGAAACGTTGGGAGGAGTTTTCTCAAGATCCCGAGGCCTTCAAAGGAAAATTTGCCCCTGAAACCGCATCTTTGGTGAAAAAGATTTCCGAGGCCCGCCAGATCCTTTCACAAGTAGAAATTCCAGAAGAAATCTTTTACCGCATTGTAAAAAAAACAATTACCCTCGGAGTAGATGGACATCGGGCTGACCTAACTATTGCTAAATGCGCCCGCGCCCATGCTGCTTTTTGTGGACGTCAAAAAGTAACCCCTGAAGATGTCACTGTAGCCGAAACACTTGCAATACCTCATCGGTTACGTCGTCGACCTTTTGATGAGATAAGTTCATCGAGATTGAGTTCTATTACATGAAGACGATATGATCCCTTGACAAGTTCCTGTTCCGTAAGAAAGGGAGTTTCCACCAAAGCGACATAACGACCAGAAGGGGAAAGGGCCAGATGAAAAAAACAAGGCCCTTCTGTGGGATAATAAACCAGAAGGTCTCCGGAATCGGTTTCGAAGACAAAGACCCCGAATTGATAAATCCTTTCAAAATCCCTTTTACTTGCCCCAGCAGCTACAGCCAAGAATTTTCCACGGGCGTCAGTGGCCAGGCCTTGAAAATGGAAGCCTACAGCATATCGCCAAAGGACCTTCCCCGGTTGCAGAGCAAATAAGGTGTTAGCATTAGGATGAGGGCCAGCAGGACGATTGACAGCCAAGGGCATCCCGTAGGGGATACTTGAAGAGGCAGTAACCACAAAGGCTTTGCCATCGGGTGCGAAAAGACCATAACTTACATGGGCAGTTACAGGGATTTCTCCGATTTTGATAGGGGCTCCAAGAGAAAAGACCTTGTAAATTTTTTTGTTAAAAAGGTCTAGAAAAATAGCTCGACCATCCGCCGTACCGATAAGGGCCTTTTCCCCTTTGGGAGAAATGCCTACAGATTCCCAAACGCTTACCCGGTCAAAGTAAGGGCGCAAAGGCTCCAAGCGATAACGCCAGATCTCCCTACCCTTCCCGTCTAGGAGATAGAAGGTCTCAGGGGTAAAAGGGCTACTTCCCGCATCCCCTTCAGAAGGGAGCGTTGAAACAAGACCAATAAGGGATCCATCTCGATTAGTATCCGCATAAGGAAAGGTGAGAGGGGCTGGCCTTCTTTCGGGCCAGGTCCAGGAGAGCTTTCCCGAGGGAGTTAGCCTGTAAAGACGTGAAAGGCGCCGCCAACATCTACAATCTTTGTCGTACCAAGAGTGGATTCCTAAAATCAGAAGGTCTCCTGAAGGCAGAACTAAAAGACGATAAATCCCCGGTTGGCGATAAATTCCGTAAATATCGCCCTTTTCTGGAGGGGTTCCACGTTCCAAATCTTTGGCAAGACAAAAACGCCAGTATTCTTTACCATTGGAAGTAAAAAATGCATATAAACACCCATCTGGACCCTGTTCTCCCACATAAAGAATCTTACTATCCGGAGAAAAAGCCACCCGCTTGGCCATTCCTTCTGGAATTCGCCTTTCCCAGAGGAGTTTTAAAGGCTTAAGGGTGAAAAGAAGAACCCTTCCGGTAAAGGTACCAAGAGCCAAATAATGTCCATCGGATGAGAAGGCGAGATGGGCGTCAGGGAAGTGTTCAGCCCGGGCATAAAAGGAAACATCTTCCAGGGTAAAAATCCAGCTTTCTTTTACTCTTGGGACCCGAACCTCAGCCCAAGAAACACCCGATAGAATGAAAAAGATTAGCCCAAACGATAATGTTTTCGAATAGGCTCTAAAACCTTCCACCGGCAACGCACCCCTTTGGCAAAGGTAACCAGATCCCCGGGGCCAATCAGGATCTTTGTGCCATCTTCCAACGTGACTTCTACCTTGCCCTTGAGGACGTAAAAGGTTTCCTCTTCGTCATAGATCCAATCAAACTCGCTTATTTCTTTTTCCCAGGTAGGCCAAGAGGAGACATTAAGTTCAGCCAGTTCTTCTGGAGTAGGCTTTATCTTTTTGACTTTTTCCATTTTTCTCCCCCTAAAGCCAATTTCTGGCCAAAGAGTAAAGACCCCGCCAACTTTCAAGATAGAAAATATCCTGAAGATAAAGCCAAAAAAGAAGCTTAATCGCCAAACAAATAAAGGCAAAAAGTACAAATAAAATAGCACCTATCTTTTCCCAACGCGGCCAAGGAGGGAGCAAAAGGTTTGTCGAAGCAAGAGGATCAAACCCCCGGGTAAGGAGGGCATCTGAAAGTTCCCGTGCCTTCCTTATAGCTCCAGCTAAAACGGGCAGGGGGACAGATAATTCGACCCAGATGGTTTGCAATACTCCCGTTTTAAAGGGATGATATCCCTTCAAGCGCTGGGCTTTCCGCACTGTATCGAACTCTTGGGTAATGAGAGGTAAAAAGCGTACGGCTGTTACTGCCAAAAAGGAAAGCCCTCGCGGAAAGGGCATGGCTGACAAAACCCGGTAAAGCTTTTCTGGAGAAGTAGAAAAACACAGCGCTAATCCTGCAAACATGGCCGCATTAAAACGCAGGGATTGAACCGCACCATAATAGAGCCCTTGGCGGTAAATAGGCAAACCGGGAAAAGAAAACCCAAAAAGTTCAAAAGGAGGAACCAGGAAAAAGAGTATACTCCGGGGAAAGTTTTGGTAAAAAATGCCTTGACTTACGATGAGTCCCCAGCTGGTAAGGAGGGCCATCAAAAAGGTCCCTTTCAAAAGGGAAGCCCGGGGTTTAGCCCTCCAAAGCCCCAACAACGTCAAGATTAAGAGGAGTAAAAGACTAAAAGGGCGGTCAAGTACTACAGCGAAGACAGACACTCCAAAGACCAGAGTTAACTTGGTGCGAGGATCTAGATTTTCTAACACTCTTCTGGTGGGAAAACAAAATTTCGTAAAATAACAACTCCTTCGGGAAGTTCTTCCGCGGCAAAATCCCAATCTTTAGGCGGGCGTCTGAGCCGTTTCCAGGCGTAAAGGGAGGTCCCAATGGATTCGGGATGAAATTGTACCCCTTCTACAGGATACTCCCAGTGACGAACCCCCATAATTTCTCCTTCTTCATCTCGGGCCGTAACAATAAGTTCTTGAGGTAAAGAGGCTTCTTCAATTACGAGAGAATGATAACGCATGGCCTCAAAGGGTGAAGGGAGCCCCTGGAAGACTCCTTTACCGTCATGGCTTATCTGGGAAGTCTTGCCATGCATAAGGCGCTTGGCTCGTACGATTTTTCCGCCAAAAGCCGCTCCAATGCTTTGGTGGCCCAGACATACTCCAAGAAGCGGAATTTTTCCGGCAAAATATCTAATAGCCTCAACCGAGATTCCAGCTTCTTTAGGAGTACAAGGGCCGGGAGATATTACCAGATGGGTGGGGGAAAGTTTTTCGATACCTTTTAGGTCAATCTCGTCGTTCCGGAAGACCATTACTTTACTTCCTGGAGCCAGTTTTTCACACATCACCCCGAGAAGTTGAACTAAATTGTAAGTAAAGGAATCGTAATTATCTATGACTAGGATTTTTACGGCCATCTAAAGCCCCCTTTGCGCCATTTCGATGGCCTTCATCATGCCACGGGCCTTGTTAAGGGTCTCTTGATATTCCCGTTCTGGATCAGAATCCGCCACAATGCCAGCCCCGGCTTGAAGATAGAGCTTAGTACCTTTTTGAAAGAGGGTTCGAATAGCGATACACAGATCCATATTGCCAGAAAAGCCAAAATACCCCACCGCTCCGGCATAAGGGCCTCGGCGCGCATGTTCCAGCTCCTCAATAATCTCCATGGCCCTTATTTTGGGAGCTCCTGAGACGGTACCTGCCGGAAAAGCAGCCCGGAGGACATCGAACATATCTTTACCTGGCAGGAGCTCTCCACGTACTCCTGAGACCAGATGCATCACGTGAGAATAGCGTTCGATTACCATGAGCTCGTACACTTCCACACTTCCATAAGTGGCTACGCGCCCCACATCGTTTCGTCCAAGATCCACTAACATCAAATGTTCGGCCCTCTCCTTGGGGTCATGGAGAAGGTCTTCTGCCAGGGCGAAATCTTCGGTTTCGGTACGTCCGCGGGGCCTGGTCCCGGCAATGGGCCGGACCTCAACACAACCTTCTTCGAGACGGACTAAAATTTCTGGAGAAGAACCAATAAGGGTTTCGTCTCCCAAACGTAAATAAAAAAGATAGGGGGAAGGATTTATTTTCCGCAGGGCTCGGTAAAGATCAAAGGGCCTCAGGTAATTCTCCCCGGAAAAACGTTGGGAAAGCACCACTTGGATCACGTCCCCAGCTTCTATGTATTCTTTGGCCCGTTTAACCATTTCACAAAAGCGCTCCCGGCTGATTTCGGGCTCAAGCTGGGTCTTTGAGGGGATCTTTTTAAACGGAGGATAGATAAGAGGCCCCCTTACCCTGCGAACCATGGCTTCGATTTCGGTAAGAGCCCGTTCATAGACCGCCTCGGGGGGAATACCCTCCTCCAGACGGGCGTTATAAACTACCAAAAGGCTGTGCTTCAGACGGTCATAAATCAACAAAATTTCTGGAAACATGAGGTGAACATCAGAAAAACCAGTGGTTTCGGGAAGAAGGGAGGGCAGCTTTTCCATAAAACGAACCATGTCGTAAGAAACAAACCCCACCGCTCCCCCAAAGAAACGCGGGAGCTCTGGAAGAGTAGCAGCTCGAAAACGAGACAGTATTTGGCGAACCTCTTGGAGAGGATCAGAACTACGGAGGCGCTTTTCCCCATGCTGATCCAGAAGGGTTATCTCCTGCCCCCGACTGCGAAAAATAAGAAAAGGGTTTACCCCGATAAAACTAAAACGGGCCCATTTTTCGCCACCTTCTATACTTTCCAGCAAAAAACCATAATGCCCCACAAAAACCTTATAAAAAAGGGAAATGGGGGTCTCCATATCTACCAAGACTTCTTGGTAGACAGGGATAAGATTGGCCTGGCGTGAAAGTTCTAGAAAAGTCTTTTTGTCCGGAGTTGGGTTGCCAAGTATCATGGAGCCGCTCTTATCGCGAGAAAGAATTTCTGTCAAGTTTCACTTGTCGTGCTGTTATCACAGAGCAATTTTTCTCGGAAATTTTTGTTTTGGTAGCCCGGATGACAGTTTTAACCCAAGAGATTAAGGTTTCCTTATGCTCAACCTGCCTAATCTGGTAACCCTTTTACGGCTCCTGTTAATCCCGGTAGTAATTATCAATCTTCTGGAAGGCAGACTCAAATTGGCCTTGCTCTTTTTTATTCTAGCTGGTCTGAGCGATGCCCTCGACGGCTTTCTGGCCCGAGCTCTAAATCAAAAAACCTTTCTCGGCGCGGTTCTTGACCCTATTGCCGACAAACTCTTACTAAATTCCGTTTATCTCCTCGGGGCCTATCTAGAGCTCCTGCCCGATTGGCTAGCTGTCATCGTGCTCAGTAGAGACATTTTGATTCTTATCGGTTTCGGGATCCTCGTTTTCTATACCAAACGCCTAGAGGTACACCCCACTATCCTAAGCAAATGTACCACAGCCAGCCAGATCCTTACCGTGGTCCTTACCCTGGGAAGATTCGCAGAAGAAATTCTCCGGGCCTCTTTTCTTTTTACCGGAGGCCTCACCCTGGCTTCCGGCTTTCATTACCTGTGGCTGGGAATAAAAGTGCTTGAAAAAAACGTAGAAAACCAAAAAGGGGTGCCTTAAGGCACCCCTTTTTATGCGGGCCTACCTTTCCCCTCTTTTCCGGCGTACTGCTACGCCTAAAGCAAAGAGCCCCGCCCCCAAGAGTAGAATAGATGCCGGCTCCGGCGTATGAGCTACCACTTCTCCATAATCATTTCCGCATTCCATAGTCCAATGGATCTTCACTTTGTGCACAGTTTCCTCAAAAAGGCTTAGAGGAATCCCAACCTCAATAAAATACCGAGGAAATGAATGGTCAGGATCATCTACATAAGCTAGCGAACCTTCGCCTTTATAATAACCATCCTCCATCCGCCAGGGATTAGAAACGGAATGGGCAGAATAAGAAACATTTTCCCAGGTTGAAACCTTATATAACTCGCCGGCTGAAACACTATCATGACCTACCACCGCAAATGCGTAATCATAAGAACCATCGTTTCCAAGATCGATAGCGATGTCACCGGCCTTCCAGCTTGAAGTTCCTTCCTGTGGAAAGCCCGTGACAATGGCGATGTAAAGATACTCGGCATCAAAAGTGGCGAAAACGGCCTCTACATCATATTTTTGCCCTCCATAACCAGGCCCTACATAGCCATTATTTCCCACCTCATCTTCCTGCCAGACAAAAACGCCTGCCACACCGGGATCCCAGTTATTACCGTTTTTCCCGAAATTCGAAGTATCAAGGCCCCAGTCTCCGAGACTTCCATCTACGGAAATCGAAATAGCCTGGGCAGAAAAGGTAAGACTTAGTAAAAACAGAAAAGTAAAGAGAAAAACTCGCATTTTGGCCTCCCGAACAATTTAATTTCTATTTTCTTTTTAAAGCAATATCCGGGCCAAAATTTGGAGACGAAAAATCAAGTATTTTAAGAGGGAGAGGCCGGAAGGTTGGGAAAATAATTTCCCATTTATGGAAAAAATTTTCCCTACCAGAAGAGCTTAAGGCGAGTTTTTTTGAGTTCTTTAAGGGTGACCAGGGGAAGGTAATCGGTAAGCCCAAAGCGCAAAGCCAGGTCTTTCACGGTTTTCAAGGCTTCTTTTTCGTCTTTTCCGTGAACCATGGTGTAAAGATTGTATGGCCAGGAAGGGTAACTTAGACGTTCATAACAGTGGGTAATTTTTTTCTCACGTGAGAAGTTTTTTCCAATGGTTTCCAGTTCTTCTGCAGGCACCTTCCAGGCCACCATGATATTCCCTCGGACTCCGGCCTTAGTATGGCGCACGAGGCCTGCAAAGCGACGCACGATACCTGTTTCAAGCCCTTTCTTAAGCCAGGAAAGAATCTCTTCTTCGGCAAAACCCCCTTTTTGGGCAAGGGCTAAAAAGGGTCTTTCGACCCGAGGAAGGTCTTCTTGGGTAAGACGGACTAAGGAGATGGTCCTGGCATCGGGAGGGATACTTTTAATACTTCCACCCGGAGAGATGTTTTTTTCTTCTTCAGCGCCATTTTCAGGGCCCAAATCATGCACCACGGCAATGTGGAAGA
>Ga0256833_1001054_pt1 | contig 20823 bp, 28 predicted proteins | sample 356284metaG_FD_190535 | JGI IMG/M metagenome (GOLD analysis project Ga0256833, IMG submission 190535) | Hydrothermal vent microbial communities from Mid Atlantic Ridge, Atlantic Ocean - 356-284 | ecosystem: Environmental > Aquatic > Marine > Hydrothermal vents | place: Atlantic Ocean: Mid... | reverse complement strand
ACGCCGCTGCTAAGGAAGCATATACGGGCCATAGCGCTGTGCAAGACCGAGCTAAGGGGCTCTAAGTACTGCCATTTGCACAAGGGTGGGTGCCCAGCCGAGAGCCCCAATGGAGACTGGCGAAGGGCTAGCAGATTCTGGAGACTATGGGAGAAGCTATTCGAGTACTTTGAGCACGTGCTGAAGAGGATGGCTCCGTGGCTTAGGCTTGCTAGCGAGGTTCCAGACAAGATAACATACATTGAGAAGGTCTCTAGTGGGTGTAGATGGAACCCATTCGCTGGGGAATATGATTGCCCGAGGGGGTGAGCTGGTAATGGGTATCTATGTCCCGCCCTTCACGGCTGTAACGATAAGCGTCGCCGATGGCGGCAAGAGGCTGGCTAAGTGGAGAGACTTGTTACAGAGAATAGATAGGGCGGTGTTTGAGGCCGAGTTTGCCATGATCGGTGAGATGGGGAGAAAGTGTAATACTGTGCTCATACCTCCTGGCGGGGGCGACGAGGCGCTAAGGCTTGTGAAGAAGTACAAGCTGGTCTTCTACCCTATTAGGAGCGTTAGGTACTATGAGGGCTATGCGCATACACATGAGCCGCCTAGCAGCGATAAGGATGCCGCGCTGTTTGGCGTCGCGTGCACGGATCTCGAGAGCGCTAAGATGTTTGCGGAAGCCTATGCTAGCGGTAATCATCTGGTTCAGGGAATGTTGCTAGGTTATCCCTCGTGCTGCATCTATTCATTCATCGATTTCTGGAGAAGAGGAGTGTATAGCCCAGTTAATGAGATAGCTGCGGCGACCCCTGGGTGTACTAGTATCGAGTGCAGGATTGATCCTTTGCTAAACCCTGCGCTAAGATACATAAACGTGAAGGCGATACCTTTCTGGCCTCACAGCTATACGTGCAAGGCTGCCAAGAAATGGGCTGAGAAGTTCATAAAGAAGGTCAAGAAGATAGACAGGGTTGCTTACCGCGCACTACTCGAGCTTCTAAGAGAACCTGTAGAGTTTACACAGGTGAACGCGATTATAGAGGTGCGTGTAGGGTCTCCGCCGTGGATGAAGATTCTCGCGCAGGGATTCAGTGATGACGAGATCTATACGCGTTTGATACCAGCCTATGATCCAGTGGAGAGGTATGGCTAGGCCATGCCACGTAGATGCGTTGTCCCAGAGCCTGGTGTGGGCGAGGTAAGTGACGCTACTTTCAACAAGCTCTTCGAGATAATTGCTGAGAGGCTGCCATACGATGCTAGGATACTTTTGCTGAGCCATACTGGCTCGAGGGCGTATGGGTGGAGCTGGTACAACTTCGACTACGATATTCACGGTGTATTTGCTTGCAAGAATTGGTGGGACTGGGTCCACCTAGGAGTGGACATGTTTGACATAAACCTGTATGAGCTGAGGCATCTAACCAATATGGATCTATACTATAAGCATGGAGAGGTCATCATTAATCTCGGTAACCCTGTTTACCTTGACCCAGAGTTCCCGTGGGACGATGTGCTTGACCTGGTTACTCCAGACTTCTTCCCAGATAGTGGTGTTGATTACCAGCTTGCGCAGCTGCGTGTGCACTTCTCGTGTAGAACCGCTCTTCACGCGTACCGCGTAATGATTGTGCCGATGCACTTCATGAGGTTTGGCGTCTTTGAGCACAATATTTTCAGGGCAATGTGTAACCTGGGGCTGGGCTATGAGGGGCCGTATAGGTGTAGGGAGAACTATCTTGTACAACACAGGGTGCTGCCTGGGACAGGTTATGTTGATGAGAGTGTTGAGCGCCTCGTGTGGCGCGAGCTAGGAGAGCTTAGGAGAATGTTCTCTGAGTACAAGGAGAGGTACCGCAAACAGTGGAGCAGGGATAAGTGGGAGAGGCTTGTCGAGAGGCTAAGGGTTTTTGAAACTGACTGCGAGTACTAGTTATAAGCGAGGAGGAGGAGCATGGGTAATAATGCATCTCTGCGTGTAAGAGCACTAGCGGTTGTCAATGGAAAAGTGCTCGGGTATAACAGCCCCACGGATACGTTGAAGACAGACATAACTGTCGAGACATGCCAGTGCCAGAACAACGTCGGCAAGATAACCAAGATCTGCCTCGTCGATAACCAGGGCACCGAGCGGGATTGCACAACTGATCTAAGCTACGAGGATCATACGCCAGACTATGTTGTTGTTAAGGGCAGTATCCAGGCCACAGCGAGCTACACCGTCGCTAAGATAAGAGCGTATAGTAATAACAAGCTATACTTCGAGACCAGTTACAGCGTCGCTCTTAACCAGAACGATGTACTCGATGTAACGTACCAGATAAGCGTCACTGTTAGCTGCTCGCTTAGCGGCAGCGTTGGGCAGGATCACTGCGTCTACGCTGGGATGGCAAACGAGCTCATGAGGAGATTCATAGGAGCATCAGATACGACTATCTGTCTTAAGAAAGCACACCTAATGTTCTATAACCAGAATGAGGGCAACTATGTAAGCGGCGTAGATATTGACCTAAGCCTCAGCTGCGACACCGACACGTTCCAAACATATGGCCAGGGGAGTGGAACGTCTCAGCTAGATTTTGACGCAGAATACCTAATGTATGATAATGGCGCTAATCCACCTGTAGAAATGATAGAGCAGTGGTTCACACAAAAACTACCAATATATAATGGCACCCAGGTCAATGTATCGTATACTCTCAGTGTTCAGTAACCGTCTCCTCTATCACTGTTTTTTCCTCGATACCCGCCTCCATCCCAGAGCACTTCTTAGCAGTGTCTATTATGGCGCTTAGGATAGTGTTCCAGTCGGCGTACAGGTGTCTCGACAACGCCTTGGCAAGCTCTATTCCCTCTATTATGCTGAGCTTCTCAAGCGCCTGCATAACCTGTTTGCAGTCTATCCCACCTGCTTCAGCCACAGGTCTCACCAAGTTTACTTGATAGAGCTGGGTAGTCTTAACACCCGCGCTCTCTCATGCATTTATCAAAGCATTCTTTGTCATCATTGCATATATCGTCACAATCTTCGGCCCTTGCTATGCATTTCTCATCCACAAGAACATGCTCCTCAGACATGGCTCACAGCCTCAATTGCTGTATAATTGCTGCCGTGTCTAACTGTTTTACCAGCTTCTCTAGATTAACTCCTAGTTTCTTTGCCACTTCAATTTCCCTCCTAGTGAGCTCGACGTTGAATCCTTTCTCCTCGACTATTTTCTGACATGTCTTCCGCTTCTCCTCGGTCAAAAACCCTGGAGCGAGCACGCTTATAGCGGCAGCCTCGATGGCTTTCAACCCAATACCAGTATCCATTACACACTTATCTATGGCTCTCCATCTGCTCCACACTATAAGTTCCCTAATATGATGCACAAACACTCGTTTGGCGCACTCTGTGCAAAGAACCCTTCTCCGCTTGTATGGTCCATCATACCATTCCTCAATCCAATATGTTTCTCCTCCATGTATCTCTTTGCCACAAACCCTACATTTTACCGTGCGCTTTGCTATCTTCGGCCCATCAAGATATAGCACTGGCCTAGTCATGGTTCCTAACCTCTTCGTATTTTTAAAAGAGTTCATTCTGGCAATTAGTATGGTATGCTATGTTGTTATAGTAAATGCGTTCATAGTGTTCAAATGACATCATCAAGCTTAGAAACTCATTTATTTTGGCTTGGGCCATTTCTCTCACCCAGTGCTCGCTCGATCCATGTATACTATATTATGTATAAGAATATTTATAGTTGTCTGTGTACCTAATTGGCTATTGTGGTGAACATGTTTATTCGAGTCACTCGGCACGTATTGGTAGCATTTCTTCTGGCTTCCTATAGGCCCTAAACTCTAAGCGCTTGTAACTCGGCCATATCTTCCACAACACGGTGTATCCCAGTTTCTCTAGGGCATCATTCAATGCCCAGAGTAGCTCGTGGCAGACGCGCTCCTCGTCTTCGCAGACATATTCGCCGATAAGATAGTTGCCATAGTTGATGATTATATGATACACGCGGGGCGCTGGGCAGCGCTGCGCCCATGCAATATGCTCCGCTGCTTCCATAGCCATAATTAGGGCTAGCATTGAGCTGCGCTTAGCCATAACTTTATTCCTCCTCTAGATAATCGGTACTACTGGTTGTTCTAGATGACTATGTAGTAGTTTTCTCCTAGTTTGTAGAACCTGGTGTCCCTGTTACCTATTTCTATGAAGCTGTCTGTTTGCGGCTCGTATATTAGTGGGTCGCTGTCTATTGGGAAGACTATGTTGTATGCGTGGCCAGCGTCGTAGTCTAGTACTACCGCTACAGTGTTTACTCCGAAGAACTGGGCCATCCTGGCCTTGAATAGTAGGGCGTACTTGTCGCAGTCAAACCTATCGATAACGTATGGCAGGTAGTTTGTTATATCCCATTCGGCCATCTCTTTCCAATCATTTAGCGGGACCGCGTAGTATTTGCCGTCGAGCGGCATCCATTTTGATGGCTTAAAGTTTGGGAGCTTGTTGAGCCGTTGTACTAGCCAGTCTATGTCTACCTGGGTTACTGCCACGAGAAAGTATGGTATATACTTTTGTTTTATCTTGACAAGTCTATCGAATATATCGTTTGCCAGTGTTATGAGTTCTTGGCCTATGCTTGTCCCAGTTTGTTTATCTCGTGGCAAGTGTCTCAGCCAATAGTATTATTGCTGCTATTGCTCCAGCTATAAGTAGTAGTAGGCTCGTAGTGATGATTATTGTTATTGCCCCGCTGTGGGCGCTGGTTATTACTGGCTTTATTGTTTTTGGCGGGTTTTTTGACATTGCTGCATTGTATAACATGTCTGAAAAAACTATGGCTAGCGCCATGGCTAGTAGTGTTATGCTTGATGCCAGTATTAGTAGCGCTGCTATCGCTGCTAGTCTGGCCACGGGGTTTGTTCCTCCCATTTGCGTAGGATGTGGTCGATGTCTTTTAGTATGCTGAGGGCTTTTGCGGCCTCGTCTGCTAGTTCTTTGCACATTTTTTCCTCGCAGAAGTAGTCGCAGCTGAATATGTTGCATATTGTTTTCCAAATAGTGTATATGGTTTGTCTGGGCAAGTTGTTTCACCAGACTAGTGGTTTGTTGCGCATCTAGTGTAGCTATAAGGCTTCATGGCTTCCAGTGTACTCCGAGAACCGCTGCCATAAAACTTAGCATCATCCCTACAAGTATTATTATGAATTTTAGGAGCTTGTGGTTGCTTGTCAGCTGCTTTGAGTAAATATTTATGAATGTGTCAAGCTTGTTGTCTATGTCGTCTATTTTCTGCTTTATTGATGCGACCTCGGTTTTCATTGACGCCAGCGAGCCTATGTCTTCCTCTATCTCGGCTACTCTTGCCTCCAAGCGAGCCACCCTTTCCCGCAGCTCCACTATATCATTATATATATCGCTGGTCCCCGTATCTTTTTTACCCATTTTTTGCCACCCGTGTTTTTTGTAAAAAAATCTTGAACAATACTTTATACCCAGCCCTTCATCCTAGCTATCCTAGCCAATAAATCGGTGAGCGTGCCAGCCCTGTCAATAACCTCCTTGTACCACGCCATGTACTCCTTATCATCCATTCTCACGTGCTCCGCCACGTCCCATCCAAGGACCCTGTAATCATCCTCCCCCCTAAGCTTCACAGCGAGATAGAGCTCTGCCCCAGCCTGCTCAGCGTACCTCCTCAGCTTATCCCACTTAGCAGCATCCATGTAGATACTCCTACTCCTAGCACGATACTTCACCTCAAACATCAATATCACGCCATGCTTAACAGCCACAACATCTGGCACAGGTTCCCTGCTCCGCGCCCCGCTCGCAGGCGCCCTCAACACGCTCCAACCAGCACGCCTAAGCCTCCTAACCAGCCCCAGCTCAGCCATCTTCCCAAGCGCCCTAGGCTGCAACCCAGCCACCACACCAAAAATCATCAAAAAAACAATATAAAACACATAAGGCAAGAGAACAACCCATAGACCACCAACATCGACACACCCCTTCTCTCAGAGACCAGGAAACAAACTTAGAAAAAGATACTCTATAGTAAAAGAACTAGCATAGAATATAGGCTCTTCATCAACTAGTGCATATCCATCAGCCAGTGCATATTCTTTAGAATCCATTCAGCTCCATCCAGGCCCCCAGACCATCAGCTATAATCAAATATTAGAAAGTGTTCTAACAGAACCCCAGCCTCTCCATCAACCCCAGTGCATATACCATGCCTCAGCGACGAAACCAGTGCATTTATATAACCCGTTTAAATTCAAAGTATACTAAACGGTGTACCAGAAAAATGGGCGAAGAGTCCCCTGGGGCAATAAGATACCATAAAAACGGCACCACGGAGTACATTATACCCCACATGCCCAGGCCCAGGCCCATAAGGATCTCTATACCAGATGACCCCTTATTCCATGAGGCATTACAAGCGCTCGCCTTCGGCAGGTACAGCTACGTTGTAAATAACCTATCAATGAAGATAATGGATACCTGCCTAAGGAAGAAGTACTACTTGTACTTCAAGACGTGCTATAGGTGCCCATTTAGAAGAGTATGCCCTCTATGGAAACCCAAGTACCTGAAGAAAAACTATAAGAAGCTGCGGGCAGAGTACGGGCTAGCCCTAGAAGACGTGATAAGTAATCACAAGTACTTGCGCAAGGTTCTGGGAAGGGGCTAGCGCGGTGGACCGATAAGCGACATTATTACTCTTGGGTCTTCTTCTCCCCGCATCAGTAGAGCCTCTTTTATCCTCTCAATAGCTATCACGTCTATGTTCTCGCCTAGCCTCCTAAGTATTGTCGCGAAGCTTAGCACCAGTGCCAGGCCCTTCTTTCTCAGCTTATAGCCCAGCTCCTCCGCTCTCTCCACCAGCTTCTCCATCCTCTTCCTGAAATACTTCTTGACAAACACTAGGAACTCTGACAGGGACCTTGCAACGTACACGTCGTTTCTCTTCAAGAACCTGTACGCTCCAATAGTTGCTCCCTTGGGCGCGAATAGTATCAGTGCCTTGTCCCCCGCCTCGGTCTTCTTGGCTTTCTTCGCTAGCCTCTTCACTATCCTCTCGGCCTGGTAGGGCCTTATCGGGCTGTGCTGGGCGCTCACGTACACTATGTATGTTACTGGCTTGTCCCCGACCTCGTCGAGCTTTATTGTGAGCGAGGCAATAGTGTCCCTGCCGCCATTAGCGTCGCTGACCCTTATCAGCGACCTAATAGGCTTCCTCCTAACGTGCTCTATCACTGGTCTCAGCTGCCTAAGCGGCGCCATCAGCGGTACCAGCAAAGAGTTTATAAGGGAGAGACGCTCCTGTATCTTACTGAGCCTCGGATATGTCATGGCGCCGCCACCCCCTAAACCCCCATCCTTCTTGCAACTCTCCTAAACACTGTCTGCGTCCTAAAAGCATCCATCACCATCTCCGCCAGGTCTTTTACAAGCTTCTTCTGCTCCTCGGGCGGTAGCTCTGGGAACTTTATCTTCACAACCGTTCTAGCCACATCCTCCAAGCTCTTCCTCACCTCCGCCTCGTTACCCCCCTCCATATATACTGCGAAGAGATAGTTAATAGTCCTAGCTATCTCCATCCTCATACTAGCATCATCTATCCCGCTGACAAGGTTAAGTATGGCTTGCTGAAGACTAGGCACCCCTCTCTCCCCCCAGCTCCTCGAGCACCTTAACAATAGCCATAGCCACTAGATCCTCCTTGCGGACACCGAGCCTAGCCTCCACTCTCTCCATCTCCTTCCACACCTTCTCGGGAACCCTTATCTCTAGAACGTGTATTCCCTCCACCAGGCTCCACCCCCTCTATCTCTACCTCTATCTCCTCGTCTATAAAGTCTCCAGGCTCTTCGCTAACCTCCTCCCCACCACCACTAATCGGCAACGGCACAAAACCAAAATCAGGGGCCAAGCCAGGCAACCCAGCAAGATACCTCTCAGCCGCCCTAATACTATACTTCAACCTCCTCAACATCTTCACATAATGCACACGACTAAGCGCAATCTCCTCAATCAACCAATCAGGTACACTAGCACGAATAACAAGCACCCAGCCATCCCTCTCCCTCCTAATCTCACTACCATAACTAACAATAATACCCCTAGTCTCAAGATCACGCATCTTATGCTGACCAAACCTAGCAATAGTCTCAAAAGTCTTCATAATAGCATTGCCAATTTCACGCTCAACAATTTTTTTCAAAAATTCTTTTTCTTTTTTAGTTATTTTCTTATTTAAAAATTTATTTTCTTCGTTAAACATTTATATCACCTGATGATTTTGTTCAAATGACAAAAATTACTACGTTGAGAAAAAAAAGTAGAAAAATAACCTGGAGCGAGCACACAGGTCTCCAAAAAGAGGTGAGCCCGAATGCCCCTATACAGAGCAGGAATAGACATGTTCAAGAAGTACCAAGCCAAGTTCAACCCCACAGTGATTGGTACCAGGTTCACCGATATAAGAGATCTGGCGCTCGAGAGAGCCCAGGAAGGTCTAATAACAATAGGCACGATAAGAGACCTAGTGCGCCCAATACTCGACCAGTACGGAGTAACTGGCGGCCTTAGGGCGACCTACCTAGCGTTCGCACAAGCGCTGGCAAGGCACATGTTCCGCCAGAAGGGCGACGCCGCCAAGAAGATAGCGACTGCTCTAAAGAGCTACTACGTGAGCGCCTACGACCTAGACCCAGCCATACTCGACGAGATAATCAACGTGGTAACGGGCTGGGTAAGCCCGTACTAAGCAAAGAACAAGCAATAACAAAAACAAGCATAACAAAACTAATTTTTTTAGAAGGCGCGCCCCGCGCAATTTATTTTAAAAAATATCATCTCCCTGGTTTGTGCACACCAGCTTCTACAAGAATGCGCCAAACAGTTTCGCTGCTCCGCTTAAGCTCCTTGGCTATGCTATAAATACTTTTCCCACTCTTGTACATTTTTATTATTAGCTTCTTTTCTTCTTCCGAAACACGTCTTAGCCTTCTCGGCCCCCTCCTCAGCGGCTTATACCCGTATTCTCTTAGATAATAGTATATGCAGCCCCTGTTCACCCCAGTTATCTCCTCGATCTCGTCTATCCTTAGCCCAGATAGGTACAACCTAACAACGTCGCGTACAACTATGTCGGAATGTTTGCAGAAACTCCTAATAATCGGGTGCCAGTGGATTATATAGCCCTCTTTCCTAGTCCTATCTCTCACCATGTTCCTATACATGTCGTAAACAATTATATCATACATATAGTCCACGAGCATCACCATCAATTATCACCCCGCAGCTTGTCACCATGCTTAGTCAATATGTCTGCTACTACTTGGTCACGTATCTCTGGCGGCAGAGTCATAGCCATTCGCAGCGCCTTTTTCACAGCCCTCTTTACAGGGTCCTCGTCTCGTGTATCGTCGCGTACAACTCTCTCCTCATAGCCGTTCACGCTGAATACGTACTCTATCTCACGGGTATTGCCGAGATTACTGGTACGCCTATAGCTTACTTTCAGTGGGCCTGGCCCCACGTATGCTAGCGCGGTTAGCCAGTGGTTCCCGCTCTTACTGGAATAGCTGCTTGTGAAGAATAGCAGCGGCTTAGGCCTCTCTGGATGCACAATGCTCACAACATCCCTAAAAGCCCCCTTTCTTGTCGAGGCCCCTTCCCAGCACCCCCAGACAACAACATAGTCTTTCTTAGGGACGGTCTCCCTGGCCACCCTGTAGGCTTTCACAACGGTGCGCTGACAAGAGTTGCACAGTATTCCCTTCTTTAGGCTAAGCCACTTACGCGGCTCAGAATACACCTCGACAACCACTATGTCCCCGCTCCTGGCATTGGTCTTTATCACTGGCGCGTATATCGGCTTACCATAGTACGGCGAATGGAACTGATAGCGCGTCAGCCTAGCCTTTTCTGGCTCCTCTACGGCTCCCTGAACCAAATGGTCACATGCAAAAAACAATCTGGCTACTATGGGTCCACCAACTTTCATGCCAGGCATGATCTCCCCCCTCCAAATTTCAAATCATTTTTAATACATTTTTTGAAAACAAAAACTAAAAAATAAAAAATATTAGTAAGTGTAATCCTCCTCCTCCTCTTCTTCCTCCTCGCATGGAAAAGATAGTACGCTAACACCTAGTGTGCGCTCTCTCTCTATTCGCTGCTCCTCGAGTTCTCCTGGTGTACTGTATAGGACGCTTATACAGTCACAGTACGGCTCCTGGCATGTTGGTAAATTGGCACATAGACGCGCGCATGGCATTTCTGCCACCTTAGTCGTATCTTGTGCGCTGGTCTCTCTCGTAGAGATCCCTTAGCATCCTAACCTGCTCCTCCTTAGCGGATGCGCCGCGCTCTAGTGCCTTTGCTATTCTCTCTAGCATCTCTATTATCTTGGCATAGTCGCTTGATATTGCCTCGGCCACGTAGTTCTCGCTTATTAGGTGCGCGGCTTTGCTCACGGGCATCTCTATTTGCTTGAATATAGCGTTGGCTAGCTCTACGGCATCGTTTTGATCAATTGCTCTTATGCTCACATAATCCTCGTGGCCTACTATCTGGCGTCCCTGTATTTCTGGCATATCGCGTAGCAGCTTCGCTGGGCTAGGCGCTCTGCTCAGCCAGTACTTCAGCACCCTTACGCTCCAGAATCTTTGCCCCGTTCTCCTATCCTCTACCTCGCTAGGCATCACTGCATAGTCTCGTCCAATGTTTAATAGTAGCTGCTCAAGTGTCTTCGGCAGCCATGACTCTAGACCAATGTTTCTCGCGTAATCAACGGTTGTTGGCTCCAGTAGAACAGCTCTATGGCCATTGGCTACAACTCTTAGCGCGTTTACCAGCCTCGCTGGCGGATAGTCTACCAGCGCCTCTTGGGCGGCAAGCCACCTAATGCCATTGTTTCTCAGCATGTTGGCGGTTGCTTGCGCATCTCTCCTCACCAGTATGTCTAGCGTATTCGCGAGCGGTAGCAGCTCCTTCTCAACCGTGTCTCTATCAACGTACTCGAGTATCTTAGCGTCCCTGTCAGCAACAACTCCCACGTATAGTAGCTTAACATCATCGGGATTATCAGTCATTGCCGCAATGGCCTGTGCCATATCCGCAGCACTACTGAAGTACCTAAGCTCCACCCTCTTGAACTGACCAACATACTTTAGATCAGTCTCATGATGATCCCACATAACAAGCTTTGCAGCATTGCTTGCCGCCTCCTCTAGAGCAGCTATGTGCTCGCTCGGGTTAGCAACGTTCACTGGTATATCGACTATGTGCACGAATTTGCCATAGAGATCGAGAGCCCTTATGAACTGCGCCAGCCTCTGCGGCCCCGTGTCTGGAAACCTCGCTATCACTTCTCCATCAAGCACCTTTGCCAGCAAAGCACCTGTAGCTACACCATGTGCATCAAAATGAGAAATGACTAGGGTTTTTCCACGTGTGGGACCTGTGTTTGAGCCAAGGGTTAAGAGACTCAACCCTCTCACCTCCTACACGGGTTTTTGTCCACTTGTATACTATAGCGTGTACACTATTTAAACTTATCCGTACACAGCAATTAATAGAAAAAAATAAATAAGACGATATACGTAACGCGCGCTCTACCAGAACAAATAAAAACCTAAAGTATACACTATAGTATACATGGTTGAGAACAATGATCAAAAAAGCAACATGCATAGAAGAAGAAGACACACTACTCTGCGCCATACCAGGCTACAGACTAGCACTATCAATTGCTAATCGGAGTAAGAGACTAGCCATCTCAATAAGCTACAGCGATGCCATAAGGTTGCTCGCCGAGATGATTAACTCTATGGTAAGCGGCGACATCTACATAGATAGCGAGGAGAAGGACAACATTGTCCTAGCATTTGTGGATCTACTAAACAGTTTGTCAAAGTTCTACGAGTTTATCAAAGCCAAGGAGATAGCTGATAGCGCTAAGAAACTAGCCGATAGCTCCAAAAAACTAGTATCAAGCCTTAGTGACGCCAGCGACTATTACTACTACGCCTAGACGCGTACCTCTTTCCATGCCATGTTTTTCTCATAGCTTTTTTATCCCAGTCTTTCTTGTCCCGCTCCTCTATCTTCTCCATTACCGCTTCTACTCTATCACTATGTGTTTTCTCTAGCTCTCTTAGCGCTGCTACTAGGCGGTCCACGTCACTCCTCATTCTTCTCACGCACTGTGTAGCCGCGCTTTCTGAGATACTCTATGCACATTTTCTCCATCCAGTACTTTGCGCGCACTGGGCTCTCAATGTCCTCGAGGTCTGGCATCTTCCTTGTATGCCTCACTATGCCTGGCTTATAGACTATTGGCTTATCCTTCTCAACAATGACAACGACCAGTATCTCGTCGCCATCGTCTATGACTATTCTCCTAGCCAGCTTCTTGGCGAGAAACTTTGGCATAGGCATTCTGGCGCCAGTCCCGCTCTGATGGATCGTTAGCACGCTCATATCGAGTATCGAGTCTCGGTTGTCCTCGAGCACGCGAAACAGTGTCGTCTTGATTATCCCCATGTCTCTCAGCCCTCGTTTACCTCTATGTCTTAAAAATAGTTAAATAAGATATGTGACTTATTGGTGGCAGAAAAATGCGCCTAGCAATAATCACTTCCCGAGCTACCTCCCTAAAGGAGGTAGGAAGAGGCATAGCATACGTGGCTAGAGCTAAGGGATTTACACCGATAATAATGGAGTATGCACCCAGCCCCGTTGATCTAAAGAACATCGCCCGCCTAGCCATCATAGTTATGACGATGAACCCGCTTCTCTCGAGAAGCTATTTTGTAGCGGCGCGCGACTACAATATCAACAACATACCAGCCTGGATATATACTACAACCGAGGGCCGCCTACCAAGACGCTACGTAAAGAAGTGGATGCAGCGAGACCTCAGCTTCATAGCAAACAGCGAGTATACTAGAGAGAAGCTCGAGGAAGCTGGTCTACAGGTAATAGATGTTATTCCGCACGGCTACATAGGATCAGACATAGAGAAGGCTATTGGGTACAGGGAGACTGGTAGAAGCTTTCTCGAGGAGAAGCTCGGCAAAGGAGTAATATTCGTGACGGTTGCTAGCGGTCTCAGAAGAAAAGGCCACCCATTACTAGCAGACGCTATATCAATGGCCATAAACGAGTGCAATGATTGCCGCTTCTTCGTACTAACAACGCCAGACGCTTACTCCTACTACCAGGGACTCGAGGGCAAAGTCTACGTGGACACCAGGTTTGGCGAGCTTAGCAGAATAGAGGTGCTAAGCATAATGGCAGCCGCTGACTGGTACATACAGCCGAGCTTAGCCGAGGGCTTCGGCCTACCAGTCCTAGAGGCCCAGGCCCTGGGCACACCGTGCATACACGTAGACTATGCCCCCCTCAACGAGCATAGCTGCCCATGCAACATACGGGTGCCATGGTACCAGATAGTCTATGACCCGCAGGGTGAGGGAATAGAGTATGAGCTACACATGTACAAGCCCGAGGAAATGGCAAAGGCGATACTCAGAGCATACGATATAACAGTGAACAATAGCGACGAGTACAAAGACATTAGCGAAAAGGTTAGGAAACACGCAGAGCAGTTTGAAGCCAAAAAAGTCTACTCAAAGTTCTTCGACAACATAATAGTATACGAGGAAATAGGGTGAAAAAACATGTCACTAGACAACTTTCTATCAATAACCAAAATTAGAAAAAAATGCGACGAGATATGGAGCAAGTGCTACGACTCATGTGGTCACCTATACCCAGAGCATGCGAGATGCGTAATAGACTGCCTAGTGAAAAATAACGCGTACAAAATATGCAACGAGGCATATGGTGGACGATGATAAGATAATGCTGCGATCAGAAAAATAACGCAAAGTTCTCATATTTTTTGACTAGGGGGAGCAGTGTCACTCGATTTCTCAAAGCTTGTAAGGGAGCTTAGACGGCAGAAGCAGAAATACCACGCTAAGGTCCTCAGCGATGGCGCTATCTATGCTAATTGGCTTAGGAGCCTCGACGAGCAAGGAATAATGCCGTGGTACGTGTGGCTTATCATACCAGAGTTCACGTATAGTGGTATAGCGTTCTCTCTCCTCTTCGACATACCCCCCTCAGAGATCGTCCCAGTGAACTGGGACTTCAGCGTCGATCTACCAGACCTAGATGAGCTTATGCAAGGCATACTCGCCGAGATAAACAGCTTCGACTGGTCAAAGATCTACGAGTTCCTACAGGATCTAGAGAAGCTCATCAAGGAGACAATAGAGGAGGAGTTCCAGGAAAGCGTCGAGAAGTCTAGGCCGCGTAAAGCGGTCTATGGCAAGACAAGGTATGGTAGGAGCTACTTTGATCCACCAGCGGTGCGGGAAGCAATAAGATCAACGATGTTCAAGCTATGGGTTGAGAGGATGACTCTGGAGCAGCTGAGAAGAGACTTTGATAGCATGAAGAATAGCCTCGGCCTAGGAGATGGTTTCACACAGCTCCTCTTCAACAAGATAAGCCAGGTTATCTACGCGCAGCCAAGCGCCATGATACTGGGCTACGGGGTTCTTGGTCGGAGCTTCCTAGGCGAGCCAGCGAGGCTGGAGCCCGTGAGAGAGGCTAGGCTGAAAATGATAGACTATTTCCTAGAACTAGTAGAGTGGCTCGGCAACACCCTCGACCATGCTAAGATAGGCCTAGTCCTCGGCCTAGTCCCACTGGGCTATGGATTTCTACTGCCACCGAGAAGCATATTGAAGAAACCATTGCCGCCGAAGAAGCTGCAACCATTAACAGACTATGTTAGGAGCCGTGGAAGCGCCCTCATAGAGAAGTTCACGTGGAACGCCTTCACATTCGCTAACTACAACAAGCCAGAGGAGAGAACCGATTATAGGAGATCGGAGAGAGCAGACCAGTACATGAGCCTCCAGGCGATAAGGTACCAGATAGAGCAAATAGTGGACCCAATCATACGCAAGCACACAAACAACCCAGTACTTATAAGGATGTACAAGAGCGCGGCGCTCAACCTAGTAGCACTGCCAGCGAAGCGCCACAGATGGGGATACGAGGCCTTCAAAGCGATGAGCGAGGACGAGCTATACAGGTACTGGATACAGCACTGGAGCTCCCAGGGCTTAAATAGAGAAGTACTTAACGAGATATATGAGCGGCTAAAGAGGTGGCTACCAGAATGGCGGAGAACCAAGCTCCTACTCGGGCAGAGAATAAAACAAACCAGGTACCTGTTATCCAGGCTCCTCAAGCACAGGTACCAGCCCCAGGCCTAACAATGACTCGGCAACCACAGCAAACAAGGGACGACATAATTAGACAGAAGCTAACAGAGGTCCTAGGCGACATAATAGTCAAGGCGCAGGAAGTGGGCTTCGAGCTAGCAACCCTAGATTACTCAAAGCTATCAATGTGCCCCGCCCTGAAACCCCTCGTCGAGAAGAGCAGGGAACTAGTAGTTGCTCTCAAGAAACTAATGGAGCTACGTAAAGAACTACCAAGTGCATAAAACATGTTTTTTATCATACACATAGTAGTTTTTACAGCTTTTGTTACATATTCTTATCTGGGAGCGGGTAGTGGCCACTCGTTCAATAGTACACTTACCACCATTCACGATAGATGTGAAAGGCTGCCTAGTGGACATTCTCGAGGCCCTAGAGCACCAGGCACCATGGGGCAAAGAGTACACAGTATCAATGAGGATACGCTGTGGCGGTATAACGACCCGCGTCTTCAACCTAACAGTAAGAAATAATGACGAGCTAAAGGCAAAGATATTGGCAGAGATAGCTAAGCTGAAAATAATGCTCCTCGAGCTAGGCCATGACAATACACAACAAATAGTGGGGGGTGCCGCGGTTGCATAACGACATCTTTGGAGACATCAGTAGAGAGGATATAGAGAAACTAGCGGGAGCAATAGCCAGCGTAATTGCTGAGACCAGGGAAGATCCAGTAGCAGTATACAATATATCTATACTAGATACTCTCGACCTCTCAGCAATAGCTAGCAGCGTCGCAGGAGTAACAGACCCGATAGGGCAGCTAAAGGACTGGCTCTACGACGTGCTAAAGAAATTCGTGGATACAATAGTGAACGCTGTCCAATCAGCCATCCAGAGCCTGGTAGACAACGTCATAGAGCCAGCGCTAAACTACATAGCATCCACCCTAGGCTCAATAGCGGATACGATGAGCAACTGGTTCTCCAGCCTATATGACGCTATACAGGATATAGCATCGACGATAAAGAGCGTTGTTATAGACAAGATACGGGACCTAGTAGACTACATAAGCGACCTTGTCCACAGCCTCGGCGACTACGTATCAACCATTATGAGCGATCTAAGAGACTCAGTAGACGCCATAGTATCATCTGTTAGCACCATACTCGACACCCTCAGCGACTACGTATCAACCATGGCGTCAAAGCTAGGAGACATGCTTGACACAATAAAGTCAAAACTATCAGACATGGTGTCATCGCTTAAGGACGCCTTATCAAGCATAGCTAGCAGCCTAAGCGATACAGTAACAAGCATAGCCAGCGACATAGAGGATGCTGCCACCACGATAGCCAGCGCTCTATCCAACATATTCAGTAGCGCCGCCTCGGCAATAGACGATATGATGCAGCGACTAAGAGGAGCAATATCATCGATAGCCGACAAGCTATCAGACATGGCTTCAAGCATAGGTAGCACACTAGCAAGCCTAGCAGACAGCGTAGCGGGCAAACTAAGAGACATGGCATCAAGCATAGCAGATAGTCTCAGCAACCTGGTATCCAGCCTAACATCTAGGCTAAGAGAGGCCATAACAGACATCATTGGTAGACTAGGAGACGCGGCGAGCACGGTAGCAAACAAGATTAAGCAAATGGTATCAGACATAGCTCACGGCTTGTCATCCCTAGCGTCATCCGTGTCATCAACCCTTAAGGACATGGTATCATCAATAGCCGATAAGCTGAGGTCAATGCTATCAACGATAGGCGATGAGGTAAAGAAAGCCCTAACAAGCCTAGGAGACGCTGTGACAAGCCTAGCGTCTAAGCTAAGAGACGCGATAACAAACGCGCTATCCGCTCTGGCTGATTCAGCGCGCAGACTGGGACAAGAACTAGCAGATAGCGCTAAGAAACTGGCAGCAAGCATTACTGACGCCATTAGAGCGGCAGCCGACAAGCTATCAGACATGATTAAGGGACTAGCCCACGGCTTATCATCCCTAGCGAGCAGCCTAACAGACAAGATACGCTCACTACTAGACACCCTTGCAGGCACGGCTAGAAAGCTGGTAGACGAGCTAGTATCATCCTCAAAGAAAGCCATAGACGCTCTGAGCAGCGCTGCCCACGACGCTCTAGCAGGCCTAGCCCAGAGAATACAGTCAATAATAACCAGTCTAGCCCACGCATCATCATCAGCCATATCAGCGCTAAAAGATAGGGTAATAGACGCGTTCACAGCAATAAAGAACACCATAGCCAGCGTAGTTGAGTCAATAAAGCAAGTACCAAGCATAATAACAGGGATGGTGGAAAAGGCAGCATCATCAATTAGATCAGCTATAACAAGGCTAGCAGACCACCTTAGATCCGCGTTCTCAAAGATAATAGATAGCCTAAAAGACTCGATAACAAGGATAATAGACGTTATTAAAAAAGTGCCAGAAATCATAGAGGCTTCAATGAAAACCCTTGGAAAATACGTAACAGAGCTGGCAAGCAAGGCAGGCGACGTGCTCAAGAAGATAGCTGAGCTATACGCTCGCCTAACCCCTCCAGGAATAGCGTTCACGCTGATAGAGCGCTATGCACCAGACGTGGCAGCCGAGATGCGATCAACAATAGCCTCTATACACTCACCTATCGACGCATTAGTAGCTATACCGAAGCTACTATACCTAACAATGATAGGAGTTGCAAAGGTAACATGGTTCCTCATGCCAAAGCAGGTAAAAGACTTCTTCAACGCGCTGGCAGGCGCGGTAAGAAGCGTAGGCGATAGACTAGTAGGCTTCGTGAACGCAATAATGAAGTTCCCAGAATGGTTCCCAAGATGGTTCCGAGAACACATAGCCAAACCAATAGTGGACACTCTACGAAGGATAGGGGAGTGGATCTGGGAGCACATACCAGACTGGCTCAAAGAGTTCTTCAGCAAAGCAGTAGACTTCTTCAGGAACATACCAGACTACCTGAAATCAGCTGCGAGCGCAGTAGTGGACGCTGCAAAGCGGATTGTTGAGGCAGCCAAGGCCGTAGGCGAGGGACTGAAGAAGTTCTTCGAAGACCCGCTGGGCACGCTTAAGGGTGTACTAGAGTGGCTCTGGGAGCACGCCTTCAAGCCACTCGGAGAGGCCATTGTCTCTGGCCTCGAGAAGCTAGGCTCATGGATATGGGAGCATCTACCAGACTGGCTCAGAGGAGGCCTAGAGACACTAGCCAAGGGCGTAGAGACAATAGCGTCAAAGATACACGACGCCATATCATGGGTGCTCGAGCACGCCCCAGACATCAAGAACGCGCTCATAGAGGTAAAGGACGCTATAATCAGCTTTGTCAAGGACCCGCTGGGCACTCTTAGGAGCGTGCTTGAGTGGCTCTGGGAGCACGCGCTCAAACCACTAGGAGAGCACATCTACGAGGGGCTACGAGAACTAGGCTCATGGATATGGGAACATCTACCAGATAGTGTTAAGGCGTTCTTCGAGAAAGCTGGAACAGCGCTGGCAGACTTCTTCACAGTAGCTAAGAACGCTGTGGAGAGCTTCCTGAAAGACCCAGTAGGCTCTACCAAGAAATTCCTAATGAGGCTATGGGATGCCCTCATCTCTGCAAAGGACTGGATAGTGGACCATGTTCTCAAACCACTCGGAGAACTAGTCGCATCGGCAGCCCACTTCATAGTATCAATAGTCAGCAAGGTCGTGCAAACAGTAGTGTCTGGCGCTGAGAAACTAGCAGAGATAATATACGGTGGCCTAAGCGCCCTAGCCAGCGCAGTAACAAGCATAGTGGCGAAGATAGCGGGAGGCCTATTCAGCGTCGGCAGGACGCTTTACTCCACAGTCCTAAGCATATACGATAAAATAGTGCCAGAGCCCATCAAGAGATACACATCTGAGATACCTTACGCGAAGTACGTTGAGCCACTGATAGCCATAGCTGCTCCACTAAACCTACCAATGCTGGCAATGTTTAGGATAACAAACGACTTCGTGAACTTCGTAAAAGACAACATGCCAGCTCTACTCAAGAACCCAGTATCATTGTTCTACGCGATAGCCAACGCCATCATACCTATAACAGCTCTTGGCCTGGTAGCGGCTGGAGCCTTCAGATCAATAGCTGGCGCCCTAAAGAAGAGCAAGACAAAGATAAAGATAGACGCTTCACCGCTGGGCGTCGGGGTCCAGGGAGAAGAAGAGATAGAGGTAGACATTGGTACACTGATAGGAGGCTTCCTCGACAAGATAAGCGACTACCTACCAGACGTGTCGAGGTACATAATGATAGGCCACATGATATGGTGGGCTGAGCCGACACGTGTGCTAACACGCTACTGGCTCACAAACGCTCTAACAATAGAGCTGCCGCCGCTTGACCACGCTCTACGCGCTCTGAGAAGACACCTACCAACAATGAGCGCCAACGACTACTACACGTACTTCGTGGATCAGCTGAGAATGGGTGGCATAGGCCTCCCGCTCATAAGGACATATTATCCGCTGAGCAAGGACCTGCTAGCAGTCTATCAGAGCATAACACCAGAGTTTGACGAGAAGACATTAAGTATAGTGATAACAGATAGGTTTGGGCAGCCAAGACTATTCCCAGCGACACTGATAGCAGAGATACCCACGCCAAGCGAGCTAGCGCACATGATGATCCGCGACATCATACTAAACCCGCGAGACTTCGCAGCCGTAATGGCTATGCACGGCTTCACGCCAGACGTGGCATTCATGTTCTACCTGCTCCACTTCAGGTACCCGAGCCCAGAGAGGCTTGCTGACTTCTTCTGGCGCGGCATAGCGGGCGAGCTATGGAACCCAGACGAGAGCTACGATAAGCAAATAGTGGAGCTGTTCTTCAAGCACGGGCAGCCACCCAGACCAATAGCCCCGAAGAAGCTCAATTTCGCAGCCGAGCAGCTCTTCGAGATGATGAAACAGTACATGAAGTGGCACGACTATGCAAGGATACCTTGGAGAAACGGCTGGCCCACCGACAACGCCATAATAATGGAGCTAATATCCGATATACCAGGCAAGATAGACCTCAGATGGATGACGCGCTGGGGCCTCTTTGACTACTGGGGCAGCTACGGTGTAACAGCTACGACAACGATAGAGGAGATAACGAGAAACCTGCTAGCACCAGGCCAGGTTACTCAAGCCAGGCCACTAGTTACTCTCTATAAGCAGCTATTGCAGAGCCCCCAGCCAGTCTTCGATGTGCGCCAATTCGCTAGAGCTCTACAAGCCACTGGAGTCCACCCATACTGGGTGCCATGGATAACGCTTGCAGAGACGATAAACGCGCTGTCGGAGGAGCGTACACTACTACGTACGGGCTTCATAAACCTGTACAGAGAGGGCATATTCAGCCTAAACGATCTAAACGAGCTACTAAGCGGCTTCTTCACAGTGGTCTTTAAGACAGCGTTCTTCGACCCAAGCGACATGAAGTGGAAAGAAGTAGACATAGAGTATCCAGTGGCCTTCCTACCAGCTGAGAGCAAGCTCCTCGAGCTAAGAGCAGTAATGGATAAGGCTCTCGACAT
>Ga0256833_1001053_pt1 | contig 20829 bp, 19 predicted proteins | sample 356284metaG_FD_190535 | JGI IMG/M metagenome (GOLD analysis project Ga0256833, IMG submission 190535) | Hydrothermal vent microbial communities from Mid Atlantic Ridge, Atlantic Ocean - 356-284 | ecosystem: Environmental > Aquatic > Marine > Hydrothermal vents | place: Atlantic Ocean: Mid... | reverse complement strand
CTTACTGCTAGGATTCCCTTCTTTGCTAGGAAGTGCTGCGCCACGTCATCAATACCCTTCTGGCAAATCACTACGTTAGCGCCAGTAGCAGCAATCTTCTCAACCATCTCCTTAAGCATCCTGGTTTCCTCGTCTAGGAATATCTTGATCTGCTCAGGGGACGTTATGTTTATCTTAGCCGTTATGTCGGGTTTCTCTATTTCTAGTGGTGCGTCGATTAGTGCTATCTTCGCGTTCTCAACCCTCCTAGGCATGCCCGGATGCACAACCTCCTTATCCAACACAATACCATAAATCAGCTTAGTATCAGCGAGAGAGGCTCCCTTCTTCTTCTCGATCTTCACGTTATCAAGCCTGACCCTGTACGTACCATCAGGCCTTTTCTCAGCCACACGTAAAGCAGCATCAATCGCTATGTTGATCATCATGTCAATTAGGTCCGGTGTCGCTAGGTACTTACTCGCTAGGGTTGAGTAGACTACGCGGTACAATGACTTCTTGGTCTTCTCGTAACCCTCCTTAGTTTCAATATCGCCAACCTCTAGCTTAGTGCCTATCTCATCAAGTATCTCTAAGGCTTTGTTCATGGCTTTCTTGTAACCCTCAATTATTATTGTCGGGTGTATATTCTGGTCAAGTAGCGCTTCCGCCTTACCAAGTAACTCACCTGCGAGAACCACGACAGATGTGGTGCCGTCACCGACCTCAGCGTCAACCGCCTTAGCTGATTCCACCAAGAGTTTAGCGGCTGGGTGCTGTACCTCCATCTCCTTAACTATCGTGGCACCGTCGTTAGTTACGGTGATGTCGCCGAATGAATCTACGAGCATTTTGTCTAGGCCCCTAGGGCCTAGGCTGGTTTTCAGAACTTCGGCCAACGCCCTAGCGGCTATGATGTTGTTCCTTAAGGCCTCACGCCCATACGTCCTCTGAGTTCCTTCCTTCAGTATCAGTACGGGAACTCCGTAGAGTGCAGTCATGAACTCACCCATTAGTTCTAGGAGAACCACTTCTATATAAACTTTAGGAGTAGGGTGACCGAAAACTTTAATTACCCCCTCATGTAGGGGGTGGCGGGAATATTTCATGCTCCCAAGCATTGAGTCGGTGTTAGAATCATATGAGCGGGAGGTACTTGAGGAAGGGGACATAGACAATGCTAACCTCTTCATCGCATTGCTTTGCGGCTACGCTGCGTACCTATGGAAACATAAGCTCGTGGACACCAAAGATCTGCAGGAGTATTTTAACACGTTAAGGGAGGAAATTATTGAGGGGCCAGACTACCTGAACCCCTACGTCATGGAGTTAATGAGTATAATAGCGCAGGGTCTTACCGATGCGTCATTTGAGGAGTTCAAAAGCAAGTTACGTATGGTGCTGAAGGAGGATCGGCTAGATATCCTGGAGGTATAAGGTCCTCTTGAACATTGACACTAAGCTGTGCGATGTATGTATGCGGAGACCTGCTGCATACCGTAGGCGGGATTCGGGAGAGAAGTTATGCGTTCACTGCCTAAGTAAGTCCTTAGTCAAAAGAATTAGGAAAGGAATCTCCAAGTCTGTAAGGTTAAGACACGGAGCGTTAGTTGCCGTGCTTGCTTTAAAAGAAAGAGTAGTGGAAAGTCTAGTGTTGACGGAGATAGTTAGCCTAATTGAGGAGAGGCATGGGGGTCACGTACTCGTTCTTGTCCCGGATCCCGCGGTGTCGCAGGTTATGCATACGGTGCTCACACGGGAGGTACCCTCAATTTACCTTGTCGCTAAGGCGAAAGAGGGGATGAAGCCCTTCAGCTTACTGGAAATCATAAACTCCCTCGCACCGAGGCTACGGAGCATAGGCTTCAGAATTGATGCTATCTTAACACCTCTAACCCTAAGTGATTTTTTCGAGATCCAGCTCCAGTCTCTTCTCGTGAACGCGATGCTAGCAAGGGAGGTTAGTCCGTTACCCAGAGTTGTTGGGCAGAGCGTCATAGTGCACCCCATGAGCAACATATTACGTCAGGACGTATACGCATACGCATTCTTTAAGGGAATGCTTGACGGCTTAGATGATGATGCACCATCTAGCACCCATATAGTCGAAGACGAGTGCATCACCCCAATACTAAAGAGTGTTTCAGCAGACTTCTCCGAGCACCACCCCGAGCTCGTGTTCAAGTTCGTCGAGACTATGGTTTCACTCACGTTAATGTTAACCAACCAGGGAAATAGGCGAAGGTCTCAGAGTAGCTCAGCCTAATCATTAGCTACCTAATCATACCACTGCTATTCATCATCGACTTTCCGGCGTAACCCATACCTATGCAAAACAACACAGCTTATTATAGTTGACTTAAGAATAGCTAGTGGTGCATTAAGAAATGCCTCTCAGAGAGAACTTGATAGATGCAAGGTTCGTTGGCCGTGAAGTAACTATTTATGTTATGGGGAAGGATGAACCCATTAAGGGATTAATAGACGAGGTGGCCAGGTACGAAATAGGTGTTCGGTCGGAGGGCTCGCCAGTAGTGATCTTCAGGCATGCAATACTATACGCCGTTGCTGAGGCCACAGAGTTGCATGGATACAGTAACGAGCAGTTGAGAGACACGGTAATAGACTCCGACATGGTTGGGAGTGACGTGGAAGTGTACTTAGTGAATGGATCGAGCTTTCGGGGGAAGTTAATGAAGGTTACAAAGTATGAGTTAGGATTCAGAATAGAGGATAAGGGGTACATAGTCCCCAAGTCCAGCATAGCGTACATAAAGTTCGCGGTGTGAACTAGGGTAAATTAAGTCAATTACTATTCCTCATTATCCTCAATCATGCGGAACCTTATGAGCTTAACTTCCGTCCTGTCTGTAATCCTGCTCCCATAGATCTTCTTAAGGGCCATTACGAGTTCCTCCCTATTCTTAAAGCCGTCGGTCCTGGCGTCTTCATCAGTTAGCTCGCGAACCTTTTTCACTTCGACATCCTCGATCCTTGCAACACCTAGTCGAACCTTGCCAGCAATTATCTCAACTTCATCTCCCTTCTTGAGGGTGCTGGAGAGTCTTATCGTCGAGGTCTTTGACCCTTTAACTATGCCTTCCCCATACTCTTTTTTGAACATTAACTTCCTGCGGCGCTTCCCCATGCGTAGCCCCTAGCGTCTTTATAAGTTGAGGAGACAATATACTTTACCGCGTGGTGTAGTTAGAAATGAAGTTATTCAAGAAGTTACTAATGTCTGGCGAGAAGGAGCTGTTCGGCAAACTAGCAAAGCATGTAAACCTATCCTTAAAGTCCATGTTAATTGTGGAGAGATTACTTAAGGGTGACATAAAAGACCATGAGATGGAATCCCTGATAGTCGAAGTAATAACTCACGAGAAGCATGGCGATAAGATAGCGGCTGAGTTAACGGAGATGGTGACTCACGGCGCGGTGCCCGTGGCGCTCTTGGGTGACATAGAGTTCCTGATAGATAGAATAGATGACATACTTGACCTAACATACTTTATAGCGATGGAGTACGGTAGGGCCTTTAGAACTGGGATATCAAGAACAGAGCATGCAAGGAGCATGTATAAGGAAATACTTAAAGTAACCGTTGTTGCAGCTAAAGCTTTAGAAACACTCAAGGAGGAACTAGAAATCGCTCTCGAGGACTTCAATAAGCTCCAAGAGTTAAATGATGTAATTGACGTTTATGAGGACAGGGTCGACGAAATGAAGAATGTCATCCTTGACAAGCTATATAGCTTAGGCCCTGAGGTAAGTGCTATAACCTTTAATCACTTGCTTGAGATGATTAAGAGCTTAGATACTATAGTGGATGCCTGCGAGGATGCCTCACACCTGCTGATTAGGGTTATTAGTTCGATGCGATACTAGCGAAGCCCGATGCAATAATAACGCTACAGTATTTGGTGAGCGCCATGCAGGTGGCGCTTCAGGCACTGCTACTAGCTGCAGTGGCGATAGCTGTTGGAAATAACATGGGTGTCATTGCTGGGCCAGCCGCGGGTTCCAGGATATTAAGGCGAACCACAATCTCCGCTTTAGCGATAGCCGGGCTTAGCTCAGGGTACCTGCTCGAAGGTTGGAAGTTTCTAGGGGGTGTGAGCCTTCCGAGAAACGCCGTAGAAGCATCGTTTTTTCTGGCGATACTCATACTATTGACGCTCACGGTCAGCGGCTTCGTTACATCCATAACACAGGTCTTTGTTGGTATTTACATAGGTTACCTACTCACATGCGGTTTTGAAGCAACGGGTGAGATTCTTAAGATACTGAGTTTCTGGTGCGTGACTTTTCTATCATCCGTCATCGTAGCCTTTCTCTTTGTTAAGCTCATGGCTTCACGGAAAGCTGGGGTAATTAGCAGTTTGCTTGCACTTAAGCTTGCGAGCATAGTGATGGTGTTCATCACTGCCTACGCTCTGGGCGCGAATACCATAGGTTTTGTGGTGGCGTTTACTGGTCAGAGCGCGGGCGATCCGCTCATTATTGCGCTCACGATGACCGGTATAATTGTAGGCGTGTTGGCAATTCAGGGTCAACGTGGAGTTACTAAGTTGGGCTCTGGATTCTATGGATTAAGGTACGCTAGCTCGGTAGCTCCTTACGTCTCAACTTTAATACTAACTGAGATAGGTACTCAGTTCTCCATACCTCTCCCAATGTCTATCTCCATATTCTCCGGCATGTTAGGGACGGCGCTGGCCATGAGGTTCAGGTTAATAAGTAAGCGTAGGGTAGCAACGTACATAATGCTTAGTTGGGTATTGCCGTTAATTCTCTCTATCGTACTCTCTTACATGACCTTCAAAATACTTTACCTTGGACGTATTTAGTGAGGCCGATAAGCGGGACTCACGGTATTCCCTTAAAATGGCTTCTAAATCTGCGTAGGTTAGCTCCCTTTGCCTCATCATCTCCTCCCTAATTCTCGCGACCTCTTCCTCGGCCACACGCAATCTGCTGAGCGTCTCAGAATCAACAGCAACTAAGCTTGGACTTACGTCCCACACCTCCCGGGCCGTCGTTGCCGGTATTAGACGCTCCCTTACAAGGAATTCAGAGTCTTTCTCGTGACCCGGCGGCAATACAACTTTCCTCGAAGCTAAACTACCTACAGTGCCGGCTGAAAGTATCTGGCGTAAATCCTCGACAAACACCACGTTTAACTTATCATCACTCACCACATACTTGGCTCCGTAGCGCGGCAGGAGCGTTAACTCACCCGCGAATACGCGTTCGAGAACTTCACCCACAGAGGTTAACCTTTCCTTTAGGCTAAGCACTTCATGCTCTAACTCCTCAATTCTTTGTGAAGCGTTCTTAAGCCTTGTCAGGAGCTCATTAACCTTCCTGTCCTTAGCAATTTTCTCGTTCACAGATTCCGTTAACGTTCGCACACTATGCTCCAGCTCCCTAATGCGGGCTTCAGAATCCTTAACCTTACTCTTCAAAATTTCACGCTCTCGAAGCAATTCATTCACACGCCGTTCAAGCTCCTTAATCCTCTCGGTATACTTAGAGACCTCGCGAGCCTGATGCGGCAACATTAGCGAGGCTTGCCTCCTTGATGAAGTTACTGGAGGTTCAGTTGGTTTAATGTAGTCGTTAATTATGTCCTCGATTATCGCGCTTAGGGGTTCATTCATTAGTATTCGTACCTTATATTTCTGCAAGTTCTTTACGGAGAGCCCCATACTCCTGATTTTCTTCACTAGCTTCTCCAGCTTATCTTGGTAGAACCTATATGCCTTCAACGCCGCAGAGAGTGCGTCGCGCTCGTGCGTGTTCTTGACCCCAATCCCGTATAAGCGACTGTACTCTGACACAAGTATTTCCTTCTCACTTGTGGAGAGTGACCGTGGAGGTACAAATAACTGGGCCTTCAGCATCGCCGCAAGTTTTCTAACCATCTCGGGCGGTGGGTTCTTGTCGGTAGCTACTATAACAGGTATGCCTATGCTCGTGAGTTTCGAGAGTATCTCCCCCCGATCAAGCTCGCGCCCAGATGTTATCAGGTGTGGCCTCATGTCTAAATCTATTACAGCTAGACCAACCTGCATTCCAGGATCGTAGCCAACTATGAGGTACTTCTTAGAGGTCTCCTGCGGTGCGAATAGCTTGAGGAACCTCCTACTTATGACGGGTTTTATCCTCACTTCAACGTCATGGCCTTTGACCCTCTTCACAACGCCAAATAGCTCCTCCCTCGACGCATATACGGTAAATACGGCCTGTTCAATCCCTCCCTTACTACGGCGAATCATCACGTCGTAATCGAATCCACGACGCTCTAGCTCCTCCCTAAGCTTCTTAACCATTTGCGCTACAGCCCCCCGGAGACCTCTCTGGAATTTGCCCGCGCGCGAGCCTCCAGCATAACCGGATCTGCCCTTGAATACGTTTATCCTGACTTTCTTTTCGTAAACGTCTAGCCTCTCTCCGTACCCGCTCCATGCTAAGGTTGCAACAAGAACCGCCGTCTTGGCGGGGCTCAGCTTGCCCTTATCGAGTTCCATGCCGGCTAGGTCGGCCACGCGTCTTAAGTCCACAAGCGTCTGCCCTTCTAACGTTACCTGAATGAACTCCGTATCTGGCGGTACGAGCTTCAGTATTCGAACTAAGTTCCTTTTAGAACCCCCTAATTCAAGGATGTTATCCGTTGCAAGCGTCGCGGGTCTATAATCCCACAGATACCTCACTAACCGGCCAAGGTTGCCTCTGTCTACCTTGAGCACCCGGCCGTCCTTAATTAGTGCTATGGCGTAGACGTACCTATTAAGGGCTTTGCCACCGCTCTTAATTATGTCTACACCTACGTATGTTCGCTCATGCCCACGGCTTCTCCGCTTCTCCCCTGACGTACTTGATAGCTCTCTCGACATCAATGTTGACTCGGTAACGACGCTTAAAGAACTTAAGCACGTATTCCACGTCCCTACGGAGGAGAACCTCGTGATTCGGGTCGTCCCTGTACACGTATTGTGGCCAGTCGATTATGTAAGGCACCTCATTATCGCCTTCTATGGAGACAACTATGTTGTACTCGCTTAAGTCACCATGGACTATGCCCACATGGAGGTAAGCCTCCCTTAAAGTGCTCAGTATCTTTTCAAGCAATCCCTTAGGGTCAATCGCTACTTTGTAGCGGTAAAGCTCGATCCCGCTTATGTAGCTCAACACTACTGCATGCCTATTCCATCCATAGGTTTTAGGGACGTATGGCGTGAACCTAATTAAGTCCTTCAACGCCTTGTACTCCCTCTCGGCTGTGACTTTAGACCTGATCATCCAATTAGACTCATCCACTAAGTATGATCGCACCCTCTTTACTTTCTGGAAGCTAACGCGCCCTATTTTGTAGAACTTCACGGCAAGTAACTGCCCTTCAGGGTTCTTGGCGATATATATTTCGCTCTCCTTCCCCATACCGACCTTTGTCCCGAGATACGCTATTACGCCAGCATTGCTAAGAGAATGAAGAGCCAGCAAATCTAGACCTATGTAGGTGAGGCGGTAGCCTGTCTTAGGGGTTAGCATCCGTATTATCGCTTTTATTTTATTTAGCTTAGTCAACACGCGTGCTAGAACCTTAGGCGGTAGTTTACTTTTCCTCTCTATGATCTCTAAGGGGACATACTCGTACTTGCCCAGCATTGAATCTAGAACCCTGAGGACGGTGAAACAATTCTTGTCTAAGCCTTTGTAAAGTAGGGCTAGCTCCAATTCCTTAACCCTTTTAGTGAAGCGTGTAGTGAACTAAAAATATCAGCCACTGACCCCTCATCACTCTTAACCTTAAGGTATCAGACCCGGTTTCACTCATCACTAGCGGCTGAGCGGTTTTATTACTCTAAAACAGCATTGCTTGTCCATTGACTATGAGTTCCGTTAGCTTCATTATATTTTCAAGTTCCTCGTTAATTATTGATTCCGCGTCTGACTTCATGGAGAGAAATGATGCTGGATCCTCTGGAAGTATCTTCGCCACCGCCACCTGAGGTAAGTCTATTGGATGACCTATTTTTGATAGTATCTCCACATAAACCTCACGAACCTTCGGAATCTCATTAGCTATTCTATTAGCTATTCTCATGGCTAATACATTGTATAATTTACCAACGTGACTGACGGGGTTCTTTCCTGCCGTTGCTTCGAGGCTCATTGGTCTTAGGGGGGTTATTAGTCCGTTAGCCCTGTTGCCCCTACCCGTCATTCCGTCGTCTCCATGCTCTGCTGATGTTCCCGTCACGGTTATGTAAGCTATCCCCTTATCAGGCTTGTCCGCTGTATTAACTTGAACCTCTACTTCGTAGTCAGGCGCTATTTTAGATGCTAAGTCGCTCACCTTGTTCAAGACTTCCTCCTTCACTGATAGGTAATGATCCATGTCAGGTATCAACGAGGATATCATGGCTGCCGCGATTGTCAGCGTTATTTTCTTCCCTGTCCTTAATCCCATGACCTTAATGTCCTCCCCAACCTCAGGTAGCTTTTCTTTGAATTCTCTGGAGTTAAGGAAACGCTCGGTCTTTAGGACTAAGGTCTCCAGTGTTGAGAGTGGTGCGAAGCTCACGCCGAAGCTTGTGTCATTAGCTAATGGCTTGGTCTTCTTGCCTAGCTCGTAGACCCCCACAAGGTCTGAACTTCCGCTCCTTATCATGTAGTCAACTACGACATGACGTTCCGGGTCGAGGAAGCGGAAGTTCTTCTTTATCCAGTTCTTAACAGCCCCGATAATGAGTGTCCCGACCGGGATTCTCTCTATTTCACCATCCCTGCTAATGACGTATTCTGTTGCCCTGCCAGCAACTATTATGTATATTGGGTGAAGGATTTCTCCGCCACCGAAGACAGGCTTTGCCTGACCCCCAACTAGCAGAACTTTGTCGAGGTTGTGGTGAAGGATGTATCCGTAGTGCTCGAGGTAGTATTTTGAGAGATTAACACTGGACGCCTCAGAAGCCGCATCCGCTATGTAGTCTGGGTGGCCAATGCCTTTCCTCTCAACAAGCTCTACCATCTGCTCCTCAACCGGCGTCCAGGAAACAGCCTCCACACGTATGTTCCTCCCTTGCATTTTGCATACCTAATTTCAGAGGGGAGACGTATGAAATTAAAGCTTTTCTTGATCCCTGATTAAGCTACTTAATACTCGTTGAACTATGAAGAATGTTACGTAACAATGACGGATGGGGATCCTTAGAGTTACTGCTTATGATAGTCAACTATTATGTAAAGGATCTGACTCCCTCTGATTAGCACGGTGCCGTACCTAGCTATGGGCTCTCCTCCTTCATCGGAGATCTCCTCGCAGTCAGTCATGACCACGTTCATTGTGGGGTCAGTCATTATTAACCTACCATAATACGAATTCCCATCCTTAATCTTAACCAGTACGTCCTTATTGACGGATGACCTCAGAGTTCTTAGGGGACTCTCGCTTCTCTGGATTGCCATAGCCCACACCTACAGTCTAACCTAGTGCCTCCTAATTTAAGTTTTAGGTGGTTTCCCTTACCAGGTGGGCCACGACTTTTAAAGCTACTCATTAAAATACTTGGGGGTTATTTATGAGCGAGCGCGGCGAAATAAGCGTTGGTAATAGACCCTTAGGAGATTACATAGTCTCAGCAGCAATACTATTTAACCAGGGATATCGACAGGTGTTAATACGTGGAAGAGGCAATAACATCTCTAAAGCCGTGGCATTATATAACGCGCTAAAGGAGCGTATGGGTGACGCGCTAAAGCTTGTGGATGTTCGGATAGGAAGTAATGAAGTCAGAGGCAGGGTAGTGTCGTTTATTGAGATACTAATAGAGAGAATCTATTAGTGAACATCATCAATAATAACCTTAAACACATATACTATATCTCATCAACAGCGATGTCGCTGAATTCTATTACACATAAGTGTTCTGTGCTACAGTGCCTTCACGCCTGCCCGGGCTTCCGGCGCTGCTGACAGCTCTTCCGAGACCATCATAAGTTCGCGACCCACCCTAATCCGCACAACATCACTCAGCAGCAGGACTAGGGCACTCTTCCTACTTATCTTACCTTCTCTTACAAGATCCAGCAACGCCTCTAACTCTCTCGTGGCTTTCACATCACTTAACTCTGGGTAATATTTGCTTACTAAGTCCGCAACCTCCATACCGAGTTTTGTAGGTATTAGGTACAGTCTCTTCTTGGAAGCTATAACGTAGCCATGGCGCATGTTATTCTCAACAGCTTTCGCGTACGTGCTAGGTCTCCCTATTCTCTTCTCCTTCATCATCCTGATTACATCTGACGCCGTGTAGAGCGATATCTCTGATGCCCGTACTACCTTGGACTCTATGTTCTCACTAAACCTGAATACTTTTCCTTGTGCGAGGTACTCGTAAACTCTTTCTGGGAGTACTTTCATGAAGCCCTCTTCGAGTATTTCAACAGGCACTTCCATCTGAAGTTCCACGTCGCCAAGCATCACCCTGAACTTGCGGACACGTAACTTTGCTGGAGCCATTTGCGAAGCTACGAATCTGCGGAATATCAGTTCGTACAGCTTCTTATGGTACCACGTTAAGTTACTGAACGACGTGAATCCTAGGTCTTCGACCTCATCGAGACTCTTCAGGGGCTTAGTCGGCCTTATACACTCATGTGTTCCTTCACCTCCCCAGGATCTAGGACGTATGTCGGAGCCATACCCTTCCCTAATTAAGTACTCCTTCGCGACCTCAATTCCCATAGCAGAGACGTGGGTGCTGTCAGTTCTATGGTACGTTATATAACCAAGCTCGAAGAGGTTCTGCGCAATCTTCATTATCTTACCTGGGCTTAACTTAAGTACCCTTATCCCATCGAAGAGTAGTGTGTCGGTAGTGTATGGTGGGCGTGGATTCTGCTCCTTCTCATACTCCTCGATTAATTCCAGGGTTATCCCTTCAGATGCAACGCGGCGGAGAATCCTTTCCGCTACATCCTTGTTTTTCGTAAAGTACTTAATACGTAGTTTCTCTGGCAACGTGATTATTAGTAAATATCCTTTCGAGTCAATATACTCTCTATATCGGTCTACTACCCACTTGAGAACAGGCGTCTGCACCCTTCCCCCGCCGAGCCAATATCTGTCCAGTCTCTCTTTGAGAACCGCGCTTAGTTCGAAACCTATTAACCTATCATCGACTCTCCTTACGACTTGAGCATCAACTCTCCTTAGGTCTATGTCCCTTGGATTCAGTAGGGCTTTAAGGAAGCCCTGCCTAGTCACCTCATGGAACTCTATTCGTCTAAACACGTTGACGTATGGACGAAGCAGTAAGTACACATCGTAAGAGATTTTCTCTCCCTCGTCGTCAGGATCTGTGGCGAGGAACACCATGTCAGCCTCCCTAGCAAGCTTTCTGAGCGCATCCACGATCTTCTTGCTGTCACGTATTCTCGTGGAGCCGCATCTCGGGCACTTATCTATTTCATCCGTGGTTTGGTAGCCGCAGTCAGCACATCTCTTAATTGTCGAGTACACCGGCGTCAAACCGGTTTGGGCTTTCCTTATACCGTGGAGTCCGCCGTTTATCTGTAAGTCAAGTATGTGTCCCAGCGTCGGAGCTATCGTTGCTACATAGACCTTATCATTTAGCGTAATCACGGTCTCATACGCAACGTATTCCCCTAGGTATCTTCGTCCAGGCCTACCAAACATCCTTGAAATGGTCCTTGCTTTAGTGGGTGATTCAACAACTATTAACACCGACTTAATTTTATTCACGTCCATGCCTTCACCAGCGCCGTTCCTTGATTCCCTCTGCCTCCTCTTTATCTCGTTGAGGTCAGCATTTTCTAAGGGGATTGGGTTGTAGGAGGCGACATAGTTCCGTAGCTTCCTTTGAAATATGTTAAGAATGTCCTCGTCCATGTAAAATATCGCTGACAGACCTAACGTCATTTTACCCTTGAATAACCTGCTACACCTACCAGATGCTTGTATGTACGTCATTACGTCAGGTATTCTAACGACGAGCTTGCCCCTCTTACTTATGATGACGTAGGACTCGCTGACGAATTTTCCGTGCTCTCTTACATACGTGGAGATGAACTTCATTAACTTAGGTATAGTGCGTTGAATTCTCTCCTTAATCTCTGCCAGGAACCCCTCCAACTCAATATACCCTTTTATCCCTGCTTGTAATACCTTGATCTTTCCTGGGCTTAACTTAGTTAAGATCCTCACGAGTTCCTTCTCCTCCTCACTAAGTGTGAATCCCTTCCTCGATGCCTCAATAAGCGTTCTCGCGAAGGATCTAGGGTTCTCTAGCATTGATCGTAAGTCGAACTCGAACTTGGGAACCCCAATGAATACTGTGTTATATATCAGTAGCGGTTCGTCTATTCCTCTAGTTAATATTCCGTAGTATGTCGCGACACCGACAAGTACTTTGGCCTCCCCGCTCTTTAGTAGCTCTAATGCTTTCCTCGATGTGGCAAGCGATGCCTTAATTCCATGTCTCATTAGAGTACTTACAAGTTTCTTAGCACCACTTACGCCAATTTCCTTACTTACAAATACCAGCGTGCCTCCCTCCAACTCCTTAATCACCTTAATTAACTTGTCCTCGTCGTAAGGCGTAATTATCTCAACGATATTGCGTAAGTAATCCATTATCGACCCAACTTCAAAACCTAGTAATTCCCGGAGAACCTTTATCCTAGTTCCCTTCGCCCTGCCTGTGGCACTCGCTATTAGTAGTTGCCCCACACTACTCACATCTAGCTCTGCCGCTAACTCGAGCTCAACGTCATAGAGCTTCCTACTGACCTCCTCGGCACGCTCCTCGTTACCAGCGTACTTGTAGAAGAACAGCTCAGACTTAAGCGCGACTACTTTGCGAGCTAGCTCTATTGCTTTCTCTCCCACGCCTAGAGTCTTTAGTATCAGGTCTATTAGGGAGGATGACTTAAGTAGCGCGTCGAAGTCGTCTACGATCACTAACCCATACCTAACATTCTGGAATAAGTCCTTATTGCGGAAGAGGAATGCGTGTGTTAGTACATCCACACGTTTACTAGCATTGTTCTGTTCGTTCTTCTTGAAGGTTGTTGAATCAGATACCGTCACGCCTAGTCCTTCACCAAGTGATTTCAGAGATAATGCTACCTGCTTCATTAGTTCCCTAGTAGGCACTATGTATAGAACCCTCTCGCCTCTATGCGCCCTGAAGATCGCGTAGACCTGAAGGAGCGTGGTCTTCCCGACGCCAGTTGGCGCGATGAGTGCGAAGGACTCCCCTGCCAACATCCTCCTGGCCCATGCTAGCTGTATGCTCCAGAACCTCTTCCCCGTTAGTTTATTGAAGAACTCCTCAAAGTCCCTTAATTCGTCCTCAAGGAGGAACGCGTCTATTAGTCCCTTTACGCGTCCCAGATCAGTGATTACCTTCCTTAATCCCAAGCTCTTTACGCGTTTAACCTCCCTCTCCGGCAAGCACCTATTACAGGGCAACCCAGCAAGCAACCTCTTCTCCGTTATTGAGCCTCCACAATTGGGGCACATACCCTTGATGATCATCCTAAATACCTGTGTGAAGGTTGTTACTTGAAGGCACCTTATAAGACCTCTACCTCATAAGGAAAGCGGGGATCTTGAATGCACCCGCGTGTTTTGACGGTCGCCGAGATGAGGGTTGCGGATCTGAATTCGGAGTTCTGGGGGGTTCCAACAAGGCTTCTGATGGAAAATGCGGGTGCTGGAGTAGCCCGCGTGATAGTTGACGCTGTAGGGGAGGGGCCCCATACAGTCGCGGTAGTGGCTGGTTCTGGTGGAAAAGCGGGTGATGCCTTCGTCGCTGCGAGGCACCTACTGAATCACGGGTTTCAGGTTAACGTGTACTTAACCAGTAAAGTAATTAGGAACGAGGACGCTGCAGCTAATTTCGAAGTGCTCAAGAACCTTAGAGGCGTCAGAATTACTCGTTACTCCTTAGGGCAGCAGTTCTCTGAGGATGTAATCATTGACGGATTGCTTGGGACAGGTGTTCGTGGCGCACCCCGCGGGGATGTTGCTTACGCTATAAGATCGATTAATTCGTCGCAGGGCCTAAAGGTATCTATAGATGTGCCTTCCGGTGTCGACCCAGATACTGGGGAGGTACCTGGGGACGCTGTTAGGGCTGATATAACAGTGACGATGGCGGCAGTAAAGCCTGGCCTCCTTAAAGCCACAGAGTATGTGGGTAAGTTAGTGGTTGTCAATATAGGCACACCGAAGAACGCCTTCGAGGCTGTGGGGCCGGGGGATGTTGCCGTATGGTTTAAACACAAGGAGCGTGACGCGAAGAAAGGTGATGGAGGACGCGTTCTCGTATTCACTGGCTCGAAGGAATTTGTAGGGGCGCCGTGGCTAACAGCGCTTGGGGCGTGGTACGCGGGCGCTGACTTAGTGTTCCTCGCGTCGGTCGAGGAGGTGTTGAGCCATAGATTCAGCCCCGAGATTCTAGGAATACCACTTAAGGGAGACCGCTTGAACGCTGATCACGTAAATATTCTGAAGGGGCAGGGCTTCATACGTAAGATCGACGTGATAGTTGCTGGGCCGGGACTGGGGCTTCACGACGAGACAGCAGGCTTCGTTGAGAACCTACTAAAACTTGCCAGTGAGTTAAATGTGCCCTTAGTGCTTGACGCCGACGCACTGAAGGTACTGCCTAGCATTAATGTACCTGAAAACGTGGCCTTAGTACTTACACCTCACCTAGGTGAAGCATCAGCACTGTTGCAAAGGAGCCTCCACCCCCAGAGCATTGATGAAAGGGTTGCCATAGCCCTAGAAATCTCTAAGAAATACGGAGCGAACGTTCTCTTTAAGGGGCCAGCGGACGTTATTGCAGCCCCAACAGGAAACTATAAGTTAAGGATCGGTGTCGGTCACCAAGATATGAGCTGCGGCGGCACCGGGGACGTGCTAGCCGGCGTATTAGCGACTGCCCTGGTTAGGACTAAGGATCCCTTTAGAGCTGCCTGCGTAGCCGCGTTTACCAATGCTATCGCTGGTGAGTACGCTTACATGCAGGAGGGCAAGGCATCGCCGCTAAATATGTTAAAGTACATTCCTCAAATCTTGAAAGATCCCTTAGGCTTTTCAAGGAAATACAGGGAGCTTAAGCAAACACTAAGCTCATAACCCTAGATAGCGGAATCAACGACGTGGTGCTGATGACGCTTAAATTAATATTTGTTACGGGGGGCGTGCTTTCGGGGCTCGGCAAGGGGGTCGTAACGGCCTCTCTGGGATTACTACTTAAAGCCTCAGGACTGTCGGTTACGGCGATAAAGATCGACCCCTATGTTAACGTTGACGCAGGAACAATGAATCCTTACATGCATGGAGAAGTATTCGTAACAGAAGACGGTGGAGAAACGGATCTCGACTTAGGGCACTACGAAAGATTTCTTAACATCAACTTAAGCAAGAAGAATAACATAACAACGGGAAAAGTTTACTCCACCGTAATAAGGAAGGAGCGGAAAGGTGAATACCTAGGTCAGACCGTACAGATAATACCACACGTCACCGACGAGATTAAGAGGGAAATCCTCGACGTGGCAAGGGAGCAGGAAACCGATGTTGCCATAGTTGAGATCGGGGGAACTGTAGGCGATATTGAAGGACTGCCATTCCTAGAAGCTGCCAGACAATTAAGGCTTGAGCTAGGAGAAACTAATACGCTCTTCGCTCACGTAGTCTTGGTACCCAAGTTAACCACCACAGGCGAACTAAAGACAAAACCAGCACAACACAGCATCCAAGAGTTACGTCGAATAGGTATTCAGCCAGATATCCTCATCGCTAGGTCACCCACGCACCTCAACGCTGAGGCCCGCAAGAAATTATCGCTTTTCGGAAACGTGCCTGAAAGAGCCATATTCAGCGATCCCGACGTTGAGACGGTGTATGAAGTACCCCTAGTCCTACATAGGCAGGGGTTACTCGACGTAATTAGCGACAAGTTACGGATCAAGTTAAACAGGCCGGATCTAACCGCTTGGGAGGGATTCGTAGAGAGGGTTAAGTCTGCATCCAAACCCGTGAGGATAGGTATGATAGGCAAGTACACAAAGTTAAGGGACAGCTACCTAAGCATAATCGAGGCATTGAAGCATGCGTCCGCAAAGCTTAACCTAAAACCTATCCTAAAGTGGTTTGAGGCCACGGACATAGAACGAGGTCATATAGACCCTAAAGAAATACCTGAAGATATAGACTGCGCTGTTGTGTTACCAGGTTTCGGTAAGAGGGGACTGATGGGTAAGATAGCGGCCGTGAAGGAATTGAGGGAATCGGGTAAACCCGTGCTCGGAATATGCTTCGGATTACAGGTAATGGTTGTCGAGTTCGCTAGGAATGTTTTAGGGTATAAGGACGCGAACAGTACTGAAATAGATCCTAACACTCCTCACCCAGTAGTAGACTTAATGGACTTTCAGAGAAACATTGAAGTATTAGGCGGTACTATGCGCCTTGGCGCAAGACCCATAAAGTTAATTCCAGGTACGTTAGCACATAAGATCTATGGCGGCGCAGAAGTGATATTCGAGAGACACCGCCATAGGTATCAAGTTAACCCAAACTACATTGATGAGTTCCAGGACCACGGATTCGTGGTGAGCGGCACTAGCGATGACTGTATTGCCGAAATAATGGAGCTTAAGAATTCTAAATTCTACATAGGCACTCAAGCACACCCAGAGTTCAAGAGTAGGCCCCTCAACCCCTCACCACTATTCGAAGGATTACTCATTGCCGCCTCGAAAGGGTAGAGAAAAAAGTTTAACGCGTCTTGAGATGCGGGTTGGAAGAGAAAATTATCAGGGCTAAGGAGGGACTTCGCCGGGAGCTAGGTTTTACTTAATTGGGTGAAGTATTAGCGTCAAAAACTGCCTTAACCTAAACCTAGCTGTCCAGCATTCATTGCTGAGGTCACATTATCTTTGACTCAATTATGATCATTGTAGTCGTGCCACGTACTTGTGGTATCCTTCGAATCTTATTTATCACTAATTCCCTTAAAGATTCATGGGAATCAGCCTCCGCCTTAACTACGATGTCATACATACCATATACCACATGTATTTCCTTGACACCCTCTATTTGTGAAAGCGCCTCCATAACCTGTGACTCTGCGCCTATCTCAGTGTTTACGAGAACTATTGCGGCGGGCATTGCGCCATCATCGTATATACTGGTATACAATCCTAATAAACGTAAACCATAGAAGTAAACCTACCCCTTACGCCAAAGGCGCAAGCATCGTGTTACACTGAGCAAATTTTGGTGACGCAACGCTAGGAAGTTCAGTAGCCCGGTTCTCCTCATCTTGAGGGATCCACAGATCCGCCCTTACAAAGCTCATCATTTCCCAACGTCTTTACCGCCCCTAGGCTTAAAATACATGCCCCAAAGACTTTAACCCATGAGCTGAAATCTCCTCCTAGGCGTTGGGCGGGATGAGACTGGAGGAAGGTTACTTTGCTAATCTAGTGGGGCAATACTCGCGGTTCGATAATGAAGTGCGCGTAGTAATGGATGCGCTTAGATCGGGCGGCAAGTCCTACGTAATAATGAAGCCCTCAGTTGTTCCTGTAAATATTAATGGGGTAACAAGGCACGTTGCTCTGCCTCCATTAACCCTAATCACGCCTAAGCCTTTGGACACTGCCTACAGGTATTATCGTATTACAGAGGAGTGCTGGGTGGATGGAAAGCCCCTGCTGAGTAGTCCCATCGACGTTATGGGGGCGGGTACTCTCAGGGACTTACTTGACCCTATAATACAACTTATTAATAAGCGGGTAACCTCTGTTAGGGGCAACAAGTGCCTCATAGTCGATGTTAACTCTGAGATTGCATGGAATGACTACTTTGGCAAGGTGTTTCATACGAAGCACATCGTCCTACTACCCGGATTAACTAGCGTAGTTACTGAATCTGTTAAGGGCTTAATATGGCATCTGTGGCGTGTTCACCCCATGCTCTACGGTTTGAAGTACCCCAACACCACCCTTGAAGCTAAGATTGTACGTGATGTTCCCGAGAAACTGATGGTTCTTTCAAAGCCCCTAGTCTTCCTTGATGACTATGTGCTAGTAAGTGAGATTCCCTATAATGGATCAATAATTATGACTGGGCTCATAAATGACGAGGAAATTCTGAGGATACTTGCGTTGAGGTCATTACTCTACGTTTGTTAAATCCTTGAAGTCCTGCATGTCTATCTTCTTTCTTTTCCTTGACTGGATCTCCTCGGCCGTCCCTTTGGCAACTACTTCATATAGCCTGGCTTCCTTCCTCTCACCAGGCCGTAATAACCTGCCGAGCCTTTGGATGAATTGACGACGTGATCCTGTCCCGGCCACTAAAATGCCTACGTTAGCGTCAGGTATATCTAAGCCTTCATCTCCTACCGTAGTTACTACTAGAACTCCGCTCCTGCACCTCTTGAATTCCTCTAACACCCTCCTTCGTTCTCGCGCATCCATCTCGCCGGTAAGTAGGTATGCCTTCACCCTGTCAGCCAATGTTTTTGCTAGATCCACGTAGTGAGCGAACACTATTATCTTGGATCCTTCAGCGAGTTCTCTCCTTATTATTTCCTCAACTCTCCTTAGCTTAGCCTCGGATTTCTGTATTATTTGACGCATCTCGGAGTGAATACGTAGTGCTTGAATCGCTCTGGGATCCCCTCTCCTTGCCGCATCAACTATGGTGTCGAAACCCACGTAACCTGCTAGTCTCCTAAATTCCCTCTTTAGTTCCTCGTATCTCCTCTTCTCGGCAGGAAGTAACGGCACCTTAATAGTTATTATCCTGTACTTAGCCAAGTAACCCTTCTCCGCAAGCTCCTGTGGGGTCCTATGATATACTATACCACCCATCAACGGGAACAGTATTACGTGTTTTCCGTCCTCCCTGTAAGGTGTGGCTGAGAGCCCTAACCTATACTTGGATGGCATACTCACAGCTATGTGCTTGAACTTCTCTGCAGGTAGATGATGGACTTCATCTATTATGATGTAGTTAAAGTATGGTGCGAGTTTTGCCGTATGTTTATACGCTGTTTGGTAGGTCGCTAGCGTTATGGGTGCAATTCTCTTCTCCTTACTATAGTAGAGACCTATGCTGTATTCCGGAATATTTGTGAATTTCAGGAATGCATCCCTCCATTGCATCAGCTGCTCCTTAGTATAGGCTATTACCAACGTTCTTTGCTTCACCTTAGTTACTGAAGCAACACCTATTACGGTCTTCCCAGCACCTGTAGGTAGCGCTATGACGCCACGCCCGCCGTTCTTCAACCAAGACTTCATGGCGTCTTCCTGATAATCTCTTAACTCACCAGTGAACACCGCGTCAATGTTCAAGGGTAAGTCACTTCTAAAACCTGTGAGATCCTCTACGTTAAATCCTAGATCATGCAATCGGGTCCTCAATTCGTGATATTTATACGGTAGCGTGTAGAATATCTTGTCTTTCGAATCATATCTTAGCAGATCCCTCAATTTGTCGTAAAGCTTACCTAAGTATCGCTCAAACTTGATACATATTCTCTCTCCATCGAAGGAGAGTATTGCTGAACCCCTACTCACGCGAAGGTAATCATTAAGCACGCCCTCAATTTCAGGATCGTACTCAGCACCCACATCATCTAGGATAGATAGGATCTCATCGATTGAGAGACCACTGGATAACACTTTATTTTTCGATAAGCGGAAGTAAGAAATTCCTCTATTTCTACCCATATAGTCGGCTATCCGCAGTATCTTCTTAAAGTCTTCGGAGTCGATCCATCCTTTAACCCAGATCTTCAATCGATCCACGTCGTCAACCACTAAAATACACCCCTTTCCAGGAGCCACGCGTACATTACTGGTCATTAGCTTTGCTTGGAGTTCCCCTTGTTAGGGTCTAAAGCCGACATTGCGTGAAGCCTCTACTCGTAAAATTCCACAATTACTCGAACTCTTACCGTATCGCTACTAAATGCTGGGGGTTCCTCACCCATGTCTACCGCGAACGTAACCTCGTTCCCTAAGCTATCAACAAACTTAACTTCAGCAACATAAGTCTCACCCTCACCCCTTTCTAGTGATTTCATAAGGGCTTCATATAGTCTTGAGAATGCTAACTGGAACGATACAGGGTTACTTAAGTCTTGTGGGGTGATCTTTGCTTGCGCTAATCCCTTAGCAATACTTAAGGGCACCTTACTTATTCTTGCAATCCCGGCGAATTCTGCCTTATGTAGGCTCTCCTCCGTTATCCTCACCTGAGTAGGTAACCAACACAATACTAATAAGTAGTTCCTAGACACCCTCTCTTAGTGAACTACAACAAAACTTATAAGGCAAAGGCAAAGAATACTCTGCGAATAAAGCAAATTTAGGCAGACGAGGTGAGAGAACAATGTCATCCCAAGGCCCAATCTCAAGCAATGTAGTCCTAGTAGGTAAGAAGCCCGTAATGAACTACGTACTAGCTACGCTAACCCTGCTAAACCAGGGCGTCTCAGAGATCGTGATAAAGGCTAGGGGCAGAGCCATCAGCAAGGCTGTCGACACCGTCGAGATAGTGAGGAGCAGGTTCCTCCCCGACAAGGTGGAGATCAGGGACATCAAGATCGGTAGCCAGGTAGTGACCACTGCTGAGGGCAGGCAGACTAGGGTATCCACTATCGAAATAGTAATTGCTAAGAAGGAGTAAGTGGCGGGCTTTAAAGTGAAATTAAAGACTTTCAGTGCTTTTTTCCTGGTCATCCAACAAAGGTCGGCATGAAGTCTAGTCCTGCAGGGAAA
>Ga0256833_1001052_pt1 | contig 20844 bp, 18 predicted proteins | sample 356284metaG_FD_190535 | JGI IMG/M metagenome (GOLD analysis project Ga0256833, IMG submission 190535) | Hydrothermal vent microbial communities from Mid Atlantic Ridge, Atlantic Ocean - 356-284 | ecosystem: Environmental > Aquatic > Marine > Hydrothermal vents | place: Atlantic Ocean: Mid... | reverse complement strand
ATACAGGGTAACAGTGATGATGCAACAACAGGACTAGATACTGATGCTATTACTAATGCATTAGGAAATTTACTTGGTGGAGGAGCAGATGGTGGTATTGATTTAGGTTCATTGATGTCAGGTCTCTCAGAAAATGGTTTAGCAGGAGTTGTTGGCTCTTGGTTAGGTTCTGGTGAAAATGAGGCTATCTCTTTAGACTCTATTACTGATCTACTTGGTGGTGATAAAGTTTCTGAATTTGCCTCTTCATTGGGTTTAAGTGAAGAGTCTGCAAAGGGTGCTTTAGCTGATGCTATACCAAATATTATTGATAAAGCTACTTCTGGAGAGGGTTCTATTGTTGATGATATGTTAGCCCAAGTTGGTGGTGTTGATGGTGCTATGAATATGCTTGGTAAGATGTTCCGTTAATCTTTTTTGTCGGAACTCTTCCGACAATTGTATGAAAATAGTTCTATTTTTTCTTCTCTCTTTCTCTCTTTATTCTAAAAACTTTAAAATAGCCTCTTATAATGTTGAAAACCTTTTTGATATGCAACTCAATGGTACAGAGTATGAGAGTTATATTCCAAACAGACACAACTGGACACACAAAAATTTTCAAAAAAAACTACTCAATATTGCTGAAGTTATCTGTGATATAGATGCCGACATTATAGCTCTACAAGAGATTGAAAATGAGCATGTTTTAAAGCGTTTAAAAAAGCGTCTGCGTTCCATTGGTTGTTACTACAAATACCACGCCATTACTCATAAAAAACACTCTGCCATACAACTCGCCATGCTCTCTAAAGTTCCTATAGTAAGTAGTAGAGAGATAGAGGTGAATAAAAAGTTAAAATATCGTCCTATTTTAGAGACAAAGTTTATGGTTGAAAATAGAGCTTTTTATATCTTTAATAACCACTGGAGTTCCAAACATTCAAAAGAGAGTAGCCGTATTAGGTCAGCCAAAGTTTTAAAAAAGAGAGTTCTTCAACTTCCTAAAAAAACTCCATATCTTTTATTGGGTGACTTTAATAGTGACTATGATGAGTATCGACATTTTGAAAAGAGGTTTAACAATACAGGTGGAGTTGTAGGTATTAATCATCTTTTAAAAACTATCCAAAAGAGAAAGTTGGTTAGAGAGAAAGATATGAGAGAGTATGGATTTAAACACTATAATCTATGGTTAGAGTTAGAAAACTATAAGCGTTGGAGTCATAATTTTTATGGTGACAGAGAAGCACTTGACTCTATTTTACTGCCACCATCACTTTTTGATGGTGAGGGTATAGATTATGTGAACAGTAGTTTTAAGCTCTTTCGCCCTAAATACCTTTTTACTAAAAAGGGGTATGTAAATCGTTGGCAATATAAATATGGAGACCATTTAGGAGTAGGGTACTCTGACCATCTGCCTATTGTTGCTACCTTTTCAACTCTTCCTTATAAATATGATAGTAATCGTGATAAAGTTTTAAATGGAACAGTTAAAGATTTATATGTTAAATTTTTAAAAAATCCTATATACATTAAGAGAGTTAAAGTTGTTTCAAAAAATAGACTGTTGGCTACATTGGTACAAAAAGATAGGGTTATCTATCTCTATGGAGCAAAAGAGTTAAAGGTTGGTAGAGTATATGATTTAATAGTCTATAGAGTTAAAAACTATAAAGGTTTACAAGAGATTATTGATTTTACTATTGAAAAAGAGTACTATACTAAAAATTTAAGAACTTAGGTTAAGAGATTAGGAGTTGAGAAGATGCAAAACTATTATCAAGAGATTTTAGCCTTTCATATTGTTGCTGTATTGTCATGGATGAGTATGCTTTTTTATATGCCACGTCTATTTGTCTATCATCAAGAGCATAGAGATAAAAAAGATTTTACCGATATTATTAAAATTCAAGAGAGGAAGATATATAAAGTAATAGGTCTTCCTGCAATGTGGGCAACCATTATCTCTGGTGGAGCTATTATCTATATTAATCCAAATCTATTAAAAGAGTCATGGTTTATAGCAAAGCTTATAATTCTAGTTTTAATGGTGGCTTTTTCATTCTCTATGGAGTATTTTAGAAAAGTTTTAGAGCTAGATGAGTGTACTAAAAGTGGTCAATTTTTTCGTGCCTATAATGAAGTTCCAACCCTTTTTGCCATACTTATAGTTACTTTTGTAATTACCAAAAATATACCTATCTATTTCTCTATTGGAATTACGCTATTTTTTGGGTTTATTATCTATAAAATATTAACAAAGAGAGTTTAAGTGTTATCTCTCTCTCTTAAGTAGTTCAATAAAATCATCTGCATCCATAAATCCAAAGGTCATATCGTTTATGTTTTCATCATTGTCAATAAAGACATACATAGGGGTCATTTGTGTAGTGAGTCCTAAAGGTAACTCCTCTTTAGAGGCATTAATTCTTGAAAATACAAAGTCACTCTCAATAGCATCTTGAACTTTTTTTTGTGAAAAGGTCTTCTTCTCCATCTTTTCACAATAGTGACAGTTATCTTCAACAATTTCAAGTAGAATTTTTTTACCACTCTCTTTTGCATCTTTAACTGCCTCTTCAAATGAACTAATTTTTAGTGTTGAGTTGACAAATGGACTCATATCTATCTCGTTGTTAGATTTAGTAGGTAGTGTAGAGTTTATCTCTTTAACAACGCTATCTGTTGTATTGTTAGTTTCAGTTGTTATCTCTACTTCATTTAAACTACTATTTCTAGCCATCTCTTCAACAGTATGTGCAATAGGTAGCTCTTCAATAGGTAACTCCTCTTGGCTCATAAGAGAGAGTGTGAGTAGTATTAGGAGGCTACTGCTCTTTGGGTAGTACATAATGGTTATTCCTTATTTATATATTTAAAACATCATATCAAAGTTATATTAACGAAAAGTAAATCTATCTTTTAAGTTGATGATAGCTATTTTTTAAAAAATTTGGATGTTGGTCTATATACATAGCCCCTCCAACTACAGAAGATAGTGTTCCTATAAGTATGGCAATTTTTAACCAAGAGTAGGGGCGTTCACCTACAATTTTACCTGTTTGTCCATTAATTGCGTAGTTATAGGTTCTATTTTTCCATCTAAATTTTGCTGTCCATATAGGGAAAAGTACATTTTTATAGGAGGTATTTTTATACTCTGTCTCTATATTTGTAATCTGCTGTTGGTCTCCACCAATGGCTCTACGAATATGTTGCTCTATGACTCTATTCATCTTTATCTTTGCCAATTCAAATCCATTGTCAAGCCCAACGGTATATTCTTGTGAGTCAAATCCTGCAATATATTTTTTATTAAAAGGAACCAAAACTTCTGTATGCCAAGGGGTGAGATTTTCTAAAATTGTTCGAGAGATGGTTTTAGATGCACCAATGGTAACATCATCAAAGCTATTATTTACATATCCTGAAACAGGAGTCCATTGAATACGAGGCTCTTTTACAGTTCTTCTTACTCTTCTTCCTTCAACAATAGTCTCTCTTTCAACATTTATATAATATATATCTCCCCTTTGACCTTGGTAGTATGTTGTAGTATCTGCATCATAAGTCCAGTGAGGTAGGTAGTAGCCTTTAAGCTTCTCATCTCCATCTACAAACTTTTTAAGTTGAGAGGGGGCAAACCATAGTGAGCCTAGCCACTTATTAAACTTCTCTTGAGCCTCTTTGTGTGAAATATGAAAAGGAAGAAGTGATTTAGGTGTAATCTCTTGAACAAAATCAATAATTGCAGGTGTATCACAATATGGGCAGTTTGCAGAGAAGGAGTAGGGGTTCATGGTAAAGGTTGCTGCACATTTGTTACAGGTTACCTCTTTATTAATCTCTTGAGTATTAGAGTTCTCTAATGAGTTTAGTGCATTTTTTAGGTCATACTCTTGAATAGTCTCAAGAGAGGTTTCAATACTCTCTTTAGAGGAACAAAATTCACATTGAAGTGTATTTGCTATGGGGTTAAAGCGTAAAGGTGCTCCACAGCTTTGACATGTGAAATTAATTGATTTAAATTTCAAGTTTACCTCTTAACTATATTTTTGGTAGTGGTGGAGGTGTTGTATTAAAATATTTCTCTAAAATGGAGTATGCTTCAACCCAATCTTGTAGCCCCTCTGTCCATATTAAAGTATTTTTTTTAATCTTTTTTTCATTAATAAAGAGTTGAACAGTACGAATATCAAAGGGACCCTCTTGTTCATCATCTAATGCAATGTAGTACATGGTAGAGTTACGTTCAGGAATAGGTGGTGGCGTATTTTTATCTATATCTTTTTTATTTAAACTATCTACCATAGTTTGTCCCATAGCAATACCTGCACCCATACCTATCATATCACCCATACTACCACCATTGTCACTACCTAGTGCTTTGCCAGTTTGATACTTTATATTTTCATCTAAGTCACCTGTAATTTCACGAGAACTACGGCTATCTAAAGCCTTTTCTACATTCTCTGGTAGAGAGATGTTCTCTACTAAAATCTTTGTAAGGTGTAAACCATACTCTCCAAAATATGGAGCAATCTTTTCAGAGATATATTCTGAAAACTTCTCATAGTTAGAGGCTAAGTCTAGTACCGGAATATTGCTCTCACCTAAAATGGTTGTAAATTTAGAGACAATAAGGTTAGTGAGTTGCTCATCTATCTCATCTACTGTAAAGTGATTGTCGGTTCCTACAATCTCATTCATAAACTGTTTTGGGTCAGTAATACGAATTTCATAAGTTCCAAAGGCTCTTAGACGAACCATTGAGAATTCAGGGTCTCGTACCATAATAGGGTTTTTTGTACCCCATTTTAAGTCTGTAAAACGTTTGGTATTGACAAAATAGACCTCTGCTTTAAAAGGTGAGTTAAAAGCATGGTCCCAATGTTCAAGTGAAGTCATAACAGGTAAGTTTTTGGTCTCAAGTTCATATATACCAGGTCCTAAAACATCAGCAATAACTCCCTCATTAACAAAAATAGCCATTTGAGACTCTCTTACGGTTAGTTTTGCTCCATATTTAATCTCATTATTATGTCGTGGAAATCTATATACCATAGTATCGTGTGAATTATCTGTCCACTCGATAACATCAATAAATTGTCCAAATACCCAGTCAAAAAGTCCCATAGTTATCCTTTTGTAATCTCTTCAACCGTTTGAGTTGGAATAGATTCTAATTTTGATTTAGTAGCAAGAAGTGCAGCTTTAAGCTCCTGTTCTGTTTTGTCAAGCTCTTCAAGAGCTTTGACTCTTGCTTTTTTACCCTCTTGAGCAATTTCAAGTGAGTCATTGAGTGTTGCAATGAGTGTCTCATTTGCAATTTTAATGCTCTCTATATCAAATAGACCACGCTCCATCTGTGTTCTAACTTCACGGTTAGCTTCTCTTAACCCTTCAGCATTTTTCTCTAAAAGCTCATTAGTTAAGTCAGCTGCATCTTTAAGTGCTTTTGCCGACTCATGACTTCTAAAAATAGTAACAGTTTGTGCTAATTGGTTTCTCCAAAGTGGAATGGTATTTACTAGAGTAGAGGAGATTTTATTAATAAGAGACTTATCATTCTCTTGAATAAGTCGAATACTAGGTAGAGACTGCATGGTAACTTGTCGCGAGAGTCTAAGGTCATGCAGACGACGCTCTAAGTCATCTCTAAATGCACGTATCTCTTTAAGCTCTTGAATATCCATCATATCATTATTTTTAGCTTTTTGTTCATACTCTGGAATAATATTCTCCTCTAACTCTTTTCTCTTTATCTCACCAGCTTCAATATATATCTCAAGTCTTCTAAAGTACTCTAAGTTAGCCTCATATAGTTTATCTAAAGAGATAACATCTTTCATAAGTTTACTCTTATGGGTCTCTAAGTTATTTGAAATCATATCTATTTGGTCACGAACCTCTTCATAACCTTGCATAAATTTAACAAGAGGTTTGGTTCCACCAAAAAGTTTAGAGTACCACGGTAGTTTTTTGTTAGGATTTAACTCTTCAAGGTCAAACCCTTTAATAACTGCAACCATCTCATTAAGGACAGCACCTGCTGCACCTGTATCTTTGTTTTTAACACCATCAATCATACGGTTAGATATCTCATCTAACTCCTCTTGAGCCGAAGCACCAAAGTAGATAATGGAGGTTCTATCTTTAAAATCTAACTCACTTAGTGCTTTTTCAAGTTTGCTCTGCTCTTCTGGTTGAATGGTTGGTAATGTTTCACTCTGCTCTTCAATAGTTGTCTCAATAATCTCTTTTGTTTTTGTTTCCATAATTTTAATTTTCTCCTAATTTTTTATCTGTTGTTGTAAAACGTCAATATTGACATCTAAATCAAATTCATTATTTTTTTTAAGCCGTATTAACTCTTTATCAAATCTCTTTTCGACATCTTCTAGTAGTTGATGTAGTCGCTCTTTTGTATCCTCTTTAATATCTACTTCATCTAAAGCAGTATAGGAGTTTACAACTCTCTCTAACCCATCAATATAGACAACTAAGAATTTACGAGCAACACGTATATCTTTTGGATCCTCTTGAATGGTTTGAATAATATATTCAGCTTTCTCAACAGCTAAAGATAGAGCTTTGCGTAGTTGAGTATCTTTTAAAATCTTATCAATATGCTCCTCAATGGTAGATAGTTTTGTTTTTGCATCAGATAGTGTCTGAAGAACCAATTCAGCAGATACATCACCAATATTCTCTAGCTTATCAGAACGAGGGTCAAGACCATAGTAGAGATAGTATCCCACCATTGATATAGCAGATAGAAAAACTCCTGTTAAAAATGGCTCACCACCTGCAATGGTAGCTGTAAAAAGAGTAGAGACTCCTAAGAGTATAGCAGAGATAGTTTTATATGGTTTTTCAGGTGCTTTAGTGAGCTTCTCTTGGTTATACTCAAACTCATTGGCAAGACCCAATGTGTTTAGTTTTGCAGTAGCATAGAAGAGTCCAAAAGAGAGTATATTCAATCCAAAAGCTGAAATATCTCTTGCTAAAAGTGCTAATATGACTGCTAAAAAGAGAGGAGCTAAAAAGATATAGAGTAGGTGACCTTTTTTTGCTTTAAAGTTACTACTATTTTTTGTTGGGTTATATCGTTTAACATTTGCCATATATCAATCTCCAAAGAGTTGAGCTAAAGGGTACCAAACGGTAAGACCAGCTGAAAATAGTATAAATAAAAAACCAAATAGTTTTTGCATAAATTTTCCTTTGCTAATTATTTAAATAGATACTTAATAATATTAAAATTTATTCTATCATAAAACTCTTATGGGTATCTAAAGCTCATTAGTAAATAAGGAGATTGATTGAGAAGAGCCACCTAAATATTTAGATGGCTTTAAATTATTAAAGATTTATATTAAGAGCATTGAGTGTCTCATAAGTGATTCCACCTGTTGCTAGTGAATTATCTCTTTGAAATTTATCAAGTGCTACACGTGTGTCACGTCCTAAAACACCATCTATCTTACCAGGATTATAATTTTTAGCTTTAAGAGCATTTTGGATTTTAAGAATAACATCTTTGTTCATATTTGTTTGACAAAGAATTCTCTCCCAACTTTGATGTGCATCGGATATTTTCTGTTTTTTCTCAATTATTTTGTAAATAGCTGCAATAGGAGTCTTAATCTCTTTAGCCTCCTCTACAAGTTTTTTAACTTTAACCACTTTATGGGTAGCAGGAACAATCTCCTCTTTTACAGAAGCAGGGGTATCTAAGACTGTTTTAGTAATTTTTTTAGTTATAGCAGGAGTCTCAACAAGACAAATTTTATGTCCTGTATAAGTAAGGCTCTTATCTACACTATTACCAACTTGTATCCATGAGAATTCTGATTTTTTTTCAAGTACTTTTTTCTTAACAACACTTTTTACAGCAGGAATAGTAACTTTTTCTACTTTTGCAGGAGATACAAGTTTTTTAACTTTAATAACTTTTGTAATAGCAGGAACCTCTACTACTTTTGTGGTTGCTGGAGTCTTAACTACTTTTTTCTTAATAGTTCTGTATTTAGCAGGTATTTTAACTAAACACATAATTTCACCTGTAGCTCCATCTAGTTTTGTTGCAGGGTTTTTACCTTTTTTCCATACTGTTTTCTCTTTTTCAACTAAAACTTTTTCCTCTACTATCTCATAAGTTGCAGGAACTGTAACAGTTTTTTTAGAAGCAGGTTTTATAGTAATTGTCTTTTCAACCATCTCATATTTAGCAGGGACAATCTTCTCTTTACTGCTCTCTTTTTGAATAAGAACCTCCTCTTCAACTGTTTTATAAGTCTCTGGGGTGTAGTACTCTTTATAGCATGTTCCGGGAGTAGTATTGTCAATTGGAACACCTTTGAGCTTTGCTGCTACTAAAATCTCTTTACTAACTGGTGCAGCATGTTTTTTTAAGCTAACGTGCCAACCATGAGTTGCAGGTTTAACCTCAATAACTTCAGAAACCTTTTTATATTTTGCAGGGATTGTTATAAGTTTTTTTGTCTCTGGTGTTACTTCTACTTTCTCTTCTACCCACTTATATTTAGCAGGGATTATAGAGATTTTATTAGATGCTTCTTGAACAAGAACACGGTCTTCAACTGATTTATATTTAGCAGGGATAACCACTTTTGCATAACACTCACCAGCCTTGGCATTAGGTGGAATGAGAGAGACCTCAGCAGTAGCATAGGTACTAGACAAGAGCAGACCTATAAGTAGCGATGAATATTGTAATTTCATATTAAGTTCCTTTTATACTTTTTAAAGATATTTATAAGTATATAGAAAAAACATTAATATAGCATTAAAAAATATTTATTAATATTGTACTTTAATAAAAAAAATAATATTTTATCAAAATCCTTTTAAAACTATACGGTAGAGATTTTCTACTGTTCTATTGTCAATATGAATGGTGCTATGGGTATTGTAGAGTTGAAATATATCTTTTTTATCTAAAGGGTTAGCATAAATACATTTTGGGTGAGCTGGGAGAAAAGCTCTCATTAGTCCAACTTTATTGTCTAAAACCTCTTCACAGACATAACAAAAACCATTGTCGTATAGACGACCTTCATAAGCAAGAAGTTTTGTATAGGCTTCAACTGCCAATCTTTTTGGATTCTGTTTGTCCCATTTTTTAGCAACTTCTAACAGAAGATTAAAATAGAAGCTCTCTACTTCAATTGTATCTTTAAGATGAGGTTCAAAGAGTTTAATGAAATTCTGCCAAATCAATAGATGATTGTTAGAGAATATCCAAGGAAAAGAGATATGTGAAAGTGAACGCATATTAGGCATAAAATTGTTTTTAGATTCACTCACTTCAAAGTCCACTAAATTACCAATTTGTAAAATAGAATGCCTTGCTCCAAAAAATCTCCAGTAGCTTTGCATAGAGTCATTGCTAAGAACTGTAACAATTACATCTTCATTTTTAGCTTTTCTTATATTAATTATAAAACCACGCATTCATTGACCCTAATTTTAAACATCTTTTGGATATTATCGACCCCATTTGGGGGAACTATTTTTTATAAAAGAAACCCTAACAGATATTAATTAAAGGTTGGCTTATGCAAGATCTCTTTACTTCGTTTAAAGATAACTGTGGATTTGGATTGTTAGCATCAATTGATAACAAACCTACCCATAAAAATTTAGAAGATGCAATTACATCACTTTCGAGAATGATGCACAGGGGAGCTGTGGCAGCTGATGGAAAGACGGGAGATGGTTCAGGACTTCTTCTCTCATTACCAAAATCATTTTTCAACAAAGAGGCATCTGCTCATGGTGTTGACCTTCCCAAAAAATATGCAGTTGCAATGGTTTTTTCTACCAATGACTCTAATTTTGAAGTTATTAAAAGAGTTTGTGAAGAGAATGATTTAAAACTCTTATATACACGTGAAGTTCCTATAAATAAAGATGCATTAGGAGAACAAGCGTTAGAGTCATTACCAATGATTAAACAGCTTTTTGTTGCTCCAAGTTCACCTATTGCTTCTGAGCGTTTTGAAGCGATGGTCTATCTCTCTCGTAAAGAGATTGAAGCAGAGTTGATTGAAGATAAGAGTTTTTATATTCCATCATTCTCAACATCAGTAATCTCTTATAAGGGGTTGGTAATGCCTACCCATATCAAAGAGTTTTATAAGGATTTAGCAGATAGAGAATTTAAAATCTCATTTTGTCTTTTTCATCAACGTTTCTCAACCAATACCTTACCAGAGTGGAAGTTGGCACAACCTTTTAGAATGATTGCTCACAATGGAGAGATTAACTCGGTAACAGCAAATCGATTTAATGTAGCATCTAAGATTGCTACAGCTAAATCTGAAGTCTTTACTGATGAGGAGCTAAAGAGATTAAGTAATGTTATTCAGAACGATATGTCTGACTCTGCTTCATTGGATAACTTTATGGAGTTTTTACGTGTTAATGGAGTTGACTTCTTTAAAGCAGCTCGTTCTTTAATTCCTGCTCCTTGGCAAAACGCACCACATATGGATAGTGAGCTTAGAGCCTTTTATGAGTATGCAAGTACCTGTTTTGAGCCATGGGATGGACCAGCTGCTGTTAGTATGACCGATGGTCGTCATATTGGTTGTGTCTTAGATAGAAATGGGTTACGACCATCTAAGTATATTATCACAACCGATAACCGTCTTTTGATTACTTCTGAGTATGGTGTTCTTAAAATTCCAGATGAAGAGATTGTAGAGCGAGGGCGACTCCAATCTGGTGAGATGATGGGAGTTGACCTTAAACATGGGAAAGTGCTTAAAACAGAAGATATTAACAACTATCTAAAATCTGCAAATCCTTATGATAAATGGTTGAGTGAAAACTTGAGTTACCTTCAGGAGCATAAAGCTAATAGTGAAATTCTTTCTAAAAACTTAGCTATTAACGATGGCTCAATGGAGGCAAAACAGCGTTACTTTAACTATACACTTGAAGTAATGAGAGAGGTTATTCGCCCAATGATAGCAGAGGGTAAAGAGACCACAGGTGCAATGGGTGATGACACTCCACTAGCTGCTTTCTCAACCGAGCAGAGAAACTTTACAGACTTCTTTAAACAGAAGTTTGCACAAGTGACAAATCCACCTATTGACCCAATTCGGGAAAAAACAGTAATGAGTCTTAACACAGGTTTTGGTGAGGTTCAGAATATTTTAAGTGATGGTGCTAACCATGCCAAAAGATTAAAAACAGTTCTTCCTATTATGTCAGCAGAGAAGTTCTCTTTGGTTCAGGAGTTTGGTATAGAGGGTAGTGATAAGTATGATGCTATTTATAAAATAGGTGAGTATAGTACTATCTATAAAGAGAATTTAAAAGAGAGTCTCTTTATGCTTGTTGAGAAGATTATTGATGATGTTCGTAATAATGGTGTAAGAACTATTATCTTAGATGACCGAGCATTAGATGAGAACTCTAAAGTAATTCCAATGCTTATGGTAGTAGGGCGTTTAAGTCAAGAGCTTCTTAATGCGAAGTTACGTCACTTAATAAGTATTATTGCTGTAACAGGAGAGGTGTTTGACCCTCACTCAGCATCATGTATGATTGCTTATGGTGCTACAGCTATTTTCCCTTACTTACTCTATTATACAGTAGAAGAACTAGAGGGTGAACATGGAGAGTTGAAACATACTCTTAGAAGATTTAGACGTGCAATGGGTGCAGGATTACTTAAAATTATGTCTAAAATGGGAATTGCAACCATCTCATCGTACCGTAATTCAAGACTTTTTGATTCTATTGGGCTAAGTCAAGAGATTGTAGATGACTGTTTTGTAGGAACAACAGCTCTTCTTCATGGATTAAGCTATGAAGATATTGATGCACGACTTAATAGTACACATCAACGTGCGTTTACAACTAATTTTGAGGGTAAAAAGAATCTACTCTATAAGGGTGGATTCTATAAATATAGAAGAGGAGAAGAGTTCCATGACTTCTCTCGACCTACCATCTCTGCTATGCAGAAAGCATCGGTAAGTGGTGAAGCTTCTGATTATGAAAAAGTACAAGAGTTAGTAAATAAAAGAGACAAGAAGTTTATTCGTGATTTCTATGAGTTACATTCAGACCGAGAGCCAATATCTATTGATGAGGTTGAGCCATTAGAGGCTATCTTTAAGCGTTTCTCAACAGCTGCTATGTCTATGGGGTCAATCTCTCAAGAGGCACATGAGACTCTAGCTGTAGCGATGAACCGAATTGGGGGTAAGTCAAACTCAGGTGAGGGAGGTGAAGACCCAAAACGTTATGGTACAGAGAGAAACTCTAGTATTAAACAGGTTGCGTCTGGTCGTTTTGGTGTAACTCCAGAGTATCTAAGAAGTGCAACTGAAATTCAGATTAAAGTGGCACAAGGTGCAAAACCAGGTGAGGGTGGACAGCTTCCAGGAAGTAAGGTATCTCCTCTTATTGCAGAGCTTAGATTTACCAAGCCAGGGGTAACGCTTATCTCTCCACCACCACATCATGACATCTACTCTATTGAAGATTTAGCTCAACTTATTTTTGATATGAAACAGGTAAATCCAAATGCACGAGTAGCTGTTAAGTTGGTATCAACAGCAGGTGTGGGAACTGTTGCAGCAGGTGTAGCAAAAGCCTATGCTGATAAAATTATTATCTCTGGTGCCGATGGTGGTACAGGGGCAGCACCTATTGGCTCTATTAGATTTGCAGGTAACCCTTGGGAGCTTGGACTTATTGAAGCACATAATGCACTTAAAGCCAATAATCTTAGAGGTCAAGTTACACTAGAGACTGATGGTGGTCTTAAAACAGGTTTAGATGTTGTAAAAGCAGCCATCTTTGGAGCAGAGGAGTATGCGTTTGGTACAGGTGCATTGGTACTTGTTGGGTGTATTATGCTTCGTATCTGTCACCTTAATACTTGTGGTGTTGGGGTTGCAACACAAGACCCACATCTACGAGAGAAGTTTACAGGTAATGTTGAGAAGGTTATTAACTACTTTACCTTAGTTGCTCAAGAGGTACGAGAAATTCTTGCAAAATTAGGTTATAAATCTCTTGAAGAGATTATTGGTAAAAATGACCTTTTAAAAGTGATAGATGATGAGTTTGCTAAGAAGTTTAATTTTGAAGAGTTGCTTTATAAATTAGAGGGTGTAAATAGTTGTCAAGTACCATTTAATGAACCTTATGACCAAAATGAGTATGAAAAAGAGATTATAGAAGAGCTTATGGAGAGTATTGAAAATCCATCAAATCCAATTGTAATTAATAAAAAGATTTCTAACTTAAATAGAAGTTTTGCTACAAGAATATCTGGAGAGATTGCTTCTCGTTATGGGAATAGAGGTCTTCCTGATGGAACAATTACACTCAATATGAAAGGTACAACAGGTCAATCGTTGGGTGCATTTATGGTTAATGGTATTAACATTAACATTGATGGTGCAGGTAATGACTACGTTGGTAAGGGTATGAATGGTGGTAATATTGTTATTACTTCTGGAAAAGCTGGTCAAGAGTTTGCCCTTGCTGGAAATACCTGTCTCTATGGTGCAACAGGTGGTACACTCTATGTTCATGGTCGAGTTGGTGAACGTTTTGCTGTTAGAAATTCTGGTGCAACAGCTGTTGTAGAGGGAACAGGAGACCACCCTTGTGAGTATATGACAGGTGGTGTTGTGGTTATTCTTGGTAAAACAGGGGTTAACTTTGGTGCTGGTATGACAGGTGGTAAGACATTTGTATATGATGAAGAGGGTGCGTTCTATGAAAAGGTAAACCCTGAGTTGGTAGAGGCATTAAGAATAGATACAGATGAGTGGGACGTTGAGGCATTTGAGCTTAAAAGTCTATTAAAAGATTACCTAGCTAAAACAGGAAGTAGTGTTGCTTCTGCTATTTTAGAAAACTGGAGAACAGAGCTTAGAAAGTTCTGGATGGTAGCTCCAAGAGGTGTAAAACCTACTATGTTAGCAGATAAAAAGGGAGAGTAATCCTCTTTTAAGAACAAGAGTTTTTTCTCTTGTTCAGTTTTTATTGACCTATATCAAATCTTCTTTATTTAATTTACTCTATAATTTTTTAAAACTTTAGGACTTCTTATGCTTTTTATTTTTATTAAAACGATTCATCTTTTTTCTGCTTTTATCTATGGTGGTTTTCTTATTACTGACAATCTATTTTTAAATAAAATGCCAAGAACATTAACTACAGAAGAGCATAAAAAAGCAAGAGAATCATTTATGATGTTTGTAAGAAAGGTAGTTCCACCAACTCTTATTGTGGCTGTTTTAACGGGGTTATACCTTATCTCCCAAGTGTTTGGAACTATTTCAGATGAGGGTATGACACACTTTCAAATATTACTCTCTTTGAAAGCATTTTTAGGTCTATGGTTAGGACTTAGAGGTTTTATGCAGGTCTATTTGAAAATTCAACCTTTAGTATTTAAGGGGCATCAGCTCCCTTTTGCTTTTGTATTGACTATTATTTTTCTTTCACAGTTTATGCATATCGCTTAAAAACTCCAACTATTGAAGTCCAAATATGATAAAATTCTTAACTTGAATTCAAAGAGGATAAACAATGTTATTTTTAGACATCATAAGCAATATAGTTTTTGTACTGGCACTGGGGTACTATTTTATGACCAATATGCAGTGGTACTCTTATAGAATTGAAAGAGTACTATTTCACCACACCAAAACATGGTGGCATTTGGTCTATTTTCTACTTCCTCTACTTGCCTACTTTTTGTTAAATAAATATTTTGATTTAAGTATTATTGCAACTGTTGGATATGTTGTTGCATTGTACTTTTGGCGAAAAGAGCAGGATAAACCTTTAATCTTTACAGGGCGTGTTAAGCGTTTTTTTGCAACTTTAATATTTTTGACCCTTTTTGTGGTTATGCTTAAATTTGCAGGAGTTCCTTATGAGAGTTTTGCTGTGGTTACTCCAATTGTTCTTGCCTATTTTATCTCAGCTATGATGGAGAAGATGCTCTTTTATGGTTTTGTAAAGAAGGCAGAGAAGAGGCTTGATAGCATGGAAAATATGGTAGTTGTAGGGGTGACGGCTTCATATGGTAAAACAAGTATCAAGAACTATATAGCTCACATTTTAAAAGCAAAATATAGTGTCTATGCAACTCCTCGTTCAGTCAATACCTTTGGTGGAGTGGTAAAAGATATTAATGATGACCTACCAAGTGACACAGAGGTTTATGTGGTTGAGATGGGTGCAAGAGGAGCAGGTGATATTGCTGAGATTTCAAAGTTTGTTAACCCACATTTAGCAGTAGTTGGAAAGATTGGACCTGCACATATTGAGTATTTTGGAAGTTTAGAGAATATCCGAAATACTAAAATGGAGATTTTGAGTTCAGATAGACTTAAAGAGGCGTGGGTTCATGAGTCTGCAAAATTTCAGCCCATTAAACATGTTCACTCATTTGGAAAAGAGATACATGATATAAAAGCAACCTTAGATGGGTTGGACTTCAAGATAGATAATGAGGCGTACCATGCTAATATTTTAGGTTCTTTTAATGCTATGAATTTAGCAGGAGCTATTAAAGTAGCAAAAGCATTAGATATAGATGAAGAGAGTATTAAAAAACAGCTCAATACCCTAGAGCCAACACCACATAGATTGCAACGAATAGATGCAGGAGGAAAGGTAATTATTGATGACTCATTCAACGGAAATATTGATGGAATGATGGAGGGGTTCAATTTGGCTTCTACTTATGATGGGCGAAAAGTGGTCATTACACCTGGTCTTGTAGAGGTAGATGAGCAGATGAATATTGAGATTGCAAAGAGAGCTAATGAGGTATTTGACTTAGTTGTTTTAACAGGTGATTTAAACTATGGAATTTTTAAAGACCATGTAGAATCTACAAAATTGATAAAATTGGAGAGTAAAGATAAGATGCAAGATATGCTAATTGAACAGACAAAAGCAGGAGATTTAATTCTATTTGCTAATGATGCACCGAGTTTTATATAATGAGTAGCAAGGATCTATTTGCCCACAAGTCAAAAGAGTGGGACGCAAACAGTAAACGAGTACAAGGGGCAAAAGCTATTGCCAATGTGATTGAAGATAAGATAGAGTTAAATGATAGTATGCATCTAATGGATTTTGGAGCAGGTACAGGATTGCTCTCTTTTAGTTTGTCAGATAAGATAGGCAAAGTTACAGCTCTTGATAACTCTCCCTCTATGTTAGAGGTGTTTAATGAGAAGTCAAATCTTTTTGGTTGTGAAACTTCGATTGTTAATTTAGATTTATCTACCCAAAATTTACCAGAAGGTAGTAGATTTGATGGAATTATCTCCTCTATGACAATTCATCATATTGAAGATGTTGAGGAACTTTTTAAGAAGTTTTATGCTCTATTACCTAAAGATGGCTTCATTGCTCTAGCTGATTTAGAGAGAGAAGATGGTACTTTCCACAGTAACAATGAGGGAGTTTTCCATTTTGGGTTTGAGCCAAATGAACTAAAAGAGATAGCTCAAAGAGTTGGCTTTAAAAAGGTTGAGGTCTATCATGCTAATACCATTAAAAAGCCACATGCAGAGTTTAGAGTATTTTTATTGGTTGGGTGGAGGTAAAAAAATTAACTAATAGCTAATTAAGTTAAAATTAAATAAAAAAGTACAATTTTAAACTTTTTTAATTATAATATATTACTGTAAGGAGTAAAAATGCTTAATAATAGCTATATTGATAAGTTACTACATAGTGAAGAGAGAGTTTTTATAGAGTTATTAGAGAAGATAGATAATAAAATTATAGAGAATGCTCAACAAGAGTTAGCCATTGAATATAAGATAAATAGTATTCTATTTGAGTCGATTGAGTTTATACTTCAACAACTAAAAGAGGAGGAGGGGTTTTTGAGTAGAATTCTCTATAAATCTTTTGGTGTGGGTCGAGAGAAAAATCGAAAAAGAGGTCAGTTGATTTTTCTTGGTAATCAAGTATTAGAGGAGATTAATCAATTTGAACGTAATAGAAGTAAGATTAAATTTCACCATAAAAATGTTTTATTGCTTTTAACCAATTTAGAAGAGTTTGCTGAAATAGTTAGCAAAAGGTCATTTTTTAGTTCAGATAAAGATATTGAAAAAAAAGCTCAAAACTATCTAAAACAAATCTATCTAAAAATTGATGAGGCAAACAGCTATTTGCAAGAGTTGCATTTGAGATATATCTATATAGAGAGTTGTCTCTATAAATATGATAACCTTTTAAAAAAGATACCTAGAAATCAAGAGCTGAAACGTAGTAACTTTTTACTATCATCATAGTATAATTTCAAAAAAGGAACTTTTTGAGCTACTATATTGATACTTTTACAAAAAAAATAGGGTTTTTGACAGCTATTTTAGCCATATTTTTAGCACTACTTATAGGCTATGATGCAACTATGCGTTACCTCTATTCAGGAGGTTCTATTGCATTACAAGAGTTAGAGTGGCATATTTTTGATGCTGTTTTTCTATTTGGACTCTCTTATGCTTTAAAGCATGACAAGCATGTTCGTGTCGATATTCTATTTGTTCACTACTCTAAAGAGACAAAAGCAATAGTTCAGATACTCTCAATGATTTTTTTACTTATTCCATTTGCTCTTCTCTTTTTAAATGGCTCTTATGATATGATGGTACAGAGCTATCTGCAAAATGAAATCTCTTCAGACCCTGGGGGATTATCTCGTAGATATATTATAAAAGGTGTACTCTTTTTAGCTTTTGTGTTGTTGCTATTTCAAGCCATTTCAGAGATTATAAAAGCCTACCAAAAGATAGATAGTAAAAGAAATTTATGGTTAGGGATAGGTGGTGTTGTTGCATTTTTACTCTTCTCTTCTCTCGATTTAGCCTTTTGGACTAATCCTCTATGGCTTATGTTCTCTTTGACACTCTTTCTACTTCTTACAGGGTTTCAAGTGGCATTTGTATTTGCAGGAGTAGCACTCTTTTTTGCACTTATCTCTGATGAGCTGGGATTAAATGTATTAGCCATGTTACCCTATAGAGTCTATGGAATTATGGGAAATGTTACACTTATGTCAGTTCCACTCTTTATATTGATGGGGCTTATTTTAGAGAAATCAAAAATGGCAGAGAATCTTCTTCTATCAATGGGTAAACTTTTTGGAGGTATTCGAGGAGGATTAGCAATCTCAGTTGTAGTAGTTGGGGCAATATTGGCAGCCTCTACAGGAATTGTTGGGGCATCGGTGGTGATGATGAGTCTCATTGCTTTACCTCTTATGTTAAAACATAACTACTCATCAGGGTTGGCAACAGGCTCTATTGCTGCTAGTGGAACACTTGGTCAGATTATTCCACCATCTATAGTTCTCATTGTTTTAGGTGACCAGATGCATTTAAGTGTGGGAGACCTATTTAAAGCTGCTGTTGTTCCTGGACTTATTTTGATTGGGTTGTATATTCTTTACATCTTAATTTTTGCCTTTTTCAATAAAGAGGTTGCTCCTGCTATTCCTAACGATGAGTCTTATAGAACAGTTGTTAAAGAGGCTCTAAAGGTTATTTTCCCTCCTCTATTACTTATTTTAGCAGTATTAGGCTCTATTTTCGCAGGTATTGCTAGTCCTACTGAATCGGCTGCTATTGGGGTAATTGGGGCATTACTTTTAGCATGGATAAATGGTCAGTTATCTTTTGAGCTTATGCGTTACTCCTCTATTGAGTCGGTTAAACTTACCTCTATGATATTTATGATTTTAATTGGAGCAACAGCGTTCTCATTGGTCTTTAATGAGCTTGGTGGAGATGTTATGGCAATGGAGTTTTTTAAAGATGAGGTGGGCGATAAGTGGACATTTATCTTGATTTCAATGTTAGTTATTTTTATGTTGGGCTTTTTTATAGACTTTATTGAGATAGCTTTTGTAGTTGTGCCTATTTTAGTACCTATTGCTCACTCATTTAGTATTGACCCTATTTGGTTTGCTGTTCTTATTGCTTTAAATATGCAGGCATCTTTTCTTACACCACCTTTTGGTTTTGCACTCTTCTACCTTAAAGGTGCAGCAGGTGATATGGTAACAACAGGAGAGATATACAGAGGAGTTATCCCTTTTATTATTTTACAGCTTTTAGCACTCCTAATTGTGGTACTATTTCCAAATATAATCTATCTATTGGGGTAAAAGTATGAGTGAAAAATTGGATTTCAGATTAAAATCAGATACCATTGAGAACCTAAAAGCTTTTTCAAAGTTGTTAAAAAAAGATGTAAGTTGGGTAGTTGAAGAGGCATTAGATGAATATTTTGTAAAAGTACAAAAGGAGTTGTTAGAAAAAAATATGGCAGATGAAAATGCTATGACCAACCTAGACTACGATGAGTTCTGGGATGGTGTAGATTTTGATGATTAGCTCTTCTTCTAATTTTTAGCTATTTCAGTTTTAGGTATTTCTGGAGTATAAAGTTGCATTGAACCAAGCAGTCTCCCACCCTCATGCGTTTTTATATTTTTAACGGTAATATTCCCTTCAACTGAACCACTATTACCAATCTCTAATAGTTCTGAAGAGATAAGATCTCCTTTAAATTTACCCTCTACCATAATATTTTTACTTATCATTTTAGTTGCATTTACAACTCCTGTTTTGTCAATATTAATCTCCTCTTTCGATTCAATTGAGCCATCAACTTTTCCTGAAATTAGAACTCGTTTAACTTTTATCTCATTGCTAATAGTACCATTTGGCATAACTTCTAATGTGTCACAGAATAGGCTACCATTAAGCTCTCCATTGACAATTACATTTATGGCATTAATGGTTCCATTAACCCTACCATGCTCACCAATAACAACAGAAGTAACATTTATATCACCATGTAAAATCCCCTCTACTTGTACAGCACCTTTACCTTTGAAGTTTCCATTAATTTCAATCTCTTTAGCAATAAATGTATTTTGTGGTGTGTGATTTGTAGCTGTAGTAGTTGTCTTTTTATTCCCCTTAAACATGACTATATTTTCCTTTTTTTATCAATTTTATAAATCATTATATAATATTATTTTATAGAATTAGATTAATGTGAAAAAGAGAGATTAGGTTGATATATATTATTTTATGTTCTTTTTAGTTTAAAATTGGTTTAAACCAAAATATTACTATTAATATGATATTTTTTATATAGCTATTTTTAGCTAGAATTGAAAATATATAACTAAATTCAACAAAAAGGCTGACAAACATGGGACACGATAGAGAAATTAACAAAGTAAATATTATCCAAAATGCACTTAATAGTTACGAAGGTTTTACTTCTGGAGAGAAAAAATATTGTAAAGATCATCTTGCAGAGTGGGTATCTGAAGATAATAGTCTAAATCTTCTTATTAATAAATTTGAAGAGAAGTACAGTATTGATGCAAAACCTTTCTTAGCCAAAACGGGATTATTGGCTTAATTTTAAATCTACTTTTACCATCTCCTCTTTAGGTAATTGTAGTAAAAGTGGCTTATCTTCTCCTTTGAGCCACTTTAAAACTTTCACAATTTTCTTTTCATTCATTGCCGTACAACCAGCAGTACCACTACCTGTAGGACTCTTTATATGTATAAAGATACATGAACCACCATTTGCAATAGCTTTTGGATTATGGTTTACAACAATTCCATATTTATAGAGATTATTTTTTAGTTTCATATGTTCAAAGCTTTTGTAATCTCTCTCTACTTTTGTACTATCAATAATTTTGTTGTACCAAATAGAGTTGCTATCATCAACACAGTGGTCAGTTCTTTTATAGACACTATAGGGAAAATTTATCTTTAAATCACT
>Ga0256833_1001051_pt1 | contig 20848 bp, 25 predicted proteins | sample 356284metaG_FD_190535 | JGI IMG/M metagenome (GOLD analysis project Ga0256833, IMG submission 190535) | Hydrothermal vent microbial communities from Mid Atlantic Ridge, Atlantic Ocean - 356-284 | ecosystem: Environmental > Aquatic > Marine > Hydrothermal vents | place: Atlantic Ocean: Mid... | reverse complement strand
CCTGTCACCGGTATTGGCCTCGTTCCTAGCGATAGCCATTTACAGGCTTTACAAGCCCCTGCTCTGGAGGATAAAATGTCTCAAGAACCTCGAGCTTACTCAGAAATGGCTCGTTTTCCTTGCCTCGGCCTACTCGGCCTTCAACCTTGGAACGAACGAAGTTTCGAACGTTATAGGATTGGCCAAGGCTGGGGGCACCTCAAATCCTAACGCCTTTCTCGCCCTCGTAATGGCCCTCGGAACACTTACCTTCAGCTACGAGGTCATGATGACGATAGGAAAGGACATAGCACCCCTCGGTCCGACTTCAGCCTTCTCAAGCCAGTTTGGGGCATCGATAGCGGTCAGTATCGCCAACCTCTTCGGCCTTCCAGTCAGCTCGGGGCAGGCCATAGTTGGAGCGATAAGCGGTCTGAGTGCCTACAAGGGAGAGAAGGTGAACAAAAAGCTCCTTGCTGACATCGTGAAGAGCTGGGTCAGGGCGCCTCTCTTCGCTGGGGCTCTTGCGTTTCTCCTCACCAAACTTTTCTCGGCAGGCTTTTAAGCCCAACGGACAGTTTTCTTAGAGGTGAGAGTATGGAGTTCAGGTTCGAGGTGAAGGCGCGAGACGCCGCCGGCAGAATAGGAAAGCTGACCGTCAACGGAAAGAGCATCGAAACCCCTGCGATAATGCCCGTCATAAACCCCAAACAGCTCATAGTAACACCAAAGGAGCTTAAGGAGATGGGGTTCGAGATTATTATCACCAACTCCTACATCATCTACAAGACCCCAGAACTGAGGGAGAAAGCCCTTGAAGTTGGAATTCACCGTCTTCTCGGCTATGACGGCATCATCGAGGTTGATTCCGGCTCGTTTCAGCTCATGCGCTACGGTGAAGTTGAGGTAACAAACCGCGAGATAATAGAGTTTCAGGAAAGGATAGGTGTTGACATAGGGACTTTTCTCGACATACCGACCCCACCTGATGCACCGCGAGAAAAGGCCGAGGAAGACCTAAGAATAACCCTTGAGAGAGCGAAGGAGGCGGAGGAAGTAAAGAGCATCGCAATGAACGCGGCTGTGCAAGGCTCAACCTATCCAGACCTGAGGACCTACGCCGCCAAAAAGCTCAGCGAGATGAACTTTGAGGTTCATCCCATCGGCGCTGTAGTTCCACTGATGGAGGGCTACAGATACAGGGACTTGGTTGACGTGGTGATGGCCTCAAAGCTCGGTTTAAGACCCGACAGACCCGTTCACCTGTTTGGCGCTGGCCACCCAATGATTTTTGCTTTAGCGGTTGCAATGGGGGTAGACCTCTTTGATTCAGCGAGCTACGCCCTTTACGCTAAAGACGACCGCTATCTAACGCCAGAGGGCACGAAAAGGCTGGAAGAGCTTGAGTACTTTCCCTGCTCCTGTCCTGTCTGTTCCCATTACACTCCTCAGGAACTGCGTGAGATGCCGAAAGAAGAAAGGACGAGGCTTTTGGCTCTCCACAACCTCTGGGTAATCCGGGAGGAGCTTAACAGGGTCAGGCAGGCGATTAAGGAAGGTGAACTCTGGCGTCTAGTTGATGAAAGGGCTCGCTCACACCCGAGGCTCTATTCTGCGTACAAGAGACTCCTTGAGTACAGGGATTACCTTGAGAAGAACGAGCCTGTAACCAAGGCGAGCGCCTTCTTCAAGGTCAGTGAGGAAGCGATGCGCTGGCCTCTTGTCTATCGCGCCAAAGAGAGGGCCGAGCGCGTCGCCGGAAAGTTTCCAGAGAAGGTTAAGCACCCGATTTTCGGCGAGATTCCGAAGTATCTCAGCCTGAGCTATCCCTTTGCCCAGAGTGAAGGGGAAGAGGACTTCACGATAGCGAAGCCGAAAAAAAGTGAAGCGAAAAAGTATGTCATGGCGGTAGCTGAATACCAGTTCGGAGAAGGTGCTGGGGAAGCGTTCAAAGATGCTTTCGTCGAGCTGTCGAGAAAGACTGGCATGCCAAGGCAGATAAAGGCGAAGGGCAAACACCTCGCGACCTTCAGGGCTGAGGACGGACTGTTAACGCTTGGCATTGAAGGTGCCAGGAGGCTCCACGCGCTTTTACCTTTCCCAAGGATGCGCGTCGTTGTTAACAGCGACGCCGAGCCTTTCGCGAAGCGTGGAAAGAACGTCTTCGCCAAGTTTGTAGTCGATGCCGACCCCTCAATCAGGCCCTACGACGAGGTTTTGGTAGTGAACGAGCGCGATGAGCTTCTCGCGACGGGACAAACATTACTCAACGGTGAGGAGCTGAAGGTTTTCCAGAGTGGTCTGGCTGTGAAGGTGAGAAGGGGCGTTGGGAAGTAGAAAGTTTTATAACTCCCCGCTCTTCCATCATTTTGAGCGGGCCCGTGGTCTAGACTGGTTATGACGCCACCCTTACAAGGTGGAGGTCCGGGGTTCGAATCCCCGCGGGCCCACTATTCATTTGAGTTTCTCCAAGATTATGGATGGACATACTTTGGTAACTCCGTTCACTTTTCCGAGTTTGTTTGAGATGATATCTGAAAGGTCTTCGCCATTCCTAGCCCATATCTCCGTCATTATCATGTGATCTCCACTTGTAAGGTAAACCTTTTTCACAAAATCAAAATTCTTAAGCTTCTGCGCAACCTCAAATATCTTCTCCGGAAGTGTATCTATGCCTGTTAGACTTACGAGGTTGTAGCCCAGTTTCGAGGGATCGACCACGATAGTATATTGTTTTATGACTCCTGCTTCCTCTAATGCTTTGACCCTCTTCCTAACGGCGGTTTCACTTACCCCTAAAACTTTTGCTATTTCAGTAAAGGGAGTTCGAGCATCTTTTGTAAGCATGTCGATTATTATCCTGTCTCTCTCATCCAGCACCCTCATCACCTAAGTTTTAAATACGCACCCTCTCTTTATTAAGTTATCGCATATTTTAGTTTTAATATCGCACTTATCTTTTCAGGAGTTTAACCACTGTCTCAACGTGGGGAGTATGGGGAAACATGTCGATGGCTCTCGTGTTTTCCACATCATAAATTTTTTTAAGTTTTTTCAAATCCCTTTTAAGGGTCTCTGGATTACAAGAAACATAGATTATTACCGCCGGTCTAGATTTTATCAACCTTGAGAGAAATTTTGGATGGAGTCCCGCTCGTGGAGGATCGACTATAACTGTGTCATATCCATCAACTTTAACTTCTCGGTCAGTTTCAACTTTAAATTCCACTTTAACGTTATTCAAATTGGAATTCATTCTTGCCATTTCAATTGCAAATTCGTTGGAATCAAAACCGGTCACTTTCATGCCCTTTTTTGCGAGGTATATTCCGAATGTTCCAACCCCACAGTACATATCGAGAATCTTTTCTCCTTCGATATATTCCTCAACAGTTCTCAAAAGAAGGGGGAGGGCGTAACTATTTGTCTGAAAGAATGAGTTGGGGTGAATCAAATACTCCACATCGAGTATCTTCTCTCGTATGTACTCTTTACCCCAAGTTTTCTTTATTGACCCCCATGAGACATCACTTTTTGTGGGATTTATGCTCCAATTGAGGGAATCGACCCAGTTGAAATAGTTGGGGAGCGAATCTGGAATGTTTCCTTTAGTAGAAGTGACTAATGTTACCATTGTCTCTCCTGTGAACTTGCCTTCTCTGATAACCATATACCTCAAAAAACCCTCGTTTTTTCTTATGTTATAGAGGGATAAGTTCTCCTCCCTAACAAATCTCTTTAAGGTCTCTATTGCCCTTTTACTCTTCTCTCCAAAAATTGGACAACTTTCAATATCTATAACCTTCCACCAGAATCCCTTAACCCTAAATCCTATACCTTGAGTGGAGGTGACCAAATCTATTCTATTTCTGTATCCGTAGATTTTTGATGTAGTCAAGATCTCTACTGGATGCCCCGTTGCTTTTTCAATTTTTTTTGCTTTTATCTCAAGTTGTAGTTCATAGGGGACGTGTTGTAGTGCACATCCACCACATTTTCCAAAATATTTGCAAGTGGGGCTCCTTCTCTGAGGAGAAGGCTCAACTATGGTGAAATCCAGAGCGATGAACGTTTCTTTTTTCTTTTTAATTTTTCTTATCTCTACGGTTTCTCCTGGTAAAGTATAAGGGATTAAAATCCTTTTCTTTCCAAGAGCTCCAACTCCATAGCCATCTTCATCAATGGCTCCAATTTTGACCAGCATGAGCACAATTAATTCTGTTGTCTTTTAAAGTTTTTAGATCTAGAATCGGAAGCTTTATTTAGAACAAATTCTTATAGTCTCTGGTGCCTCCCATGCTTGGAAGGCGTTGGGATGTGGTTTATAAAGTTCTGGCAACTAAAAAAAGAGCTATTGCACTTCAAAACTTGAGTTCTGAACTGGAAACCCCTGCACCTACTCTCCTTCAGACGTTGAGGGAAATGGAATCAAAAGGGCTTGTAGAAATGTTTTACGGTAAAGAAAAAGCGGCCATAATGGTTAAGGCCAAGACTTTAAAGGACTACGTTTAGCTTTGACCTTTAAAATTTTTGAACCAAAATTAATTTAAGATTTCGATTTGTGCTTAAACTATGCAATTCCCTCAGTATCCCTTCACGAGTGTCCTTATAGTTGTCGTCACAAGCGCTATATTTTTAACTCCAGGAATTCTAAAGTTTTTTAGATACCTCTGTCCGTTTTTCAAAGAGCACTTACCCCTTGGTGTTTCGTTTGGAATTTTTGCATTGGTTTTGGCTTCAATTTTAGAATTCCCCATTATCTTTGTCAAAGTTCCATTTCTAATTGCCTTAACCGCTGCAGTCGTTGAGGAGCCTTTAAAGGTATTCATTCCAAAATTCTTTCTTAAGAACGAACAATGGTTGTATGGGGTTCTGCTCTCAGGATTCTTTTTCGGTGTTTTTGAAGGTTTGTATGCTATGGTCATTGTTATAATCCTTGGGCTTTCTCCTCTTTTAGCTCTGCTTAGAGTGTTTTTGGTCTTTCTTCATTCTCTTTGGACTGGTATTTCAGCGATAACATTGAGAAAAGGATCCCCCTCTGGTTTATTCGTTTCAATGTTTCTTCACTTCTTGTACAATTATTCTATGCTCTCTTCGATTCACGATGTTTTTGCTGTAGTTGGAGCCGTTATCTCAATATCTCTAACGGGCTTGATTTCAATTATTGAAATTCCCGATGGCGGAAAAAATTTATCACATAAAAACAATACTGAATAGTGGTGAGAGATATGAGAAAACTCATTGGCCTGCTCCTTATAATGGTCCTGTTAGCTTCCGGATGTATCGGTGGTGGTACACAGACGGAAGGAAAAAATAAAAGGCATGTTGTTACTCCAAACTTTACGGCTACGCTCCTTGTAGGGTCTACCAAGTACAAGTACACCCTTAGGGTTTTAAATTCTTCAGGGAAAATTACCTATTCTCTCCTTCTCGTGAAAGAAAGTACTTTAGATGTGAAATGTCCAGCAAACGGTTCTTGCCTTACAGGTAACTGGAAGGGTATTGAGATAAAAGTTGTCGCCGATAAAGTCGTTTCAACTTTTCTAATTCCTCCCCATTTACCTTCAAAACTTACGGACGAAATCGCAAAGGAATATTTTGGGATTCCAGCGTATCAAGTGCCACAATGGGTGAAATACCACAATCCTTACGTCCTTGTCAGTTCCCTTCTATCAAACCTGAGTATCATCAAGAATGGGGTTTATCAACTCAATCCAAAGGCTGGGGAAGTTCTTTTGAGGGAAGGCTTTGGTATATGGGGAAAGGGTTTCTCAGACGAGGCTAAGGGTGGAACCATTAAGGTTACGTTCTCCCAAAACACCTATGTTGACAGTGTGTCAATAGTAGTTGTGGGTCAGAGGAGATACATATTTAATCTTACAACAAAAGCTGAGGAAGCCCACGAGAAATACGTTGTTGTAAACGGAACAAAGGTTTACCTTCAAAAGCTCCATTTTTACATGTACGGAATGAAAACCTGTCCCCATTGTAGGCACATGCATGAGTGGATTCCAAGATTGTATGGAAATTCAAGCCTTACCTATTACGAACTAGTTGGCAATGAATATAACAGTGAACTGTACGACCAACTGCATCAGCTTATTGGAGTTACTGGTGTCCCTGTGATTGCCATTACATACAATAAAACATTATGGGCTGTAGTGGAAGGGGAGTTTAATGCCACGGCCACTCCTCAAATAGTGGTCACAGCTATGAAAAATAAGGGAGTCCTCCTGTTTGTTGGTGGAAGATGGTACATTCTGTATTACTCCAAACCTCAATCGAGAGAGTACATTAACTACCTGTACACGATATTTGTTAGACATAAAAAAGCGAACCTAAACAATGAAAAGAAATGAGCTCTTCATTCAAGGATTTCAATTATCTTTGCCTTTATTATCCCCTTTCCTCCGGTTGGTTCCACGAGGGTTGCCCCACAGACTTGACACCTAACTTTCGTGGAGGGATGGCTGAATACCACTTGTTCATTACCACAATCAATGCATTTAACTCTTAGAAATTTGCTTCTCGGCACTGGTATAAGGTTTTTGGGAAGGCTCATAGGTTCACCTCCACGAGTTCAAACTTCTTAACCCTAAATCCTTTCCCCCTAGTATGAGCCCTGCCGCAAACAGTGCACCTAAACCTAAGATCGAGCTTCTTAACCGGTTTCTCTCTTCCAGCAGGGTTCGGCCTCGGAAATCCGCGGTAACCCTTTAGGATTCTTCTAAACCGTCTCTGACCTTGGCTGAGTTCACTTCTTGGTCTCTTTTTAACCTTTTCAACCTTGTGAATGGTATGTCTCTTACAGTATGGACAATATGTTCTAATTGTTTTTGGATACTTCATTCTCTGCACCTCCGCCCGGTGGGTTCCTTTCTGGATACCCTCGAGCAAGCCTCCTTATTTGTTTTCTTTTAAAAAAGTTGCCCTCAAATATTTAAATAACTTTGTGTAATTAAATAGTGAGGTGATGACGATGAGGGAGATGGTGGAAAAACTTAGGACACTTCAAAAGATTGAAGATAGGTCTGAAAAGGAATACAAGAAGCTTTTAGGAAATCTCAATAGACCAAAGTACTCCGATCTGAGGAACCTTATCATTCGATTACTAGTCGATACGATCCTACATAAGAGACTCATTGAAGCTGTACTTAAGGCGTATGAAGAAGCGATAAACATTGTAAGGGACTATGGGGGAGAAGAACCGAAAGTTGCGATAATCCCCGGTGTTCCATCCCTCGTGATGCCGATGGATTTTGGAAGGATGGGTGATAGGATACCTCCTGAAGAACTTATTGAGGAGTTCTTGAAGAGTTTCCCAGAGGTAATTGTGATTCCTGAAACTTCGAAGTTCCTTGAGGTTCTAGGGAAACATTTGAAAAGTGAAGAAGAAATGCTTGATCTCTACAGCCACCTCTCAAAAAGGGCGTTTCATCCTGTTGTTAAAGGTTTAATATCCGGGATTTTAAGAAATGAAGAGCAACACGTTGCCATAATCAAAGAATTAGCTAAAAAATACACCAAAGGAGAAAGTAATGAAAAAGGAAGTTAAATATTTCCAATTCTCTGTAGAACCATCCCTTCTATTTTTATTGGATCTGCTCTTCTCGCCAAGACTATCGCTTGATCAAGTCTGGCTTCGCTCTCGGCATGGATTGTAAATAGGGGATCTCCCTCTTTCACCTTTTCCCCAACTTTGACGTAAAGTTCAATACCTGCTCCCTTATCCTCAGGAGCTCCCGCGGCTTTAGCAATCCTCGTTATTGCCCTGTTATCTATTGCAGTAACGTAACCGCTAGTAGCTGCAGTAAACGTATAGGTTTTGTCGCCCACTGGAATATCCTCCGGTTTTATATTGGGATCTCCGTTCTGTTCTTCTATTATCTCCTTCATTTTCTCATACGCCTTTCCGCTTTCTAAAATCTCTCTAGCCATTTTTTTACCCATCCCTTTCGGTGCAACACCACCCATCTCCAATAGTATTCCTGCCAGGCCTGTGGCTTTTTCTATCAAACTACCTGGCCCCTTTCCGGTCATGAGAGTGGAGAGTGCTTCTTTAGCCTCAAGGGCTGGCCCAACTGTGTGTCCTATTGGTTGACCGCCATAGGTTATTGCAACCTCAACGTACTGACCAAGTCTTTTTCCAAGCTCGATGAAATCCCTAGCCAATGCCCGAGCCTCATTAATAGTTTCAACCTTAACCCCTCTTCCCGTGGGAATGTCTATGAGAACATACTGACTTCCCATTGCGTATTTTTTGGACATTATACTAGCGAGCATCAACCCAGTGGGGTCAACACTTAATGTTCTTTCAGCCTTAATAGTAATGTCGTCTGCGGGGGCTAAATTTAAGGCTCCTCCCCAAACAAGGCACGCTCCAACTTTTTCTACGATTCTTTTTATCTCGTCCAGACTAAAACTAACCTCAGCAAAGACTTCAACAACATCAGCAGTTCCAGCTGCACTAGTTATGGCTCTTGAACTTGTTTTAGGTATGGTTAATCCTGCGGCCGCAACTATGGGGACAACGAGTATGTTCGTCTTATTACCCGGAACCCCTCCGATGCTGTGAACGTCCATGATAGGCTTTCTATCTATATCAAGCATATCCCCTGTCTCGGCCATTGCAATGGTCAAAGCCGCTATCTCATCCATGTCTAGGCCGTTGATCTCTAAAGATGTTACAAACGCACTAATTTCAATGTCTCGAAGCTTCCTGTCCACTATATCCTTAACTATGGCTTCTATCTCAACTTTTCTTAACTTCTCCCCGTGCATTTTTTTCTTTATGTATCTAACGCTTTCCGGTATCCCTGCGGGTAAAAGTGTCACAACCTCCCCTTCTGAGAAGCTGTGTAGTTCAAGGATATCCCTGCTTAGTCCGACCTCCCCCTTTTCCACTAGGTTACTGACAACAACGCTTCCATAAACGCTCTTCTTTCCGGCTTCTATCTTAACTAGATCGTCTGGATGGAGTCGAGCAATCTTTGCTTCCTCAGGGTTTATGAAAACTGAATATCGACCAGAGAACATATCCAGTATCTTTACCTTAGCTTTCATCTTTCCACCTCCTGGTAAATAAACTGGTAAATAAAGAAAGTAGAATGAAGACCTTTAAACAATTGCGGTGGTCATTTAGAGATTTCTAACTTCCTCGTCTATTGACTCTTCAAGGGTTCTCTCCCAGTCCTCTACGTCAAAATCAACGAGTTCACTTTCTAAATCTTGTTTGAGATTAGTAACACGTCTCTTCAAGGCATTCTTTGTTTCTTCGTCGTAAACTACATAGTATGGGTTCTGTCTAGCTGATAGATACATTAATAAAAGAATTACATTCACTACAATCAATATTATAACTATCGCGATTATAAGTCCAAGACTTGCCATCACTTCTTCCCCCCGAAGAGTGCTTTGAACACCCTCTTAATAGGGCTCTCAGGTTCGGGTGGTTTCCACCTGATTCCGGCGAGTTTAGCTGCAAGTTGCTTGATAGCTATGGCGGCAGGGCTAGTTGGGTTTTTAATGACGAGGGGAACACCGTAGGCACTTGCCCTTTTTACCTCCGGATCCTCAGGAATAACGGCTAATACTGGCACTTCAAGAATTGCCTCTATCTCTTCTTGACTCAATTCAGTTTTTTCGTTTGTAACCCTATTTAGAACCGCACCAAGGGGAAGAGTACCAAGCTTTTCAGCAATGAGTTTTGTCTTAAGAGAGTCTGTGATGGCTGAAATTTCTGGATTGGTCACGATTATAAGCTCTTTACCAATAAGAAGAGCCGTCACAGAAGTCATTTCAAGACCCGCGGGTGCGTCTATCAGTATGAAATCTGCCATCTGGCTTATCTCCCTTATCAGTTGCCTGAGCCTTTCGGGTTTTGCTTTTTTTATCTTTTCAAGACTAAGACCTCCTGGTATTACTTTAACCCCAGCGGGTCCCTCATATATTGCATCCTTTAGATCCGCTTCTCCAGCGAGAACGTCATGAAGTGTGATTGGAATGTCTTCCATACCGAGAACCAAGCTCAGATTGGCCATCGTTATATCTGCGTCAAGCAGAATCACTTCCCTGCCAAACTGTGCCAAAGCGACACCAAGGTTTGCAACAGTGGTCGTTTTACCTGTGCCACCCTTTCCAGAAGCAAAAACTATGGAACGCCCTTCCACCCTAGACACCTCCGTATCTCTAAAGGTGGGTTCTATTTAAACTTTTGCGATAAAGATACCTAAGAAAAACTATACTTCCTCTTTTTTATTCTTTACGGTGATGGAGGTAAGATCGGGCAAAAAAGAAAAAGTTTATTCCTTCTCTTCTTTTTTCTCCACGCCTTTAACGACTTTTTTGGCTTCTTGGGCCAAATCTGCTACCCCCTGAAAGAGTTTGAGCATCTCCATAGGTATTGGAAGTACTATTGTGTTACTCTTGTCATTGGCAACGTCACTTATTGTTTGAAGGGTTCTAAGTTGTAGCGCCATTGGATGACTCGCTATTATCTCCGCCGCCTCTCGAAGTTTCTCTGCAGCTTGCCTTTCGGCCTCTGCGAGAAGAATTCTTGCCCTTCTCTCTCTTTCTGCCTCAGCTTGCCTTGCCATTGCTGCCCTCATGTCCGCTGGAAGTTCGACGTCTTTGATCTCAACGGTTGTGACCTTTATTCCCCAGGGGTCAGTGGCCTCATCTATTATCTTCTGGAGTTCTATGTTGAGCTTCTCCCTTTCGCTTAACAGCTCGTCAAGGTTTGCCTGCCCAATAACGCTCCTCAATGTTGTTTGGGCGATTTGGCTTGTAGCCATTATATAGTTGCTAACCTGTGTTACCGCCTTCACTGGATCTATAACCCTGAAGTAAACGACGGCGTTAACCCTGACGGGAACGTTATCCTTAGTTATAGTATCCTGTGCCGGAACATCTAGAACCCGCGTACGCAGGTCAACTATTACCGCCTTTTCGAAAATCGGAATTATGAAGAACAATCCTGGCCCTCTTGCACCCACAACTCTACCGAGACGGAATATGACAGCTCTCTCGTACTCTTTGACGATCTTTATTGCACTTGCAAGGAAAATCAACAAAAACAACAAAATTATGCCTACAATAACTCCAGTGACTCCACCCACCATTTTCACACCTCCTCAACTATAAGGGTTAAACCCCTAACCTCAACGACTCTAACTTTTTTTCCAACCTTAATAACCTTACCTTTTAAACTACGGGCCCTCCATATTTCTCCATGCACCTTTATTAATCCTTCAGGATCCAGATCCTCTATCACGGCACCTATCTCCCCGATCATTTCTTCCCTCCCGGCTTTAGGTTTTCTCCTTTTAGCACGCACAACGGCAGCCATTCCAAAGAGAAAGAACAGCGCCAGCAGGATTCCAGTGACTATTATTGCAAGTCTGAGGGTTCTAAAAGTGGCCTCGTTCACGAGGTAAACACCTCCCCCACCTTTGCCAAAGAGTATTAGACCGCCAAGTATGAAACTAACCAGCCCTGCGACCGTGAAGAGGCCGAAGGTCGGTGTCAGTGCCTCCGCAACGAAGAAGACCATTCCAAGAACGATGAGCAAAAGTCCGGCGTAGTTATAGCCAAAGTAACCCATTCCTATGACGCCGAGAACGAGTAGGATTGCCCCAAGGGTTTCTGGAACGTGCCAGCCAGGAGTAAGGAATCCAAAGATTAACCCCAGCATTCCGACAGTCAGCAGAATGTAGGAAACCGCAGGATTTGCCAGAAACGTTACTATCTCGTAGCTCAGTGAAGGGTTCAGCTCCTTAACCTCGACGTTCGTAAAGTTGAGGGTGACGTACCCCCTTCCAGAAACGGGTATCTTCGTTTTCATGCCGTTCGCCTTCTTAAGCAAATCTGGAACGTTATCAGCCACAACCTCAATCACATGGGCTTTCAATGCTTCTTCTGGAGTCAAACTCAAATCCTCCATGACGAACTTCTCCGCCGCCGTAACGTTCCTGCCACTCTCCTCGGCGAGAGAACGCATGTAGGCGGTATAGAAGTTCCTGATTTTCGCGGGGGCCCGGATTATACTCCCGTTGGGAGCGTAGCCGAGTATCGGTTCGCAGGCCCCTATACTCGTCCCGGGTGCCATCGCTATCAAGTGGGAGGCCATCGCAATGTACGTTCCTGCTGAAGCCGCTATCGCTCCCCTAGGATAGACGTAAATGATTACCGGAACGGTGGAGTTCTGGATTAAGGAGACGATTCTCATCATTGCATCTCCCTGGCCACCGGGGGTGTTGAGCTCTATTATCAGGGCCTCTGCTTTGTGCTCCTCGGCGATTTTGATGTAACGCGTGAACTGGTCGGCGGTGTATTCAGTTATCGTCCCGCTAACCTTAGCAACGTAAACCACGTTCTTCTGGGCAGAGGAGCTGGGTAGGAAGAGTATAAAGACCAGCACTGCAATGACAACAGCGATTCTCCGCATGGCCATCTCCAGAGAGAATACAACTCTAAAGTTTAAATCTTTTGCCTTACAATCTGGAGTTACCTCCCATCTGGGAAAGTCGAGACACTGGTAGGATAAAGATATATACCTTCTAGTTCAAAGCCCTCCCATGAACCTCCAGAGAACCTTTGCCCTGTTCAAAATCGAGAAAGGGGAACGGAAAAGAGAGCTGGCATGGATTCTAGTTAGAGAGCTGGCTAAGGGTTACAGGGAACCCTTTTGGGACTTTGTGAGGAACCTCAACCTGAGGCCGGAGCAAGTGAAGGAGGTAATGCGCTTCCTCGAAGAAAACGGCGAACTGGAGATAAAGCGCTCGACCGACGGCAGAAGGCTCTGGGTTTTAACGCTAAAGGATATAAAGCGCAACCCCGTAAGACTTGACCGATGGTTGATGTTGAGAAGACTGCAAGAGAGATGATACGCAACGGCACTTGGATCTTTAAGGACGGAGCGTTCTACCAGGCCCTAAGGTTAAGTAATGAAAGGACTGGAGTTGTGGCCTACGACGGGGACTTCCACTTCCCGGAGGACTGGAGCAAGGCCGAGAAAAAAGAGGCGAGGGAAAAGCTGACCTTCATACTTGGTCTTAACACCGATTTGGATTCCTTCTACGCTGAGCTTGATGAGCCCTTCGCCTTCCTCATTGACGAGTTCAATGGTCTCGTCGCTCCCGCCTCGCCGAGTCCTTACCAGGCGCTGGTTGAGACTATAGCCCAACAGCAGGTAAACTTCGAGTTCGCCCAGAGAACTATTAGAAACCTCGTTAGACTCGCAGGGGAGAGGGTTTGGGAGCTTTATGCCTTCCCAACGGCAGAGGAAATAGCAAGCCTCAAGGAGGAAGAGCTGAAAAAAGCGAGACTCGGCTATCGCTCTGAGTACATAAAGTCCCTTACGAAGCTTTATTTGACCAAAAAGCTCGACCTCGAACTCTGGGACTGGGACGTGGGGGAAGCAATCAAATACCTTACAAAGTTCCGGGGAATAGGTAAGTGGAGCGCCGAGCTTTTCCTCGCGTATGGCCTCAGGAAGAACGTCTATCCCGCTGGGGACCTCGGGCTGAGGCGAGGCATCGCGAAGATCTTCGGGAAGAGGGTGAAGGATATAAACGAAAGGGATGTTCGCGAGGTAGTTGAGCCCTATGGAAAATGGAAGGGACTTCTGGCCTTCTACATCCTCTGCTACGACAGGAAGACCGAGCTGGAGAGGAGGAAGAGATGAACGAGATCGTGATAACTCTCCCTAGAGAGAAGTTCAAATCCCTGAGGGGCAAGGACGTTAGCACTCTCATCGAGAAGAACCTTCAAAAAGTGGAAGAGACTCTAAAGGCCGAGAAAGAGGAATTTCTCCAAGAGAAGATGGCAAAGCTGGGTGAGAAGCTAGAAAAGATGAGTTCGGAGATTGAAGAGCTCAGGGAGTTCTACGAGAAAGCCCTACAGGACAGGGAGCTGATGATGACGGAGCGCGATAGGTTGAGAAAGGAGAACGAGGAACTGAGGAAGAAACTGAAGGAAAAAGGAGTTAATAAATCGTGAACGAGCTGTTCATGGAGCGTGAACGAAATGAAACTCAAAATCAGACCCGAGAATGGCCTCGGAAAAATCGAGGTTGAGCTCGATGATGCTCTCTGGAAGAAAATTGAGGAACTTGCCGAGCGCTACGGCGTTTCTCCCGAAAGGATAATTGAAATCGCCCTCACCGGCGAGTTCAAAGAGCCAGAGGAAGAGCTCGAGGAACTCGAGGAGAGAGCTAAAGAACTCGAGCGCGAGGTCTGGAGGGTTGAAATGGAATACGCACCTCTCCGCTACAAAGCCTACGGCCTTAGCGAGGACAACAAGGTTCTTGCCATTGAGCTGTCTGGTTTAATGGCGGAAAACAACCAGCTCAGGCGCTTTCTAAGGTTGCCCCTCAACCGAAAGGCGAAGCTGAGAAAGCTTATATCCTACTACCTCCAAGGTTGAGACGCGGATGATGACAGCGAATTGCACTGATGTTAATGACGAGGACTGACCCTGACGCCGTCCCGGGCCGGCTGTGAGGAATCCAAGACGGGATGAGTGAAGGCGATGATATACCCTATGAGCGCCGAGCCGGTCCGGGGCGTTAATCTATCCTGATGGGGGCTTCAACTCCCATATTATGCCCGTCCTTGTTCATTAATGTCATGAACATAACAATTCTGGCAAGTTTTATAAAGTCCCAAAGGAGATTTAGGGGTTAGTTTGCCGCAGGGGGGATAAAATATGAGGAAGGCCACCGTGGTTTTAGTTGTAGTTCTGCTGGCACTGGCCATGGTTCCCGGTTCTGTCTCAGCCTCGGGAACGGATTTAAGTGGTTACACCATCTGTGTCGATGCAGGACATGGAGGAACTGATCCGGGAGCTGTTGCAAACGGTGTTGAAGAGAAGAACGTCAATCTGGAGATAGCCCTTAAAGTCGCAAAACTTCTGGAAGAGGATGGAGCAAGGGTCGTCCTTACAAGGAACGGGGATTACTACGTGTCCCTATCCGACAGGGTCAGAATAGCCAACTCGGCCGACTGTGATATCTTCATAAGCATACACGCCAACGCAGCAAGCGATACATCCGCAAGTGGCTTTGAGGTTTACCACTACTATGGCTCAACCAGGGGGAACCTGCTGGCCACCTATGTAGACGAGGAGATTGCCAAGGAGATACCCCTAAAGAATAGAGGCGTCAAAGAGGCCGGTTTCTACGTAATCAAATACACCACAATGCCGGCCATACTCATAGAGACAGGTTTTGTGACGAACACCAATGACGTGAGCATCATCACAGATAAGGACTACCAGTGGCGCTACGCATACGCGATTCTTCATGGCGTCCAGAGGTACTTTGGCGTTCCAGTACATGATCCCCTTCCAAAGGTTACCTCCATTAGGTTCGCCCAGCACGACGGCTACTTCCGTGTTGTTCTTGATATCAGCAAGGAAACGAGCTATCAGACCTTCTATTATTACTACGGACACTACATTGTCATTGAAGTCCCCAACGCCACGTTGCCGAACCTTGGCTGGAACACCGACGGGACCTGGCAGTACGCGGAGACAGGCTCTTCGGCCGTGCCCTACATCTACGCTACGGAATACAATGGAACTGTGTACGTTGTCCTAGTCCTTAGCACCCCCTACACAGGATACAATGATTTCACACTCCAGAACCCATACAGGGTCGTCGTTGACGTTTACAGCTAAACCGCTCCAACGCTTTCCAATATTTTTGGTATCTCTCCCGGCTCAAGGGCGCTCTCGACCATGTAACCCTTCTCCAAGAGAATCCTCGAAAGGAGCTCTTCCCTCGTAAAGCCATCGAGCGTTTTATCACCATGGAACATGAGCTCGGGGAGTAAAATAAGGCCAAGGTCAACGTCAGGGAGCTTTTCAACGGTTCTCAGGACGTCCCGTCCAGTTAATAGACCTGCGGTTCCAATGTTGCCCCCAAAGAACTCGTTCCTGACGGCAACCACTGGAATCCTCGGGAAGATTCTCTTAAGCTCAGGGTAAGCAAGCTCACCGGTGAGGATATAGGTTGGCATTGAGGGTTTAAAGTCGAAAGGGCCTATCTCCAGGCGGAATTCGCCGAGCAGGGCCTTGAAGATGGGTGGAATAACGACCTCTATGCCGGTTTCATTTCCAACATCGAGGGCCGTCTCCTTAACGAACACCAGCTCTTCCCTGGTCAGGGGCCTAACATCCCTGTTGTAGCGGGTAACTCCGACAGGGAACAGCCTGACTTCGGCAACTTCCATCGATGCCAGATCACCTATTATCTCGCCGATGTCGTCCACGTTGTAGCCCGGAGTCAGGATTATGTCAGCTATGACCCGGAAGGTATTGGCCAAAAGCGGGAGAAGGTCTATCAACTTGCCCGCGAGGGGACTTCTCATGAGCGCAATTCGTTTCTTCTTTTTTGTCGTGTGGACAGAAATCTGAATCTCGTCGAGGCCCGCTTTGTAAAGACTCTCCACCCTCATCTCGTCCAGTCCAACGTTTCCTGCCGTGTCGGTTACCCTAATCCAGAGCTCCGGGTAGTGCTCGTTTACGTGGGCAATCCTTTTCTCAAGCTCAGGGTCGTTGAGGGTGTCGTGGAAGGAAACGCGGTAGATCATTTCGGGAGGATTCTGACGGAGGTAGCAGAAGAGGCAGTAGCTCCCGCAGGGACCGGCTTTGCTGGACGGTGGAATAACAACCAGGTCTTCGCGCTCATCAACGCCGTCGAGCTCGTACTTGGTGAGTTTCCGGAGTTTAAAATCCTCGGTGAATTCGTACATGCTCGAAACTCCGGGCAGGGTTTTAAAAGCTTAGGGTGAACTCTTCACGGTGGTGGTATGATAATAGCGATAACCGGAACACCCGGCGTTGGAAAAACAACCGTTTCAAAGCTTTTGGCAAGGAAGCTCGGCTACGAGTACGTTAACCTAAGGGACTACGCGATAGAGAAGGGCATCGGCGAGCTCAAAGGGGAGCTTGAGGTTGAGGTGGACGAGTTAGCTTATAACTTCGAGCGGGATTTCAATGGAAAGGACGTAGTTGTTGATGGACACCTGAGCCACTTCCTGAAGGCGGACGTTGTAGTGGTTTTGAGGGCACATCCAAGGCTCATAGGCGAACGCCTGAAGGAGAGGGGTTATTCAAGGGAGAAAATCGGCGAGAACGTTGAGGCTGAGCTTGTCGATGTTATCCTCTTTGAGGCCCTTGAGGAGAACGAAAGGGTTCTCGAAGTTGACACCACCGGTAAGATGCCGGAGGATGTCGTCAATGAGATTCTTGAACTGATTGAAAAGGGCGTGAAGAAAAGGGTTGGCATAGTTGACTGGAGCGAAGTTTATGATGAGGTAATTCCCTACCTGCGCCTGTGACGTCTTCTCTTTCTAGGTATAAGCCTAACGGGACTACCACAGTCAGGGCAGATCCCTTCGGGGGGCATCTCAGAAAACTCCCTCCCACAACCAATGCAGACGTAGTTCCACCTGATTACGCGCTTTATGCCCCTTTTAAGGGTCTTGAACTCTATACCAAGAGTTTTCGCAATGTTCTGGAGGTTGTAGTCATCTGTGAGAAGAACCCCCTTAAGCTCATAGGCTAGAGCGAGAACCTCAAGATCCGTCTCGCTCAACTCTCCAAGTTCTCCCGTCTTTTTCGCGGCTTCCCTAACGGTTTCAATGCTTTCCCTCGACGGCTGGAGAATCCTGACCTTGCCCGCACTAATAAGCCCCTCAAGGAAAAGCCTCGACTCCGGATCTTTCACCTCATCAACGACCTTAGGCGTTGTGACACCTTCAACATCAACGCCCTGTATGAATATCGCCGTGTCTATCACGTGCATCGTTACGTTTTAATTATAGCAGATCTAAAAATATTTTGGGGGACACCTTGAAAATAATAAGGATAAAGCCACTTTACATCCCAGAAGACATGAGAGGAGTAACTGAAATTTATTATCCAGTATGGCTCTATGACTTCAGATACACTGTCAAAAGAAAGCTCTTTGGAGATATAAAAGGGAGGCTCGTTGTTCTTGTCGATGGAATAAATGGACGGGCTTACTTGGCCGATGTTTATCCAGAGCTTGAAGAGATACAATCGAAAGGAAAAATTCTAAACCCAGAAATAAACGAAGAGGAGAGTAAAACTTTCGCAAAGGAGAAGGCAGAAGCGTTCCTCTTTAGAAAGTTTGCATACCTTAAATTTTCATATTTTCTCAGTAGTGGGGCCTTTGCATACAAGTTGTTCTGGGCAAAGAAACGGGGACACAGTTATCACCTCATGGACAGCATTACGGGAGATGAAATAGAGATCCAAAAAATAAATGAGTAATTCTCCAGCGGGGGACAAAAATCTTAGAACAACTCGTCGACGACACTTGCCAAGGCCTTAAGTTCCGGCGTTGCCGAGCCTCCCCTCACTATTATCTTTTTCCCGGCGGCGTATTCAACTATTTCCTGAACTTCCCTTGGAGGAGCCTTGGTGAGGAGACTTATAATGACGATTGCTATGCTTGCAAAGACAAATCCTGGGATCATCTCATACCAGGGATGCCAGCTGAGACCCAGCTGCTTCCAGAGTATAACAGTTACTGCCCCCACTATCATCCCCGCGATGGCACCTTCCTTAGTGGCCCTCTTCCAGTAAAGACCAAATATAACAACCGGACCAAACGAACATGCAAGACCTGCCCATGCATATAAAACCAGCTTAAATACAGTTTCCGTTGCACCTAGGGCAAGGTATATCGAGAGGAGACTAACGGCCAGAACTGATATTCTGCTTATCCAGACCAGCTTATCCTGGTCAGCGTCTGGATTTATCATCTTGTTGTAGATATCGCGAGCAAGCGCTGATGCAACCACCAGTAGGTATGAATTTGCTGAAGACATTATCGCAGCCGCCATAGCCGCTATAAGAATCCCCGCGAACACGGGAGGCAACATCTGTTTCGTAAGGGCCATAAGTGACAGTTCTGGTTTGATGCCCGGTATCAAAACCCTGGCAGCAACTCCACCAAGAGTAACCCCATAGAGAGCTATAACAGCCCATACAACCGCTGCAACAAGGGAATACTTCAACATCTTTGAATTCTTTATTGCCATGAACCTAACATGAAGCTGAGGTTGTCCAAGATAGCCAAGGTATCCAATTGAGAGAAATCCTAAGAGGGTTATTGGGGCCACCCATACACTTGTTAATTTTGGGTCTATTGCATACAGCTTGTCGTACATTGCATTGAATCCTCCGATTTTAGATATTGCTAGAGCGGGGACTACAACTGCACCAATAAACATCAGAATAGCCTGCACCACATCTGTATAAACCGCGGCTGCGAATCCGCCCAGGAGGACATAAATCAAAACTGTCAAAGCACCGATTATTGCACCCCACTTGTAGTCTATTCCCGTTAGGAACTGAAGTGTCCTACCCATGGCCACGGTTTGAGCCGCAGTATAAGCCGTGAGAAATATGAAGATTATAACCACTGATACGATCCTCACCAAATGCGTCGTGTCATAGTACCTGGCCTCTAAAAAGTCGGGGATTGTTATTGCTCCCACTTTCTCCGTAAAGCGCCTTAATCTCTTGCCCAGAACCGTGAAATTTATCAGAGGACCTCCTGCACTTGTCATTGGAACCCAAACACTACCGAAGCCAAGACTGTATCCCTTCCCCGGCATCCCTTGGAACATATAACCGCTCATTGCGGTGGCCTGATGTGTTAGGGCTATGGTAAAGGGTCCAAAACGTCTCTTGCCCAAGAAATAGCCCTCAATTGATTCACTGCCTATTCTGTAGGTCAATATCCCAATCGCAATCATTGCAACTAGATATATCACAAATGACACAACCACAACATCCATACATCATTCCTCCTCCCTGCTTAGGTAGAAATACCCTATGGCCAAAAGCACGTATATAACTGGCACCCCAAACCACAGGAAGGCCACTGACGCCGGCATTTGGATGCCCCCTAATAACTTTTCATTTAGAAAAGTTAACCTTATACAATTTATACTTTTCGGAAGTTTGTCTAGAATCATTGATTTATCCACCTAGAATCATGGGATAATGATAATAATTAGCATTACCTGGATTATATAGCAGATTTTTTGTAGTTTTTCTGTGAATTTCCCATGAATTCTCCCTAACACAAAAAATTTAAAGTTCCAAAACTAAAACACCTTGATAGTGATAAAAATGAAGGTTGACTTAAACTCTGACCTCGGGGAAAGCTTCGGCCGTTACAAGCTCGGCCTTGATGAGGAAGTCATGAACCACATCACGAGCGCGAACGTTGCCACCGGCTGGCACGCCGGCGATCCGATTGTCATGAGGAAAACCGTGATGCTCGCAAAGGAGAAAAATGTTGAAGTCGGAGCGCACCCCGGTTACCCCGACCTGCTTGGTTTTGGGAGGAGGTACATGAGGCTCACCCCTGAGGAGGCTCGCAATTACATCCTCTACCAGATAGGTGCGCTCTATGCCTTCACAAGGGCGGAAGGGATTGAGTTACAGCACGTCAAGCCACACGGCGCTTTGTACAACGCTCTCGTCAAAGAGGATGAACTCGCAAGAGCAGTCATCGAAGGTATAGCGGACTTTGACAAGGGCCTAATCTTCGTTACCCTCTCTGGCTCAAGGCCGGCTGAGATAGCGGAGGAGCTTGGCGTTAAGGTGGCCCACGAGGTCTTTGCCGATAGAGCCTATAATCCCGACGGAACTTTGGTTCCACGCTCGAAACCGGGTGCGGTAATCCATGACAAAGAGGAGATAGCCGAGCGCGTTATCTCGATGGTCAAGGAGGGAAGAGTGAAAGCGATAAACGGCGAGTGGGTTGAGCTAAAAGCCGATACCATCTGCGTGCACGGCGACAATCCAAAAGCTGTTGAGATTG
>Ga0256833_1001050_pt1 | contig 20854 bp, 24 predicted proteins | sample 356284metaG_FD_190535 | JGI IMG/M metagenome (GOLD analysis project Ga0256833, IMG submission 190535) | Hydrothermal vent microbial communities from Mid Atlantic Ridge, Atlantic Ocean - 356-284 | ecosystem: Environmental > Aquatic > Marine > Hydrothermal vents | place: Atlantic Ocean: Mid... | reverse complement strand
ATTACCTATTAATATTTCCATACTAATCCTAACTAAGAGAGATATATACTAAATATGAATATAGTATAGGTCCAAGCATCCAAACCCAAAAAGGAATCCTCATATATAACATATTTGATGACTCTTTTATATAATTAATATCTCTTGAGATAAATATTTTATTAAAAAAGTGCATTTTAGTAAAAATATCAATAGATTTTAATATAACTGCGAATACTATTGGAAAATTAAATACCCCAAAATTAATAGATATAAATAATAGCCAAATATAACCTATATGAGATATAAAAAATAAAAAAGGGCTTACCTTATAATAATTAAATGACTTGCTTATAGAGCCCATTAAAGTAGAACTATATTGCAAATAAATCTCACTTGCTTCAATTATAAAAGTTGCTAATACTATATCTAAAATATACATCAAAACTCTTCTAAAACCTTTTTAAATACTCTATAAAGCTTTTCAACTTCTTCTCTTGAAGTTCTCTCATTTGCTTTATGTATTGTATCATTAATTACCCCAAATTCTACTGTCTCAACACCAAACTCTCCAAAAAATCTTGCATCACTAGTTCCACCAGCAGTTGATAACTTTGTATCAATATTACAAATATCTTTAATAGATTTTCTTAAAATTTTAACTACTTTACTATCAGGATTAGTCATAAAAGGCTTAGCCGAAGGAGTTAAAGTAAATTCATACTCTAAGCCATCAAAATTTCTTTTAACAAAATTTTCTATATCTTTTGGGCTTGTAGCTGTAGAGTTTCTAACATTAAACATAATCTTAACCATAGATGGAGTAACATTAGTTACCTCCATACCACCTCTAATATCTGTTATAACAAATTGACTAGGCTCAAAAAACTCATCTCCATTATCCAAATTAACTCCAGCTATTTTTGGCAAGATAGGTGCTAAAAGATTTACAGGATTAATAGCTTTAGCAGGATATGCAGCATGTCCTTGTTTACCAATAACTTTTATTACACCATTATTTGAGCCTCTTCTACCAATTTTTATAGCATCTCCAAACACCTCTTCACAAGTTGGCTCAGCTACAATTGCAAAATTTGGCATTAATTTAAGCTTATCTAACTCTTCTAAGACTATTTTTGTTCCATATTTTGCATCGCCTTCCTCATCAGAAGTTAGAAGTATAGATAATCTACCATTAAAATCCTTACACTCTTTTATAGCTTGAACAAAAGCGGCAACTCCGCTTTTCATATCTTGAGCACCTCTAGCATAGATTTTATCATCTTCTATCTTTGGTATAAATGGATCCGAATCCCATCCATCTCCTGGAGGCACCACATCTACATGTCCAGCAAAACAAAGATGCTCTCCCTCACCAAACTTTTTTGTTAAAAAAAGATTTTTTACTCCGCCTCTATCTACTCTTATAGCTTCAAAATCGCTCAAATACTCCTCTATAAAGTCTAATAGACCACCATCATCAGGAGTAATTGATTTAGCACTTAAAAGCTTTATGAATAGGTCTATTACATCATACTCTTGCAAATAAATCCTTAATTATCTTTTTTATAATTTTCTACAAACTCAGGAGTGCAAAAGATTCCACAATGGCATTTTCCTTCTTGAGGAATCTCTTTTTCTATTGCTGGTTTGCAAGGACATATTCTATCATCAGCACTCTTAAATTTACCATTTTCTTCAACAACCATAAAACATGGGCAAAATCTCTTTCCATATAAAACTTTATTTCTAGCAAGACCTAATTGAACACTCTCTACTACTTCTTTATCAGGATGATATACCCATCCAAAATTTTTAATAACTTTATCTGTAAATTTTTTCGTTTTTTCTAACTCTTCTAAAAATTCTGGTGAATTCATATCTAATTTTTTCATATAATATTTCCTTTTTTTATATGAATTATACCATATTATGCGAAAATTTAAACATTTTTTATATATAATTTTCAAAACTTAAAAAAAAGGTGTAATAAAGTGAAAATTGATACTAAATTATTAGAAAAATTGGAACTATTGTCATATTTAAAAATTGACGAAAATAAAAAACAAGAGGTTATTTCACAACTTTCTGACATATTAGAATATATGGAAAATCTAAATGAGCTTGATACATCAAGTGTAGATAGCTACTTCTCAAATTTAAGTGGAGGAACTCCTTTAAGAGAAGATATTCCATATTGTGATTGTGAAATTAATAAGCAAGTTATCAAAAATGCACCAAATGCACAAGATAACTTCTTTATTGTCCCTGCAATTATAGATTAAAAGGATTAGAAATGTCAAATAATGAATTAAGAATTGCTCCATTAATAAGAGCACTTTTAGAAACAAAAGCTTCAGACCTTCATATAAATACAGGGGACCACCCATCTTTAAGAATAGATGGAGCATTAAAAAAACTAAACTACCCTAAGCTTACACCTAGTGATGCTGAAGAGTTAATATTTCCTATCTTAAATGATAGACAACTAAAAAAACTAAAAGAAAAAGGTGAAGTTGATGGGATGTTTGCTTTTAGTGATGAAGCAAGATTTCGTTTCAATGTTTATAAAACTATGGGAACTGTATCTGCTGCACTAAGAATTATTCCAACTAAAACACCAGAACTTGATGATTTAAATGCACCAGATATATTTAGAAATTTAACTAAACTACATCGTGGATTAGTTTTGGTAACTGGTCCTACTGGTTCTGGTAAATCAACAACTCTTGCTTCTATGGTTCATGAGATAAATAAAAATCACTATAAACATATAGTAACCATAGAAGACCCGGTAGAATTTTTACATACACCTCTAAAATCTACTATATCACATAGAGAGGTAGAGAGTGATACTCAAAACTTTGCAACTGGATTAAAATATGTTCTTCGTCAAGACCCAGATGTTATACTTATTGGGGAGATGAGAGATTCTGAAACAATAGCAGCTGCTTTAACTGCTGCAGAGACTGGACACTTGGTATTTGGAACTTTGCATACAAACTCAGCACCAAAAAGTGTAAACCGTATTATAGATAGTTTTGATGCTGCCAAACAAAGTCAAGTTAGAGCAATGCTTGCAAGTTCACTTCAAGCTGTTATCTCACAAGCACTTATTCCAAAAATTGGTGGCGGAAGAGTTGCTGCTTGGGAAATTATGATAAATAATGATGCAATTGCTAACCTAATTAGAGAAAACAAAGTTCACCAAATTTACTCAACAATGCAATTGGGTCAAGAAGAGACTGGAATGCAAACACAAACTAAAAATTTAGTAAATTTAGTAAATGATGGTATAATTACTCCTGAAGATGCATTGGCATTTGCATATTACCCAGATGAACTAAAAAGGCATCTTGGTTTAGCATAAAACAAGGAGTAAGAAAAAGTGGAAAATTTAGGCTTTAATCTATTTGATGCAGTAGTTGTAGGATTAATTTTATTACTATCTATTAAAGGTATAATTAGCGGTTTTACTAAAGAGTTGTTTAGCTCTTTGGGCTTGATTGGAGGATTATTTGTTGCATCTTTATATAAAAATGAAGTTGCACAATACTTAAAAGATAACTTTTTACACGATATATCTGCACCTCTTTTAAATTTGATATCTTTTTTATCAATTTTTATTTTAATATTTATAGCTTTTAAATTGATTTATAAATTAATTTCTATGATATTTAGTGATGATTATATATCTGCAACAAGTAGATTTGCTGGTATGTTAATAAAAATGATAACTCTATTTTTCATTTTAGCTATTATTACATTTGGATTATCTTCAAATCCAAATGTTTTTGATAAACTCAAAAATTACACAGAAGGCAGCAGGCTATTTCCACTGTTAAAAAATACAGGTAAATTTATATTAAATCCAAATTCAGATTTAAATATACCAAATAGTAATTCTACAGATAAAAATACTAGTATAAATACTATTAACAAAGAGATTAACAATACAGATACTAATACTTCTAAACAAATAAATGATTTAGATGATAATAAGAGTGTAGAAGATAATAATAAAACAGAAAATAATAGCACTCTTGAAAAATAGTTTAAATTAGGTTATTTTATTGTGCTAGAGTATGAGTTACTTATAAAAGAGTTACAAAGAGTTTTAAAAGAGAATAATCTTAAATATACTAAACAAAGAGAGATTATTTTAAAGACTCTATATACCCATACTGGGCATCATACTCCAGAAGAGATATTGATGTTAATAAAAAAAGATTTTCCAAATGAAAATATAGGAATTGCAACTATCTATAGAACTCTAGCACTATTTGAAGATGAAAATTTAGTAGAATCTATCTCATTTGGTAAAGATGGTAAAAAATATGAAATAGGACATAAACATCACCATGACCACTTAATATGCTTAAATTGCGGTAAAATTATAGAATTTGTAGATGATATAATAGAAAAACAACAAAGGATTGTTTCAAAAAAATATAATTTCCATATGATTGATCACACTATGCAAATAATTGGTTATTGTGATGAATGTTATAAAAAAACAAAGGAGTGTTAAATTGATATTTGATAATCAATATATTCAAGAGAGAATAAAAAAGAGTGATAAATTAAGAGAAGAGGGAATAAACCCATATCCACAAAATATACAAAAAGGCATAAGTTCAAAAGAGTTTTTTGAAAAATTTGAAAATTTAAAAGAGTTAGATGCAGAGGTTAAAGAGGATAAAACTCAAGAAGTTACTTTAACTGGTAGAATAAAGTTTATAAGAATAATGGGTAAAGCAGCATTTGCAAAGATTGAAGATGAAGATGGATTAGTTCAAATATATTATAATAGAGATGATTTGCCAGAAGGTTACTATAATAATATTGTTAAAAAACTATTTGAAGTTGGAGATATTATACAAGCTAGTGGGCATCCTTTTGTTACAAAAACTGGTGAGTTAACTTTGCATTGTAATGATATCAAGATTGTATCAAAAGCAATTACTCCACTACCAGAGAAATTTCATGGACTTCAAGACCAAGAGATAAAATATAGACAAAGATATCTAGATATGATTGTAAATCCTGAAGTTAAAAATCTATTTAAACTTCGCTCAAAAATTGTATCAATAATTAGAAGATTTTTTGAAGAAAATGGCTTTTTAGAAGTTGAGACTCCTATGATGCACCCAATTCCTGGTGGTGCAAATGCAAGACCTTTTATTACTCATCATAATGCACTAGGAGTTGACAGATACCTAAGAATTGCACCAGAGCTATATTTAAAAAGATTAGTTGTTGGTGGTATGGAAGCAGTTTTTGAGATAAATAGAAACTTTAGAAATGAGGGGATGGATCATACTCATAACCCTGAATTTACTATGCTTGAGTTTTACTGGGCATACCATACTTATGAAGATTTAATGGATTTGACTGAAAAGTTATTTGAGAGATTATTTAATGAGTTAAATCTTCCAAAAAAATTACAATATGGAGATTTAGAAATAGATTTTTCAACTCCATTTAAAAGAATAAAATGGGAAGATGCTATTGTAGAGATTGCAGGACTTCCAAGAGAAAAATTAAGAGATAAAGAGGCAATAATAGAGTTTTTAAAATCTCATAATATTGAGGTTGATAAAAATTTATCTTTAGGAAAATTACAAGAAGAGATTTTTGATAATTTTATTGAAAAAGAGTTGATTAATCCAACATTTTTAACTCACTATCCAGTTGATATTAGCCCACTTGCTAGAAGAAATGATGAAGATCCGCAAATTACAGATAGATTTGAATTTTTCATTGCTGGAAAAGAGATAGCAAATGGATTTAATGAGTTAAATGACCCAATAGATCAACTAGAGAGATTTAAAGCTCAAGTTGCTCAAAAAGATATTGACGATGAAGCTATGCATATGGATTTAGATTTTGTTAGAGCCCTATCTTATGCTATGCCACCTACTGCTGGTGAAGGGATAGGTATTGATAGATTAGTTATGATGCTTACAAATCAACATAGCATAAGAGATGTAATACTATTTCCAGCTATGAAACCAGAAGCAAAATTAGATATCCAAACAAAAGATGAAAAAGCTTGTAAAAAATGCGGAAACACAAATGAAAATGAGTTAAAACCAGCGAAAAAAGGTAAAGGATATTTTTGTATAGATGTTAATGCTTGTAAAAAAAGAGCAGCATCTAAATAGCAATAAGTTAAAAAGAGGTAATCTAAGATTTTACTATCTTAACCTCTTAAAATTTTTTATTAACACTTTCCAGATAGTAAATAATCAGTGGCACTAACAACATATGGATTAGTTTTATTTATTCTATTATAAACAATATATAAATTTCTATCCATTGTTATACCTTTAATTCTTGCTTCATATAACTTTTTATTATTTACCTCTTGTGCAATTGCATATTTAGAAATTATTGACACTAAAGGTCTTTCTAGATTTTGTTTACTTCTCATAACACTATTTAATAGTGCAGTAGAACTATTAACTTCAGATACTACATTAAACTCTTTACAAGATACATTTATAGTCTCAAACTTCTCTTGAATAACTTTTCTTGTATGGCTACCTCTTTCTCTACATACCCAATCAAAATTATATAAATCTTCAATATTTACTGTTCTAGGAAGAGGAGTATTGCTAAATAAAACTAATTCATCTTCTAACCAATTTCTATATACAAGCTCTTCATCATATATTGGAGCTTCTATAAGTCCCATATCTAGTGAACGACTCTTTATTTTATCAACAATGACTTTACTAACTTCTATAGTTAAATTTACATCATTTCCAATAGCCTCTTTAATTCCAATCATACAATCACCAGGTATTATATAATTACCTATTGTAAAAGATGCACCAAGATTAAATGTAATATCTTTATTTATTATCTTTAGCATTCTATTTTCTGCATTTAAAACTGCACTTTCTAAATCAACAGCTATCTTATAAAGCTCTTCTCCTGCACTAGTTAGTTTGATTCCACTCTTTTTTCTCTCAATTAACTTAGTATCTAAAAAATCTTCTAAATACTTAATTTGCTGTGTTACAGCTGGTTGAGAGACACCAAGTTTTGCTGATGCTTTAGAAAATCCTCTCTCTCTTACAACAATCAAAAAAGTCTCTATTTTTGAAAAATCTTTTAGCAAAATACTCCCCCTAATTAAATTATAATATTTTGTTATTATTATTTTGAAATATAATAAGATAATAATAACTAATAATAACTTATAATATTTGTTATATCAAGTGCAATATAAAAAATAGTATAAATTTGATACAATAATTAACATTTTATTAACATTTCTAATTTTTTAATATATTCAAATAATCTAACTATACATAAAATATATTGATTTTTAACAAAATAAAATGTATAATGATATAAAAAAGAGTATATATGTTAGATGAGTTAAATCAAGCACAAAAAGAGGCAGCAACACATATAGATGGTCCTCTACTTATATTAGCAGGTGCTGGAAGTGGTAAAACAAAAACTTTAACTACAAGATTAGCATATCTTATAGGTGAAGTAGGAATTGACCCTATAAATACCTTGACACTTACCTTTACTAATAAAGCTGCATCTGAGATGAGATATAGAGCTTTAAATTTAATAGGACAAAACACAAACTCTATGCCTCTTTTATGCACATTTCATAAATTTGGTTTACTCTTTTTGAAACTTTATATAGAAAAACTAAATCGAAAAAATACATTTAATATAATAGATAGTGATGATCAAAAAAGATTAGTCAAAGCAATTTGTAAAGATTTAAAAATTGATCTTCCAATATCTTTTTTAACAAGCGAAATATCAAAATATAAAAATATTTTACTTGACCCTCAAGAAGCACTAGATAATGCCCAAATTAGTGATTATAAAAAAGCGGCAAAAGTATATTTAGAGTATCAAAAAAGATTGCTTGAAAATAATTTAGTAGATTTTGATGATTTACTCTCTTTAACCTATAAAATCCTACTTGAAAATGATGATTTAAGAGAAGAGATTAGTAATAAATACCAATATATCATGGTTGATGAGTATCAAGATACAAATGAATTACAATATCAACTATTAAAACTATTAGCAAGTGAGCATAATAACATTTGTGTTGTAGGAGATGATGACCAAAGTATTTATGGATGGCGTGGTGCTAATATTAAAAATATTTTAGAATTTCATAAACATTTTGAAGGAGCTAAAGTAGTTAAATTAGAGATTAACTATCGCTCTACACAACAAATTTTAGATGCAGCAAATAATCTAATTGAACACAACTCAAAAAGACTTGGCAAAAAGTTAATTAGCCATGTTGGTAAAGGAGATGATGTAGAGCTTCAACACTCAATAGATGAAGTTTATGAAGCAAATATAATTGCTGATAAGATTAAAAAACTAATCTCTCAAGGTGTTAATCCAAGCAATATTGCTGTGCTTTATAGAATAAATGCTCTATCTCGTTCACTTGAAGAGGGTTTTTCTAAAGCATCTTTGGCATTTAAGATGGTAGGTGGAATTAGATTTTATGAAAGGGCAGAGATTAAAGATATAATTAGCTATCTTAGATTAATTAGCAATAGTAGTGATGATTTTTCTTTGCTTAGAGTTATTAATAAGCCAAAAAGAGGTATTGGAGCCAAAAGTATAGAAAAAATAAGAGAATTTGCAAATAAAAAAAATAGTTCAATTTTTAATGCACTATCAAATGCAAGTGATGAAGAGTTAAGCCAAATTTTAAGCAAAAAATCAATTAATGCAATAAAAGAGTTTATAACAACAATAAATACTCTAAAAAACGAATCTCAAAATCTTGGAGAGATGATAAATCTATTTGAAAATCTAATTGGTTTAAGAGAATATTACTCAAATATGGTTGATGGTTTTGATAGAGTTTTAAATATTGATGAATTTTATGGATATTTTAGAGATACAATTGCTAATGATGAAGAGCTAACACTTGAGCAATTTTTATCAGATATCACACTTCAAAGTGACCAAGACCAAGTAGAAGAAAATGCAGTAAATATTATGAGTGTTCATGCCTCAAAAGGGTTAGAGTTTGATTATTTGTTTGTAATTGGTATGGAAGAAGAGTTTTTCCCTCTAATAAGTGAAACAACAGATATCGAAGAAGAAAGAAGACTAGCATATGTAGCATTTACTAGAGCTAAAAAACATTTAACTCTATGTTATATAGATAGTAGATTCTATAGAGGACAAAGAAAAAATGTCAAAAAGAGTCGTTTCCTTGGTGAAGCTGGTTTAATAAAAAATACAAGCCTCAAACTTGCAAAAAATGCATCATACAAAAGAGGAGATTTAGTAAAACATAAAATATTTGGCATAGGTAGAGTTCAAAGTGTTACTAAAAGTGGGCAAGAGTATAAACTTAAAATAAATTTTGGAGGAAATATAAAAGATATAATGAGTTCATTTATAGAGCCAATATCATGAATAGATTATTTGTAGTAAATAAACCTATATTTATATCATCAAATAACTATATGTATCACATAAAAAGAAAATATAATACAAAAAAAGTTGGATTCTCTGGCACTCTAGACCCATTTGCCACTGGAACTCTAATTGTTGCAACGGGAGCTTATACTAAACTTTTTCAATATCTAAAAAAGAGCCCAAAAAGATATAGAGCTACTATGTGGCTAGGAGTAGAATCTAAATCTCTTGATATTGAAAATATTATTTCAATTAATAATATAAACCAATTAGATTTAAAAAATATTCAAGAAGTTTTTAGCAATATTGTTGGAAAGATTAAATATTTGCCTCCTAAATACTCAGCTAAAAAAATAGATGGCAAAAAAGCTTATGAGTTAGCAAGAGGCAATATTGATTTTAAACAAAAAGAGATTGAATCAATTATTTATGATATAAAGCTTTTAAATTATAACCATCCATTTTTAACATTTGAGATAACAGTAAGTGAAGGTGCATATATTAGATCAATTGCCCAAATCATAGCATCAAATTTAAATATAAAAGCAACTCTAAGCTCTTTGCATAGGATAAATGAGGGGGATTTTTTCTATGAAAATGAAAAAGCTTTAAATCCATTTGATTACCTAAAGATTCCAAAAAATAATTTTTTAGGTAGTGATGATATTTTAGAGCTTGGTAAAAAGATAGATAGTAGCTTTTTTCAAAATAGAAAAGATGGGATATATTTAGTAGAGACAAAAAACTTTTTCTCAATAGTTGAGATAAAAGGAGAAGAGCTTAAATATAGACTAAATAGACTTCCAAAATTCACAAATTAAAGGATATGACTTGATTGAAAAATCGTATGCAAAAGTAAATATTTTTTTAAAAATTACAGGAATTAAAGAGTTTGAAGGAAAAGAATTACATACATTCAATTCTAGATTTATGCTATTAAAAAATATGTATGATACAATCGAGTTTGTTCCTCAAAAGTGTGATAGCTTTACAATTGAAGGTTTAGATGATATTAAATTAGAAGATAATATTATATACAAAGCATATAAAGCATTAAATAAATATACTGGAGATTTAGATATATTAGAGTTTTTTTACAACCATAAAGTTGTTGTCAAAAAAAATATTCCTATGGGTGCTGGACTTGGAGGGGGAAGTTCAAATGCTGCTACATTTATGAAAATGGTTCATAAATTTTGTAATTTAACAATATCTATAGATGAGTTAGCAAATATTGGAGCAAAGGTTGGTGCAGATATACCATTTTTTATATATGGATATGATAGTGCAAATGTTAGTGGATTTGGAGATATTATAGAGCCTTTTGATGAGGAGCTACTTGAATTTGATATCTACACTCCACCAATTCATTGTGATACATCTATTGTTTATAAAACCTTTAGAGAAAATTTTTTAAAAGATATTAATCCAAATAGTGGGGCAACACTTATGTTAAATAACTCTTACGATATACTTACAAGTAATTTTGCACCATCAAAATTAAATGACTTATATAAAGCAGCACTTTTAGCCTATCCAGAGCTTAAAGATTATCAAAAAGATGGATGGTATTTTAGTGGAAGTGGAAGTTCATTTTTTAGATTAAAGGAAACTTATGGCAATTAAAACAATTGCACAAAATAAAAAAGCAAGACATGAATATGAAATATTAGAGACTTATGAAGCAGGTATAGTTCTACAAGGAAGTGAAGTAAAAGCACTTAGAGCAAATAGAGCAAATTTAAATGATGCATTTTGTAGGTTTATAAAAGGAGAGCTATATCTTATGAATGCACATATTGCTCATCTAGACACTACAAATAGACATTTTAGTAAAGATGAAAGAGCTCCAAGAAAATTACTATTACACAAAAAAGAGCTAAATAAACTATATGGAAAAGTTAGTAAAGATGGTTTAACAATAGTTCCTTTAAAGCTATATTTTAATGATAGAAACTTAGCAAAAGTTCAAATTGCTCTAGCCAAAGGAAAGAAACTCCATGACAAAAGAGAAACTCTCAAAAGAAGAACACTCGATAGAGAAGCCGCAATTGCAATTAAAAATAGAAGCTATTAAGATTTTCTTCTTATTTAACAAAATATATTTATTAAACTTTGATAAAAAATAATCTTAGAAGTTTAAGATAGTTTAGCTTTAATATAAGTAGCTAGAAGAGCTAAACTCTTCTATAAAATTATGCAGGTATTACTGATACTCTTTTTTTATCTCTAGTTTTGTTATCGAATTTAACTACACCTTCAATAACAGCAAAAATTGTATGATCTTTACCCATCATTACACCCTCACCTGGAACTATCTTAGTTCCTCTTTGGCGAATAATAATATTTCCTGGTATTACCTTTTCACCACCAAATTTTTTTACACCTAAACGACGACCAGCTGAATCGCGGTTGTTTTGAGTAGATCCTTGACCTTTCTTGTGTGCCATATTATCTCCTTATGCTATTTTAGTAATTCTAACTCTTGTGAAATCTCTTCTAAATCCTCTTTTTAATTTAGAATCTTTTCTTCTTCTCTTTTTAAAGATAATAACTTTCTTATCTCTACCTTCATTTATAACTTCACCCTTAACTACAGCACCTTCAACTAACGGAGTTCCAACTTTTAGTTCACCATCATTTAGTGCCAATACTTCTTTAAACTCAACCTCTGCTTTTGGCTCTAAATTCATCTTGTCAAAGCAGATAATATCACCCTCTTTAACTTTAAACTGCTGTCCACTTGCTTTGATAATTGCATACATATTTTACCCTTTAATTTCTCTGATAGACTCAATTAGTGCGAAATAATACCTAAAAAGTCATTAAATATATTTTAAAAAATATCTATTTACTTAAAAAACTAATTATTGATGCCGTAACTGCAACATTTAAAGACTCTACACCTCTATTCATAGGAATTTTGACTTTATTTGTTGATAAATCATTTATCTCTTTTGAAACTCCCCTACTCTCATTGCCTAAAATAAATACTGCTCTATTTGGTATATTTATATCAAATAAAGAGCTTTTAGCTTTTAAATCTAAAGATATTATTTGAGTATTATCTTTTAATTTAATAAGGGTATTTTTTAATGAATCAACATAAATTATTGGCATTTTAAATAGTGTTCCAGCACTTGCTTTTATTACTAGTGGTGATACTAAAGATGCAGTTCCTCTCTTTTGAAGAATAATAGCATCTATATTACCAGCAGCTGCACTTCTAATTATCATACCTAAATTTTGAGGATTTTCTATTTTATCAAGGGCTAATACTCTAAAACTATCTAAATTTTGCAAATAATCAATATTATATAAATTATCTAAAATAATATCTAAAGCAACTCCTTGGTCTTGTTTTGAATTTTTTGATATAAAGCTAAGTTCTCTTTTATCATGATACTTTATATCTATACCTCTTTTTTTAGCAATATTTATTATTTTATCAAGCTTTTCTGATTTTTTATTGCTCTTTGAGAGATGAAGAGAATATATTTTTAAATCACTATTATTTAATGCTTCTAATACTGGATTTCTACCATATATTGTAATTAAGTTTTTGGGTAAACTCATAATATATCTCTTAAAATAATTGCATAATGCATAACAAAAAGATTTAAAATAAATATCATCATAGAAGATGCTCTAGATAAAAACTGTTCAATTTTTGTTCGCTTTTTTCCATTAGTTTTATATGCAATCACAAAATGAATTATTGTAGCTACTGTTAAAATGGCTACTAAAATTGCCTTTTTTGTAAGTGCATCTGAGATTGTAGTTCCATTTGGATGCATCAATAGCTCAAATAGATTATAATACCCGCCAAGAACAAATCCACTAATTAAAAGACTAATCAAAGCTACCACTTCAAACCATCCAAAAATTGGTCCAATATGTGGATAAACTTCTTGCTGAGCCTTTTTGTCTCTAAGAGTAATTCCTAGAACAAACATAAATACACTTCCGCCAATCCAACTAATTGCCATTATTAAATGTATATGAAATGCAATCTCTTTTAGAAGCATAAGTTACCTAACTATCAATTTTTAATACAGCCATAAATGCCTCTTGAGGAACTTGAACTTTTCCAATTGCCTTCATTCTCTTTTTACCCGCTTTTTGTTTCTCTAAAAGTTTTCTCTTTCTTGTAATATCCCCACCATAACACTTTGCAGTTACATTTTTACCCATAGACTTAACATTGCTTCTTGCAATTATTTGATTGCCAATACTTGCTTGAATAGCTACTTCAAATAGTTGTCTTGGAATCAACTCTTTTAATTGATTTACAAATGCCAATCCTCTTTGTCTTGCTTTTGACTTTGGAACAATAATAGATAGAGCATCTACAACTTCACCTGCAACTCTAATATCAAGTTTTACTAAATCTCCTTCTCTAAAACCAATTGGCTCATAATCAAAACTAGCATAACCTTTTGTCATAGATTTTAGCTTATCATAAAAATCCATAACAATCTCATTCATAGGCACATCATACTCAAGTAAAACTCTATTTTCATTTAAATAATCCATTTTTACCTGGATTCCTCTTCTATCATTTAAGAGCTTAATCAAATTACCTACAAACTCATTTGGAGTTAAAATAGTAGCTCTAACATATGGCTCATAAATTTTATCAATTTTTGAGGCATCAGGTAATTCACTTGGATTTTGAACTACCAATTTCTCTCCATTTGTTTGTAAAACTTCATATATAACTGTTGGGGCAGTTGCAATTAAATCTAAATTAAATTCTCTCTCAAGTCTCTCCTTGACTACCTCCATATGAAGCATTCCTAAAAACCCTACTCTAAAGCCACTCCCAAGTGCAAGTGAACTCTCAGGCTCAAATGTAAGAGCAGAATCATTTAATTTTAATTTATTTAGAGCATCTCTTAAATCTTCAAACTTATCAGTCTCTATTGGGTAAATTCCAGCAAAAACAAATGGCTTAGCAGGTTCAAAACCTGGAATTGGCTCAGAGGTTGGATTTTTGGCATCAGTGATTGTATCACCAACCTTCAAACCCTCTACACTCTTTAATCCCATTACAACAATTCCAATCTCACCAGTTTCAATACTTTGAGTCTTAATTGGAGATATAGGGTTTGGATACATCAAATCTAATACTTGATGCTCCTCTTTTGTCCCCATTATCTTTATCATTTGTCCTTTTTCAATCTTCCCATCAAAGACCCTAACAAGTGCTAAAGCTCCAAGATAGTTATCAAACCAGCTATCATAAATTAAAGCTTTTGTAGGTGCATCTTCTTTGCCATTAGGAGCTGGAATTTTATCTACAATTGTATCTATTAACTCTTTTATACCAACACCAGTTTTAGCTGAAACCAAAACATGCTCTGTGCAATCAAGCCCTATTGCCTCTTCTATTTCAGTCAAAACTCTATCTGGGTCTGCACTTGGCAAATCTATTTTATTAACTACTGGTATCAACTCTAAATCATTATCAAGAGCTATATATACATTTGCAATAGTTTGAGCCTCAACTCCTTGTGCAGCATCTACGACTAATAATGCACCCTCACTTGAAGCCAAAGATCTACTAACTTCATAAGAGAAATCAACATGTCCTGGAGTGTCAATTAGGTTTAGAATATAATCCTCTCCATCTTTATGATAGTTTAATCTAACACTTTGAGCCTTAATTGTGATGCCACGCTCTTTTTCAATATCCATAGTATCCATAACTTGAGCAGACATCTTCCTATCACTAATAGCTCCACACTCTTGAATAATTCTATCTGCAAGAGTAGATTTACCATGGTCAATATGAGCAATTATTGAGAAGTTTCTTATATTTTTTTGAGGAATGCTATTTGCCATTGCTACCCTTAAAAGTTAAATAGTGAATTAACACTTTCGTTGTTATTTATTCTTCTTATAACTTCTCCTAAAAGTTTAGCAGTGCTTAAAACTTTTATCTTTGAAGACTCTTTTTTAAGAGGTATGGTATTTGATACAATCAACTCATCAATATCACCATTTTCTATTCTCTCATATGCTGGACCAGATAAAACAGGATGAGTGCAACAAGCCATTACAGAGTTAGCACCTTTTTCTTTAAGAGCTTTTGCCCCTTTAACCATTGTTCCAGCAGTATCAATCATATCATCTATTAATATAACATCTTTACCTTTAACTTCACCAATAATATTCATAACTTCAGCTTCATTAGCTTTTTGGCGTCTTTTATCTACAATTACCATATCAAGTCCAAGTCTCTCAGCAAAATATCTAGCCCTAGCAACTCCACCAATATCTGGAGAAGCTATTATTGGGTCATTAAAATTTTTAGACTTAATATAATCAATAAATAAAGATGCTCCATATAAATTATCTACTGGTATATTAAAAAATCCTTGAATTTGAGAAGCGTGTAAATCTATAGTTACAACCCTTGTAACTCCTGCAACTTCAATCATATCTGCAACTAACTTTGCTGAAATTGGGACTCTAGGAGCTGCCTTTCTATCTTGTCTGGCATATCCATAATATGGGATAACTGCAGTGATTGATTTAGCAGATGAGCGTTTTAGTGCATCTACCATAATTAATAATTCCATTAAATTAGAGTTTGCTGGAGCAGAAGTTGGTTGAATTATATATACATCTTTTCCACGAACAGACTCTGAAATTTGAATATTTATCTCACCATCTGAAAATCTATTAATAGTAGCACCAGATAGTGGCATATCTAAATATTTAGCAATCTCTTGTGCTAATGAAGGATTTGCTGTTCCAGAAAATATCATATAATTACTCATAACATTTGCCTTTTTACTTTTTTGAAATTTTACTAAAAATTTACTATTATCTTGCTATTTTTCTAGCAATTTCCAAAACTATACTATCAAAAAGTGAAGATAGTGTAGTTACTATACTCTTAGCATCTTTTGCTACTGCTTCTTCTCTTTTGAAGTTTTTTGCAACTATACTCTCTCCTTTAGCATTTTTAATATAATAACTCCCCTCAACTACAGCATATCCATTATCATATAAATATCTATTTAAAACAATCTCAACAATATATCCTCTCTTACTTTTTATATCCCAAGGATATAATAATACATTAGGATTATTTAATGATTTTTTCAAAATTACTATTGCTCTATTTGTTAGCATTTCACTAGGTGGAGCTAAAAAATTTGCTCCAATATCTTCAACTCTATCACCCTCTTTTACCAAAATTTTATCACTATCTAAATAGCTAGGTATATCTATCTTTTTAACCCCAATTTGTTTATTTATAGTAGCTATACTACTAACCTCAACAGAAGGCATTATATATTTATTTTTAGTGCTACACCCAATTAGGGCAATAGCAAATATTAATATCATCAATAAATTTCTCATATTACTCTCCAAAAATTAATGAATTTGGCTTTTTATTTAGCTTATGCAGCAATCTATTTGTTTGTTGTGTTGCATTGTGCAACTCTTTTAAAGTAGCATCAAGTTTATCACCAAATAGTGAATTTGTGCTATAATCTTTTAGTAGTTTATTTGTATGTTTTAGAGTCTTTTTAAACTCAATCAAACTACTATTAATATTCTTTCCAATATCTTGAAAATCTTTTTTAGATACTATTTTATCTAACTCTTTTATTGTTTTATTTGAGCTAACTAGTAATTTATTTAAATTCTCTATTGGAGCCTTACTCTTATCTAAAATAGTGTTTACTTTAGCTACTGTCTTATCAAGATTTAAATTCTCTAGCTTCTTAGCAATGCTTTTTAGTGTGCCTATTAAATCACTCTTATCTAAATCTTTAGTTGGGAATATATAAGCATTATACTCCTTATCTTTAATCCATTTAAATGTGCTATTTTTATCTTCTGTTAAGATTATAGTAGCTCTATTTAATAGTAAATTACTCTTTGATAACTTAGCTACAATTCCATCTTTTGCTAATTCTTTAAAATTTTTAAATCCATCATCTTTTGTTGTGCTAAAGTTTGCAAAATCTATCTCTCCTAAACATTTAGCCTCAAAATTTTTTAACTTTTTATTATATTTTATTTGAAGCTTTTTTAACTCTCCTACCTTAAAGCCTTTATATATGATATCTGCATCACTATCTATTGATGATACATCACCAGTAAATTCAAAAACAAATCTTTTTATTTGAGGTTTTGATAGCCCTACCCTAACATTTTTTGCTTCACCAACACTTCTATATAACTTAAATATCTTACTAACTCCAGAGCTATAATTTTTATCAAAAGATGTTTCAAAAGATATGCCACTCATTATAAGAGTTGGCAAAGGAGCAATATTAAACTCTACTCTATTATAATTAAATTTCAAATCAATCAAAGATTGAACCCAAAATTTAGTAGAGCTATTAACCAAAGATATATAATCTTTATATATTTTAACAACAATCATAATATTTTTACTTTTTGGGTCTAAATCTAGAGTAGTTACTTCTCCTACTTGCTTTCCTTTATAATAAATTGGAGTTCCTTTTTTTACACTTGCTGGAAATGAAGACTCAAGAGCATAATATCTATCATCTCCAATTTCTGAATATTCATGGTCTAAACCTATAAATTTTAATACTCTCTTTTTGCCTTTTTTTGCATACATATTTATATAGGTTCCACTCAATATTGTATCAAGTCCTTTTACTCCACCATATCCAACTTCTGGTTTAACAACCCAAAACTTTGTAGTCTCATTTAAAAAAGGCTCTACATCTTTATTCATTCTTGCATATACTATAACACCATCTTTTTTACTATTTATCTCAATTCTTGTAACCTTACCAACAGCTACATCTCGAAACTTAACAACACTTTGCCCTGCACTCAATCCATAACTCTTTTTAAATTCAATTCTAATCTCAGGTCCTAGCTTACTAAAATGTTCATATACTAACCACCCACCAATAATTAATGCGATAAATGGAACAATCCATATTGAAGTTATAAAATTAAACCTACTCTTACTACCTATATTTGGCTCTTTTATTTCCATATTACTTTTTATCCTCTTTTATTAATCTTTCATCTATTGCCATAGCACTTAGCATTGTAAAAAATACCATCAATACAAATGCCGTAGCACCTACTCCTGCTGTTATCTTTACACTTCCCATATGCACTACTGATGCTAAAATTGCAACTACAAAAATATCCACCATAGACCAAGGACCAATAATTTCAGTAATATGATATAGTTTTGCTTGATCTACCTTTTTACTCCCTTTAACCCTCTTTTTTGAGTTTATCAATATATATATTATCAAAATAAACTTCAATAATGGAACAAATACTGAAGCTAAAAATATAATTATTGCAATTGGATAACTCCCCTCTTCCCATAATGCAATAACACCACCTATTATTGTATTTCCACTGGTATGTCCAAATTTTGTAATCTCTAGTATTGGATATGTATTTGCAATAATATAAAATATCATAGCTGTAATCAATAAAGCCCAAGCTGTTGATAAACTTCTATTTGGTTCATCACCTATCTTATTCTTGCAAACTCTACAATAAATATCTCCATCACTATTTAGATTTACACTCTCACAATATGGGCACCTAATAAAATCTTCTCTTTTCACCTGTTATACTCTCTATTAAAATAGCTCCAAATCTCAATTGGTCTAATATTTTTTAAAAAGAATATATCTACTATAACAAATAATATTAAAGCGACAAATGAAACACCAAAACTAACCTCAGCATAGCCAAAAAGCTTTACTAAAGCAACTAATATACTTATAGCAAATATATCTATCATCTCCCAATCTCTACTTATAATCAAAAAAGATATTATATGCCTTGATAGAGATTTGAATATCTTAAATTTAACCAAAATTGCTAACAGTAGATATGACAATATTACACTCAAAGGTGTAATAACTAATACTGTTGTAATTATAGCACCTACTACAAAATATCCTTCATTAAATAGAGTATATATCATTTGAGGAATAGTTAAAGAGTTTTTAACTCCTCCTATTGATACTTCAATTATTGGAAAGATAGATGCAACTATATATAAAATTAAAGCTGTTATAGAAAAGGCAACTCCTTTAGCAAAAGCTTCAGAAATATTTCTATACATAATATTACCACACTCACTACATCTAGCCACACCACCTTTTGGAAGTTTAACTTTTTTATGTAAAGTATTGCACTTATTACATATTATTAAATCATCTAAATTAATCTTTTCTTGCAATATCATTTCCCTTTAGTATATCTACTAAAACAGTAGCATATGAACCCTTTGGCAGATAAAATTCAAGCTCATACCAAGCCTTTTGTTCAATATATCTTCTATTTAAAATCTCAGGAAATATCCAAGCATATCTTCTACTTCCCATCTCTTTGAACTCGAAATCATACAATTTTTCAAAATAATCATATGCAACCTTAGTTGCTCTTTTGACTCTTTTTCCAGCTATTAACCCAGTTGGTGATATATCTCTTTTTAAAAATCTATCAACCCCAATTTCTAAATCTTCATAAAATATTTTACCATAAGGATAGTGCATATACAAATCACCATCAAGCAATTTAAAAAACTGCTTTTGTTTATGAGCATCTTTTAGACTACCTTTTGGCATAGATAATATAGCCTCAACCTCACTTTCTTTAAACTCATTAAGAAGATGAGATAGCTCCACCCTCTTGCTTAACCAACAATTAAAAAGATAGCTTTGATAGCTTCCAATTAAAAACTCCCTTTTTTTTCTATCTCTTAGTTTCATCTTTCCTTCAACTATTGCTTTTCCTTCTAAATAATTATCCCCACTACTACCAAACCTTTGGGCTCCAAAATAGTTTGGAATTCCATTTGCTTCTATCCAATCTAGAGTTGAATCAATCTTTACTCTATTTACACCTAAAACCTTTTTAAATCTAAGCCAAAATCTATTACCCTTTAGATGACCTACTCTAATTTTATTATTATGAATAAACTCTTCTAAAATCTTAATTTGTGGATGAGTAAACTCTTTAATTTTATCTTTATACCTCTTTGGCATTGAGATATGCTGAATTGTAATTGCACTCTTATCTTTTAAACCAGCATATCCAAACTCTCTTTTAGCTATGCCCAAATAGTTACTAAAAATATCTAGCATCTGCCAAGTTGTTAAATCCTTCTTTCTAACTTTTAATATAAGATGCTCTCCATCTCCACTAAATTCATACAATGGAACCTCTTCTACTGCAAAGGTGCTAGGAGTTGGATTAAATAAAAAATCATTTTTACTCTTAAGAGGTCCTATCCATTTAATATCCATCTAAAATCTCTCCAAAACTACACCACTCTCAATATGTGTTGTATAGGGGAATTGATCAAAGAGTGCTACTTTTTTTACCTTATGCGTTTTTGTAAGCTCTTTTAAATTTTGGGATAAAGTGCTTGGGTTACAAGATATATAGA
>Ga0256833_1001049_pt1 | contig 20861 bp, 22 predicted proteins | sample 356284metaG_FD_190535 | JGI IMG/M metagenome (GOLD analysis project Ga0256833, IMG submission 190535) | Hydrothermal vent microbial communities from Mid Atlantic Ridge, Atlantic Ocean - 356-284 | ecosystem: Environmental > Aquatic > Marine > Hydrothermal vents | place: Atlantic Ocean: Mid... | reverse complement strand
CGTGCCGGCCCCCGAGAGTGCGCACGCAGTGAAGGCGGTGATTGATGAGGCGCTGAAGGCCAAGAGGGAGGGGGAGCCTAAGGTCATACTCTTCAACCTCAGCGGCCACGGGCTACTAGACCTGGCAGGCTACGAGGAGTACCTAGCGGGTAAGTTGCTGGACCACGAGCCGGCCGAGATTAAGCCACAGCTACCGAAACCCGGAACTTGAGCCAGGCGCGCTAGGGCTCGGCAACCCGGCACGTAACGAAGTTTTCCACGTAATTACCTGAAAGTCCCTACTTACCTATTAAGAGGATACGTGCAAACGACGGCACCGTGACGACCTCCTCCCCCGCCTCAATCGCCTTGATTATCGCCTTAGCGACCCTCTCCGGGGAGGCGATGCTCCACCTAGTGAGGGGGTTCGACATCATTCTGCGGTAGAATTCTTGGAGACCAAATCCTTTGAAGAAGTCTGTCCTCGTTGCCGGCGGGTACACTGTTATCACCTTAACGCCTCTCGGGCTTAAGTAGTCCCTTAGATCCTTGGAGAACCTGTGGAGGGCGTGTTTGGGGGCGAGGTACGCCTCAAGCCCCCTTATGTGAGCGGCTATCCCCAGCGTTATCACGTTAACCACCACGCCCTCTCCACGCTTAATCATCCATGGAACCACCCTCAAAGTTAGCTTCACGGGCGCTAAGTAGAGCAGCTTGGTTAGCCTCTCAAAAACTTCCGAGCCAAGCACTAGGGGATCACCTAACGCGCCGGCGCCAGCATTATTTATGAGGCCGTAAGCTCCGCCGTGCAGTTCCTTAACATCCGTCACTACGCGGTCAACGCATTCGTCAGTGGTCAGGTCACACGCAGTGTATGTGAACCTCCCGTCGAACCGCTCCCTCAAGCTCCTTAGGGCACATTCCGTCCTAGCCACGCCGTGAACCACGGCGCCACGCTTCATCAGCCCTAGAGCTACGTGGTACCCTATACCCTTACTACACCCGGTGACGACGTACGTACGTCCCTCAAATCTTTCGTTGCCCACGGAACCCGCCCGGCGTTTTTCGTGGTTAGGGCTTTTATACGTGATTCAATGATGATTTCGCTACTGAGTTAAAACACGCATCTTCACGGTAATGTTAAAGTATTTACTCGCTTACCCGTCAAAGCAATTATTGATTAACTAGCCGATATTTCGTTAAATAACGTTAATTAAGTAAAGTTAGTCAATCTTCAAATGTTTTATCGTTAATTCTTTAAAGAATTTAAGCCCCACCCATAATTAATAGAGTGTGCGGCCACGGGCCGCGCTTAAGACAAAACCACTATTCATAGGGTGACCGCATGGTTTCTGGAGGCATATACTCCGGCGGGTTCGGGGAGTTGCGTAAGCTCTTCAACGCCCTGAGGCTAAGGGGGCATAGGGTCATAGCGCCTAAGCTTGAGGACGGCGTCATAAGGTTGAGGGAGGTGTCGTCCTTCGACGAAATACCGTATGGGTGGGAGGATATTCAGGCTCCGGGCAAGTACTCCGTGAGGGGAGGTGGTAAGTACTTCAGGCACGGGCCGGACGCGCCTAAGCGTATCCTCTACCCTCCAAGGCTTGAGTTATTCAGGATAAGGCCTGACTGGAGCGTCGAGTACCCTAAGGAGAGGTTCCCGCCTACCGCGTTATTCGCTATTAAGCCATGCGACCTGGCCTCAATAAGCGTGATGGACAGGGTTCAAGGGGGTGTTGGGGACCCGTACTACCTAGCGTTGAGGGAGAAGTTAGTCATTATTGTGGAGAACTGCGTTGAGCCGGGAGCCACGTGCTTCTGCTCCACAATGGGTACGGGTCCTGAGGCCAGGGACGGGTTTGACGTGGCCTACACGAGGCTTGATGATTTAGTGGTCTTCAGGCCAGGCTCGGATCTAGGCGTTGAGCTCCTAAGCGAGCTGAGCTTGGAGCCAGCCACGGACGAGGTGCTCAGGAAGTACTACGATGCGTTGAGGAGCGCGTCCCTAAGGGCTAGGGCTCCCTTCGAGCTGGAGCGGTTGCCTGACGAGCTTGAGTTAGGGCTGAACTCCCCGGTGTTTAAGGAGGTGGCTGAGAGGTGCTTCGGGTGCGCCGGGTGCAACATGGTTTGCCCGACGTGCTTCTGCTTCGACGTCATAGATGAGCCTGAGCTAGACGGGGGCGCTGTTAGGGTTAGGGTGTGGGACGGGTGCTTCTCATACACCTACGCGGAAGTCGCCGGCGGTAACTTCAGGAAGGATCTCTGGGCAAGGTATAGGCACTGGGTACTGCATAAGTTCGCGTACTGGGTCAGGCAGTTCGGGGTTTTCGGGTGCGTCGGTTGCGGCAGGTGCATTACGTGGTGCCCCGCAGGAATAGATCTGCGGGAGACTATTAGGAGCGTGGTTGAGTGGGTGAGGAGCCATGGAGGTAGTTGAGGGCAGGTTAATCCCCAAGCCAGCCGTGATAGAGGACGTTGTTGACGAGGCGCCGAACGTCAGGACATTCTACCTCAAGATGCCTGAAGGGTACCCTGAGCCGAGGCCCGGGCAGTTCAACGAGTTATACGTGATGGGCGTGGGTGAGGTACCTATATCCGTGAGCGACGTTACTCAGGAGGGCTTAGTTGCGCATACCGTGCGTGTCGTCGGGCGCGTTACGGAGGTACTTGCGGAGGCTAACGTAGGTGACGTCATAGGTGTTAGGGGGCCTTACGGGAAGGGGTGGCCGGTCGAGCGGGCCGTTGGGAGGGACATCTTGATAGTTGCTGGCGGCATAGGGTTAGCGCCGCTAAGACCCGTCATAAGGCATGTCGAGAGAAACAGGGCCAGGTACGGGAAGTTAACGATACTTTACGGTGCTAGGACACCGAGGCACTTACTGTACAAGTACGAACTCGAGAAGTACGCCTCGATACCCAACACCGAGCTACTGCTCAGCGTCGATAAGGCTGAAGGTCCTTGGGAAGGTCACGTGGGCTTCGTAACCGACCTAATACCTAAGGCGGACATAGACCCGGAGAGAACGGTGGCGATGATCTGCGGGCCCGAGATCATGATGAAGTTCACCATCAAGAAGCTTTACGAGGTTGGCTTGAAGGACAACCAGATATACCTCTCGTTAGAGAGGAGGATGAGGTGCGGTGTGGGGCTCTGCGGGCACTGCCAGATGGGCCCGTACTTCGTGTGCAAGCACGGCCCCGTATTCCCGCACTGGTTCATAAAGAAGTACTTCTGGGTGGAGCAGATATGACGCGCCGGAAACTTAAGGTCGCGGTCTTCAAGCTCGCGTCCTGCTCCGGCTGCCAGCTCCAAATACTTAACATGGAGGACGAGCTACTGACCCTCACGAACGCCGTTGAATTCTCCTACTTCCTGGAGGCGAGCCGTGCCGCAGCACCCGGCCCCTACGACGTGGCGTTCATCGAGGGCTCCGTCTCAACGCCGGAGCAGGAGGGGCTGGTGAAGCGCGTTAGGGAGCAGTCACGCATCCTCGTCGCTATGGGTGCGTGCGCGACTGCCGGCGGCATCCAGGCCCTAAGGAACTGGTTGAGGTTAGACGAGGTTAAGAAGACAGTGTACCCAAACCCCGAGTGGGTTAAGGCGCTGGAACACTCAAAGCCCGTGGCTGAGGTCGTTAAGGTTGATTACGAACTACGTGGGTGCCCCGTCAGTAAGGAGAGGTTGCTGAGCTTCATCAAGCAGGTGCTCGTCGGCCGGAAGCCTTACTTGAGGAGGGAAGCCCTCTGCATGGACTGCAGGAGGAAGGGTAACGTCTGCGTAATGGTGGCTAAGGGGATACCGTGCCTAGGGCCAGTGGTTCAGGAGGGTTGCGGCGCCCTATGCCCAACCTTCGGGCGCGGGTGCTACGGGTGCTTCGGCCCAGCCATAGACGCTAGGCCTGAGGCGCTGGTGTTGAGGTTGAGGGAAGCAGGTGTTAAGGATCAGGATATCGCGCGGTTATTCAAGGGCTTCACGGGCTGGTCCGGGAAGTTCCGCAAGGTAATTAACGAGTTGGAGGGCGGCACGAGATGACGGGTAATGATCATGAGTCCCTCGAGGTAAGGGTGAGTAACCTCGCCCGGGTTGAGGGTGAGGGCGGGGTTTACCTGAGGGTGAGTGGCGGTAGGGTTGAGTACGTTGAGGTACGCATTCATGAGGCCCCGAGGTTCTTCGAAGCCATACTTAAGGGCAGGCACTACCTTGAGGTCCCGGACATAACCGCAAGGATATGCGGCATATGCCCCCTAGCCTACGTAATGAGTTCCAGCAGGGCGATGGAGAAGATCCTAGGCATAAAGCCGCATGAAGAGATGAAGCTTAGGAGAATAGCTTACTTAGGTGAGTGGATAGAGAGCCACGTGCTCCACGTAGCCCTACTACACGCGCCCGACTTCCTCGGGTATGACTCCGCGCTGCAGATGGTTGAGGAGCACGGCGACTTCATCAGGGATTCCCTTAAGCTCAAGGCGTGGGGCAATAGGGTGCTTGAGGTCGTGGGAGGGCGCCCGGTGCACCCGGTAGTGTTCCGTGTTGGGGGCACGTACAGAATCATAAGGCGTGACGAGCTACTCCCCCTGCTGAAGCGTGTTGAGGAGATGAAGCGTAGGGCTCGGAGAGTGCTGGAGTTCGTAGCTAACCTGCCGATGCCTGAGTTCAGGCAGGACATCACGTACGTGTCGCTGAGGAACGACGTGAGGTACCCGATACTGGAGGGCGACGTGGTGACTAGTGATGGGGAGCGCTTCAAGGAGGATGAATTCGAGGAACACGTTGAGGTGGAGCAGGCTAGGTACTCCAACTCACTAAGGTACCGGTTAAGTGGTGGTAGGCCCTACTGCGTCGGCCCCCTAGCCAGGTTCAACCTGAACTACGACCTCCTAGCCCCTGAAGTTAAGGACAAGCTAGCGGAGCTCGGGATTAGGGCACCCCTACGTAATGCGTTCCAAAGCATAATAGCTAGGGCGGCGGAGGTGTACCATGCCGTCCTGGAGCTGGACGAGCTAATAACGTCCTACAGGGAACCACCGCAACCCTACGTTAAGGGCGAGGTCAGGGCGGGAGAGGCCGCAGCCATAACCGAGGCCCCCAGAGGGATGCTGTACCACAGGTACAGGATAAGTAAGGAGGGATTTGTGCAGTACGCGAACATCGTGGCACCAACGTGTCAGAACTACGTCGCGATGGAGGAGGACATAAGGAGGTTAGCCCCGAACCTACTAACCATGCCGCGTGAGAAGGCGCAGTGGGTGGTGGAGCAGGCGATAAGGAACTACGACCCCTGCATCTCATGCTCAGTCCACTTCATAAGACTACACATAATCAACGACCAGCATTAAACACTTCAAACCACGTTAAACCACATCAAGAGAAAGCGTTTTTACGCCCCACGACAATCACCCTTGGAACACGTGCTCCGGCGGGTGTTTTAATGGAGGAGATAAGGCTTCACGGTCGCGGGGGCCAGGGCGTCGTCATGTGCTCCGAGCTAATCGCCCTGGCGGCCCTGCACGACGGAAAATTCTCCCGGGCCTTCCCCTGGTTCGGGATGGCCCGAAGAGGGGCTCCAGTAACGGCCTTCGTGTCGATAGGGGAGGAGAGCGAGTTCAGCAGGAGCATGATATACTCTCCAAAATACGTTATGGTGCTTGATCCGAGGCTGCACAGGGTCTTGCCACTGGTTACTAAGGGCTTAAGGGAAGGGGGGATCTACATTCAGAACACCCCAAAGCGGCCTAGGGAGGTGCTCCCCGAACTAAAGCTAGGAACTAAGCTATCAAAGATAGCCACCATAGACGCAACCAAGTACGCTATGGAGTTCATGGGGAGGCCAATACCCAACATAGTGATGCTGGGCGCGTTCGCGAGGGTCACGGGCCTCATAACGCTTGACTCAGCCATTAAGGCCGTGAAGGAGAGGTTCCCTCAAAAGCTCTGGGACAGGTACGTTAAGTGCGTGAAGGTTGGCTACGAGGAGGTTTCTGTGGAGGAGGTGAGGGGTGGTTGAGTGAGGAATTACCTGAGATACCCTTAATCAGGGTTGATACGTTATGGTCGGAACCAACCGCCAGCTGGAGAGTGCTTAAGCCTGTCATAGATCCGGGGAAGTGTAGGAAGTGCTGGCTATGCGTTGACTTCTGCCCTGAGGGAGTGATATCGAAAAGCGAGGAAGGCCCGGTGATAGACTACAGGTTCTGCAAGGGGTGCGGCGTGTGCGCTAATGAGTGCCCCACCAAGGCAATAAGCATGGTTAGGGAGGTGTGAGGTCGTGGGTAAGCTAACCCTACTCTCAGGCAATAAGGCCGTAGCGTACGGCGTTAAGTTGTCGAGAGTGCAGGTAGTGTCGGCGTACCCCATAACGCCGCAGACACCCATAGTTGAGTACATAGCTGAGTTCGTCGCTAAGGGAGAACTCAAGGCCGAGTACGTGCACCCGGAGGGCGAGCACTCAGCCATAGGTGCGGCGCTGGCCGCGGCCATAGGGGGCGCCAGGTCATTCACGGCAACATGCTCACAGGGCTTCGGCTACGGCTTCGAGGTCATAGCGCAGGCCCCAGCCTACAGGGCACCCTTCCTCATGGCCGTGGCTAACAGGACCTTGGGGTGGTACTGGGCACTGGCCTCGGACTACTCCGACACCATGACCGCTAGGGACTTAGGGTGGATCCAGTACTACGTTGAGGGCTGTCAAGAATGCTTAGACGCCGTCATCCAGCTCTACAGGATAGCTGAAGATGAGAGAGTACTCCTACCGGCGATGATGTGCCTCGACGGATTCCACATATCCCACTCATCCGAACCCGTTAACATCCCGGATCAAGCCGAAGTTGATGAGTTCCTCCCGCCCAGGAAGGTCTACGACCACACAACTGACCCCGACTCCGAAGGCTACGTCTTCCCAGTGCTGCCTGCGCCGCTCCACACACCCTACAGGAGGATGTTTGAGGAGGTACTGCACAGGGCTAAGGGCGTGATCAAGGAGGTGACGAAGGAGTTCGGGGAGAGGTTCGGGAGGGAGTACGGGTTAATAGAGGAGTACAGAGTTGAGGGGGCTGACCACCTCCTCATAACGATGGGGTCCATGACTACCGCCGCTAAGCGCGCCGTGGATGAGGCGAGGTCTGAAGGTGTTAAAGTAGGTCTGATTAGGGTCGCCTTCTACAGGCCATTCCCGGCAGAGGAGATCAGGGAAGTCATTGAAAGGGAGGGAATAGCTTCGGTGGGCGTTGTGGATAGGGCGGTAGCGCACGGCACGCGTATGGGTCCCCTAGGCCTCGACGTCCTATCAGTGCTGTACAACATCAACGGTAGGGTGCCCGTCACAAACTTCATCGCTGGAATGGGCGGTGATGACGTATCGGTAAGTGACTTTAGAGGGATGATTGGCAAGCTAATTAAGGGTTCCTGCGCGAGTGGCGGGTGCGTCAGGACGGTGTACGTCGAGCATAAACCACCTCAGATGAGGGGATCCGTAGAGTTCAAAGACACTGTCTACGCCCCTGGCTGCCAGCTATGCGCTGGGTGCGGTGCGACGCTAGTCACTAGGCACGTGCTGCGCGTGATTGGTAAGCGCTCCGTCATCGTCTTCCCACCCAACTGCGTCTCAGCCGCCGTGGCAATGCACTTCCCAAGCAACTGGATAGGCGTGCCGTGCGTCCTAGCGAACTACGCTGCGACAGGCGCTTACGCTAGGGGCCTCCTCAGGGCCTACAGGGTGAGGGGTAAGAGGGGCGTTAAGGTCGTGGCCTTCGCCGGTGACGGGTGCACTGCCGACATAGGCCTGCAGTCCCTATCATCGGCTGCTGAGTGCGGCGAACCCATACTGTGGATAACATATGATAACGAGGCATACATGAATACAGGAATACAGAGGAGCGGAACAACGCCAGCTAAGGCGTGGACAACGACGACGCCGGTCGGCACCGTGTGGAGGGGTAAGCGTGAGTTCCCGAAGGACCTAATATCGATAATGATCGCGCATAGAGTGCCCTACATAGCCACCGCCTCACCAGCGTTTTTGAGGGACATGGAGGCTAAGTTAAGGAGGGCAATAGGTATTGTGGAGAGGGGTGAGGGCCTAGCGTACATCCACATACACTCACCGTGCCCGACAGGGTGGAGGTTCCCTGAAAGCAAGACTGTTGAGGTCGCTAGGTTAGCCGTATTAACTGGTGCGTGGCCTCTCCTCGAAGTGGATCACGGTGTGTTCAGGTTAACAGTCAAGCCAAGCAAGCTGAAACCTCTCAAGGAGTATGTGGGGATGCAGGGCAGGTTCGCCCACCTAAGCGACGACGACATTAAGGAGGTGGAGGCGGCCCTCGAAAGTAATTGGCGTAGACTACTGGAGCTCCACGGAAAGAAACTGTTTTAAACTTTAAAGAGCATCAAATTTCCCCCGGCAACCCTTAATCCTCGAGAACCTCACTAAGGCCGTCGCCGCTGCCGCCGCGTCCTCAGGTCTCTCGTACGTTGGGATGTTATTCTCCTCGAGCACCCTCCTAGACTCCTCCGAGACGTGCCCCGCCATAAACATCGCTATTACGGGCTTCCTAACCCCTCCCTCACCGAGTTCCTTAACCGCCTTAATGATTCCCTCGGCATGCTCGGTCGGCGTCATTCCGGCGAAGGTCGGCACCACGCAGGCCGCTACCAGCAGGTCTACGTTACTGTCGGTGAGTAGCGCCTTAACACACTCGTAGTAGTCCCTCCCCCTAGCCCCCGCGGTCGTGTCGACAGGGTTCCTCACGGAGGCTATGGGTGGCAGGAAGGATTTCAAGCGGGCCCTCGTCCCCTCACTTAAGTTGGCGAGCTTAAGCCCCCTAGCCTCAAGCTGGTCCGTGAGGAGGACGCCGGCACCGCCAGCGTTCGTTAGTATGGCTACCCTATCACCTTTAGGTAGGGGTTGGGTGAATGCCCTAGCCATACTTATCATTTCGTCTATGGTGTCAGCCACTAGTACCCCTGCCTGCTTGAACGCAGCCTCGTAGACCCTGAAGTTCCCTGCGAGGCTACCGGTGTGTGACGCTACTGCCTTCGACCCAGCCTCACTCCTCCCTCCCTTAAGGGCGATTACGGGCTTAACCCTAGTTACCTTCCTAGCCACTTCCATGAATCGCTTACCGTCCTTCAAACCCTCCACGTAAAGCGCTATAGCCGTCGTCTCGGGGTCATTAGCTAGGTACTCCATCAGATCCGCGAAGTCCACGTCCGCCATGTTGCCCACACTCACGAACTTGGAGAAACCCACCTTCTCCTTAACGGTCTTATAGATTATTGCCCCGCCCAACGCACCGCTCTGACTCACGAATGCGACGCTGCCCTTCTTAGCAGGCATTATGAAGGTCGCGTTCAGGTCGACACGCGTGTTCATCACGCCGACGCAGTTAGGGCCAACGATCCTCATACCGTACTTCCTAGCTATCGCCACTAACTCCTCCTCGTCCCTAGCGCCCTCAGTCCCGGTCTCGCTGAAGCCCGCAGTTATTATCACTACCGCCTTAACCCCCCTCTCACCGCATTCGATCAGTGCTTGCTTGACGAACTTCTTAGGAACGACTATGACCGCCATATCCACGGGGCCAGGAACCTCCAGCACCGACTTGAATGCTTTGACCCCCTGCACGTACTCCCTCCTAGGGTTGATAGGGTAAACCTTCCCTCCCTTATAGCTCCTTAAGTTCTTGAAGACCTCGTACCCAAGCTTCTTAGGATCGTCGGAAGCCCCTATAACCGCCACACCCCTAGGGTTAAAGAACGCGTCTAATCCCGAGGACATTCGCTTCCCTCGAAGAAAATTGACGTGAGCATAATAAGTGATTAGCTAACACGCAATCATCAATAAACAATTTTCTTAGCGCAGTCACTCATCCCCCACCACGCTCCGATCAGCGGCCTCCAACCTGCTCACCCTCTATCTCGATCCAATCCACTTCTAAGTAGGATCTCCCCCGGTTCTCTTGGGTTACGTGCCTGAATACCTTGCCTGCATCGCCTCTCCTAGGCTCGAAGACCGCGTTATCTATCCATACGTCAGCCCTGCAGGCGTGGGGTTCCTTAATGCTTGCCTCAAGCCTAACTAGGTGCTCACCATTTACTAGGAAGGAGGCCGTCCTCCCCTCCCACCTGACCTCGTACACGTTCCATTCCTCTAATTTAAGATCCTGTTTGGCCGGCCTGTTTGACGCTATCTTCACTGGGGCTGCGAAAGGGAGAAGTATTAGCGCTACCCTATAAGTGGTTATGCTTGACTCGAGCTTCACAGGGTAGAATACGTTGCCTAACTGCGTGAATAGCCCCTTAAACGGGTATGGCCCATAAGCCCTTAAGTAGATGAACCATGCGGGGAAGCTCTCGTCCACACGCATGCTGTGGTTCCAGAAGCCGAAACCCGCACTTCCGTAGTGGTGGCCGAGCAACCTCGCCTTAATCCTTAGGGTCCCCCTAACCCATCTAAGTTCATTGAACTCACCGTCAGCTATCTCGGCGTTTGAGTAGTAAAGGGCTTCGGTAGGGCCCATCCACATCCTCAGCACGCTTCCCTTCAACTCAAACCCTGCGTTACCATCCACCCTCCATTTCCAGTACTTATTCTTACTGGTGAAGTCATCCCTTACCACGGGCATACCCTCCTACCTCCAGGGTTTGCTCTAATGCTTCAGGAGCTTCTCTACCTCCTTGTTGATGACGTCGGGTTTCTCGTAGAGTATCATGTGGCCCGCACCCTTAACGATGAGTAGCTTGGAGCCCGGGATGAGTTCATGTAGCCTCCTCGACTCCTCAGGCGGCGTGACCTTATCCTCCTCCCCCACAACTATGGTTGTATCTGCCCTAACCTTGGGGGCGTACTTACTGGCGTCGTAGTCCAGTAGCTGGTAGAGGTACCTGAAGGCGTGGGGAGGTAAGGACTTAAGATACTCCCTGTTATCCCTGATGAATTCCTCGTAGATCTCGTCCGGCGTCTCCTCACTGAAGAATAGCTTCCGGTACATCCTCCTAGTCAGGAAGTTCTCCGTGAAGAACAGCCTCCTCCAGAGGGCTGGGGGGAGGTGCTGTATGATCCAGTCCGTGAAGTCCGTCCTGAGCCTAATGACCGGCCCCACTAAACACAGTGCCGGTACCTCACGCGTTGCGGCGTAGGGCAACGCAACCATTGTTCCGAAGCTATGCCCCACCAGCACTGCCTGCTCATCCCTAACCCCCAGCGACTCAAGCACCGTGCTCAGGTCTTGAAGGTAATCACTTAAAGTGACCTTCACGGGCTTCCCCGACTTCCCGTACCCCCTTTGATCGTACGTCACGACCGGCAACCCACTCTTAACTAGGTAATCCACTTGGAACCTCCAGTTACTCGATTGACCTGGAGACCCGTGCAGTAAGACAGCGACCCGCCCCTCCACACGCCCGCCCCAGAAGTTCGAACACACGTTCAGCTTGACGCCGTCGAAGGACTTAATGAACCTGCATTCAAGACCCTTAGGCGGGGACCACATAAGCATCACTCTTGAGCTTTAATGTGCTGAAGAGAAAAATAATGATTACCTACCCTCAAGAGGGGTCAGGTGAGGATGGCCTTAACGCCGTCCCTCAGCGTCTTCAGCGCTGACCTCGTTATTAGTACTAAGTCGGGGTCCTCGTAGAGTCCGTTAAGACTCACCTCCCTGAGTTCCTCGCCTGGCACGCTCTTCGGCGCTAGGTTAGGTATGCTTAGCCCCAGGTTCCTGGCGACGACCTTAACGGCTTTCCAGCTGTCACTGTCCCACCTCAGGTACGCGGCTATCTTCGAGTATCTCCACCCGTGCCTGCGTAGGTAGGCCTCCAGCCTCCTCGCCAACACCTTGGTATAGCATTCCTTGATTTCCTTTGTCTCATACCTTGGGTTCCAGTCATAGGCGCAGTACGGCCAGTACTCGTCAATGTCCCTAGGCACCACGCCCGCGTTCGTCACGATCACCTCATGAATCTTTCCAGCCAGGACGTACTCCTTTATTGCTGACCTTATTGCGTAATGTATGAAGGACTGGCTGTAGGGTTTCCCGTAAGCGCACGGGAGTATGAGGCACAAGTCATACCTCTCCTTAGGCGGTACGTACTCATTAACGAGCTTCCTCCACCCCTCCTCAAAGACGTCATTGATCAAGTACCTTAACCCAACGCCCCTAAAGTATAGGCGCACTCCGCCCTTAACCCAATCGAGTTGGGACCCCTCCCAAACCACGTCGGGAACGCCGGGACACTCACTCTTCAACGAACTGCCTCGCCCATCCCTCAAGGCTAACCCCAGTGATGACTCCTGACTTGAGATTAAATGGATCACGTACCTCCGTATTGAGGGAGCTTCATGCAATCATCCTAAACTTAGCTTCAGTGCCACCCACTATCTAGGGTCAGTGACCCTTAAGTTATTCTCACCTATAACCCACTCCTCCCCCTCACCCCAGTCGACTAGGTCGGCGTTACGTTCTAGGAAACTCTTCAATTCGTTGCTGACCCCCGACTCCCTCGGGTGGTTAGGTAGGTACCTTCTATACTTGATCGCTATGACGCCGTCGAATAACTCCTTAAATTTCTTGACGGACTCCACAACCTTATGCTCAGGTATCCCGTCAATGCCGAATAACACGTACGCAACGATCTTAACGGGGGCTTTAAGGGTTCTGAATTCCTTCCTCAACTTAACTAACCTACGGACTTCCGAGTCAGGCATTCCCTTCCTGAGGTAGTTTTCCCTTAACCCCTCATCCCATACCTCGAAGCCCACCCTAATCACTAGCTCCTTAGGTTCAAGCAGGTTGATTAGGCCCTCGACGGAGTTCTTAGTGACGTACTCGCTCCTTTCCTCGATATCCACGACCCTCCCCTTGGTCAAGGGCCTTAGCCCGAGCACGGTGTCTAGGGGGAGTTCGTGGAAGCTGCTGCCGTTGAATATCGACACTCTCTCGACACGTCCTTCCCTAAGCTTCCTTAGGGCCTCGTTAATCACGTTCCTGTTGACTTCAATAACCTCCTTAATGCTCGTGGACTGCTCTAGGGTGAAGGGGCAGAAAATGCATCTCCCCCAAGAACACGGGTAGGACTTGAGTATGAGGATCACCCTATGCCCTAACTTATCAATCACTCTGAAAGCCCCTATCAAGCGGGTAGCACCTCGCGAGCGATGTCCACGGACCTACGCCCGAGTAGGGCAACGCCCAAGTAAACGAAGGGGGTGTCTAGGAGCGCTATGATTAACTTAACCACGTACTGACCCAGTATGGTGTTGAGTAGTAGCGTTAACGGCACTGACGCCCCGCCAAGTACGTGGGGGAGTAGCCCGAAGGCGAGCGTTATGAATATTGTGGTGTCTATTAATTGACTGACTGCGGTGCTGGCGTTATTCCTTAACCATAGCCACTTCCCGCTCGTAACCTCCCTCCACTTATGGAATGCCCACACATCATGGTGCTGGCTCACTAAGTACGCTGTTAGGGATGCGAGCACTATGTTGGGTGGTGACGCGACAAGCCTGTTGAAGGCCTCACCCAACCCTGCTTGGAAGGACGCTATCGGCATGGAGACCGCTACCCAGGAGTACAGGAGTATGAGTAACTGCGTCGCGAACCCAACCCTAACGACGTAGTTCGCGGCCCTCCTCCCATAAACCTCACTTATCACGTCCGTAGCAGTGAAGGTCACGGCATAGGCAAGCACGCCAGCAGGAACAAGCAACTCGACGCCGAAGACCTTACCCAGGCTAGCTACTTTGGCTGCAAGGAAGTTAGCGGCCGTTAAACTAGTTATGAATACCGCTGTTAGGGCTAGTAAGCCCCCATCGACGCTCACGTTTCCGTAACCCTCACGCATGCCTACCCTCACCACCCCCCACTACTCAAGACAGTAGCTTAACTAGTGAATAAATGTTTGGGCACTAACCCCGCTTAATGACTATGTCACCCGCTTTAACCCCTATGTCCTCAGCAACTACTGGGCACTTAGCCATTAGGAGGAAGTACACTCCCCCAACATCGCTTAGGTCTTCGTAGTTCCCCTGCCCCTTCGAAATTACTAGGTCGTGGTTCCTTATCCACGATAGTACCTCGGGTGAAGAGCGCTCAGGCCCCGTGCCGGGCTTGCCGCTCGACACCTTCCTGAACTCTATGTTGGGTAGCTTGTCTAGGCCTACGTAGAGGGCGTCCTCTATCGTGGCGTCATTAATTATTGGGCCCCCCTTAACTACGAAGGATACCCTCCTGAAGGGCTTCCCCCTAGCCCTAATCATCTCCTCTATTAGGAGCTTATCGAGGACTATCTCCCCCGCGTTATCGGCGAAGTACAGGAGGGTCTCCGCGCTCATCACCTCCTCCCTTAACTTGGCGTAGTCGTCTATGGCTGGTTCCTGCCTCATGACCTTCTCGATCGTTGCTCTCAAGTCGTACGTCTCGACGGCGGCGAAGTCAATTATGTTCCCCGCTATAGCGACCTTAACGGCAGCCCTCAGCGGGTCATCATGCGAAGCTATTAGGGCCTTAACCTCATCCATCAATGCTAGGGCCTCATCATTACTCGCCCTCTTGAGGTCCTTGTACGGGTCGTCAACACCTGTTAACTCCCCAATTAACTCAGCAACCCTCGACGCCCTAACGAGTTGCGGTGGGGTACCGACCCACCCCATCTCAGCTAAGCGACGCATTACCCTACGCAGTACCTCCTCCTGCACCCTCAGGTCATCCGTTGCTAGCCTAGCTGCCTTCAGCGCCTGCTTAGCTATGCATACCACGCAGTCCAGCCTGAGCTTCATGCAGCCTCAACCACGAATAGAGGTGCCGCGCCATCTTATAAGTTCCTGAGCCCCGAACCCGAGGGAACAATAATTTCTTTACGTGCACACTTAGTTCTTAGGGTTTAAGCGATGATACCGTCAGTGATCATGCTGCTGAAGCGCAGGCTTAAGCTACTACAGTTGATGCGGAGGAGTAAGCTATCGTACGTGGCCCTAGCGTTCCTCGCTTCAGTACTCATTAACGGCTCCCTCTTCTACTTGACGGAAGGGGTTATCGGTGGCAGGCAGGACATAACGTTGTGGCGCGCACTCTACTGGGCGGTCGTAACGATGGCCACCGTAGGTTACGGTGACGTCACCCCCGAAACGACTTGGGGAACGGTAGTCACGGTCGAGACCGTCGTTGTGGGGATAGCTGTGTTCACGATGCTCGTGTCGGTGCTTGCGGAGGAGTTTATGAATGCCTCCCTCAAGAAGAACATGGGGCTAGGTAAGTTGAGGCGCGTTGACATCCTAGTGATTGGTGGGGAGGAGGCCTGCAGGGAAGCGCTGGACGAGCTACAGCTTAACGAACCACGCGCAAGGATAGGGTGGCTCCTCCCGCAACCACCGAAGCAACCACCGCAGGATGTGGAGTTCGTCGCGGGCGACCCCACGGACGAGTCCGTGCTTAAGAGGGCTGGGGCTGATAAGGCGGGTAAGGTCATAGTCTGCCTGTCCGACGACTCCAAAGCAGTCCACACAGTCCTCATGTTAAGGAAGCTGAACAGGGACGCAGAGATAATATGTCTGGCCAAGAGCGAGAAGGCGAAGGAACTCCTCGAGGAGGCAGGAGCGACGCGCGTCATACCGGCGAGGATCCTGGGAAGGTTACTCGCCTCAGCAGCCTTCGAACCAAGCGTCGCGGACTTCCTACGCGACGTAACAACGGCTAGGGGATTAGCTGACCTAATAGAGCACGTCGTGACCAAGTCGGAGGAAGGCAAAACCATAGAGGAGCTAGAGAACACGTTACCCAGGAAACATGGAGGCAAAGCCGTAAGGGTTGTGGCAATAGTGCGCGAAGGCAGAATGATTGTAGCGCCTAAATCCCAAGAAAGAGTCAGGGAAGGGGAGAGACTAGTCTGCCTCAAAGCACTCTAGGAAACCCACCCTAACACAACCTTAAAACCTTCCCTCAGGACACCCTCGCATCTCCCAACACTAGAGCAGGGTTACTACGCAACCCTTACTTGAGAGAATAACGTGTATGTAGGTAATAATGGAAGCTTTCTACGAGCTACGCGTGGAGAATGGTGATCAGTTGCCTAATCACCTCCTCCTAGGGAAGTACGTCGTAGCCGCATTAAGGGAGGGTGGGGTCGAGGAAGCCGCCGAGGTGCTTGAGGAACTCATATACTACACGAGGAAGCGTGAGGAAGAGCTCGCGAGGTTGATCCAGGAGATTGAGGTTATCGTGAAGAGCGACGCACTCATCACTGAGAAGCTAATCAAGCAGGTCAGGTTACTGGCGGCGAAAACAATGGCAGAATCTGAGAAATCATGTAAATTAGGCACTTAGGAGTTCACCGTTCCCCGCCTACGGTTTTTTAGGTTTCCGTAGGTCGGTTCATCAGGTTTTGACCACGCCCCGCCTACGGCCCCAGGGGGTTGCTTCTGCTCTCCAGAGCCATCGGCGAAGCGTGGTTTCATCCTAGCGGTCAACCATGCTCTACCCAGTTAAGCTCTATAAATGTTTCATTCTAGCACAAGAATATCTAGGATTAAACCCTAAAGAAACATACCAAAACCTACAAAGACCTTAAAAGACCTACAAACAAGAAACAGTTGTCCAACCCTCTGTGGGATTTTCGCGTTAATTAACCCGTCCTGTTCCCCATAGATTTATTATATCCCATGATGGGAAGGTTTTGGTGATACGTGTTGGATGTAAGGTTAGTGATGGATGAGAGAGGGAGGATATTGATTCCTAAGAGGGTTAGGGAGAAGTTGAAGGCTAGGGCATTCAGGCTTATAGTGCGGGATGATGGTGTGTTGGAGCTCCACCCTCTTTACGACCCGTTAAGCTTGAAGGGATCTGTGAAGCTTGATTTGACTGTTGAGGAAATAGAGGAGGGTGGTGAGGACTACGTACTCAAGAGGACGAAGGAAACCTATCCTAGTTGATACTTGCGTGATTCTTCATTACCTTCTAGGTGATGACTTAGCAGATAATGCTGAACGGTTCATTAGGAACGTTGTTAAGGGTTCATTAGAGGCGCACTTCATATCGGAGGCGTACGATGACGCTATAACGGGCTTAAGGTCTAGGGGAGTTAGTGATGACGTAATCCTTGATATTTTAGAAAAATGGGCATCAATACCTCATAAGGTGCTCCCCGTAATCCCCACAATAGCGGTTGAGGCACTTAAGATATACAGGCAACACGGTGGGCCCAGAAAACTGCATTACTTTGACGCATTCCACGTTGCCGGCGCTAAGCACTATCATCTACCCTTACTAACAAGTGATGAGTACATAATTAACCACTCCAAAGAACTAGGCATAGAAACCATTAACCTTCGAGATCTTTAACGAGAAACTTAAGGTAATAACGAAACATCGTGAAAGCATCTTCCCTAGAACCCCCTATAAAAATTAAATTAATGATAAATAGTAATGAAGCATAATTCGCTCCCTCGGTAAAAGCCGTTTCCCCTAAGCCCTCATTCCAATTATTTTCGAGTCATGGGTGGCGTTTAAGCGTTTCTCCACCTCACGGTACTTTTGGGTAGTTTTTCGATGTTTTTAGCTCTGTGAGGGGGGTTAGCCCTTGGTGTGAGTTCATTGGCTTCGCCCGCACCTCATGGAGCTCAGTCAAGAGCGACGCCTCCCCTCCCTAACTGGGGGCAGGGCAGGATGTATGAGGACATGAACGGGCTTAAGCCTTCAACAATGGGTGTGAGCGCCCTTAGATCCTCCGACGGCGGCCTGCCTAGGAAGTACTCAGTTCTCCGTAAAATGAATTCAGGTCTTTGCCCTTAACGCTTAGCTGCGTTGCCTAGCCCTCCATCACTATGTAAATACCATTATCAAGAATATCTTAGTAATGATGAACTTAACACTAACCTTTCTAATGTGGTCGGTTCCCTTAAACGCGGTTAAGTTACTCCACGGAAGCATCCCTCGTCGGAATTAACTACTTGAGTCAGTTGTGTGGTGTCGTGGGTTCGTAGTGTATGAGTACCTCGACTACATGTTCTGACCCTAGGGCTTTCTTGACTGTCTCCTCGACCCGCTCAGCCACTTTGTGGGCCTCCTCCACACTCAGTTTTGAGTCTACATGCACCTTCATCTCCACGTAGTAGAGCCCCCCGTACGACCTAACCCTAACGTCATGCACCTCCTCAACACCCTCCACACTCAAGGCTGCTTCCCTAGCGGTACGCACTAACTCGCTCCTTGAAGTATCCATTAAGTCCAACGTGGCCTCCCTCAATATCTTGAACCCTTCCTTAGCTAGGAGAGCTGAGATCGCGGTGGAGGCAACTAAGTCGGTTAGTGCCGACCACCTGCTCAGTAGGGACGCAATGAAGACCGGAATGACCACTAACCCCGTTAGCGCGTCCACGCGGTGGTGCCAAGCGTCCGCCCTACACAGGGGTGACCCGCTCAGCTTATGGAGCTTCAGGGCGTACCTGGCGAGGCACTCCTTCACTACGGAGGTACACACGACCACCGCGATGGCCTCGCCCGCGTATGCCGAGACTATGGCGTAGCCCGCAGCAAACCTGCTGACCGCCTCGAAAACTATGTATGCGGCCAGACCAATTAAGCCCAACCCAATCACTAGTGAAACAACGTCAGCGAACCTCCCGTGGCCGTAGGGGTGAGTCTCGTCAGGCGGTTTAGACGCCACCTTACTGCTCGCGAGTACCGCTACCGAGGTTATGTTATCTGATAAGGCGTGCCACGCATCAGCTATTAACGCCATGCTACCAGTCATTAAACCCGTAACTAACCTAGCTAACCACACTAAGGTATTGACCCCTATCGCAACCAGCCCCTCCCTAACCTCGGCATCCCTGGGGTTCAAGTCACCGCTACCGCTAGGCATTAGCGTGACCTAGCAAGCCTCACTACACGGAACTAAAGCTTTTCCTTCAGTAAGGATCCCCACCCGCTAGGCCGTGAGTAAGTACGTTGTAAGCACAGTCATCACTAACCAGGTGGCCGCGGAGAGCGCCACGCACTTAACAGCAGTTAACACGTGATTAGGCTGCGGTAACGTGTCCCCGCACCTTATTGAGTAGTGACCCGGCTTCTCAAGAACCACGCCAAGCACCGCCGCCATCGCTGCCATCGGGTGCCCAGCGTTCAAGCTCTCAGTTACGCGCGCGTTCCTTAACCAGCAACCTACGACGTTACTCAACTTTACCTTAGCCCCCGGTGCCGCTAGTAGCACCATCAATGCTGCGGTGAGCCTTGCGGGGACGTAGTTGAGCAGCGTGTCTGCCTTAGCGCTGAACCACCCCACGTCAGCGTACCCTCCCTCCTTGAAGCCTAAGGCACCGTCTAGGGTGTTGGCGATTCTCTGCATTAACCCGCCTAGGGGGCCGAGGAGCGCAACGTACAGTAAGGGTGATGTGAACCCATCGACGAGCGATTCAGCTAAGGACTCCGTAGCCGCTGAGAGCACGTGTCCCTCATCAAGCTGTGAAACATCCCTCCTAACTATCCCCTGCGTTAACTCCCTCACCTCACCCCAATCCCCTCGTAACGAGGCCTCATACACCCCCTTAACGGTGTCTATGAGTAGCTTAATGGGTGCCGAGACCTTAATGACGTAGGCCGCCGCCAATACCCAGGCGAACGGCGATACTAACCAAGCAACCCAGAGTAAGGTACCGTAAGCCGTTAGGTGGGTGACCATCACGGCAAACCACGCTACCGCGCCCCTAACCCTTGAGGAGCCCGGCTTACCCAGCGATTTAGCCATTATGAAGGCCGTGCGGGCTGGGTGGAGCTTCAGGGCTAACCCCGAGTGGTAGGGGTACGCAATATCCAGTACCACGCCTAGGAGGATTGCGGTGATTACGTAAGCGGGATTGCTTGGGTAGAGGAACTCGGGCATGAAGTTCTTAAGCATAATCAACACCCCACATCATGCTGGCACACCCAGTAAGGCACTCAAGGCTAGTAAGGCCGCCAGCCTGCCAACCTCGTACGTGGTTCCCAGCACGTCACCGTTCACGAACCCCAACCTGCGCTCGGCATCGGTAATTACGGGTAAGGAGGCAAGCACCGAGAACCCAGCAATGAAGGCTAGTGCCGCAACGTAGCGGGGCCCCAGGATAGTGAAGTAAGCCACGGCAGTGGCTGACATGACCGCGGCATTCAACACGACCATCCTTAACGACCCGGAGAGCTCAACGAACGCCTTACCCATACCCTCATATGGTTCCGGGGTACCTAGCGCTGCGCTAACGAACATTGCCTCAGCTGAAGCAACGTGGCTAGCAGCTAACACAGCGTAAGTCCTTAACGTGAGGGCAGGGGTTGCGGCCCCCACGGCTGTTGCGAGCACGTGGCTCGCTAATGCGTACGTGAGTATGAAGTCAGCGGCCACGGCAGTAACCGCGAACGCGCCCTTACGCGGGTCCTTCAAGACTCTTAGTGCTGCCTCACCCTGCGCCCCAGCGCCTAAGGCGTCGAAGTAGTCTGCTAAGCCGTCCACGTGTATGCCTCCAGTGAAGAGAAGGTACGTTATCAAGTATGTCGCCGCACCGACTCCAGCATCCCTCAAAACTAGGGTTACGGGGAGTGCCGCGCCCCACGAAACCAGCCCGGTAAGTAGGCCCACCAGCGGCACTAAGTAGAAGTGCTTGGCGGCGCTGAGCAGGTCCCGCTTACCGCGTAGGGGGATCCGCGTCATTAGGGAGATTAGTGCTAGGAGCCCCTTAACGGCGCCTGAGGCCATGGCTCAGCACCTCCCCGAACGCCTTAATGAGGCCTTTAATCTCCTCCCTAGGCCTGACAGCCACTCTCGTGTAGTGGTTATCCAAGCCATGGAAGCTTGACGCGTCCCTCACGCAGTAGCCCCTACGCAGTAACTCCCTCATTAACCCGGGATTCCCTAGCCCATCATG
>Ga0256833_1001048_pt1 | contig 20890 bp, 17 predicted proteins | sample 356284metaG_FD_190535 | JGI IMG/M metagenome (GOLD analysis project Ga0256833, IMG submission 190535) | Hydrothermal vent microbial communities from Mid Atlantic Ridge, Atlantic Ocean - 356-284 | ecosystem: Environmental > Aquatic > Marine > Hydrothermal vents | place: Atlantic Ocean: Mid... | reverse complement strand
ATCCCAGCCTCCCAGAAGGGCGCCGCCCCCTAGGAAGACCCTCTCCGCGTCATACACTGCCGCCACGCTTGCAATGCCTGCAGCGTGTATCCTGGCGAGTGTATCCACTAGGTGGAGGGCGAAGGCATCGCCTTCCCGGGCGGCGCTGTAGAGGCGCTCGGGTGTTAACCCCCCCTCGAGAGCCTCGGTGTAGGCCTCCGTGCGCGGCCCCTCCCAGCGGGAGGCGGCGATCCTCGCTAGCCTCGGGACTGCTGCCCCGCCTGCCAGGGCCTCCCAGTGGCCTCGGGCGCCGCATCCGCATCGTAGGACCGAGTCGACGTCGACTACTATATGGCCTACCTCCGCCGCCAGGCCTCGTGGGCCCACGAGTAGCTTGCCCCCTATAACAACGCCTCCCCCAATGCCCGTCCCCACGGCTATGTAGGCCATGCTCCTAGAGTCCGAGCCCTTACCCCACACGTACTCCGCCCAGGCGCCAGCGTTACAGTCATTAGCTACTATAACGGGGACACCGAAGGCCTCCTCTAGGGGCCTCCTAAGGGGGAAGTCCTTGATGGGAGCGTTTGGGGCGCCCCTCACCTCGCCCCCACGGGGATCCAGGGGGCCTATCGAGGCTACTCCAACCCCCTCCAGGTAGCTGCAACCCCCCTCTCCGAGGAGGGTTCTAGCCATCCTAACTATCGTGGCCGCGGGGGCCCCGGCCCCTCCCTCGGAGGGGAAGCTGGACTCTAGCCTCCTAAGCATCCTGGAGCCGTCGAAGAGGGCTACTCTAATCTTGGAAGCACCGACATCCACTGCGGCCACGCACTTCATAGGAACCCTTGCCCCCAAAGCGTCAACATCCCATGGAGCCCCGGGGAGCTACTGGGATCCTTGGGATCTAGCCTTGGCTAGGGCTCTGCGGAGCTTCTGAACCTTATCCTCCAGTAGCTCTACACCCTCCTCTAGGGCGTCTAGGCCCTTCTCCGTTACCTCGTATAGGTTATCCCTACGCTTGAGGAAGCCCTCCCTCTCCAGCCTGTAGATTACAGTGTAGAGGGTCATCGTGGAGGGCTTGAAGCCGAAGTGCTTTGATATGAGTTTCCTCACGTTATATGCGTAGGTGGGGCCCTCGAGTAGTAGGGCTGCTATCACATAGAGCCAGAGCGTCTCAGTGGTAGACTTACGCTCCAGTCTTCGGAGGGGGCCTCCACCAGTATCCCGAGCCACTAACCCCGCACCCTCCCTGGGGGCCTCCATGTCTTGGTGTTCGAGGTGCCAGGGTATATCAGCCTAGTGGTTCCGATGCAATAAACAAGGCCCTCTAGGGGCCGCATACTGTATCCCATTGCATGGTTCCAGGGGTAGCGACGCCCACTGCCTAGGGTGACGCCCCACTAACGCTTGAGAGGGCCTCAAGCACGGCCTCAGCCGCCCTCTCCAGGTAAGCCCTGAGCTCCTCGTGGCCCCTGAGCCTCTCCTTGCCTGGCACGACCAGGTTATCGGAGACTACCAGAAGCGCCGAGGCCTTGAAGCCCCTCATGTGAGATATCGAGTAGAGCGCTGCCACCTCCATCTCGATCGCCTTGTAGCCCAGCCTCGAGAGCCTCCTCGCGAGCTCCGGATCCTCTGCGTAGAATGCGTCGCTACTGTAGACTGGAGCTAGTATCGCCCGCCCCCTCCTCGATGCCTCCCTGTAGAGGGCGAGTGTGAGCCCTGGATCGGGGCTCGCGGCGGGGCATATACCTCCGAAGTACTGCGCCATGAGGCCTCCAGGGTTGTAGGCGGCCCCAGAGGCCACGACGAAATCGCCTATGTCCAGGTCCTCAACGAGGCCCCCGCAGGTGCCCAGCCTTACCATGTACTTCGCGCCCAGCGCCGCCAACTCCTCGAATACAATTGCTGCACTGGGCGCTCCGATCCCGTGGACTGCAACGCTCACATTAACTCCCCTGTAGGAGCCCGTGTAGACTAGGAGCCCCCTATTCTCATTTACGAGTCTAGCGTTGTCGAGCATTCCAGCGATCATCCTAGCGCGGGCGGGGTCCCCGACAACTACTACCCTCTCAGCAACGTCGCCGGGCCCCGCCTTAATGTGCTGCGGCACTATGGGAGCCACTCCACGGGCACCCCGGGGCCGGGTTATGCTAGCCCAGATCCTTTTAGGTGCGCCTCCCCCGGAGGAGGAAGCCTAGGCGGATACCGGCTACAAGCCTTTCTGGCTCGAGGAGCTTCACTGCTACTAGAGTCCAGGCGACTATGTGGGCCGCCTCGGCTGCTAGCGCCTCAAAGAGTAGTTGGGGCCTGGAGAGGTAGACCCCCACAACCGCTGGTAGCGGGGGGTAGAGGGGATCCAGGAGCAGGGCGGTGGAGGGCCCGCTGGGCAGTAGGGGGAGCCCCAGGAACACGAGTATGTAGGGTGCTAGGAGTAGGAAGCCGAGGTAATTCGCCACCATCTGAGCGCCTCGGACGTCCTCGGCTCCAAGGCCTAGCACGAGGCCGAGCAGGGCTGCGACATAGAGGCTCGCGGCCACGACGATAGCCGCTACTGCCACATGCGGGGCCGTGAGGCCGACGCCTATGCTCAACCCTAGCCCCCCGAGGGCCCTAACTGCTAGCTTGTAGTAGACCGCTAAGCCGACGCCGAAGCTGGCGGCTCCGAGGAGTGTGATCGCCGACACGCCGAGGATCTTCGAGACCACTATTTCACTGGATGTCACCGGGGAGGCTAGAAGCATCTCGAGGGTTCTAGCCTCCCTCTCCAGCCCTATGCTTATCGCCCCCACCTGCGTCGCCGAGGTTATCAGGATCAACAGGGCTAGGGGGGCGGCGTAGAGGGAGAGGAGGTAGCCCGCGTACTTCTCCACTGGTATCTCCCTGCCCCACGAGACTATCACCCCCTCAGCCCTGACGGGGTTCGAGAGGAACCCCGGGGTAGCGTGTGGCAGCACCGCTCTAACCCTAGCCGCTACGACGCCCTGGAGGGCCCTGGAGAGGGCCCCCTCAACCCTCCGGTAGAGGCTAGTGGCTGAGGGCCCGAGGGATCCCGTGGAGACGTAGATGGAAGCTGAGACGGGCAGGCCCTGGGAGATGTTAGAGGCCGCGCCGGGCTCCAGGACTATGACTCCGTCGAAGCCCTTCGAGAGGAGCTGCAGGGGGCTCCCCTGGAGGATCCCTGCTAGCTGGAAGCCCGTGGCCTTTGCTATGAGTGAGGCTAGGGCTAGATCCTCCCGGGTGGGGGCGCCCTTGAAGACTATGGCTACGTGGAGGGGCCTGCCGGTCTCCTCTACGGTCTTGTGAATGGCGGCGCCCTCGAGCCCGCCGAGGAGTATCATTATTAGGGCCGGCATTATAACCATCCCGACGAGGACAAGCCTCTCGCGGAGGAGCTCTCGAACCTCCTTCGAGGCTAGCGCCGCCACCCTACCCGGCATTGACGACGCCCCCCGGGGCGGGGGATTTAATTGCTTTGAGGTAGACCTCCTCGAGGGTCTCGGCCTTGAACTCCTCCTTGAGATCCTGGGGCCTCCCCTCAGCGATCACCCTGCCCCCACTCACGATATAGACCCTATCGGCGACCACATCCACCTCCATGAGGTTGTGGCTGGAGAAGAGGACGGCGGCTCCACGCTCATGGGCCCACCGGCGTAGGAGGCCGCGTATGGCCACAGCGTGCTCCACGTCCACGCCCGCGGTGGGCTCGTCCATCAACACTATCCTAGGGTTAGTCATGAGGACCCTTGCGACCAGGATCCTCCTCTTCATACCCTTACTATACTCCCCCATAGGCCTGTTGAGGTCCTCCCATCCGAGGCCCGATATCTCAACTGCCCTCCTAATCATCTCCTCCCTCTCCCGGGGGTCGCCGGTGTAGAGGCTCGCGGTGAAGCGGAGGTACTCTATCCCCCTCATCCTCCTGTAGACGCCCGCGTCCTCGGGTAGGTAGCCGAGGATCCTCCTAAGCCCCACGCCGGCCGCCCGGGGGTTAGCGCCTGCAACGCTCACCACCCCCCTCGTTGGGGTGAGTAGCCCGGCGATGATCCTCATAGCGGTAGTCTTACCCGCGCCATTCGGGCCCGCGAGCGCGACCACCTCCCCGAAGTTGACGCGCATACTAAGCCCCCTCAGCGCGGTCACTCCCCCCGGGTAGACTTTCCAGACACCGTCTAGTACGACAGCTTCCCCAGGCACTCCCCGATAGCCCCCCGCACACGGCCTAGAGCCGGGTATTAACCCTAGGCATAGCCGGGGCAACGCCTGGTCGCACATCTTGGAGGGCTTCCTCCTCCCGAGGGTGTAAGACTGAAAAGCTGGAGGCCCTCTTCTAGGGTTGGCGGTGGGGTGCTATGCCTAAGGCGTTGATTATCACGGGGGAGGGGTTCGAGGACATAGAGTTGCTCTACCCCTACTACCGCCTCCTGGAGGCTGGCTTCTACGTTGTAATAGCCGCCCCCGAGAAGGGGAGGGTGACAGGTAAGCACGGCTATAGCGTTGAGGCCGGCGCGAGCCTAGACGAGGTCGACCCGAGGGAGTTCGACGCCCTAGTACTCCCCGGGGGGAGGGGGCCTGAGAGGGCTCGAGTACACCCACGCGCGGGCGAGGTGGTACGGCACTTCTTCGAGGAGGATAAACCCGTGGCTGCAATATGCCACGGGCCCCAGCTGCTTATAACTGCCCGCGTGGTCGCCGGTAGGAGGCTCACGAGCTACTGGGGCATAAGGGACGACCTAGAGGCGGCTGGCGCCAAGTGGGTGGACGAGCCGGTGGTTGTCGATGGGAACCTTGTGACCGCTAGATACCCCCCCGATATACCCCTCTGGATGAGGGAGTTCATGAGGATCCTGGAGAAGAGGGGGCTACTAGCCCCATACCCCAAGGACTAGAGCTCGCCCTCACCCAGGCCCCAGAGGCGGAGGCGCTCCCTCCTCTTTACCTCCCTCATCAACCTGTCTAGGTGCCTGTAGACCGTGCTGTGCATCCTACCCTCTATGAGCATCTCGACGGCCTCCTTGGCAGCCATAGCCCTCTCGTACTCGCCTATGATCGCTACATGGTAGTCCCCTACCACCATGTCGACCCCCGTCATCTGCTCTATAGTCCTACGGGCTCTACCCCCCTCACCTATGATCCTAGCCTTAACCCTCCTCAGGTGGTTGGGTGAGTCGCCCACCCTCTGCTTGAGATCGATCACCACGAGGACCTGGTCCTCGTCTAGGAGTCTGAGGGCCTTCTCCAGGGGGAACCCCAGCGCTATAGCCTTAACGACCTCGGCTGCCTTCATGACGTTGTAGGGCGGTGTCTGGGGGGACTCGGGCTCCACGATAACTATCGAGTTCTCACTATCAACCGTTATGACCGTCCCAGTCCTCCTCATGATCTCGAGCTTGTTCCTGCCCCCCTCACCTATGACGACCCCCAACCTCTCGGGGGGCACCCTCACGTACATTCTAGGCCTCACCGGCTGCCCAGACATGATACGAGCTCACCCCTCAGACCATCCAAGCCGGGGGGCTCCCCGCCCAGGTGCTCCTCGAAGAAGCTAGCGATATTACGTATATCCCTCACCAGGAACTCCTCCGCATATGGGTGGTGGTGGCTGACGGCTTGGGCGACGTCTATCACCCAGAGGGATCCCCTCCACACCATTATGTTGTACTCGCTGAAATCCGCGTGCACCAGCCGGGCCCTGCAGACTATGCCTCGGAGCAGCTCTGAGGCCTCCCTCCAGGCTTCGAGGATCTCATCCCTAGTCATGTCATTCACAGCCTCCACGAGGAGGGGGGCTCTATACCCCTCCTCGCCCAGGAACTCCATTACCAGTACGTTCCCCTGGAACGCTATCGGCTCGGGGACCCTGACCCCAGCCTCCCGGAGCCTCTGGAGGTTGCGGTACTCCTTCCTCGTCCACTCGTAGATGAGCCTCCTGAAGTTGCCTGAGGGGATGTTCTCGAAGCGTGGATCCCCTATTATGTACTTCCTTATGCTCTTCCTGAACTCCGCTGTGAATGAGAGGTATATCTTCACGGCGAGATCCCTTCCACCCCTACTCTTGGCCCAGAAGACCCTGGCCTCCTTGCCAGCGCTTATGGTGCCCTTCATCTCCCAGATGACGCCGCGCTGCAGTAGCCTCTCGATGTGGCCCATGGTTATGGGGTCCAGCACCTCCTCCACAGTCTTAATTAGGTCTCTATCCTTTACCCTCCTCTCCTCCTCCCTCAGCCTCTTGAACCAGCGCGCCCTCCTCCTCAAAGCTCCTCTCCGACCTCCTCCAGCAGCTCCTCGGGTAGGAGGCCCGATGCAATCAGCTTCCTCACCTCATCCCTCTCATAGCGGTAGACGACCTCGCCCTTCATATCCCTAGTACCCCATGGGAGGAAGAGCACCACATCGCCCTCGTGCATCCACACCCTACGCCTCATCTTACCCGGTATCCACGCCTTGTACGTGTTACCATCAGTGCACACGACCTCGAGGTACCCGGCGCCTAGCAGCCTCTGAACGACGCATAGCATCGTACCCTCATCCTCGCTTGGGAGGGGCATCTCCTTCTTGGACTCGGACTGGCCTCCGCTCCTCTTCTTCCTAGCCATACCACATCCACACCCATGACGAGGGTCTGTTGCAAGGTAATTAACCGTTGAGACCCAGCCAGCGCCCCCCAGCGGTCTTCGGAGTAGCTAGTCTAGAGGCATCGAGCCCTCCTAGACGCTAAGTACACCCGGGCACGGGGAGGCAACCCCAAGCGCTAAGGAGCCGCTGCTATCACCAACCCAGGGCTACCGGGTACTGCTTTGTATGTGAACAACCGAACAGCAGGGCGGAGTGCTGGCCCCTCAGGCAGCGCCGGAGCCTCCGGGGAGCCCCTTTGGTGTGGTGTAGCTCCTGGGTGGCCTCCTAGGCTTGTGCGCCGCTGCTCCTGCCTAGTATGTATATGTGTCGGCCTACGCGGAAGACCTTGTAGACCCCTCCCTCCTCTAGGTTGTCGGTGTACACGTGGACGTAGCTCTCGGGGTACTCTACTACCTTCTGGTAGTTCGAGTCAGCGTCTAGGAAGACGTATGTCCCCCCGCTTCTACTTATCAGCATGTACCTCCCCTCCTGCTCGCCTCCTGGGTGGGGTGTGAATCCCCTATCCCATAGAGACTCGGCGTCTAACTCGAACTTCCTCCCGCTCCTGAGGTCCACGAATAATCCCCCCCTCCGGGTCCAGCCTAGGAAGAGTGACTCCCTACCACCCACCTTGACTACCTGGCCGGGCTCGATCTCGGGGATTCTTACGGAGATGGTTAGCCTCCCCCTCCTCTTTCCGTCGGGCCTCCTCCCAACTAGCTTGTACGTGTCGATGGTCTTAGCCATGAAGAAGGCCCTCAGCTTGCTGGCTATCAGCTTGGCGCTCGTCTGGTCGGCCACGTAGAGGTCTATACCCTCCCTACCCTCCTCCTCCTTTATTATAGCGTCGCGGAGCTGCCTATCGATCCTATCCAGGAACCTTCGAACCTCGACCCTGAACTGCTCGCCGAGCCTCCCGGTGGAGCCCCTGATCTGGACTATGGCGTCGTAGCCCCTCTCCGTGCGCTTGGCCGTACAGAGGGGGCACACGGAGGCGTCGGCCCTCACCTCGACTACTATGTCCTGCCTCGCCTCGACGCCCTCACGGCTCCTGCCGGCGACCCTAACTAGTAGCTTGTAGGAGCCCGGGCCCGTGAATGGCTTGTCGAGGCGTATGTCCTCTATCCACGCCTCCTCTATGTCCCTCGTTGGCCTCAGCTTCCTACTCAGCACTATGTGGGCGTACTCTATGAGCGTCTCCTCCACGGTTTCGAGGCCCCTATTCCAGCCCCCCTGATACTTGTAGGAGCCGCAGTACTTGCAGTAGACGAACCTTATCCTACCCGGTAGCCTCGCCACGCCCACGTGCCTCACGTAGCAGTCCCTGCAGAGGCTGCCTATGAAGGGTACTTCCTCGCTCGTCCTACCGCAGATCGGGCACACCCTAGTCAAGGCCTTAGCGCTCCTCCCAGGGGCTTGGAGGGATCCGGGGCGAACCTATTAGCTTGCCCGGCAGGTCTAGGGGTGGTGTACGCCTTGGCTAGGGTGGCTGTCCTCGGCACGGGGCTCATGGGGTCGGCTGCCGCCGAGAGGCTGGCATCTAAGGGGTTCGAGGTCATCCTATGGAATAGGACGCGGTCCAAGGCTGAGGGGCTCGCGGGCAGGATAGGGGCCCGCGTCGCTGGAAGCGTCGAGGAGGCCCTGGATAGGGCCGAGTACTCGATAGCCTTCCTAGCCGACGACGACGCTTTGATGGGGGTCGCAGCCAGGGTTGGGAGGGTCGACGGGCTTGTATTCGTGAACTCCTCGACGGTAACCCCACAAGCGTCCTCGAGGGTCTCCGAGTACCTGGAGGGGCGAGGGGCCTGCTACGTTGAGGCGCCGGTCCTGGGGGGCCCCAAGGCCGTGAGGGAGGGGAGGCTCATTGTAATCGAGGCTGGCAGGGATCACTGCAAGAGGCTTGCACACCCCGTAGTCTCCGCCCTCGCCGAGCGCGTGGTGGACGCAGGCGAGGATCCCGCCCGCGCTCAAGCGCTTAAACTCGCCTTCAACCAGCTACTCATAGGGAGCCTGGCGATACTCTCAGAGGCCCTAGCAATGGTGGAGTCCTACGGCCTCGGGGTAGACAAGCTGAGGGAGGTATACGAGGGCACGGTCTTCGAGGCCCTGGCATCCAAGTACCTCGAGAGGCTAGCAAGCGAGGAGTGGCCCACGAGCTTCAGGCTAGCCCTGGCATCCAAGGACTTAGACTACGCCAGGAGGGCCGCCTGGGCGGCGGGCCTGCCGGCCCCAGTAACCTCTGCCGCAGCCGAGCTATTCAAGCTAGCAGCCCACTCGGGGCTAGCCAACTCGGATTACTCCAGGATATTCCAGTTCCTCAGAGGCCTCAAGCGGGGGCCGGGGGAGCGCGGCGTAGAGGCTTAACGCTCCCAGGAGCGCCTAGGGTGGGGGGCCGTGATGTGTGTGGTGGACTCAGAGCGGCCGCCTCTGAGCGGCTGGGTGACGACTAGGAGCCCGCTGAGCCCCTCCCACTAGGACTTCAGCTTCTCGACGAACTCGCTGCCGACAACCGTTACACGATACTCGAGGCTACCCTCCCTCTCGAGAAGCTTAGGCGCCTCCCTGACGGCCTTCGAGCCCTCGAGCCTGGAGCCGTCCGGCGTGTAGAGTATGATGCCCTCGAGCCTGCCACCGCAGGCCAGCAGCTCCAGTTTACCCCCCCGGGAATGCGATGCCTCAAGGTGGGCGCAGCCGCGGCCCGACGCCTCCGAGGCCACCCTCAGCAGGGCGTCGAGGGTCGTGGGGGCCTTCAACTCGCCTGCCCTCGAGGAGGTACCCGCTAGCAGTAGGTCGACGCGGAACAGGGGGTCAGACATCCTAGCGCTGACAGCGTCCAAGCTCCCGGCGGTGGCTGGAGCCTCCACGCGGCGCTCCCCGCCGCTGGACGCTTGGGCCGCAACCGCTCGCGCGGCCGCTCGGGGGGCCTGCGGGGGCGTCGGCCTAGCAGCCCTCGCCTCCTCCCTCCTTGGAGCAGCGGCGGCAGCGGCCTCCTCGGCCCTCCTAGAGGGGGCCTCCAGCACGACCTCCATTCCAACGGCTGTGCGTATGTGCCTGACGACTCTGAAGCCGCGGGTCTGAGCCCAGAAGATTAGATCGGTCGCCTCCCCCTCACCGGAGAGTATGACCCTGACCCTGCCCTTGTTTACGAGCTTCTCCACTATACTCCTATAGGGTAGGATCCACCTCCTATTCCTGGTCGCGTCAACCGTATCGGGGGCCGACATATACGAGGCTCACCCCGTTCCGCCCACAACTGTGGGCTCTAAGCCCCCTTAAAGCTTACTGACTCACATACTTAAGAGCCTCATCCACTATCCAGGGCTCGCGGGGAGTGCGGCATGGGGCTACCCGGCTACCACATGAGGATACTCCGCGTCAACCTCTCCACGGGTCGCGTGAGGGTGGAGGAGCCTAGGGTAGAGGATCTAGAGTTGTTTATAGGAGGCAAGGCCCTAGCATACCTCTACGCCTACAGGGAGATACCGCCGGGCACCGACCCCCTGAGCCCCTCCAACAAGCTCTACTTCTTCACGGGCCCCTTCAGCGCCCTAGTACCCGGGGCCAGTAAGGTCACGGTAATGGCTAAGAGCCCCCTGACACGCCTCCTCACCGACAGCCACGCCGGCGACTACTTCGGCCCCAGCCTGAGGAAGGCCGGCTATGACGGCCTGGTGGTCGAGGGCGCCTCCAAGGACCCGGTCTACCTCTACATAGACTCTAGGGGCGCCGAGGTCAGGGGGGCCGAGAGGATCTGGGGTAAGACCACCCGCGAGGCCATAGACGCCGTGAAGAGGGAGACCAGCGCCAAAGCCAGCGTCGCCGCCATAGGGCCCGCTGGCGAGAGGCTCGTGAGGATAGCGAACATAATCTTCGACTACGAGAGGGCCGCCGGCCGTGGGGGCCTCGGGGCCGTCATGGGATCCAAGAAGCTCAAGGCCATAGCCGTCCTGGGAGACGGCTCGCCCCCCAGGCCAGCCGACCCCGAGAGGCTCCAGGCCGAGGGGGAGAAGTGGTATAACTACTTCGCCACGAGCCCGCGGTATAGCGATATAAGGGAGTACGGCACCACCAACGGTCTCCTCTACAGCGCCGCCCTCGGCATGAGCCCCGCATACAACTTCGAGACCCCGAGCATACCGGAGGATCTGGCTGCCAAGCTCGCGGGCGACTCCATCAAGGAGGTTGAAGTGGATCCCCCATGGTATATACACGGTGCCAGCTGCCCCGTCAAGTGCGCCCGCTACACTGAGGCCCTCTACAAGGGCCTGAGGTTCAGGGTCAAGCCGGAGTATGAGAACCTAGCCATGCTCGGAGCCGCCACGGGGGTCTTCGATAGGGATGCTGTCCTCTACTTCAACAGGCTCGTAAACGATATGGGCCTAGACAGCATAAGCACGGGCAACGTGATTGGATGGCTCTTGGAGCTTGTAGAGAGGGGCCTCATAGGTGAGGAGGAGCTCGGCTTCAAGGCCAGGGGCTTCGGCGACGCTGAGGCTGTTGAGAGGCTGATCAGGCTCATAGCGGAGAGGAGGGGGATAGGGGCCATACTAGCCGAGGGGGTGAAGAGGGCCTCGGAGATACTCGGCAGGGGCGCGGACCTGGCAGTCCACGTCAAGGGCCTCGAGGCCCCGGCCTGGGATCCAAGGGGTAGGAGGGGCCTGGCAGTCAGCTACGCCACAGCGGACGTCGGCGCGAGCCACCTGAGGGGGTGGCCCAGCACCCGTGACCCACCTAGCGCCGGGCCTGCGAGGGAGGTCGTTGAGAGCATGGCTAGGAACAGGGACGACGACGCGCTCAGGGACAGCCTCAGCCTCTGCAGGTTCGTCTCCTACCCCAGCGAGGCCATACCCCCCCTCTACAAGCTCGTGACAGGCCTAGAGAGGGGCTTGAACGACCTCTACAAGGCGCCCCAGAGGGCCGAGGCCCTCGCCAGGATACACGCCGCACTAGACTGGCTCGTCCCCCCGATACACGACGACGTGCCACCGAAGTGGATGAAGGGACAGCCCACCGGACCCCTTAAGGGCGTGGCCGCGTTCCTCGATGAGAGGGATAAGAGGGAGGCGATAAGGGAGTACTACAGGATACGCGGGTGGCACGAGATACTGGGCGTGCCGAAGCCGGAGACAATGGAGGAGCTAGGGCTGCCCTGGGCACGCGGCGACGCCGAGAGGGCCCTCAGAACGGTAGAGGAGAGGCTCAGGGCTGCGGGGATCGAGCTTGGATAGAGTGGAGCTACACAGCCACAGCAGTGTCAGCGATGGCATGCTGGAGCCCCACAGCCTCTTGAGGGCCGCCCGCCGTAGGGGCTGCAGGGCGGTGGCGGTCACGGACCACGACACGATAAGGGGCGGTGTAATGGCCTACAAGGCCTCTAAGAGGCTGGGCCTGGGCGTAATAGCGGTGCCGGGCGTCGAGGTCAGAACCACCTGGGGAGACGTGCTAGCCCTATGCACAGAGCCCCCCAATGGAGAGCCCCCCAAGGATCCCGTGCTACTCAGGGAGTGGGCGGACGCCGAGTCATGCATTCTAGTGGCGGCCCACCCCTACCACCCCCTCCGCCACAGCGTTGGAGGCCGCAGGCTCCTAGAGGGGGCCCGGATGGGGCTATGGGACGCGGTCGAGGTTTGGAATAGCAGGGGGCTACCCCTATTCAACATACCGGCTATCAGGGCCAGCAGGCTCCTAGGCCTACCAGGCACTAGCGGCAGCGACGCGCACGTCCCCAGCGAGCTGTGCACGAGCCCCGTGATCGTCGAGGCCCCCGAGAGCCCCGGGGACGTGGTGGATGCCATTAGGAGGGGCGAGGCGAGGCCCACGCCAGGCCTTGCGGGGCTCCGGGCCTACGCTGAGGCCCTCGGCTGGGCCGTGGCGAGGCGCCTCCTGGGATCCCGCCCTTAAGCCCTGGAGGCCGCACTGTGCTGGAATGTCTCCTCCTCGTAGATCCTGCATGCGCTGCCCCTACCGGTGGATAGGGCCTCGTTGTGGCTCCGCACAGCTCTGGGGTCGACGCCGTAGAGCCGCTCTAGGGCGTCAGCCTCGGTGGGGTGTATGTAGCCCGGCACGACCATGCTAGAGGGGGCGGCCCAGTCTTCCCCTAGAGACTCTAGGCTACCGAGCCTGGCCCAGGTCACCCGGGCCCCCGGCATCCCGGCTCTCTCAACGACAGCCACGAGTAGCCCGGGCAGGAGCGTGTCCACACCGTGCTCCCGGCACAGCTCGCCCTCGAGGTCCATCAGCTGCCGGGCGGCGCTGGCGGGGCTCAGCTGGCCCCCATCCTCTGACAAGTCGAGGAGGACGAGTGTGTGGAGGCCCACGCATAGGTTGCCGTAGACGCCGACTACAACGCTGAACGCCCTAACACCCCTCCACGGCCCCGGCACCGTCACGGTGCGCCCGAACCTGTAGTACTGGAGCCCGCTGAGGGTCTTCGAGGCCACGACCCCCGAGACCCCCGGCACCACCCTCCACTCGACGCCGAGCCTTGAGGCCTCCTCGAGGAGGGCTATGTGGGTGGTCGCTATCAAGGGGTCGCCGGGCACGAGCACGACGACTAGCCCCCTAGCGGCCTCCCGGATGACCCTGTGAGCCCCCGACTCCAGGGTGTCCCTAGAAGCCTCGACGACGTTTGAGTTGAGCCGCCTAGCCCATTCGAGGAGCCACCCGGAGCCCGGCATGGTATATGTGTCAACGTAGACCCTGTCAGCCCCCCTAACGAGGCCTTCCACCTCGACCGTCACGAGGCCAGGGTGGAGGCCGGCCCCGGCGAGTACTAGCACTTAGAGCCACCAGGGCGGGGGTGGTTGTTAGACACTTAATCCCTCGGGCCCCATAGCCCGCGGGCGCTAAGGTATGGTTGAGGGCCTCGCCTACGATAGGGACTCGGGGGTCTACATAGTAGACGCCTGGGCCGAGGTCGTCCCCGGGATAATAGCCTCCTACCTAATACCGCTAGCCGGTGGAAGGGCGGCCATAGTTGATCCGGGCCCCGCCTCATCCGTTGGGAGGCTCAGGAGGGTGCTCGACTCCCTAGGCCTCAGGGTCAGCCACGTACTGGTGACCCACGTCCACCTGGACCATGCGGGGGCCACGGGCTCACTCCTCAAGGCTTACCCCGACGCCGTAGCCTACGTGCACCCCCGGGGCGCCCCACACCTCGCCGAGCCATCGAGGCTGTGGGAGTCCTCCAAGCAGGTCATGGGCGACGTGGCCGAGGCCTACGGCAGGCCCGAGCCCGCTCCGAGGGAGAGGCTGCTCGAGACGCGTGACGGGGAGAGGATAGAGCTGCCCGGGGGCAGGGTGCTACGGGTAATCCACACCCCGGGGCACGCGAGCCACCACCAGAGCTTCTACGACGAGGAGGCCGGTATCCTCTACAGCGGCGACTCGGCCGGTATAATACTGGAGACCAGCGTGGGCGTCGTGAGGGCCCCCACCACGCCGCCGAGGCTGAAGCCCAAACTCTACATCGAGAGCATAGAGAGGATGATGAAGCTCAACGCGGCCAGCATAGCCCCAACCCACTTCGGCCTATGGGGCAACGCCATGGAGGAGCTGGCGCTCCAGAAGGAGATATTCATCAGCTGGATGAATATACTACTTGAAATCTACAGGGAGGGTGTGAGGAGCCCGCCGGACGCCGCCAAGAGGCTGGCGCTGAGGGATCCCAACGCGTCGCTCATAATGAGGAGCGGGGGGGTGGTTAGGGACTTCTTCCTCTACGAGACGGTCTGGGGCATGCTCGACGCCATCGAGAGGGGTGAGTGGCCCTGAGGGATCTAACACTCGGAGTAATCCAGCTAGCCGCCAGCAGGTCCAAGGAGGAGGCGCTAGCCCGCCTAGAAGAGTTCTCGAGGCGGGTTAGGGAGGCCGACATACTGGTTATGCCCGAGTACGCCATGATGGATCCCACGGACGCCCCCCTCGAAGCCCTTAGGGCGTCCGCTGAGAGCCTCCAGGACCCGGGCCCCTGGCTGCGGGCCCTCGAGGGGCTCGCGGAGGAGCACTCATCGTGCGTTGTTGCAACGTACTTCGAGCCCGCGCCCGATGGGAGGGTCTACAACTCCGCTGTAGTCATAAGCGATAGGGGGGAGCACATCGCGTGGTATAGGAAGACCCACCTCTTCGACGCCTACGGCTACAGGGAGAGCGAGAAGATAGCCCCGGGCGATAGGGTCTTCGAGCCGGTTGAAGCCTGCGGGGCCAGGATAGGCCTCATAATATGCTTCGAGCTGAGGGTGTGCGAGCTCGCGAGGCTCCAGGCCCTCAGGGGGGCTGAGGTGCTCGTGGTGCCAGCCGCCTGGTACTCGGGGCCCATGAAGGAGGAGGCCCTCCACGTCCTGGCCAGGGCGAGGGCCCACGAGAACACGGTGTTCGTAGCCGTAGCAGCCCTGGCGGGGGACAGGTTCACTGGTAGATCCATCATAGTAGACCCCTCGGGGGTCCCGTTGATGGACGCTGGCCCCAAGCCTTCCTATGTGGAGGTTAGGCTCGAGTCTTGGAGGCTGGAAGAAGCGCGTAGAAGCCTCCCCATACTATCGCTCCTGAGGAGGGATCTCATAGGGATCCCGGGGGGCGCACCTACTCCACGATATTAACGGCCAGGGGGCCCCCGGGGTTAGAGGGTGCGGGGCTTGGCCAAGGCCGAGGCTAGTGAGTATGAGGTAGAGTTCTTCCGCGAGAAGGGCTTCACGAGGAAGAGGTGCCGCGTGGGCGGCGAGTACTTCTGGACGTTGAACCCCGACATGGACACGTGCCAGGACGCCCCCTGCGTCGAGTACTGGTTCGATAGGATCCCCTCGCGGGATCCCCTACGCGTCGGCGAGGCCAGGAGGCTCTTCATAGGGTTCTTCGAGAGGAGGGGGCACACCCCGATAAAGCCTAGGCCTGTCGTAGCCAGGTGGAGGGAGGACCTCTACCTGACGATTGCGAGTATCGTTGTGTTCCAGCCCCACGTGACCAGCGGGCTCGTGCCCCCACCCGCGAACCCCCTGGTTATAAGCCAGCCCAGCATAAGGCTCGAGGATATAGATAATGTAGGGCTAACCATTGGGAGGCACCTGACGAGCTTCGAGATGGCCGCCCACCACGCCTTCAACTACCCGGATAAGCCCGTCTACTGGAAGGATGAGACCGTGAGACTGGCCTTCGAGTTCTTCACCAAGGAGATGGGTATCCCGGGGGATCTCATAGTATTCAAGGAGAGCTGGTGGGAGGGTGGAGGCAATGCGGGGCCGAGCTTCGAGGTCGCAGTTGGTGGCCTCGAGCTCGCCACACTAGTGTTCATGCAGTATAGGGTCACTGAGAGGGGCTACGAGCCCATACCCCTGAGGATAGTGGATACCGGCTATGGAGTCGAGAGGATGTCCTGGTTCACCTGGAAGACGCCGACTGCCTTCCACGCCATCTACCCCGGCCTACTCGAGAAGTTCCGCGACATACTCGGCGTCGAGGAGGCGGGAGAGGAGGTCCTCTGGGCCGCCTTCAGGGCTGCCGGGAGGCTTGACCCCGAGGATCCCCGGAGTGTGGAGTCCTACTATAGGAGGGTAGCCGAGGCCTCAGGCCTCAGCGTTGGGGAGGCGCGGGAGGCCCTCATGAGGGAGGCTAGACTGTATAGCGTGCTGGACCACACCAAGACCATAGCCCTGATGCTGGCCGACGGGGTAGTGCCCAGCAACACCGGTGAGGGCTACCTAGCCCGCCTCGTGATACGGAGGGCGTTGAGGCAGCTCCTGATGCTCGGTGCTGAGACCCGCCTAGCAGATCTGGTAGACCTCCAGGTGGAATACTGGTCGGGCGACTTCCCCCAGCTCCCCGAGCATAGGGACTACATACTCGACGCAGTCTCCCTTGAGGAGGAGAGGTTTAAGGAGACGCTGAGGAGGGGCTCCAAGCTTGTGAGGCAGATCATAGGCAGGAAGAAGGCCCTCGACCTCGAGGATCTAGTCCTACTATACGACAGCCACGGGATCCCGCCCGAGGTGGCGGCTGAGGAGGCTAGGAGGCTGGGCGTGAGCGTCGAGGTTCCACACAACTTCTACAGCATCGTGGCCGCCCGCCACCAGGCGCCCGAGAAGGTGCGCCGCATAGGGGAGAGGGTCGAGCTGCCCGACCACGTGGTCAAGGCCCTGGAGGGCCTCCCCGAGACTAGGAGGCTCTTCCACGAGGACCCCTACCTCCGCGAGTTCAGGGCTAGGGTGCTCCGCGTCGTCGACGGCAGGTACGTAGTCTTAGACGCCACGGCCTTCTACCCGAAGGGCGGCGGCCAGGACTATGACACCGGGATCCTCCAGGGCCCCTGGGGGGAGGCGAGGGTTCTGAGGGTCTACAAGGTAGGCGGCGTTATCGTGCACGTGCTAGATAGGGATGTAAAGGCCTCCCCCGGAGATGAGGTCCTCGGGCGCATAGACTGGATCCGCCGCTACAGGCTCATGAGGCACCACACTGCGACCCACATACTACTAGGGGCGGCGAGGGCCGTCCTAGGCGACCACGTCTGGCAGGCTGGGGCGGAGAAGACGGTTGAGAAGGCCAGGCTCGACATAACCCATCACAGGCCCCTCACGCGCGACGAGGTTAGGAGGATCGAGGAGCTCGCTAACAGAGTCGTGGATGAGAGGAGGAGGGTCAGCGCCAGGGTGCTCGACAGGAATGAGGCGGAGGAGAGGTACGGGTTCAAGATTTACCAGGGCGGGGTGCCCATGGAGGCTAGGATACGCATAGTAGAGGTTGAGGGCTGGGATGCCGAGGCGTGCTTCGGGACACACCTAGCCAACACCGGTGAGGTGGGCGGCATAAAGATAACGAGGGTCGAGAGGATCCAGGACGGCGTAGTCAGGCTGGAGTACGTTGCGGGGACTAGGGTGGCGGAGGAGGCCCGGAGGCTCAGCGACCTCGTGGAGGAGGCATCCAAAATCGTTGGGGGGAGATCCGGTGAGGAGCTGCTGGCACGCATCGAGGGCGTCGCGAGGGAGCTGGAGGAGCTACGCTCCAGCCTAAAGAGGTACCGGAGCCTCTACAGCGAGCTACTCATCGAGAAGGCCCGCGAGGCCCCGCGGGTTGGGGGGTTGAGGCTCCTAGTGTTCACGCCCCCCGAGAGCGATAGGAGGCCCCTACAGGAGGTACTCAGAACCCTAACCTCGACCTACGAGGATCTAGTGGCGATAGCCGTTGAGCCCGCTGAGGGGGACTGGGCCACCGTCGAGATAGCCCTAGGCTCCAGGGCCGCCGGCGCCGTGGACGCCGGCAGGCTGGCCAAGCTGCTGGCCGAGGCGCTCGGCGGTAGGGGCGGCGGGAGAGGATCCCGGGCCACGCTGAGGATACCCTCGAAGGCCGCCGGCGCTGTTGGGGAGGAGGCGGCAAAGGCGATCGAGAGCCTCACGAGCCAGCAGTAGACCCGCCCACCACTCCGGACCTCCAACCTTATAGCCCTCTACTCCCACATGGAGAGCTAGGGTACACGCCCTTGACGATGAGGCGGGTCTACCTCGCCGCCCTAGTAGCCGCCCTGATCCTAGTACTAGCAGCTACCCCGAGCCCATCGCAGGGAGCGGCGGCGCCGGGCCAGCTCGATCGAGTGACCGCGGGCTGGTCTAGCCTCTCCTGGTGCCCCTGCCTCGTTGTGCCCCCCAACGAGACTGGTGGGGTGAGGGCGGTCTCACCACTAGGATCCCGCTGGATCCTCGCCCTCGGCAGCGACGGTAGCCTCTACTTGGCGGGCGAGTCCGGCCTAGGGGAGCCCTGGCCCCTCCTAAGGGTGGCCGGCATCAAGCAGAACTCATGGGGGGCCAGGGGCTCCACGGTCTTCGTAGCGGGTGCGAGTAGCGCCGGCGTCGCCGCGGTCCGGGGTGGCGAGCCCCTGCTGTGGTACTCCTCGACATACGCCAGGCCCAAGCTTGGCAGCCTCTGGTTCGACCCCCTCACGGGGGTGGCTTGGGTTGTCGACGAGGCCGGCAACCTCTACAGGGCGTCACTGGGATCCTCGTGGCAGGTGGTAGCGGGCCCCTCGGCCCCCGCCAGCGCCCTCTCTAGAGCCGTGGCTGGCGCGCTCTCGTCCATAGCTAGATCCTACATTGAGGAGGAGGCGCTTAAAGCCTACCCTAACTCGACCCTGATATCCTCCGGGGCAGCAGCCCTCGAGAGCCCCCGCTTCCTCTGGGCCGGGGCAATCTACGTGGTCGACGCCAACTACTCGGCACCCTGGGCCTCGAGGGTTCCCGTGGCCGCCTCAGCTGAGGTGGAGGCATGGGCGCTCCTGGAGACGCCGAGCGGCGAGGTGAACTACACCGAGACCCTCAACTCCCAGGCGGTGCTACTACTAGACCTCTCACGTGGTAGCCCTAGCCTGGTAGCGGCCTTCAAGGAGTGGGGCCTCGGGGGGAGGCCTCTCCCACAGCTACTGCTAGGAGCCTGGGATCCAAACGCCTCCCACGGCCTGCTGGTGGAGCTAGCCCCCCAGGCCGGGGGCTTGGAGGCGCGCATCTACACTGTGTCAGGTGATGTATACAACGCGAGCCTCAGGGACGTATGCCCCCTAGGCTCTACGGCCCCGGAGGGCTGGTTCGCCCCGCTCCTCGATGCGGGCCGCGGGGAGCCCGCCATAGCCCTCGCGGGCTCCGGGAGGGTCTACTACTACTCCTACACCCCCAGTGGCCCGACGCTCCAGTGGATAACAGAGCCCTTCCCGGGTGGAGGAGTCGAGTCGATAGCCCCAGCACCCTACGGGGTCGCCGTCGCTGGCCCCCAGGGCCTGCAGCTCCTGGCTCTACGGGACGGATCGAGGCTATGGGCCGGGAGGCTCGGGGTCCCCCTGGCGGGCCGCTCGGTGGCCCCGACTAGCTGGGGCGTAGCAGCCGCTGGCCAGGACGGCTCCCTAGTAGTCGTCGAGTCCACCGGCCCCCTCAGCGGCGTGATAGTCGAGGCGCGGGCCTCAGGCCACCCCCTCGGCCCCGGGCTGCGGGTAGAGCTCAAGGCAGCGGGTAGCGCCTACAGCTCCCCAACAGACGCTGGGGGGACCGCACTCTTCGTAGTGCAGCCCGGCTCCTATACCGCGGAGGCCCTGGATCCCCTGCTCGGCCCGGCCGCCTCTCTAGTGAGGGCGCCCCCGGGGGAGGTGGTGTTCGCCGGCCTCCACTACAGCGTTAACGTGGTCCACGTCAGGGTCTACAGGGCCCCGGATCCCCTCGGGCTCCTAGTTGGGGGCCCCGCCGCAGGGGCTAGGGGCTACATAGCCAGTCCATGGGGCTCGGTCGAGGCGGTGGTAGCCGAGACGGGGGAGCTAGAGCCCCTCCTCCCACCATACCTCTCGTGGGTCGACGGGATCCCCCTAAGGGCCGGCTACGAGGGATCCTACACCCTCAACCTAAGCCTCAAGGGCTACAAGACCTACGATGGGCGCCTAGAGGCTAACGTCACGCTAGAGCCGATCCTCGCCCCCCTCAGGATAGCCGCTGTCGACGAGTACACGGAGAGCCTGGTGCCCTTCAACGCAACTATAACCCTGCTCTCGACCGGGCGTACCGCTAGGATAAGCTCTAGTGGAGCCCTCACGCTACACGTGCCCCCAGGCCCCTACGAGTTAGAGGTGTCCTCGCGGGGCTACCTGCCCTCGAGGAGGGCCTTCAACCTGAGCAACGGGCTCTCCATGACCCTGAGGCTTGCGAGGGTCAACTCGACGGTGGAGGTGGTAGTCAGGGATCCAGACTATGGGTTCCCCTTGAACGCCACGCTAATCCTCGAGGGCCCGGTGGGGAGGCTCGTCGTCCCCGTGGTGGAGGGCAGGGCGAGCGCCTCCCTCCCCTGGGGGACCTATAACGTGACCCTCAAAGCCCCCGGCTACAACGCGTGGAGGGGCTCCCTGAGCCTAGGGCCGGGTGAGCAGAGGATCCTAGTCGTGGAGCCTGACCCCCTCAGGTATAATGTGACCCTACTGATAAGGGACGGCCTGACGGGGGAGCCCGTCAACGCCACTGTTACCGCCTACATCTACACGCCGCTCGGCCGCCTAGCGCTGGGGTCCTGGCAGGCGGTCAACGGCGTGGCGAGGCTAACGCTTAGGCCTTGGAATGCGAGTGTGGTAGTCGAGGCCGGGGGCTATGAGGAGGCGGAGATACCCGTTCCCAGGGCTGCCACGCTAACCGTTGCACTCGAGAGGATCCCAGGCGTGCTCGAGGTCATCGTAGTCGACTCCCTAACCGGCCTCCCGGTTAACGCCTCACTACACCTCAGCGGGCCCGGGGGCTACGAGGTCGACACTACAGCGGCGGGGGGGAGGGCCCTACTAGACCTCCCCTGGGGGAGGTAC